>Ga0302322_100000911_pt1 | contig 23330 bp, 18 predicted proteins | sample Fen_T0_2_FD_203757 | JGI IMG/M metagenome (GOLD analysis project Ga0302322, IMG submission 203757) | Peat permafrost microbial communities from Stordalen Mire near Abisko, Sweden - Fen_T0_2 | ecosystem: Environmental > Terrestrial > Soil > Wetlands > Permafrost | place: Sweden: Abisko...
GGTGGTATGGGACGGCGAGCAGCCGGTCTTCGCCAAGACCTTTCTTTTCCATCCCCGCGATGCGCGCAGCGATGTCCTGGACTACGTCGACGGCGCCCTTGCCGCGGGCACGGAGCGCGACGAAATCATGTTTCATTTGGCCCAGCTGTACCTGCGCTGGCACCGTCACGGGCACAGCAACGCGGCCCGCATTTACAAGGGCACCTCGACGATTGGTCCCGTTCCGCTTTGAATCCATCATGACATGTACTAGAAAGCAGTGGCTCGCGAGCGCGTCGCAACTTCCCGTACGCCATCGCCAGCGGAGAACAAGATGCCAGTAGTAGTTGTCGTCGGCGCTCAATGGGGCGATGAAGGCAAGGGTAAGGTCGTTGACCTGCTGACCGAACACGCACACATTGTGGCGCGCTGGGGCGGCGGGGCCAACGCAGGCCACACCATCGTCGTCGACGGAAAAAAGTACGTCACCCACCTGATTCCCTCGGGGGTTCTGCGTCCGGGCGTGACCTGCGTGCTCGGCGAAGGCATGGTCATCGATCCCAAGACCTTGGTCGAGGAGATCCGGGCCTTTCGCGGCCAGGGCTTGCTCGCCAGCGATCGGGATTTGATCGTCTCAGGCCGCGCCCACCTGACTTTTCCACACCATCGCGATCTTGATCGTTCGCGGGAGGCCCAGCCCGGCGCCATCGGAACCACCCAGCGTGGCATCGGTCCCACCTACGAAAGCAAGGCCTCTCGCACGGGGCTGCGCATCGATGATCTTCTCCGGCCTGAACGCCTGCGCCGCAACCTTGAGCGCAACATCGCCTACGTTGCCGCCGCTCTCGACAAATTCGGAGCGGCAAAGCCGGATCTCGATGCCCTGGTCAAGGAATACCTGGCCTATGGCGAGGAGATTCGTCCCTTCGTGCGCGATGCCTCGCGCTTCCTCTACGAAGAAATTCGCAAAGGCCAGAACGTGCTCTTCGAGGGCGCGCACGGCGTGCTCCTCGATCTCGACCACGGCACCTATCCCTTCGTGACCTCGTCCTCAACCACGGCAGGCGGCGCCTGCACCGGTTGCGGAATCGGTCCGACCTCCATCGACACGGTGGTCGGCATCGTCAAGGCGTACACGACCCGGGTGGGCAACGGCCCGTTCCCGACCGAGCTTCTGGACAAATCGGGCGAGCGCTTGCGCGAAGTCGGCCGCGAGTTCGGCAGTACCACCGGCCGGCCACGCCGCTGCGGCTGGCTCGACTTGCCAGCCTTGCGCCTGACCATCCGCCTGTCTGGCATCCATTCGCTGGCCCTGACCAAGCTGGATGTCCTCGATGGGCTTGACGAGGTCAAGCTTTGCGTTGCCTACCGCTTGAATGGCAAGTTGCTCGACGAGATGCCTCTCGATCCCGACGACCTCATGCTGGTCGAACCCGTCTACGAGACGTTGCCGGGATGGCCCGCACGTGGTGCCAATGCCGCGCCAGCCACTAAGATCGAGGATCTGCCCCAGGCCGCTCGAAACTATCTTGCGCGCATCGCCGAACTGGTCGGCGTCTCCGCATCGCTCATCTCGTGGGGACCATCGCGCTCCGAGACAATCCTAAGAAGCAATCCGTTCCTGGAGGCTAGTGCCAACTAGCGCGATGCGAGAGTCACGTTGTGAGGGTGAATCCCCGAAGCATGTTGCTAGGAATGTCGTTTGCAGGCTGCTCTTCTGGCAGAATCCGGCTTGCCACCTAATGACTCCTATCTATAATCGCCCGCCTAGCCGTCCGTCGATGCCCGTCGAAACGAGGAGCCCATGAAGATCGTCTGTGATGCCTGTCAGGCTAAGTACTCGATTGCTGACGAGAAAATCCAGGGTAAGGCATTCAAGATCCGATGCAAGAAGTGCAACCACATCATCGTTGTCAAAACGGGTGGTGAGGGTGCCGCGGCGTCGGCTGCTCCTGCTGCGGCTCCCGTGGAGAAGTCCAAGCCCGCGGCCGCGCCGGCTGTCGACCAGGGCGCCTGGCACGTCGTGGTAGATGGCGAGCAAGTCGGACCGCTGACGGACGCCGAGGTCAAGGATCGCCTTCGGCAGGGCAAGATCAATTCGGACACGCTGGTTTGGAAAGAGGGTTTCGCCGACTGGATGCAGCTCTCGACCGTTCCCGAGCTGACCGCCATTCTTGCCCGGATTACCCGGCAACCCTCGCCCAAAGCAGGGGCACGCGAGTCAGCGGCTCGGGAACCGGCACGTGCGTCTGGCGCCATGCGGGCGGTGGCTGAGCCCGCCCAGGCCGCCGAGGCCGATCCTTTTGCGGCGGCGACGGTGATCACGCCTGCGGGGACTGCCGATCTGTTTGCGTCGGCGACCGCGCCTTCGGCGGTTCCGTCGCCCGTGGCTCCGGCCCCTTCCTCGCCGTTCTTGTTCGGGGGCATGTCGTCGCAGCCGGCCGAACCCGTGGCGGCCAAGTCTCCCGGCAACGGTGCCGGATCGACCCATCTGACCGGCCAGCGCAACGAGAACTCGGTGCTTTTCTCGCTATCGAATCTTGAGGCGCTGGCGGTACCAAGCCATTCAGCCGGGATTCGTTCTCCCTCAGGCAGCTCCAACACCGAGGGCTCTGGGCTCATCGACATCCGCTCCATGGCTGCGATGACGCTCAACGACGGCGCGCCCAGCGATTTTCGCCGCGGAACCGACGCCCTGCCGACGTTCTCCACGCCGCAGTTTTCGCCCGTGGCGCCGGTGCTTCTGCCCATGTCGACCAGTGGCCCGCCAAAGTGGGTCTACCCCGTGCTTGCCTTGCTCGGCGTTGGCATCTTGGTTCTTGGCTACGGCATCTACAAGGTCGCGGCCGCGCCACCGCCCGGGCAGCCCGTGGTGGTCGTGGCGCCACCTCCGCCGCCACCTCCACCGCCGCCCGCTGCGGCGCCACCTGCTGCGGCCAATCCTGCTGCAGCGCCGACCGCCGAAGGCGCCAAACCGGCCTCTGCCGAAGCCAAACCTTCCGTCGAGGAAAAGGCTCCCGACAAGGGCAAGGGCGACAAGGCCAAGGGTGAGAAGGTCCATCGCAAGAGCAGCGAAACCGCTTCGAGCAAGGGCTCGGGCGATTCCAAGAAAGGCTCTGAAAGTGGCTCGACCTCGACGTCTTCTTCCGATTCGTCGGCCACGAAGTCGTCCGGCAAGAAGGGCGGCAAGTCCCTCGACGACCTGCTCGGTGAGGTTGGCAGCAAGAAGGGGGGCGGCGAGGATCCGCTCAAGCCCGCGCCTGCTGCGGTCAAGCTGATCACGCTCACCCAGAGCGACATCGTCAACGCCATGAAAGGTGTGCAACCCAAGGTGCAAGCTTGCGCCAATCAATTCAAGGCTCCCGGCACCGCCATGGCAACCATTAGCGTGGCGTCGGGCGGAAAGGTCAGCTCGGCCACGGTGACCGGCAAGTTCGCTGGCTCGCCCACCGCGTCTTGCGTCGAGACCGCTGCCAAGTCAGCGAAATTCCCACCCTGCCAGTCGATGACCTTCCCCTGGCCCTTCACGCTCAGCCCTCGATAGTTCGGTGCAAACAGCAAGAGAGTATCAAGGCCCAGTGGCCACCGCAGTTCGCGCGCACATAGCCGGTACGGTCTGGAAACTGGAGGTATCGTTCGACGATGAAGTCGAAGAGGGCCAGACCGTCGTCATCCTGGAGTCCATGAAGATGGAAATGCCAGTCGAAGCGCCCATTGCGGGACGGGTGACCGCGATCCATGTGGCGCCCGGGCGATTCGTCGAAGAAGGCGAAGCGCTTATGGAGCTGGGCTAGTCGGGGCAGGCCCGGGCGGGCCCGCGTCGGGCGGCGGCAGCGCTGGCTCGGGCTTGCGCGGTGGCGGCGCGGGTGGCCCATGATCGTCGCGCAGCTTGGCCACGAATTTGTCGAGCAACGTCTGCTCGTACCTGCGCGGCAGGTCGGGAATGGAGATGGCAATCCGCGTGGCGTCGCGGCCCTCGCGGTCATTGGCGCGGATGAGCTCCAGCGATCCCTTGCACGGCTTGGGCCCATCCGTGAATTCGAAAAGGACATAGGCGGCCGCTTCGTCCTTTTCGGTCACTGGAAATCCGCGATCGACGCGCAAAAAGCGCACGGCCGCCGGCCAAACGCTGGTGATCGGGTACGGCGCGATCTCGAGCGTGCGCGCCCAGCCCAGGGCAGGGACGAGGCAGGCGGCGGCAAGCGCGGCCCACGCAACACGGCGCCTGAGGGAGATTGGGAGGGACATCATTCGCCCCCATGTTCGGCGGCGCGCTTGGACTCTACCATCATGGTGCGCAGCGAGCCCGCGCGCTCACCCACGAAAAGCAGGGCGAGAAAGCCGAACGCCACGTACCAAACGAACTGGATCCCGTGCAGGGCGATGGCGTAGGCGCCACCCACTGAGTTGAGGATGGATTCGGGCAGGTAGGCGGCGAGCGCGAGCACGATACCGGCGTGGAACTGGCCCACCAGCCCAGGGGCATTGGGAAGGGAGATGAGCACTCCGGTGAAGGCCATGGCTGCGAAAGCAGCATGGATGGGGATGGGAAGATGCATGAGCCTAGCCAGAAGCCACATGCCAAGCCCGTTGATTCCCCAGTACAGGGCCGTTTGGAACAGGAACGGGAGCATGTCGCGCGCGTGTCCCAGGGCGCGAAACCCCTGAATCAGCGCGCGCAGTTTGTCGGCCAGCTTGTGCGCGAACTTGGGCGAGATCCGTGGCAAGCAGGTGACCGTCAACGCCAGTTGGATGGTGGCTTCTGGCCAGCGCAGGGAAAAGCCAAGAAAGGCCGTGAGCCCGAGAAACCCGAGCAGGGCCAGCCACGAGGACACCGCCAGCATGGGTGGATAAGCGTGGCCGCCCGGGGCCAGCGAAAAAAGATAGGTCACGAAAAGCAGGATCGCGATGACCAGCCCGTCGACGATGCGCTCCACGGCCACGGTGCCCAGCACCGCGCTCATGCGCGACTGTCCTTCGCGAACGACGTAATAGGGGCGGGCGAATTCACCCAGGCGAAAGGGCAGCGCCAGGATGGCCATGAACCCTACCGTCGAGATAACCATGAGCCGCCCGAAGGGCAGCGACACGCCAATGGCACGCAGCAAGTACTTCCAGCGCCAGGCCCGGAAGAGGTGCAGTGGCACAAGCGTCAGCGCGTAGAGAAATACAGCCGACAGCGGTATCGAACGCAGCACGGCCTTGGTCTGTTCGAGATCGATCTTGTACAGGGCGAGGACGATGCACAGCACGCCGACCGTCAGCGAGAGGACTATTTGGGCGATGAGCTTCACGGTGTCGGTGGGGCAGCGTCGATTAGGGCAGTTCGCCCGACAAGATACGTCGGGGGTTCTCTTCGAGCAATCGTGTGAGACCGGCCTGGCCCAGGCGCTTGCGGATCCATTCCAGGCCGCCGGCCACGGTGTCTTTGCTGTCGGGGCTGTGCAGGTCCGACGCCACCGCGTGGGCGATGCCGTCTTCGACCAGTCGGCGCGCAGTCTTGGTTTCTGCGCGGTTGTGGGTGCCGGCCAGGGCTTCCAGATCCACGACCATGGCGGCCTGTTTGCCCATGGTTTCCGCGAAGGCCGAATCGCGCTGGACGGCCAAGTAGCGCTCAGGATGGGCCATGACTGGCAGGCAACCCGAGATGCGGATTTCGAAGAGCGCCTCTTCCAGGTGCGGCGGCGGGAGCACCGGGTTCACTTCGAAAAGAAACGCCCGCCGACCGTCGTAACAAGGTACGGTGTGCTTGCGCAGGCGCTCGATGAGGATCTCGTCCCAGAAGTTTTCCGCTCCCAGGCGAATGCGCACGGAGGGATGGTGTTTCTTGCCCTCGGACTGACATGCGTCGAGGGCACCCGCGATGGCCTCGGCGGTCGGAATGAACAGGCCATTCCTCTGGTGCGGCGTGGCGCATATCTCGGCGAAACCGAGATCCGCCAGGACCTGCAGCATTTCCATGCTGGTTGCCAGATCCGGCGCTCCGTCATCAAGGCCAGGCAAGAGGTGGCAATGGAGATCAATGTACTGCGCCACGTGTTTCCCGGCGCAAACCATAGCGGATCTTGCTTCGATCCGCCGCAATTTACCGAGCGGTTGAGGAGGCGAGAAAAATGCATCCGGTGACGATTGGGGCTTGCGCGAAAGGGAACACCGATTGCAAATTCAGCACCCGGGAGGAATGGATTTAATGGGCGACAAAGTTGCTCTGCCGAGTCTCAGTTTACCGAAGCAAAGAACCCACTGGTCAGTAGGCGTCGTCATCGCTGCCGGCGTACTTCTGATCATCCTGGGCGCTGCCTTCTATACCGTCCAGGTTCGCCAGCGGGAGGCCGAAGAGGCTTTCGCCAAGCGCCAGACGGATCATACGGAGATGCTCAAAGCCGAGACCCAAAAGGCCAAGGCCGAGGCCGAGCGTGCTTCTGCCGAGGCCAAGAAGAAGGAAGCAGAAGCCGCCGCCTCCAACGCGGCAGCCGCCCAAAGCAAGGCCGCCCAGGCCAACGGCGGCGTTGGCGACGACGCTGCGAAGAACAAGGGTGGCAAGAAGAAGCCTGGCAGCAAGAAGCCTGGAGGAAAAACCACCGCCGCTACCACGGCGTCAGGGCCGGCACCGGCCGCTCCTGGCTCGCCTCCCAAGCCAAGCACCAAGGCCAGCAAGGACATCGACGACTTGCTCAAGGGCTTTAAGTAGGGCTCTGATCTGGGGGCAACCGGCCCCAGGCGTGGGGGGAAGTCCCCAGGATCCGCGGATGCGCTTGGCCCTAATCGCCTTCGCGGCGGGCTAAGATCTCTTCGATGCGCGTGCGCAGATCTCCGTCGCGCAGGGTGACGGTCACCGCGTCGCCTGGTGCCAGCCCCTGGTGGCTGCGCAATACCTTGCCATCGGGGCCGCGGGTTAGGCTGTAGCCGCGGTCGAGGACCTTGAGCGGCGAGAGCGCGTCGAGCTTGCTGGTGAGGGCTTCGAGGGCGCGCCGCCGTCCATCCAAGAGCTGCGCGCCCAAGCGCGACAAGCGGCGTTCGAGCAGGCCGAGGGCCGAGCGCTGGTCCGCGATCCGGCGCTGGGGGTGGGCGCGAAGCAGCCGCCCCTCGACGGACTGGAGCTCCTTGCGCCGGCGCGAACAGGCGTTGCCTAGCGCACGTGAGGCACGCTCGGCAAGCTCGTCGAGACCCTGGCGGCGGTCGTCGATGAGCCGGCGCGGATCGCCTAGTCGGGCTCGCGCGCGTTCGAGCGCGAGGCGGCGTGCGCCTACCTGGCCCAGCAGGCCACGGCCCAGTCGGCCCGCGAGCACCTGCACCTCGGCCAGCAATTCGGCCGCCACGGGGACGGCAAGTTCAGCGGCCGCCGACGGTGTTGGGGCGCGCACGTCAGCGACGAAATCCGCGATGGTGAAGTCGGTTTCGTGTCCGATGGCCGAAATGGTGGGCAGTGGGCAGGCGGCGATGGTGCGCGCCAGGGATTCGTCGTTGAAGGCCCACAGATCCTCCATGGAGCCACCGCCACGGGCTAGGATGATCACGTCCACGTCGGGCACTTGGCAAAGCGCGATCAGCGCAGCCGCAATGGACGCCGCTGCGCCTTCGCCCTGGACCGGCGTTGGGGCCACCAAGATGGGCACGGGAAATCGCCGGTGGGCGACGCGTACGATGTCGCGAATCACGGCCCCCTGGCGTGAGGTGACCACGCCGATTCTCCGTGGCAAAAAGGGCAGGGGACGCTTGCGCGCGCTATCGAACAGGCCTTCGGTCAAGAGCTTTTGCTTGAGCGCCTCGAAGGCCAGCGCCAGGGCGCCCGCGCCCGCGGGCTCGATGGCGGAAACCTGAAGCTGGAAGCGGCCGCGGCCTTCGTAGATGGTCAGCTTGCCCCGGCAACGCACCAGCTGTCCGTCGCCGAGGCGGAACTTCAGGCGGGCGGCATCGCGTGAATACATCACGCAGTCGAGCTGCGCCTCGGTGTCCTTCAAGGTGAAGTAGAGGTGGCCATTGGCGGAGCGTTTGCAGCCCGAGACCTCGCCCTCGACGCGCACGTCGCCGAAGCGGGCTTCCATGGTTTGCCGGGCGGCCCGTACCAGCTCGGCAACCGCGAGAATGCGTGCCTCTTTGGCGGGCGGCGGGGCGGGCGGCGGGGCGGCTTCACTGGGCGGCGCTGGTTTGGGGGCGAGCGCGATGAATCGCTGTTCGAAGGAAAGCTGGGGGCTGGGGCTTGGCTTCTCGCCCTTGCCGTCGCCGCCGGTGGGCTCTTTCTCCTCGGGCCGGCCGCGCCGCACTTTCACCGCGCGCCTCGCGTGGCCGCGCGCTCGTAGTCCGCCGCGTCCGTGCGCATGCGGTCGAGATCGCCGTGGGCCGTGCGTTTGAGTTGTTCGGCGCGTGCCGCGAATCCGGAATATCCCCAACCCCAGAAACGGTTGTGGGCCTTGCGGTAGCGCAGCTCACCCGCCGGGGTGGCGATGGTGCTGCTTTCGCCGGATGCGTCCATCTCAGGTAAACGCGCGCCCGCCGCCGCCAAGAGCGCTTGGGTGGTGGTCCATTCCTCGGGCGTCAGCATTTTCGCGAAGAGCGTTTGCGCGCTTTCGCTGGTGGCCCCGGGTTCAAAGCGAGCGAGCAGGCGGGTGCGCTCGGGCCCTTCCGGAACCGCGCTTTGCGTGATGTCGTAGCACTCGCGCCAGGCGCGCTCGATGGTCATCCATGACCAGCGGGTGTCTTGATCCAGGGCGTTCCACAGGTTCATGCCGTCACGCGCGGCCACGGCGGAGGCTAGCCGCGCATGCGCTTCGGCCGGGGTGCGTGCGCGGCCGGCGCCGCAGCTGGCGCAGGTCAGGATGAGAAGGGCGAGTATGATGGCTTTCATGGCAGGAGGCGGCTGGCGCAAAAGGCTGGGCGGCCGCTACGCTAGTTCTGCCCGATGGGGTGTGCAAGCAGTTGTTCCTTTGCCCAAGCGCGTGGGTGAAGGCGGGTTTTGCCCGACGGAACCCATCGCGGGGGTTCGAAAGGACCCTCTCAGGGTCCTTTCTTTAGATGGATTGTGCTAAATTCCTTCGCTCTCGACGGTGACAGACACAGGCGAAAAAGGATCGCAGCCTCCGCTGGATTTTCCCGAGCTCGAATCGGGGTGGGGCAGCGCGTCCTCCGACGAATTCGCCCACGTTCCTTCGTCCCGTCGGCGCCACCCCGCCATTGCCCTGGCAGCGACAGCCCTGGCGGTCTTTCTCATCTACCAGATCCACGACGACCTGCTGTTTGCGCTTTCCCATTCCGAGGCGACCGATATCGGCGACGCGCGCACCCTGGCGGCGACCCCGGTAGGCAAGGCGCCCATCAACCAGCACGTGCGTCTGACCGGCATGGCGGATCGGGAGAGCGGGGTGGTCATTGATACCGCCGGCTCGTGGAAGTTCACGCAGTTCTTCCGCTTGTTGGGCACGCGCAGCCGGGTCTTTGTCAGCCGCGTACCCGATCCCATCCCCGTCGAGCAGGCCGAGAAGGATGTCTTCGTCGGGCGGCTGGTGCGCTTCAGCGATCTGTCCTTCCAGGCTGCGATTCGCAAGCATTTCGCCAATCGGGTGAGCGCGACGCACTTCTTTTCGCCGTCCGCGGTCCGCGACCGGGTGGCCACCAGCAACGGCGGCCCGGCGGGTCTCGCCGACATGCTGGGCGAACAGGTTTCGCTGGCCCCGACCGACGAGCTTTCCATCGACGTGGCCCGGCCCGCCGACATGGCCGTCGAACTACCGCGCGCCAAGACGCCCGACATGACCGCGGCCCGCGCGGCCGTCGAACAGCGTGGCGGTCAGGTTCTCGACGAGGTGGTCAAGGCGTCGGATGCCAAGGCCATCGCGCTGGTGGTGACCTTCCCAGCAGACAAGCGCGACGTGGGCATGCATGCGCTGTCCGAGCTCGACGAGCATGTGCGCTTTCTTCCCGTGCGCAGAACGCACACGGTCCCCATTTCTGGGCTGGCTGCCGTCAAGGATGGACTGCGCATCCAGACCGCCGGCGAAAGCAAGGAACTGCCGCTCGCGCAGATCCTGGCCATCAGCACCCAGTCCACCGTGCAGATCCCCGACGATGCCCTGCTCTTGCTCGAAGGCGAGCGTCCGCGCGATCACCTCAAGGTTCTCATCATCGCGGCGTTCCTGCTTGGCTTTGCCGTGGTGAACCTTCTCGCCATGCGCGCGCGAGGATAGGCTTTCCCCATGCAGAGAATCTACGATACCCGCGAAGGAAAGAAGGTCGACCTGCAACTGCGCGAGGCGGGCAAGGTTGGCATCTACGCCTGTGGCGTCACCGTGTACGACTTGTGCCACGTGGGCCACGCGCGCACCTTGATCGCCTTCGACGTGATCGTTCGCCACTTGCGCCAGCGCGGGCTGCAAGTTCGCCTGGTCCGCAACATCACCGACGTGGATGACAAGATCATCCGCAAGGGCCATGCCGAGGGCCGCGACGCCTCCGAGGTGGCCAGGTTCTACGCCGACGCCATGGCCGCTGATATGTCCGCGCTGGGTATCGCCGCGCCCGACATCGAGCCGCGAGCCACCGAGCATATCGCGGAGATGATCGACGTCATCCGGCGCTTGGAAGAGCGCGGTCTGGCCTACGCCGCCGAGGGCGATGTCTACTATTCGGTGTCGGGATTTCCGGGCTACGGCGGGCTGTCGGGTCAAAGCATCGACGATCTGCAGGCCGGCGCGCGCATCGAAGTGGGCGAGAACAAGCGCAGTCCGCTCGATTTCACGCTGTGGAAGGGGGCCAAGCCGGGCGAGCCCCAGTGGCCAAGCCCCTGGGGACCGGGGCGCCCGGGCTGGCACATCGAGTGCTCGGCCATGGCCCACAAGTACCTGGGCGATGCCTTCGACATTCACGGCGGCGGTTCGGATCTGATCTTTCCCCATCACGAGAACGAGATCGCACAGTCCGAGGGTGCCTACGGATCGTTCGCGCGCCACTGGATGCATTCGGGAATGGTCAACTTCGGCGGCGAGAAGATGTCCAAGTCGCTGGGCAACGTGGTGACCATTCGCCGCGTGGCCGAGACGCACGATCTCGAAGCCTTGCGTCTGCTGCTCATCAGCGTGCACTACCGCAGCCCGGCCAACTTCACCATCGGCCGCACCGCCGATGGCCAGGCGGCGTATCCCGATCTCGACGAGGCCGAGGCCCGGCTCGACTATTTCTACCGCACGCTGGAGCGCCTGGATGCCTTCCTGGCCCCGCTGCTCGCCAAGCTGCCCGCGGATTTGCCACCGTCCGAGTTGGCCAAGAATGCCGGCGCGGCTATGGACGACGATTTCAACACCGCGGCTGCCATCGGGCATCTCTACGATGCTTTCGTGCTGGCCAACAAACTGCTCGACGATCCCAAGGCCATGCCCAAGCCCGAGCGGCAACAGACCCTGGCCGCCATCGCGCGCGACGCTCGTGTGGTTGGTGCGACGCTTGGAATCATGCTCAGGCCGCCGTCGGAGTTTCTGCTGGCGCGGCGGGATCGCCTGTGCGTCCGGCGCAACATCGATCGTGGCGCCGTCGACGCGCGCATCGCGGATCGCACCGCCGCGCGCGCGGCCAAGGACTTTAAGCGCGCCGATGACATCCGCGCCGAGCTCAAGGCGACGGGCGTGGAATTGATGGACACGCCCACGGGCACCACCTGGCGCGTAACCAGCTAGGGCGAAGGTCGAGGTCGCGTGATCGGCGTATTCGATTCGGGCTTCGGCGGTCTGACGGTCCTGCGGTCGCTGGTTGCGCGCTTGCCGCAATACGATTACTTCTACCTCGGCGACAGCGCGCGGGCACCCTACGGCAGCCGCAGCTTGGAGGTCGTGCACAGCTTCACCCGTGAGGCGGTCGAGTTTCTGTTTGAGGCCGGCTGTCCACTGGTGGTGCTCGCCTGCAACACGGCCTCGGCTCAAGCCCTGCGCACCCTGCAGCAGCGGCATCTGCCGGCGTATCGTCCCGATCGTCGCATTCTCGGTGTGGTGCGGCCGTCGGCGGAGGCGTTGGCCGGGTTGCCACCGGGCGCAATCCCCGGGGTGACCCAGCCCTCGTTGGCCGAAGGAACCGTGGCCGTGCTGGGCACCGCGGGCACGGTGGCGTCGGGCTCGTACGGCCTGGAGCTCGCCAAGCTGGCGCCGCGTCTGCACCTCATCGAGCAGGCCTGCCCGCTGTGGGTGCCGCTGGTGGAGGCCGGCGAAACCTCGGGGCCGGGCGTGGACTACTTCCTGCACAAGTACCTCGATCCGCTGTTCGCGCGGCCAGTTTCGCCGACGCGACTGCTGCTCGGCTGCACGCACTACCCGCTCTTGCACCAGGGGATCCAGGCCCTGGTGCCGCCAGCGGTCGAGATTATCGACCAGGGAGATCTGGTGGCAGAGCGCCTGGCGGACTGGCTGGTCCGGCACCCGGACATGGCGCATCGGCTGTCGCGCAACGCCGGCCGGCGCTACGCCACCACCGACGATCCGGCCTGGTTTGCGGCCCAGGGCGAGCCCATCATGCGCGCGCCCATCGCGGTCGAGCGCGTTCGCCTTGCACCCTGGCTTCGTCACCCCTAGACCCACGCTGTCCGGCCGAACTATCGCTATCTTGCGTCGGCGCCTTGGCCTGGGCCATCCTGGCGCCTTTCATCGCCATGCTGATCCAGATGGCCATCAGTCGCTCGCGCGAATTCTGGGCGGACGCTACCGGCGCGGCCATCTCGGGCGATCCCGATGCCCTGGCCTGCGCGCCATGCGCGCGTTGTAGCTAGTCGCTGCCCAGGACTTGGCGGACTTTGTCGGCCAAGTCCCGTACGGAAAACGGCTTCTGAATGAACTCGACCGCTTCGTCGAGGGCGCCATGATGGGCGATGAGGTCGTCGGTGTAGCCCGACATGAACAGGCTCTTGAGACCGGGACAGATGGACAGAATTTGCTTGGCCAAGTCGCGGCCGTTCATTTCGGGCATGACCACGTCGGTGATAAGCAACTTGAGAGGTTCTCTGTGCGTTTCGGCCAGGCGAATAGCTTCGTTCGGCGTCGATGCGGCAAGCACGGTGTGGCCCAGCCTTTCGAGCACCGTCGCGGCAAGGCTGAGCAGGGAGGCCTCGTCTTCCACGATCAGAATGGTCGCCCTACCCATCGTGGCCCGTGTGGATGCATCCTCCGGCTGCGCCAACTCGGCCTTGCCCACGTACCGGGGAAAGTAGATGTTGAAAGTCGTTCCCTTCCCCAGCTCCGCGTCGACGTGAATGAAGCCATTGCTCTGCCTGACGGTGCCATACACGGTGGCCAGTCCCAGTCCTGTGCCCCGGCCAATGCCCTTGGTCGTGAAGTAGGGTTCGAAGATGCGTGCCAGGGTTGGCTGGTCCATGCCACAGCCGCTGTCGCGAACGGTGAGTTGCACATAGTCTCCAGGCACGGCGTCTGGGTGCGCGGCGCAGACCTCTGCGTCGACGGTGGCGTTGGCCGTTGCGATGGCGATAGCGCCCACATCGGCGATGGCGTCGCGTGCATTCACGCACAGGTTGGCCAAGATCTGATCGATCTGGGACGGATCGATCTTGACCGGCCATAGGCTGGTGTCGGGGCGCCAGTCGAGGTTGATATTCTCGCCCACCAGCCGCTTGAGCATCTTGAGCAAGCCCGCCACGATGTCGTTGAGGTCGAGCACCTTGGGCGCGATAGTTTGTTTGCGGGCGAATGCCAGAAGCTGCCGCGTGAGAGCGGCCGAGCGATTGGCCGCCTTCTGGACTTCCGTGAGGACACTGTGGAGCGGCTGTGCCGGGTCGATGTCTTCGAGGGCCAGTTCTACGTACCCCAGGATCACGCCCAGCATGTTGTTGAAGTCGTGCGCGACGCCGCCCGCCAGTCGGCCAATAGATTCCATTTTCTGGGCGTGGGCCAGTTGCTCTTGCAGCTTTGCATTTTCAGCTTCGGCCCGCTTGCGTTCGGTGATGTCCTGGATCCATGCGATGGTGTGTTGCACTTCGCCGTTGTGGTCGCGGACAGCGATGACGTGGGTATCAGCCCAGAGATCGGTGCGGTCACCTCGGATGTACCTCTGTTCTATGTGAAACAGCGGTAGCTCGCCGTTGCGAAGTTTCGTGCTGAACTTCATCGCCGTATCCCAGGACTCTGGGCGCAGAATTCCAACCAACCCGCGCTTGATGATCTCAGCTTCGCCCAATCCGAGCAGCCTCTGATAGCTAGGGTTGGTGAGGGTGATATCGCGCTCTTTGCCCAGGATGGCGATGCCCATGGGGGCGTCCTCGAACAGCTTGCGGAACCGCTCCTCGCTCAGCGCCAGCTTTGCCTCCGCACGCTTGCGTTCGGTGATGTCGCGAAAGGCCCAAATCCTTCCAAAGTACGTGCCATCCTTGCCGACCACCGGCGCCGAGTACCGGTCCAGCACCATTCCATCCTTGAATCCCACCTCGTCCCGGCTGGTTTCGTTCGGGTGGTCGTACAGATAGAGAACCTGCCTAACGAATGAATCCGGATCCGTGGTGCGGTTCTTGACGAATTCAATCTGTTCCCTGTCGTCGTGGTTTGCCACGATGTGCGCCGGGATCTTCCATAGGTCCACACAGCGCTGGTTCTGCAGGATCTTGTTACCCTTGTTGTCAACGACCAGAATGCCCTCGATAGAGGCGTTTAGCTGCGCCTCAAGCAGAGCCGTCTGGCTGCGCGCAGCTGCTTCGGCCAGTTTGCGCGCGGTGATGTCAGTCTGGATTCCGTCCCAAAGAATCCGGCCGTCGGGCAGACGGCGCGGGTGAGAGGCAATTCGCATCCAACGAATCTCATCGTCCACACGGCGAAATCGGACCTCGGCTTCACACGTGCTCATGTCCTCGGCCGACGCCTTCCTGCCGGCAAGAATCGCAGGTCGGTCCTCTTCCACAACCAGCCGGTAGATCGTCTGCGAGTCGGCAAGCACGGCATCCGCGGAGATGCCGAGTAACCGCTCTACACCTGCGCTGACATAGACAAAACGCATGCCTCCATCGAGCTCGCGCACCACCTGATAGACCATGCCGTCGGGAATGTTGTCTCCCAGGGCGTGAATACGGGCTTGGTCCTCGCGGGCCGACCTTGCGGCGGATCCGGCTTCCGCGCGGCTGGCGGCCAGGAGAAGACCTGTGACAGTCACGACCCACACATAGAACTGCGCCAGCAGCAGCCGATGCGTTGTTTCTTCGCCGCCCCAAAGCAGTGGACCTGAGCGGACCGCCGAGCTGGTCACGGTGATAGCTGCCAGCACAACAAGCGCGAAGGTCGTGCCACGCTGGCCAAAGCGCAACGCGGGCCAGGCCAGCAGGGCGACCATGAGGTAGGGCTGAACGATGTGGGGGCCCACGAGCTCTGCCTTGTTGAAGGCCAGCCAGGTCGTCGCCGTCCACAATAGGAGGAATGCCATCGCCTCGACCACCAGTCGCAAGCGTGTCCCCTGCACGGGTTGTAGCGGGGCGGCCCAGGCGACAAGCGCGGGTGTCACGAGCAAGATGCCAAGGCCATCGGCGATCCACCAGGTTTCCCAAAAATTCCAGAACGGGGCTGCACCGACAAGGCGGGCAGTGCCTGCTCCCACCAGTGCCGTGATGGCATTGATGAACACGGCGGCGCCGACCAGTGCCAGAACTTCCCGCACGCGGCCAAAGGTTGTCTTCTCGCCGCGCGTGCGCAGCACAAGCCAAGCGCATGCCAGCGATTCGAGGACATTCGCCGCCATGAAGCCCAGGCTGGCGAGGAAGGGGCGGCCCGCAATCAGGTTGGCCAGGTTTCCGCTGGCAAAGAGAATCGCGACGATGGCTGGCCAGAGGCGCCGCGGGCTGAGAAGAAGCGCTGCCAGACCCACGCCGGCGGCCGGCCACACCGCCATGAGGATCTTCCCCGTGTCAGGGAAAAGAAAGGCCATGTGGTGGGCTAGGAAGTACGCGACGCCAATGCCCGCAAGCTGAAGCATCGGCCAGCGCGCAAAGGCATCCCTCGCCGAGACACCCTGGCCGCGGTCAATCCCAGTGCCCATCGATCACCGTTCTATGTCCGCCCTTCCACATCAACTTCGGCTGCCGGTCAGATTTCTTGATGCGCCAGGCCCCAGCGTAGACCGGGACCTGGGTTTCTTCCCGTCGAATCGTGCGGGCCACAATTCACAGATGGAGCCGCAGGGCCAGCACCTGGCGCAGGTTCGAGGTGATGCTGCGCAGGTTGTTCACCTTCGAAGCACCGTCGGCGCGTTGCCGGATGGTGATGGGAAGGTTCTTGATGCGGATCCCGGCGCGCGCCTGGCGCAGGATGAACTCCATCAGCACGGTCCAGCCCCGACCCTGGGAAACCAGGCGCGTACCATCCAGTAAGCTGCGGCGGAACATCATGATGCCTTGGAAGCGTGGAAAATGGCCGAAGAGGGCGCGCAGAAGTAGGCGCTCGGCAAGCGAAAGCAGTCGGGCCGAGAGCGGGCCGCCACGGTCGGGCAGGATGCCGAGAATCATGTCGGTGCCGTCCATGGCCACGACGTAATGGCCGATGATGGTGGCGGGAAACTGACCGTCGGCGGGAAAGAAGGTCAAAAGCTCGCCCCGGGCTTCGGCGAAGCCGGTGCGGTAAACGGCGCCCAGGCCCAGGTTGACGCCGTGGTGGCAGACGCGCGCGCCGGTCAGTGTGGCCGCCAGCTCGTCCGCGATCTTGCCCGTGCCATCCGAGCTGCCGTCATCGACGATGAGCAACTCGTAAGGCATGCCCAGCCTGGCAAGCTCGCCGTGGATTTCGGCCGTGACCTTGGCAAGGCTGGCGGCCTCGTTGAATGCCATGAGCACGACGGAAAGCTGTGGGGCAGGGGCGGTGTTGTGGCTGCTCATGGACCTACCCAGGATAAGCCGGCAGGGGCAGTCTGGGCTTGATATTCTTGCCATTGCTCCCGATGCTAGTGGGTAGGAGAAACCTCATGCCGAACCTGCGCTGCGCAGTTGCGATTCTGGTTTTGGGTGGCCTTGCCGGATGCAAGCAGCGCCCCACGTCGCCCTATTGTCCGCAGGGCATGGCCGAGGTGGCTGAGCGTTCAGAGCCAGGCAAGAACGTGTGGTGCGAAAACTCGGACAAGACCCGGGCGCAGTGGATCGAATGGCACGCCGGTACCACGAAACCGCGGCAGAGCTGCAGCTACCACGACCTCAAGCCCGAGGGGTCATTCACGGCGTGGCATCCCGACGGCAAGCCCTGGGTGCAGGGGCAGTTCGTGGCGGGCCAGAAGGCCGGCAAGTGGAAGCAGTGGGATGCCGCGGGCAATGAGGTTGCGGAAGGCGATTACAACAGCAGCCGCCTGGTCGCGGGCGCACCCGTGGCTGGCATGGCCCTTTGCGAGAAGATGGTGCGCAAGTAGCTATGTATCCGTTGGCTCGGCGACGACGGGCTTGACCAGTTCCAAGCGCTGGGCCAGCTCGCGCAGGGCCTCGGACGGAAGTTCGCGCCGTCGCCGCTTGGCCTCGAGGTGCTCCCAGACGATTTCTTGCACGCGCCGCCAGTCGTCGGTGGCCTGCGCAGTCCCGGCCCGGTCGGCCAACTTGAGGGCCAACTGCCAGTCGACACCGGCACCCGCCTTGCGCGACTTGGGAGCTCGCTCGTCCTGGAAGCCGCGTTCAAGGTAGGTCGCGAGCACGCGCGTGAGCAGTCCCACGAGCGCGGACTGTTCGTTGGCTGTGCAGGTGCCGAGCTTGTCGGCCAGGGCCAGGAATGCGCGGCAGCCAGCCGCTTCCCCGGCGCCATCAGCCAAGCGCACCAGGGCGCCCAGTCGCAGTGCCTGGGCCGCTTCATCGTCGAGGTCGTCTAGGCCCAGGCGTTTGCCCCCGGCGCGGCACACGAAGCCCGACTTGCCGTCGTGGGTGGCCGCGAACGCGAGCGTCTTGCTCTCGCCCGTGCGCCTGTTCGTGACCTCGGCTTTGCCCTTGAGCTCGCGGCGTGTCGACTGGGTGGAGGGGCAGTTGGTCTTCACAGCGAAGCCGGGCAACGCGGCCTTGCCCGGAGCCATGGAGGCCAGACACGAAAATGCAGCGCGTGCGACCGCGCCCTCGGGGGTGACCCGATCCTTGCACGCGCGCGCAAAAGCGTCGGCGCCCGAGCCCAACTTGGGATCGTTGCTGCGTCCCTTGGCAAGCATCTGAACGAAGGCGCGTTCGGGTGGCTTGCCCCCTAGGACCTTCCATAGATCCATGGCATGCGCGGCTCGGCGCAGGGCAATCGCGGCCTCGGGGCCGGCGATGTCGTCGAAGAACCAGGCGCAACTCGCGTACATGAGCAGGAGCGAGCGCTGCATCTCCATGTGTAGAAGCGCCCGGGTGGACAAGCGGTCGCTGTCCTTGCGTAGGGCAGGCAGGCCGAGCGCGCGAAGGTATTTCTTGCGTACGTCGGGGGCTTCGTCGGCGAATTCGCCGAAGGCGTTGCGCGCCTGCCAAGGATCGTGGAACAAGTCGCCAGCATCTTTCTCGAAGAAAACCGCGGCTCGGTCGCGCAGAAGATCGAGCGCCTGGCGCAGCGGCGCTCGCCAGGCCTGGCTGCTGCCCTTCACCTCGTGCATGCGGCAGCCGCAGTCGCGGCGCCAGCGTCCGAGCCCGTGGCCGCAACTCCACGCCGTGCCCTCACCGCCGGGGCCAGGCCGCAGACGCACCTCCCAGGTGGGCGGCGTCTCGGCCAGATAGGCATCCAGATTGGTGATTTCCATTTCCTGGGCGGGGGCCGCAACATTCACGGCATAGGCCAGCGTCAGGTCGGCGAATTTCTTGTGGTGGCCATAGAGCTCGCCATCCGAGGCCGCGAGCACGAGGCGCTTGCCTGCCAGCTTGGAACGATCGGCCGAGCGGTGCATGGCTTCGAGGAAACTGCCAGCGTCGCGGGTGGCATTGCCAAAGGCCAAGTCGCGCGATAACGGGCCGTCGAAGATGGCCAGGGCGATGGCGCGGCCGGAACCGTCAGGATGAACAAAACGGTAGGCGCGGCCGGTGTCCAAGGTTTCGCTGGTGACGGTTTGCCATGGGCCATCTGGGGGCCGCACTGCCTCGATCTGCTCGGGCGCCAGAATCGTGAACTTCACGCCTGCGTCGATCAGGGCGGCCAGGGTCGCGTCGTTGGCCGCAGTCTCGGGTAACCACATGCCCGCGGCGTCGTGGCCGAATCTGCGCTGGAAATCGATCTGACCCCACAGGATCTGCGTGATCAGATCGTGCGGCGAGAGCAGCGGCGTGATGGGATGCCCCCACACCTGCGCCATGGCGCCGCCGGCGGCCAGCCGCGTCTGCTGGTCGGCATCGCCCTGGCGCATGCGCCGCATGACCTGGTCATCGTGCCGAGCCAGCCAGCGCGCCAGGGTCGGGCCGACGTCGAAGGACATGCCAGCGTAGTTGTTGACGATGGACGCCACGTGCTGTTTGGGACCGTAGATGCGCGCGTAGGCGTTCGCCCGGTAGCATTCCGCGTGGATGCGGGCATTCCAGTTCGTGAAAGGCGCGGCGCTCGGTTCGCGCGGCACCTGGTCCGTCCAGGGGTTTTCCCGGGGCGGTTGGTAAAAGTGCCCGTGGACAACCAAGGCGATAGGCGGACGTTTCTTCATCAGGAACCCCGACTCTATCGCGCCCAGCCCCTATTTGCACGGTCTCGGGGCCGCTAGAAGTTTCGCGCCCGAGTCAACCAGGTATCGCGGGCTTTTCCGACCACGGTGATGCCGCCTTGGCTGACATGGTGGCGAACCGCATCGCGGGCCAGGTCGTGGCCGATGTGATCGCCGGGGGCGACGCGCACGTTCTTGTCGATGATGGCGCGCTGGATGCGTGCACCCTTGCCCACATGCACGTTGTCGAAGAGGATCGAGTCGCGAACCTCGGCACCCTCGTCGACCCACACGTTGCGGCCAAGCACCGAGTCTTTCACGAATCCACCAGCGATCACGCAGCCGCTCGACATGATCGATTGAACGAGCATGCCCCGGCGGCGTTCATCGTCGAACACCAGCTTGGACGGCGGGTCGGGGTAGTTGACGCTGACGATGGGCCATTCCCAGTTGTACAGGTTGAAGTGCGGCTGCACGTTCTTGAGATCCATGTTGGCCTCGTAGTAGGCCTCGATGGTCCCGACGTCGCGCCAGTAGGCCAGCTCGCCTTTCTCGGTGACGCCTGGGATACGGTTGCGTGAAAAGTCGTAGCAGAATACGCGGCCGGTCTTGACCAGCGAGGGCAGGATGTTCTTGCCAAAATCGTGGTGGGTATCCTGCTGCGAGTCCGCCTCCAGGGCGTCGTGCAAGGGCAGGGGGGCGAAGGTGTAGTTACCCATCGACGCCAGGGCGTGGGCCGGATCGCCGGGGATGGTCATCACGTTGCTGGTCGGCTTTTCTTGAAAGCCAACCACCCGTCCCTCGACATCGGTCTCGACGATCCCGAACTGCGAGGCCTCGGCGACGGGCACTGGCAGGCAGGCGATGGTGGCAAGGGCGTTCTTCTCCACGTGGAAGTCCACCATCTGGCGCACGCTCATCTTGTAGACGTGGTCGGCGCCGAAGACCACCACGATGTCGGGGCGAAAATCCTCGACCAGGTGGAAGTTCTGGTGGATCGAGTCGGCCGTGCCGCGGTACCAACTCTCGCCCATGCGCATCTGCGCTGGAACAATCGTCACGAAGTCGGCGTGCGTGCTGCGCGTCCCCCACACGTGCTGAATGTGTTCGACCAGCGACTGGGCCTTGTACTGCGACAGCACGTACATGGCTCGGATGCCCGAGTTGTGCATGTTCGAAAGTACGAAGTCGATGATGCGGTAGCGGCCACCAAAGGGCACCGCGGGCTTGGCTCGATCGCGCGTCAGCGGGAAGAGTCGCTCCCCTTTTCCGCCCGCCATGATGAAGGCGAGTATGCGTGGTTCATCCATGTTTCTTGGTCCGACGGCATTATATCCCCGAATTGGTTCCTCGCCTCCTTTGTGCAACACTTCTCCGTTCATGACGCCTGCGGAAAAAATTGCGCATCAGCTCTACGAGCTCTCCATGAACATGTGGTGGGCGTGGAACCCGTCCGTCATCAAGTTGTTCCGCGATATTGACCGCGAGGCCTTCCGTGCCTCGAAGCACAATCCACTGATGGTGGTGAAGCGGCTTTCGCGAGAACGTTTACAAGATTTGGCCGGCGACGCCGCCATGCGTGCGCGCATCGATCGCACCTACCGCGAGTTCCGGGACTATGTCTCGCCAACCGCGGAGACCTGGGCCGAGACGCATGCCGCCCCGCTTCGCGTGCGGCCCGTGGCCTACCTTTCGGCCGAGTTCGGCATTCACGAGTCGCTGCCCATCTACAGCGGGGGCCTGGGCGTGCTCGCTGGCGACCATCTCAAGACCGCTTCCGATCTGGGGCTGGCCCTGGTGGCGGTGGGGCTTTTCTACCGCGAGTCCTACTTCCGCCAGCACATCGACCGCGAGGGGCAGCAGCACGCCGAGTACGTGAATGCGCCGGTGGAATATCTCGCCACCACGCTGAAGCTGGGCGCCGACGGCAAGCCGCTCATCATCGACGTCCCGCTTGGCCACGAACGGCTGCTTGCCCAGGTCTGGCAGGTCAATGTGGGCCGTAACCAGCTGCTCTTGCTCGACACCGACGTGGACGGCAACACCGACGAGAACCGGCGTCTGGCGGCGCGGCTCTACTTCGGCGACCAGCGCGTGCGCATCCGGCAAGAGCTGCTGCTTGGCGTGGGCGGGATCCGCGCTCTGCGCGCCTGTGGCATCGACTGGAGCGGCCTGCACCTCAACGAGGGGCACAGCGCCTTCGCCACCCTGGAATACGCCCGCCTGCGCATGATCGAGACGGGCGGCTCCTTCGCGGACGTGGCCCAGGACGTGGCCCAGTCCACGGTTTTCACCACCCACACACCCGTCGACGCCGGCCATGATCGTTTCCCGCCCGAGCTGGTCGACGAGTTTCTCGAGCCCTTGCGCCTTTCGCTGCGGCTCACACGTGACGAATTCCTGGGTCTTGGTCGGGTGCGGCCCGAGGATCCGACCGAATCGCTGTGCATGACCGTGCTGGCCTTCAAGATGTCCCGCTACGCGAACGCCGTGTCTTGCTTACACGGCCGGGTCACGCGCAAGGCCTGGCAAGTCCTGTGGCCGCACCATCGCGAGGACGAGGTTCCCGTCGGACACATCACCAACGGCGTGCATGCCCGCACCTGGCTGGCGCCCGCCATGCAGGATCTCTACAGCCGGCGCATCGGCCCCGACTGGGCCGACAACCTGACCGATCCCGCCATGTGGGCGCGTATCGAAAGCATTCTGGATGCGGAGCTGTGGGAAACCCACCGTGCCCTGCGCGCCAACCTGGTGAATTTCGTGCGGCGTGAGGTGTCGGCGCAGCGCCAGCGCAATGGCCACAGCGACGAGCTCGTGCATGCTGCTGCCACGGCGCTCGATCCGGACGTGCTGACCATCGGGTTCGCCCGGCGCTTCGCCACCTACAAGCGCGCCAACTTGCTGTTCACCGACATCGAGCGCTTGAAGCGCATCGCGTGCCACGACGCGCGGCCCGTGCAGATCGTGTTTGCCGGCAAGGCACACCCGGCCGATCGACCGGGCCAGGAAGTCCTGAAAGCCGTGGTGCAGGCCAGCCTGTCGCCCGAGCTGCGTTCGCGCATCGTCTTCGTCGAGGACTACGACATCAATATCGCGCGCCACCTGGTTCAGGGCGTGGACGTGTGGCTCAATACCCCGCGCCGGCCGCAAGAAGCCAGCGGCACCAGCGGCGAGAAGGTGCTGCTCAACGGCGGGCTCAATCTTTCGGTTCTCGACGGCTGGTGGGCCGAGGCCTACGACGGCCTCAACGGCTTCGCCATCGGCAACGGGGTCTGCCACGTGGACATGGCCGAGCAAGATCGGCGCGACGCCGAATCGCTGTACCACGTCCTCGAAAACGAGGTTGTTCCGCTTTACTACAACCAGGACGAGCAGGGCGTTCCGCACGGCTGGGTGGCGTATATCAAGCGGGCCATCCGCACCCTGGGCTGGCGGTTCAACACCGATCGCATGCTGAGAGACTACGTGGTCGAGTGCTACCTGCCCTCGGCAGGCGTGCACAGCTGTGCCATGCGCAAGTAGGATCTAGTCGCGTGCGTGTGCGATCAAGCACTCGCTTTCCTGACTGGGCCTTGGCTGCGTCGCGGACGATCATGCATGGTGCTATGATTGGCCTGATGCCATCGCTTGGGGGACGGACGCTCGCCTGTGGGTTGCTTGCCTGCGCGGCCTTGGTCGTCCATGCCAGCGATGCTGTTGGTGGCGTTGGGCTGTCGGTGCTGCATCCCTGGCTCGTGGACCAAGTAGCACCACCGCCGTCGACTGGTGCTGCCACCTAC
>Ga0302322_100000913_pt1 | contig 23318 bp, 13 predicted proteins | sample Fen_T0_2_FD_203757 | JGI IMG/M metagenome (GOLD analysis project Ga0302322, IMG submission 203757) | Peat permafrost microbial communities from Stordalen Mire near Abisko, Sweden - Fen_T0_2 | ecosystem: Environmental > Terrestrial > Soil > Wetlands > Permafrost | place: Sweden: Abisko...
GCGCAACCCCGGCCAGCGCTCCTTGGAAATCGCCCTCACCGGCGCCCTCGACCCCGCCCAGGCCCAGGCCGCCTTTCAACGCGAACTCCCCTCCCTCATCCGCACCGGCCCGCCCCGCCCGCAATAGAGCATTTCTGAAAATGCTCGAATGACCGGAGATAGGATCGCGCCAGCCGCTCGGAGCGCTCCTCCCTCTCCGCATTTTGTGATGCAAAATGGGGAGAGGGCAGGGGAGAGGTGCTTCGTCGACATATTTTGTCTTTAAACAAAGCACTGTGTTCCGATCCCCCCATTCGTCATTCATCCGCCATCCTTCGCGCTCGCTCAACTACGTTTCCGGTTGTTTCGCTGATCAGCCCGTTGTTAACACCGCAGATTTTGGACATTTGTCATTCGTCATTCGTCATTCGTCATTCGTCATTCGTCATTCGTCATTCGTCATTCGTCATTCGTCATTCGTCATTCGTCATCGCGCCAGTCGCTCGGAGCGTTCCTCCCTCGCCGCATTTTGTGATGCAAAATGGGGAGAGGGCAGGGGAGAGGTGCTTCCATTTCATACTTTGCCTTGCAACCCAACCTGCGGTAATCCAATCAATCATCAAAATAATCACGCATTATTTATCAGTAAGTATTTGACTTGAAATCTAATCGCATTGTCGCACACTTTGAGGTTGGCCCGATCATGCAACCATCGCATCCAACCATGAAAACCATAAACGCCATCCCCCGGATGGCCCCATGATTTACGACCTCCACGTCCACCTCGCCGGCACCGGCGGCGAAGGCAGCGGCAATTACCTCGCCCCCGCCTTTCGCCGCCGTTACGCCTACCGCCGGCTCGTGCAACTCTACAAATTCCCGGCCGGGACGTTCGACCGCCCCGATGCCGACCGTCAAATCGCCCGGCAGATCATCAATTATATTGATGCCAGCGTCGTCGATCGCGCCGTCCTCCTCGCCCTCGATGCCGCCTACCATGAGGATGGCACCCGCGATCTCGACCGCACCCTGCTCGTGACCGACAACGAATTCGTCGCCAACCTCGCCGCCGCCCACGAAAAAATCCTCTTTGGCGCCAGCCTCCACCCCTATCGCCACGACGCCTTGAGCGAACTCGACTGGGTCATCCACCGCGGCGCCTGCCTCGTTAAATGGCTGCCCGGCGCCCAAAACATCCAGCCCGATCATCCGCGCTGTTTCCCTTTTTACGACGCCCTGGCCCACCACCGTCTTCCGCTCCTGTGCCACACCGGACCCGAGCACACCTTGAAAGCCTTTTCCAACACCCTGAATGACCCCTGCCGCCTGATCCCCGCCTTGGAACGCGGCGTCACCGTCATTGCCGCCCACTGTGGCGCCCGCATCTTTCCCCACGAAAAATCCTATTTCAAAAGCTGGCAGGAAATGGCCCTGCGCTACGAACATTTTTACGGCGACATCAGTGCCTTCGGCGTCCCCGCCCGCATCTGGCAGCTCCGGCAGCTTCTGAAAACGCCCGCCCTCACCGCCAAACTCGTTTTCGGCTCCGACTACCCCGCGCCCCAAATGCCCCTGAGCAGCTTCGGCCCCCTCCGCCTCCGGCCCGCGCTAAAAGTCCGACGCCACGCCAATCCATTCGATCAAGCCATCGCCATGATGCGTGCCGCCGGCGTCCCCGACCCCGTCTTCACCCGCGCCGAACACCTCCTCCGCCTGCCACCCTAAGCCTTCGTCACGCCTCACGAATCACGGATCACGCCTCACGAATCACGCCTCACGAATCACGCCTCACGAATCACGCCTCACGAATCACGCCTCACGAATCACGCCTCACGAATCACGCCTCACGAATCACGCCTCACCCCAGTTGTTCCCCGCCGATCCCATCCGTGTCATCCGCGTAATCCGCGGTTAAATCTTTGCGGTTTGAATTCCCATTTTTGTTCGTCTTTCAAATTTGAAATTTCCAATTTGAAATCCCGCCCTTCCAACACCGCTCCTTCATCCTTCGAACGTGCCCGACCGACTGTGTTTGTCCCCTTGGTCCCTTTGGTCCCTTGCGTCATTCGCCTTGATCGACCGTCATTCGCCTTGATCGACCTGTCCCTGGTCGTGCGAGCCCGCCGCCCCGTAGCGCCGGTTGGCAACCGGCTGTATCGCAGGTTGTGAACCTGCTTCCCGCGGCCATTCCGGGCGCTCGGAATCATCCCAACCCGACTATCCCGCTCCGTCCGCCCACCAATCCGCCGCTCCTTCGTCATTCGACCATGCCCGTCCGTGTTCGTCCTTTTCGCCAAGCGTAAGTATCCGCGCGCCAGCGTCTTGGAGTGCGGCGGCCCTCCGCCGCTTTGGCTGGGGCAAACTCACACCCGAGCCCCTGCGCTAACCGTCATGGCCTCGGCGCGCGCCTTACTCCACCACCGATTTCTCCGATCAACCACCCCGCACCGATCGACCTGCCCATGGTCCGGCGAGCCCGCCGCCGCCGTATCGCAGGTTGTGAACCTGTTTCCCGCGGCCAATCCGGACGCACGGAACCATCCCGACCCGACTATCCCGCTCCGTCCGCCCACCAATCCGCCGCCCCTTCGTCATTCCACCCGTCCCATCCGTGTCATCCGCGTAATTCGCGGTTAAATCTGCTGTTCAACCCCGTCTTTCAAATTTGAAATCTCCAATTTGAAATCCCGCCCCCTCCCGCCCAGCGCCAGCCCTCCCCAACACCGCTCCTGCGTCATTCGACCGTGACCGACCGTGTTCGTCCCCTTCGTCCCCTTCGTCCCCTTCGTCCCTTGTGTCCCTTGTGTCCCTTGTGTCCCTTGTGTCCCTTGTGTCCCTTGTGTCCCTTGTGTCCCTTGTGTCCCTTGTGTCCCTTGTGTCCCTTTCGTCATTCGTCACGAGTGCGCACTCCCCAGCCCCAACGGGGCGGACGACAATAGCCCCGGGCAAGGAGCAGAGCGACGCCGCCCGGGGTCGCGAACCCCATAACCCGTCGAGCCCTGAAAGGGCGAACGAAACCGGCAAATTGCCGGATGGCTGGGGTTGCCCACCATTTCCATCCGTTTTTTATATCCATAACCGTCAATTTCAAGCCCCCTCAAGCATTTTGCTACGGCGGCCATCGCCCACCGGCCATTCGTCATTTCTTAGGCAGAGTAGAGTACCCCGGTAACTGACACCGGGACTCTGCCTTCTCATTCTATCTTGTTAGGCTGCTCATTTTTGTCATCAACCATCACACGACCGCCGCCACTCCCAAATAGCACAGTCGCACCATTTCCACAGTGAAAGATGGAGGCCGTGAATCCTGTCTGCTTTGTAATAGCCTGCATCACCTCTCGTCGAGTCGGTGTCGTAGAAGGAAGCGCGACACGAATGAGGTCGTGCCGATGGTCAAACAGCGGATAAATGACTCCAGCGGTGTTAAGCTCGCCGAGCGAAACGTCCTGCCGTGCCAGCGGGCCAACTCTACCGTCCTCGTGTTTCGTGGGCAGGAGCGCAGCGGCAGTGATAATGACCACGACAACACCAAGGCGAGTGAGTGCACCGGGGAAAAAGCCATACCGAGACGCGCGCACCCGCTCACGCCAGATGAGCAGCGGAATCCAACCGAGCGCACCAAGAAAAAGGATTTCGGTCGGGGCGAGGATAAAGAATACTCCCCACGGCAAAGCCCCGGCAACTTGCCGAAGCAGTTGTTGGGTGGCGCGTGGATAGCTCATAGTGTGGTCAAGCAGCCTAGCGTAGCCGCCGCCGGCTCGCGACGCGAACCGCGATAGCGGAACTGCCAGCGACACTAGGCGTTGGCCCCGGCGACTTGTTACACCTCATCGTGGAATCTCTCATTTTGAGCTAATCAGTGTCCAAACAACCTCAGTGAGAGTCTTGCAAGTGCTTTCCGACTCAACCCAAACAACGCAAGCAGCCGCGTCGGTATCTCCAAAATGCAACTCGTCAGCCAAAGTCGGATGATACTTGGCAAATACAGATTCGATGACTTTCGCCCAACCATAACCGTCGGCATCTACTCCAAAAGCTACAATCTTCTTGCTGGCATCGGTCAACCTCGCATCGCTCGGCTCAAACTCAATCTGCCAAGCTAACGGAATATCTCGCTCGTCATACGATGAGCCAGCCATAACTGTCAGTAAAATCGGCTCCCAACTGGTATCTTCCCATATACCGTCGCCATCGGGCGAATCAGCATCAATCAGTTCCTGAAGGTTCCTTGGTATGTTCCACTCTGGCATAAACGTGTGGTGATGAGGTCTAGCGACCAAAGCCGAGTCCCCGCCGGCTCGCGACGTGGACCGCGCCAGCGGAACGGACAGTGCCAACGGCCGTTGCCTCCGGCGACTGGTTGAACCCAGCCGCTGCGCGGCGGACCCGGCGGAGTTTACTAGGTTCGGGCATGAACTTGCTGCCTGAAGCGCGCCGGGCCATGGCAGCGGACTGGGCCACGTGCCGCTGAGCCTTCATGCTTTGCTTGCTTTTGGCTGACGGCAGACCTTGGTAAAACCGTCCCCAAAGTGGTAATTCTACATAAGTGCCTGATGGCAAGTGGCCGCCAAAAAAGCAAAAGGCATAGGAGCGACCCTGCACGAACTTTCGACGGGCTGGTTCAACCCCGGATGGAATTGACGCTCCGCGCGAGCACACCTCAAGCCAATGTGGGCGCCCCAAGCGTGCTCCGGTAAATACCATCCTTTGGAGATTAGCCTGCGTCTTCATCGTCTCATCTCTTACCTGTGACCCACCATCTGACTGTGCTCAGCGCACGAGCCTCCCGACTCTCTGGTGGATAGTCGCTCGCCAAACGGGTCGCTGCTTCTACGACCTCGTCGCGGCTGAACACATCTCGCAAATAAAATGGTAACTGCTCCACGCTCGTGTTCCATGTCGAAACCACCGAGCGCAGAATGTCGTCGAGCGGTCGAGCGCACTCTGGGCGCAGCGCAACGAGCAGCTGTCCGGCAATCTCCTGGTCACCAAACGCAGTCTCTGGACGACTCTGGTCTGTGAACACGCCGAGTAATGCCTCGGCTCTCTGTACCGAAGGCAACTGCTGCAGCTTCATGCGAAGCTGGCGAACCGTGTGCTTACGTGAGTATAGCCGCTCTCGAAACTCATCAGGTGTGTGTGAATCTGGCATGGCGCACGAGGCAGGCTAACGTAAAAAGCTGAGAAGTTCTCTGTGTTGTAAACTTCATAATTCAGTTTTTTGTTAACCGGATTAGTTAAGTGGTTTTCGGGTTGAGTTGCAAGACCCAGGAACCGTGCCACCGCCGGCTCGCGACATGAACCGCGACAGCGGAACTAACAGCGCCAACGGCGGTTGGCTCCGGCGACTTAGGTGGCTGGCTCATGGATTCGTGGCTTCGTAATCTTACGCAATATGAAATACCCGACTGCTCCCCAAATCACCAGATCGTAAACAACCGACCCAATATCGAAAACTGGGCCGAACCGGTTTTCTGCGTCTGCGCCCACGACGAACGTCCCGGTCGTGCAACCTATAAGCGGATGAACATAACTGAACGGGAAACCTAGCGCCGGGCCACATGAGCAGCCGGTGTCTATGAAATACGTCGCGGCGGTAACGGCCAGACTGATGCCGAGCACAGAAGAGATGAAATACAATGGACGCATAAGCCGCCTAACAGTGTTATTCACCGGAACTCAACCCCCACCGAAGTGGGGTTTGGCCGGATTATTGAATTGATCCTCGGACTTCGGTTGCAGAAAGTCAATTCATTTGCAATGGTTTACATCAGTTTTGCGGGTCGTGATACCAGCCCGCTTAAGCAATCTCGGCTGGTTATGACAGATTGCCAAACCAAAACCGAGTTCCAGTTTACCAAGTTGCTATCTGCACCTCAATGCCTCATCTCACGGCTTCTGGTTTCCCTCCTGGTCTGAAGCGTTGGCCCCATCCCGCTGGCGCGATTTCGAGCGCCGGGCCTGTCGTCCGGCCATTTTCGAATCTCTGCGCTTTTGTAAACCTTCCCGCCAGCGCGCCACGCTGACTGCCGCCCAAATTTTCATGCCGCAGGTCGAAGCACGGCGACCTTTGTCCTTCGCTCAGATGAATACCCGTCTCCTAAACCAGCCATCCAACGCAACGAGGCGCCGATCGACCGAGCGCTCCCGGACCGCGCCCCCGCCCACTTCAACCCGGCGCACCCTATTCGCCTCCCTCGCCTCCCTCAAAGGAGGAGAGGGCAGGGGAGAGGAGTCCAATTGTTTGCCCCTAAACAAGTTATCAATTTTCAAGCTGACACTTTTTGACCTCGGAGCCTTTCTTGTTCAAATCCCGCGTCCGTCTATGTCCGCACGCTGGCAGGCCGAACGCCCCCGGACCGCGAGTTGTCTCAACTCGCAGCGCATCGCCAGCCACGCGGGCATGGAATATCAGAAGGATTTGTTCACCCGCTTGCCCGCCGCCAAACTCACCCAGCTTAACGCGTTCACGCCGGCCGCGTGGGCCAAGGCCTGAGCCATGGCGAAAATGGTCGTACCGGCGGCTTGACGGCCAACCAATTGATTTTTTGTTCGTTTTTACAGTTACAATTTGACATACATTGCCATGCAATGCATCGTGTCGCTATGATCACCAAAGAACTTGTGGCCGCCTCCACCGAGCCATTGATTTTATCCCTGCTGGCCGGGGGCGAGAGCTACGGTTATGCCCTGACACAGGAAGTGAAGCGGCTATCCGGGGATAAAATTGCCTGGACCGATGGGATGCTTTACCCGGTTTTGCACCGGATGGAACATCGCGGCTTGATCAAAGCGCGCTGGGGCCAAAGTGAAACCGGACGGAAACGGAAATACTACGCCCTCAAAAAAGACGGCAGAACCGCGATCGCCAAACACCACGAACAGTGGTCGCTCGTGCATTCCGTTTTGGCCGGCTTGAGAAAGGAGCAATATGTTTGACCTCAAACAATCCATTGCCGAGTGGCGGTGCCAGATGCTGGCTGCCGGAATCAAAACCCCCGTGCCATTGGAAGAATTGGAAATCCATTTGCACGAAGAAATCGGGCGGTTGGTTGAATCGGGACTGGATGAACAAAATGCCTTCAATACTGCCGTTCAGAAAATGGGACCGATGCCAGCAATCCGAAATGAATTCGAGAACGCCGGCGTGGCGCAGCGCGGCCGCAACTGGTTGATCTTTGAAATCTTTTTTTTGGCTGGCGCGCTTTGTTTGCCAATTTTGGTGGGCGCCCAGGCGTTTTATCTAAAGGATGGAAGATTCTCAGAAATGACATCCAGCCAGCAAATATCCAGCCTGGCTGCGGCTGCCACCCTTTCTTTTCTTGCTTTGGGCATGCGATTTATCTGTGGCAAGTTTCCCGTCGTTCATACCAAACGAATTCGCGATGCCATCTTGGGTTCGGTGGTGATTTGGCTGTTGGCGTGGGTGGCATTGGCTGCTGCGGGCATCATGCCACGTTACGACTTTTCTGAGGCCCAAAAAGGGGTGGCATCATTGTGGGGATTTGTTCCCTTCGGAATCTTGGTCGGTTGGGCTTCCGGTCATGCAAACGCCGCGCGGAAGAAACTCGCGACCACTGTTTCGTAAGCGGGAGCTCATCCAGCACCGGAAACTAGAGCATTGACAGAAATGCTGTCGCCATGCGGAGCGAGGATTATTTGGTTTTGGCGAGGCTTTGGCGAAGGAGTATGCCCGCCGCGGCCTGTGACTAAGCCGAAATGAAGCCAAAACCCAAAACGCCTTCGCCCAGCATTTGTAGGCCGCCAGTCCCCACGCAGTGCCCGTCATCCATTTTGTCGCAGAGCGACCTCGGATTTTAGCCAGACACGCCAGTGTCTGGAACCCGCCCCCAATTTCAAATTTGTCCCGGCGGGACAACGGCAAGCCTGCGACTGGTTACCATTTCAAACCTTGAGCGCGCCAGGGAGCGCAGCCAATTGTTACCCCAACTTCGCGGCTTTGTTATTCAACTTATTTTCGTCCTTCAGCCTTTAGCCTTCGTTACCCCATCCACCAATCCGTGTCCTCCGCCTTCGACCTTTGTCACGAATCCCGAATCACGACCGTTCGTCCGCGACGATCAAACCGAGACACGCGCCCTATTGGCCTCCCTCGCCTCCTCCAAAGGAGGAGAGGGCCGGGGAGGGCACGACTGTTTCCGTCCCCTTTCGACACTTGTCCATCCGCGTCCATCCGTGATTAAAATTGTCCAGCCTCGTTTCGTGTCACCTGTTCAACCTGCCCCTCCGCCTCATCCGCCATTTGTCACGGATCACGGATCACGGATCACGAATCATCCCTTTTGGTGCCGCCGTCCCTTCAGCCTTTAGCCTTTAGCCTTCAGCCTTCGTTTACAGCCTTCCCGCCAGCGCCCCCGCCGCCGCCGCCGCCAGCCACAGCCACAGCACCGCCTGCGTCCGGCTCCAGCCCGCCCGGACCAGCCGGTGCGACAAATGATTCGTGTCCCCAATCCAAAACGGTTGTTTGTGCCACGTCCGATACACACTCACCTGCGCCAGGTCCAGCAGCGGAACCACCAGCACCAGCAGCGGCGCCAGCACCGCCAAAGGATGAGGCTCCTGCCGCGTGTAGAAATGCGGCAGAATCGCCATCACCGCCAGCAGGTAACCCACCAGATGACTCCCCGCATCCCCCAGAAACGCCCGGGCCTGCGGAAAATTCCACGGCAAAAAGCCCGCCAGCGCCCCGCACATCAGAAACCCCGTCAGCGCCACCAGATACTGACCTTTCGCCGCCGCCAGCACCGCAAACAAGAACGCCCCAATCGCACCCACCCCCGCGCACAAGCCGTTCATGTTATCCATGAAATTGAACGCATTGATCAGCGTCAACACCCAGAGAATCGTAATTGCGTAGCTAAACACCTCGCTGTGAACGAACAACGTGATGCGCTTGCTCGCCGCCGCCACCGCGATCGCCACCACCAACTGCCCCAGGAACTTGGGCAGCGCCTTCAACTCATGCTTGTCATCCAGCCAGCCCAGCAGCGTGATCGCCACCGCCCCCAGCGCCAGCACCGCCAGCTCCGTCGTCCGCCGGTTCACCCCATGGATGATCGCCGTCGTGGTGGCGATTTTTATCCACCCCAGCTTTAGCAACACCGCGCCGACCACGGTTGGCAGGAGAATACCCGTCAACACCGCAAAACCTCCCGCCAGCGGCACCGGGGTATGGTGGATTTTCCGGTGCCCCGGGTCATCCACCAGATTCGTGCGCCGACACCACCCCCGCCAGAGCGGCAGCGCCAGCAGCGACGTCGCGAACGCCCCCAGAAAGGCCGCCGCAAAAAAATTGAAGGGAAAGCTCACGTGCGACGGCGGCCGCGTTCGGCCATAAGTCTTTGGTAAACAGCGTATTGATCCGCCACCATTTTTTCCACGCTAAAATTTTCCCGGACAAACCGTTGCCCCGCCTTGCCAAGTCTTTCCCGCAGAGCGGGATCCGCTGCGAGCAGCCGCAATTTCTGCGCCGCCCCCGCAATATCCCCCGTTCGGACGATAAACCCCGTTTCATTTTCGATGCAAACCTCATCCGCCCCATCGAAGTCATACGCAATCACCGGTTTACCTGCCGCCAGCGCCTGCGGCAGCGCCCGCGACAGCGCCTCGCGATAAGACAAATGCGCCAGGCAATCCATAATCCCCACATACCGAGCCACTTCCCCCGGCGGCACCAACCCCGTAAAGATGACCTTGTCCGCAATCCCCAACGCCTCTGCCTGCCTTTGCACCTCCCCGCGCAGCTCCCCATCCCCCACCAACAAAAGCCGCCCCCCCGGCACTTCCGGCACGATTTTAGCGAAAGCCTCGAGCAGGTCGGCATGGCCTTTGAGGCGGAAAATCCGTGCGAGCTTGCCGATGACGAAATGGCTGGCGTCTAGGCCGTGTTGTTGGCGTAGTGCCAAGTCGTTGGTCGCCTGCAGAAAAGGCGCCAGCTCAAAGCCGCTGAAGATGCGGGTAAACATCTCCGGCCGGCCGATGTCAGCGGCGAGATACAGCCGGGTCATGGCCCCCGCAGAGCAGAAGAAGTGGTCGGTGACTCGGGCGGCATATTTCTCGGCGGCGGTGAAAACGAAGTTTGCGAGGGTACCCTGAAAATTGCCGAACGACGGGCCGTGGAGATGGTGAATGATGATGGGCACGTCTGCCCGTCGGGCGGCGAGTCGGCCTAGAATACCCGCCTTGCCGCTGTGGGTGTGCACTAGGTCTGGCTGTTGGGCGCGCAGGATTTTTTCGAGCTGGTGCAGGGCAATACAATCGTTCAGAGGATGAACGGGGCGGACGAGGGCGGGTACGATGGTGAGCAGGCCCGGGATACTGGCCACCTCGTTTTCGAAGGAGCCTTCGGGACCAACAGTGGGACCGGAAACGAGATGTACCTCGACATCCGGCATGGCGCGCAGACCGCGAATTGTAGCGAGGGTGTTTTCCTGTGCGCCACCGATGACCAACCGGGTGATGAGGTGCGTGACGCGCATGGCGTCAGCGGTTGCCCCACTCTGCGAGCCGTTCGCGGACGGAAGGCAATTCAGCGGCATTGGTCGGCGCATTGGCCAGGTAGATTTTGAAATGGCGGACGGCCTCGTTGGTGCGGTGCTGGCGGCGGGCGATTTCGCCGAGGCCGTAGGCGATTTGAAAGGAATTGGTATAGGTAGACTGCAATTGGGCGTAATCGGCGCGAGCCTGATCCAGCCGGTCGCTTTGGAGGTAGGCGAAGGCTCGATTGAAGAGAGCCGTGGGATCGTTGGCCTGAATTTCCAGGAGCCGACTCAGGGTGGCTATGGCCTGGTCATAGCGGGCCAATTGGAGACTGGCATATCCTTTGCCGAAGAGCCACTGCGGGTCATCCGGAGTGCGGGCCAGTTTACGTTCGACGACGCGCAAGGCATTGGTGTAAAGCCCGCGCATCAAGAAGGCTTGAGCACTGGCGGTCAGCAGCGTGTCGTCGTCCGGGTGCTGGGCGATTTCCTGTTCGAGATATTCAGCGCCGCGGGCGGAGTCGTTCTTCTGAAAATAGACCGCCGAGGCGAGTACATGAATTTCGGTGGAATTGGATTTGTTCAGGGAAAATCTGGCGGGATTGGCGAGCGGCTCTTGCAGGGCTTCCAAAGCGCGATCGGGAAGGCGGTTAAACAGGAACAACTGGGCCAGCCAGAGGCGGGTGGGCAGATTTTCCGGTGCCAGTTGACGAACGCGGGAGAAAGGGCTGACGGACTGGCGGAAGAGTGAGTTTTGGGAGGCAAGCAACAAGCCATCCTCGAAGCAGAAGCTGGTTTCATCAAACGGGCCGCAGGCATTGAGCACAGCATTCCAATCGCGATATTTGCCGAACCGTTCGGGGCTGACCTGCCCGAGGTTTACGCTTTTCGCGACCCCTGACCGTAGGGTGCGGTTGAAGTCCAGATTGATGGTGGCGGCGACGTTGTCGGGATTAAATTTAAGTGCCAGACTGAATCTCGCGAAGGCCAGATCCAGCGCGTTAGCCCGCTGGAGTTGGACGCCCCAGGCATTGAGGGCGCGGGAATAGAGGGTTCCGGCATACACAGCGTTCAGGTTTGGTTCGGCGGGGACGTGCAGGTTGTCCAAGATCTGGTTGCCAATTTTTTTCAAATCGCCCGACGGAGTCAAGGTGAGGGCGGTCTCTATTGCGGGCAGGGCAGACTCGCTGACCTTGTTCCAAAAGGATTCGTTTTCAGCGGTTAAACTCTGATCCAGCGGTGGTGGCAGCAGGGTGTCTTCGGGCAGGGTTTTCAGCCGGTAAACCAAACCGTGAGGTTCCTGGTAAAACTGCTCGAAATAATAGCCGTAGCTGGGGTTGAGGTAGCAGAGGTTGTTGCTTCTGGAGAGCAGGCTCAACATGCTTAAGATGCCAACAGGGTTAACTGATCCGGTGTTGGTGACATTGACAATCAACGGCCATTTGGCCGGATTTTGTGCATTTAAAAACCGGTGGTAAGGTGCCCAGTTCAGTGATTGGGTATCCACCACCAGAAAGTTTTTCGCGCGGTTTTCACGGGTCAGCATGGCTTGAATCAAAAACGCCCGGCTGGCCTGGATTTGCGCGGTGCTGTCGCTGTCGCATAGCAGAATGCCGCCGTCGGACGGCAGGTTTTGGGAGACAAAACGTGCATATTTCAGGAGCGTGTCGTCATTCGTGCTGTGGATGGCGGGGCCGTTCTTGTAAAGCAGCAGGGCGATGGCGGCGGTGGAGAAGAAGAGGGTGGTCACCACAATCACAGGGCATAACCACTGCAAGGCGTCCGGCAAGGCGGGAGCCGGATGGGATTGTCTGCGGCTGGTTTTGGCAGCCACGCCGAAGACCAGCAGGAAATAGCCCGCGTAATAACCTATGCTCAAAATGGCCATGGCATAGAGCGTCAACGCCGGCACGCCCATCCCGAGCAAGCGCGGACTGAACGGCGGATCAAACATGATCCATAAACACGCCGCGAAAATAACCGTGTGAACGAAATGAAAAAGGTAGCGCGTCAGCATGGAACCCAGGTGACTGCGGTCCCCAAAGGACGCGCTCCAACGGATTGAAAATACGAGCACCGGGAGCAGGGTGGTCAGCGACATCAACGCCAAGTTGTGCCGGACGGGTTCCTGCTGGATTGCTTTTAAAACGCTCCAGTCCATCTGCAGGTTTGGTTTGAGGGATTCCCAGAGCGTCAGCGGAATCTGGCCATTCATTTTTGCCAGCAGCGGCAGGAGCAGGAGGCTGGACAGTCCGACCAGGCCAAGGAGCACCATGCGCCACAGAAAGCGCAGATTGAAAAAATCCAGTTTGCGCAGCCAGATGATGGCGGTGAGGAAGATCGGGAAAAAGCCAATGAAGGCCCAGTCTTCCGCCAGGCCTGCGCCGTAAACTGCGGCGGCCACAAACAACCGGCTTTCGCGTTCATCCAGCCGGTATTCCATCAACTGCCAGAGGATGCCGACAAACAGCAGCAGGTCAAACATTTCGCCGGTGAAATTGGTGGCATGGAGCCACAGCGTCATTTGCAGTCCGCCGATCAAGACGGCGAGCGTAGGCGGCAACCAAGCCACCCAGCCGGTCAGGAAGGCGAAATCGCTCCGTTCCCGCGTCCGTTCCAAGTCGGTGCGGTCATGTGGCAGGAGGGCGATTATGCGGGCGAGGAGGGCGAGGACGGTTGCGGCGCACAGGGCGGCAAAGATGTTCAAAGCCAGCGGAATTTGCGCGGCCGGCAGCCAGCGGAACGGGTAGGTGACGAGATAGGTCAGGGGGCTGTTCAACTGCGGCTGCCACACCCAGCCCGAAACGCGGGCCACCTGGCCGAGGTTGAGCAGGTTGACCCAGGGGTTCAGGGTGAACAGGTAGACGATCAGCATGACCAAGCCCAGCAGCCAGGGCAGATAGCGGGGGGCGAAGCTTTTCAGCGGTTGGTTCTGATATTCTTTTGACATCGGGTGCTGTTCAGTTGAATGCAAGAACTGCGCGTTGGCAAGTTCAGTTTCTGCGGCGCAAATCGGCGACACATTCCACGTGCTGCGTCTGGGGGAACATATCCAGCGGCTGCACCTGTACCAATTCAAAGACACCATCGGCGCATAGTATGTTCAAATCCCGCGCCATGGTGGCCGGATGGCAGGAGACGTAGATCACCTGGGCGGGCCGGGTTTCGCGCAGCAGCGCCAGGGTTTGCGGCCAGCAGCCTTTGCGGGGCGGGTCCAGGATCACGGCGGTTTGACCGGGGGAAAATTTCTGCAAGAGCTGCGGCAAAACGTCCTCCACCTGCGCGGCGATGAATTCGCCATTGTGAATATTCCGGTCTGCGGCGTTCTGCCGGGCCGCCGCGATGGCCAGTTTATCGTATTCCACCCCCACGAATGACTGCACCACGCCGGCCGCCTCAATGCCAAAATAGCCCACGCCGCAGTACAAATCGATCAGGTGTTGGGCGCCGCCGGCGGTCAGGAAGTGGCGCACGGTTTCCACCAGCCGGGGCAGGAGGAAGAAATTATTCTGGAAAAAGGAATCGCGCGGGACGGCCCAGTTGTCCGGCTGCAGGCGCAGCACCACCTTGATGCCGCCCTTGGGGGGCGGATTGGCGCGGACGGCGGTGATCTGCTCGTTGAGGGCCGGTTCGGCGATCTTGCACTCCGTGATGTCCTCGACGAATTTGTTGTCCGTACGAACGAAGCCAATCTCCAGCCGCTGCGCCGGACCGTTCCACTGGCTGCGGATCATGATGCGGTTGCGGTAGCCGTACGGCATGGGGCAGGGGATGACAGGCGCGACCACCTCGCGCGAAATCTTCCCGACCCGCTCAAACAAGTCGGCGATCTGCTTTTGTTTCATCGGCAGTTGCGCCGCATAAGCCAAGTGCTGGTACTGGCAGCCGCCGCAGGCGCCGAAGTAACGGCATTCCGGCGTAACCCGTTGTGGTGAAGGGGTGTCAACGTGCAGCAGCCGGGCCCGGGCAAAGCTTTTTTTCACCTCGGTGATTTGTACGGTGACCGTTTCGCCGGTGATGACGAAAGGCACGAACACGACAAAGTCGTCCACGCGCCCGACGCCTTCGCCGCCGAAAGCAAGGTCGTGGATGGTCAAGGAGAGCTGGTCGCCGATATTGAGAGGCACGCGGGAAGCTTAGGGATTTTGGCGGGCCGGAAAAAGTTTTTTCACCGGGCAACCAGCAGAATGTTTGAGGTCGGCAAGCGATGGCCGCCACGTCGACGTTCAATGCGGTTTGAGACCGGCGATGGCGGCCGACATTTCGGTGAAGTGCGTTTGCGGATTCATGGCGTCGGTGACATGAATGATCTTGCCATCCGTCCCGATAAGGAAGCTGACGCGTTTGGCCAGGTTCATCAGGGGCATTTTGACGTCGTAGGCCTGAATAATCGTGCCGTTGGTGTCGGCCAGCAGCGGAAAGTTCAGGTGATATTCTTCGATGAACTTCCGGTGGCTCGAGGCCGAGTCGAAACTGACGCCAATGACGGCCACCTGGTTGGTCTGCAATTCGCCCAGGCGGTCGCGCAGGCCGCAGGCTTCCTTGGTGCAGCCGGGCGTGTTGTCCTTGGGATAAAAATAAAGGAGGACGTTCGTCCGGCCGGCAAAGTCGGTCAACTGGATGGTTTTGCCGTCCTGATCCTGGCCGGCAAAGGGCGGGGCGGTGTCGCCCGCCTTGGGCATGGCGGCAAAGGTGGCGGTGGTGGAAACGAGCAGGGCGGCGAGGAGGGTTTTGGCTTTCATGGCGATATCAGGTTGCTGATTAGACGCCATAAGCCGCACTTTGTTCAGTTCTTTTTTGGCGGCGTGGGGGGCGGTGGGGTTTTCCGGCGCGGCTTACGGCGCAGGCCGTTTTGCCACCACATGCGCCAGACGAGCCAGAACGCCTCATTGATGATGCCGCCCGCCATTTTGGACTGGCCGGCGGTGCGGTCGGAGAAAATGATCGGCACTTCGGCCACGGCATAGCCCTGCCGCCAGAGCCGGTGGGTCATTTCAATCTGAAAGCTGTAGCCGTTGGAGTGGATGTCCTCGAGGTTGATGGACTGGAGCGCGTGGCGGCGGAAGCATTTGTAGCCGCCGGTGGGATCGCTGATGGGCATGCCGGTGACAACTTTTACATAGATGCCGGCACAGCGGCTCAGCATGAGCCGGCGGAGGGGCCAGTTGATCACGCGGATGCCGCCCGAATAGCGCGAGCCGATCACGAGGTCGGCGGTTTGTGCGGCCTGGAGAAAGGCCGGAATTTCATCCGGGTTGTGCGAGAAATCGCAGTCCATCTCAAAGATGAATTCGTAGGTTCGCGCCAGCGCCCAAGCGAAGCCGGCGAGATAGGCGCGGCCGAGGCCTTCCTTGCCCGCGCGGTGCAGGACGTGAACTTGCGGATGCTGCGCGGCGAGTTCGTCGGCGATCTGGCCGGTGCCATCGGGCGAATTGTCGTCGACTACGAGCACATCCACAGAGACAGGCAGGGACAACAGCTTCGCCAACATGCGCGGGAGGTTTTCCCGTTCGTTGTAGGTCGGCACTATGATGACGGTCTGGTTCATGCGGCGCGCAGATGATTTAGAAAATTTCGCCGCAAAACAAGTTGAGATTTTATTAATGCGTGGTGCTGAGGCGGTAGAACCCCGCCGGATCGATGCCGAGCGGGAGGCTGATTTGCATCGGGCCGTTGGTGCCGGGGAGCGGATCGCCGATGGGCGACCAGTCCACCAGGTTGGTGGAGCCCCAGACTTGATACGTTACGCCGGAGAGGCCGGTCCAGCTCAGGGAGAGGTTGGTTCCGCTCAAGAGGTTCGCCAGTTGCGGCGCCACGGTTGGCACCATCAAATAATCCTGGCCGGCCAGGGAGTTGATGACGTTGGTATAGGTCAGCATGCCGGGCAGGAACATCAGGGGGTCAAGCGAGGGCGTCACGCCGCCCGACCAGCCGGGGGGCACGCCGAAGGAATAATTGCCGTTGGTGTCCGTGGTGGCGCCGGCGAAGCCGCCAGCCGGTTGCACGAGCACGCCGGGCACGGGCGCGCCGTTGGTGTCGGTGACCCGGCCGGAAATGGTGGGCAGGATGATGGTGAAGCCGCCGGTGTACGGGGCGGCGAGCGTTTGTCCGAAAATGTTCATGAGCGTCGCCGGGACTTGGAGCGAATAATCGCCCAAATAATTCTGCGTTGGGAAACTCACACGCACGGTGGTGGGGCTGATGGCGGATGCGCTCAGGCTACCTGGTGCCAGCGGTCCGGCGGGCGTGAGCAGCGAAAACGTCGTGGCTGAAATCGAGGCAGGATCAATTGCTTCATTGAAACTTAAATCCACCCAGCTGACCACGTTCGAGACGAGGCCGGCCGGGGATTGGGAAAGAACCTGACAGTCGGCCAGGACCGAGGACAGGAAAACGGTGCCATCCTGGCCGGTCACCGCGCCGTAGCCGCCGCTGACATTGGTGGTGCCGGTGAAATTATTTGCGGGCGCGTAAATTGCGAGGCGTCCGCCGCCGCCGCCGCCGCCGTTGAAGAAATCCGCGTCGCCGCCGAAGGCGGAAATGGTGCCGTGGCCCGCCAGCGCGCGGGTCGTGATCCAAACGCTGCCGCCGGCGCCGCCGCCGGCATCATCCTGCCAGCCGTAGTTGCCATTGGCGCTGAGATTGCCATCGACGGTCAGGGTGCCGCCCACGCTGACACGCAGGGCGCCGCCGCCGTCTGATCCGCCGGTGAGATTGTTCTGGCCCGCGCCGCCGCCGCTGCCGAAATCCACCGGTTGGGTGAGCGAGCCGTAGTTGGTGCCGCCCGGTGCGCCGCTGGCTGAGGCGCCGCCGTAGCCGCCGTAGCCGCCGCCAGACCCTTGGTTGGCCAAGCTGCCGCCGGCGCCGGGGCCGTTCGTTTGCGCGTAACCCTGGTTATCCACGCTGAGGCTGCCGGCGAGGTTCAAATCATTCAGCACGGCGACGGTCAGGCTGGCGGGTGCGCCGAGCAGGGCGAGCGTGCTGCCGGCCTGGATGGTGAGATTGCTCAAGAGCGGCAGCGGTGTGAGCGGGACCACGGTGGCTCCGCCCGCGATGGTCAGGTCATAGGGTGAGTTCGGCGGTGTATAAATGCTGGCGAGCGGGGTGTTGGTGCCAAGCAGGCCGCCGTTGTCTACGAGCAAGGATTTGCGGGTATTGTTGATCCGGGTGTAAATGGTTCCCGCCCCGCCGGGATAAAGCCCGGTGCCGCCGCCAGCGGCAAGCCTGCCGGTAAAGCTATTTGAGAGGCAAGTCAGCGCGATGCGCCCGCCGCCGCCGCCGCCAGCCGCACCGTTGCCGGCGCCGCCGCTGGCTGAAATGAGACCGCTGCCGGTGAGATTGATGAGGCTGTTAAGATTCAAGCTGCCACCGGAACCGCCACCGGCATTATAATCCCCGGCTCGGCCGTCAGCGGAAAGCTGGCCATTCACGGTGATTATCTGGGCATTCAGGGTCAAAGCGCCGCCGCCCGTGCCGCCCGGGTAATTTTGGCTGCCGGCATAACTCGCACCGCCGCTGCCGACCTGGGTGGGGGCTTGAATCGAATCATAAGCGCGGCCGCCGGTGCTGCCGCCACCCCCGTAGCCGCCGTGGCCACCGCCACCCCGCACGGCGGAACCGCTGAGGCCAGGTCCGGTTCCGGACTGGGCCGGATTGCCAACTCCGTCCAAGGAAAGGGAGCCGCCTTTGTCGATGGTTATGGTGGTGGCGATTACGGAGCGGCCTGAGACCGAAGCCAGGGCGGTCAAACGCCCATTGGTGCGGATGAGGAGGCTGTGAAGCGACAGGGTGCTGGAAATGCCTGGCAACAGCCCGCTGGCATTTTTCTGGATGGTCAGATCATCCATGACGTTTAAATCAAAACTGGTATTGGTGCCGGCGTGGTCGGCGTTATCGAGCACGAGCTGGCCGTAGGTCAGATTGTTGGTTTTGAAATAGACCGTACCCGCCCCGCCGTAGTTGGCGCCACCGCCACCATACGCGGAAACGGTGCCCGTGAAGGCATTGCTGGCGGGGTTGCCGAGGAAATTAATGGCAATACGGCCGCCGCCGCCGCCGCCGCCGTAAGTGGAGGCCCCGCTGCCGCCGTTGGCGGTGATGCTGCCGGCGCCGGCGAGCGAGGTGAAATTCAGCTGGAGACCGCCGCCGGAACCACCACCACCGCCGGTGCCGGAACCGTTGCCGCCGTTGGCAGAAATGGTTCCGTCCAGTTGCATGGGCCCGTTGACCCGGAGGTTGATGAAGCCGCCGCCATTGCCGCCGACAGAATAGGAAGGATAGCCGCCGCCGCCGCTGCCCGAAACAGCCGGGGAAACGGTGGAATCATGCGTGTTGCCACCGGCCACGGTGTTGGCAAAGGAATTGCCGCCGTAGCCGCCGTGCCCGGCGCCGCTGCACTGATACATGGTGCCGTAGGAATAGGAACCGCGGCCGGTGCCGTTGTTTTGGGTGTTGCCGGTGGCGTCGCTGACAATGCCGCCGCCGGACTGGATGCTGGCGCTGCCATTGATCGTCAGGTTTAACAGGCCCAAGCTGTAGCTGGTGGTGAGCCAGGCATTGGAAGTAATCAACAGGCTGGTGAGATTTTGAGCGGCGGCGGTGCTGGCGATGGCCCCATTGCGCACGACCAAGCCAGTGCCGGAGGTGAGGGCAGAAACCGGCGTGTTGGTGCCGCGATGGGCGGCATTATCAACGATTACCAGGGATTGGCTGGAGGAATTGGTCAGGATATTAATCAGGCCCGCGCCGCCGTAACCGGCACCGCCGCCGCCGTTGGCCGCGAGGGTGCCGGTGAACAAATTCGAGGTGAAGGTGGCGCTGATAAGGCCGCCACCGCCGCCGCCGCCAATTGCGTCCACGCCATTGCCGCCGTTGGCCAGGATAGCACCGCCGCCAGCCAGGCCGCCGACATTCAAGTTGAGCGCCCCGCCGGCGCCGCCGCCGCCGCCCAGGCCGCCGCCGTTGCCGCCGTTGACGGAAAGTGAGCCGTCCACCTGCAACAGGCCGTTGACAGTGAGTTGGATCACCCCGCCGCCGGCGCCACCGGTCGAGTAAGACGAGGAACTGCCGCCATTGCCGCCCGCAGCGGTGGGAGAACTGTAGGAATCAAAACCCGCAGTGCCGCCATTGGCGGTCAAATAGTAGGGGGAGGAACTGGCACCGTAACCGCCGTGGCCGCCGCCGCCGCAGGGGTAATAAGGTGAAGAGCTGTAAGACCCGCCGGCCCCGGTGCCGCCGGTCCGGTAGCCGGCCGCATCGCCGCTGATCTGTCCGCCGGGTTGCACCATGACGTCCCGGGAGACGGACAGGCTCAAGGAGGTGGGCGAGGTGCTGGAGGTGCTGACTAACAAGCTGCATTTGGAGCCAACGAGCAGACTGTTGAGGGAGAGGGTGCCGCCGCCGAAAACCAGTCCGCCATTTCGCAGGGTCAGATCGTAGTAGCCTGAAGAGTCAACCGCAGAATCGGCCCCGACGTGACCGGCATTATCAACGAGCACGGCGCTATAATTGGAACCGTTGGTGTGCGAATAAATCGTGCCGGCCCCGCCGTAACTGGCCCCACCGCCGCCATAAGCGGTGACGCTGCCGGTGAACAGGTTGGTGGTGAATACCAAGGCAATGCGGCCGCCGCCGCCGCCACCACCCACTGCGCCCACCCCGTTGCCACCGTTGGCGGCGATGCGCCCGGACCCCGCGAGGGTGTTGGCCTTCAGAATGACACTGCCGCCAGCGCCGCCGCCGCCGCCACTGCCACCGCCGTTGTCACCATTGGCTGACAGACTGCCGTCCACTTGGAGTGTGCCGGAGATGTTTAATTGCACGACCCCACCGCCTTTGCCACCGATGGAACCAGGGGCGTAGCCGCCGCCGCCACTGCCGACCATAAAAGTTGTGGCAGAAATGGAATCATAGGTGATGCCACCCGTCACGGCATTGGAGACGGCGTTGCCGCCGGTGCCGCCGTGGCCGGCGCCGCTACCAGCATAGGGGAAATAACCGGGGACACTTTTGCCTGCGCCCGGGCCGGCATTTGCCGGATAACCGGCAGCATCGGCGCTGATGACGCCGCCTGGTTGCACGGTCACGTTTCCGGAAGCGGTCAGGTTGATCGCCGTTCCGGGGTTGCTGTTGCTGAAGATGAGCCAGGCGTTGGAACTGACCACCAAACTGGCCACGGAGAGGTTGTTGGCGGCGATGATGCGGGCGCCATTTTGGAGGGTCAGGCTGGCGGTCGACCCGCTGGGCAACAACGAACCGGCCCCAACCTGTCCGGCATTGTCCCAGATGAAGGACATAACACCTGAGTTTTTGTTAAAATAGTAAATGGTGCCGGCACCGCCGCAGGTGGCGCCCGCGCCGCCGTAAGCGGTGATGGGGCCGGCCAGAGAATTGGAAGTGAATTGAATGGCAATGCAGCCGCCGCCGCCGCCGCCGCCGATGGCATCCACACCGTTCCCGCCATTGGCCGAGAGGCTGCCGGTGCCGGTGAGCGTGCCGAGGTTCAGGTTGAGACTGCCGCCCGCGCCGCCGCCGCCGCCCATCCCGGTGCCATTGCCGCCATTTGCGGAGATGGTTCCGTCCAATTGCAGCTTGCCGCTGACGGTCAGCCGGAGACTGCCGCCGCCAGCCCCGCCGAAGGAGTAGGGGGGGAGGTTGCCGCCGCCGCTGCCGGCATAATACGGAGAGGTGGGGGTGGATTCGCTGGGCAGGCCGCCGGCCGCTTGGTTGGAGATGGAATTGCCGCCGGCTCCGCCGTGGCCGCCACCGCCACAGGGGTAGGGGGTATAACCATAATAACCGCCCGACGCAGGGCCGGCGCCGGGGTTGTTGCCGGTTGCATTGAGCGTGATGCCGCCGCCGGCTTGAATGGTCGCATTGCCGGAGATGGTGAGGGAGAGGCCATCGTAAGAACTGGGTCCGGGCGTGGCGAGCCACGCATTGGAGGAGATGGTGAGGCTGGCAAAGGCGGCCGAGTAACTGGCCTGGCCCACGGCACCATGACGGATGATGAGGTTGCCGGAAGCAACTGATTGCACCGGCGTGTTGGTGCCGACGTTGCCGCCATTGTCCAAAATTAATTGGGAGGCCGCAGGGCTTGACTGCTGTTGATAAATGGTGCCGGCCCCGCCCCAGTTGGCCCCGCCGCCGCCCATGGCCAGCAGGTTGCCGGTGAAACCGTAGGTGCTGGAGTTGATGGCGAGGCGGCCGCCGCCGCCGCCGCCGCCAATGCTGCCAGCCCCGCTGCCGCCGTTGGCTTGGAGCGTGCCGCCACCACCAACCGCTGTGGCGGTGAGGTAAATGCTGCCGCCGGCACCGCCGCCGCCGCCGGGACCGGAACCGCTGCTGCCGTTGGCGGAAATGATTCCATCCAGTTGCGCCAGGCCAGTGACGCTGATTCGTATGGCCCCGCCGCCCCGGCCGCCGAGGGAAGAGCCATAGGTGCCGCCGCCGCTGCCAAACGTGGTGGGTGCGGTTTGCGTGCCATAGGTTGTGCCACCGCCGGCATTCGTGGAGCCACCGAGCGCGCCGCTGCCGCCGTGCCCGCCGCCGCCGCAAGGATTGTTGCCACTATAATAATAGCGCCCCGCACCGGTGCCGGCACCCGCGAGATAGCCCAGACCGTCGGCCGTGATCATTCCGCCGGGCTGAACTGTCAAGGTGCCGTTCACATTCAGAGACAGGGGACTTTGCGAGTTGGCCGCGAGGGTGCCCTTTGCGGCAACCGTCAGATTGCCCGCCGACCATGACCCGGCCGCAACGACGGTGGTGTTGCTGCGGATTAAAACGTCCGTTGTTGCTGGCAGCACGACGGTGGTACTGGCGCCGACGTGACCGCCGTTGTCCACGAGCAACGAACCCGGCTGCCCGGTGATCTGGGTGAAAATGGTGCCGGCGCCGCCTGCTTGCCAGCCGCTGCCGCCAGTGGCGGTTATGATGCCGGAGAAGTTATTGTTGGTGCATTGCAGCGAGATCCGGCCGCCGCCGCCGCCGCCGCCGCGCATAGGTTCGCCCGCGCCGCCGTTGGCCGAGAGGCTGCCGGTGCCGGTCAGGCCGGTGGCGACCAACCAGATGCTGCCGCCCGCGCCGCCGCCCGCCCGGCTGTTGGTGGCGCCGTCACCGTTGGCCACAATGGTTCCAGCCAGACTGATGCTGCCGCCCGCGACGATCTGCACCAATCCGCCGCCGCTGCCACCCGCGCCAGCGTAGCTCATCCCGCCGCCGCTCCCGAGTGTGGTGGGCTGATTTACCGAGCCGTAGCATGATCCGCCCACGACATTGCTGGCGCTGAGGCCGCCGCTGCCGCCGTGTCCGGCTCCGGCGCCGTCGGCGAAACTTCCGGCGGCCATAGCACCCCGGCCGCTGCCCTGACCAGAGGCATAGCCGTTGCCGCTGACATTGATGCTGCCATCGGCCGCAATGCTGACATCGTTGGACACGGTCAGAAATAATCCGGCGGGCATGGTGGCGGTCCATGAATAGCTCACCAGCACGGTTGCCCCATCCACGATGCTGGAGGTATTGGTCCATTGGATTTGAGTGGTGCCATCTGGCATGGTCCCCGTCATATAATCCACGCCGTTGGTATAGGTGAGGCTGTGGCCCAGATCCGTGACCACCAGCGGCAGGGAAATGTTGGTGTTGAGCAGCGTGGCGGGATTGGTGCTGCTCAAGATCTGCGCTTCATCGGTCACGGCGAAGGAAAACCCGGTGGAGCCGTTGGCGTGGCGGAAATGCGTCAGCATGCCGCCGTTGGTGATTTGCAGGCTGGCGAAGGCGTGCGGTCCATCCACGGTCACTATACAATTGCTGATGACGAGATCGCTGCCATCGTAGCTGTAG
>Ga0302322_100000914_pt1 | contig 23294 bp, 31 predicted proteins | sample Fen_T0_2_FD_203757 | JGI IMG/M metagenome (GOLD analysis project Ga0302322, IMG submission 203757) | Peat permafrost microbial communities from Stordalen Mire near Abisko, Sweden - Fen_T0_2 | ecosystem: Environmental > Terrestrial > Soil > Wetlands > Permafrost | place: Sweden: Abisko...
TTTGAATCTATAGAAAATATATTTAACAGGCAAGAGAAGCTCATGCCGCTCTTCAGCTTGTGTGTTGCTGAAGAAACTTTTTACGGCTTGTTTTTCTCCCTTATACGAACGGAGGTTCCTCGTGGTCAGCAAGACGATCGAAGAAAACCTGCGACCCTACCAAATTGGCCCCAAGCTACGCGCCCTTCGGTTGAAGAAGAGCATGGGACTCGTCGAGCTGGGCAAGCACACCGGTCTCTCTCCGGCGCTGCTCTCTAAGTTGGAGCGCGACAAACTCTACCCCACGCTGCCGACCTTGCTGCGCATCGCGCTGGTCTTCAGCGTCGGCCTGGACTACTTCTTCACCGACGAACGCAAACGCCATGTGGTCGCGATGGTGAAGAAAGAGGAGCGAATCAAGTTGCCCGACCGTCCCGGGACTGATGAGATCGCGTATTATTTCGAGAGCCTCGACTTCAAGTGCAACGAGCGCCGCACCAACTCGTACCTCGCCGAGTTCGAGCCCATTGCCGAGGAGAAGCTCAAGCCGCACCAGCATCCCGGCTCGGAATTTCTGCACGTCATGAAAGGCAGGCTCGGACTGCGCATCGGCATGGACGAATACGAATTGGATGCCGGCGATTCGATTTACTTCGACCCCAGTGTGCCCCACACGTACCGTCGCGTGGGCAAGCAGCCCTGCCAGGCCATGATCGTCACCGCGGGCTGAGTGCAACCGATTGTTGGAATTGAGCCACCACAGGAACTTAGGTTGAATATCGATCGTAAAGCACCAGCCATCGCCTCTGCTGAAGGGTTAATCCGCGCCCCATTGGATGCGGTTTGGTCCACCCTGACCAATATCGCCGAATGGAGCCGATGGAATCCCGACGTGTCCCGAGTTGAGTTACGCGGAGCGCTTGCGCCCGGTACCGAGTTTCGCTGGAAATCCGGGGGAGCTTCGATTGTCTCCACGCTTCAGGAAATTGAGCCAAAGCGGCGAATCGCCTGGACGGGACGAACCTTGGGCATTCGCGCAGCCCACGTTTGGACATTCACCGAGCAAGCAGGTGGTGTGCTGGTTCGGACTGAGGAGTCTTTTGAGGGGCTAATTGTGCGGCTATTCTCCGGTCCTATGCGGCGCATGCTTGCGTCTTCGCTGGAGAAGGGCGTGAACGCGCTAAGAACCGAGTGCGAACGCCAACTCAAAGCCGGCAAAGCCTAAATTCGTTCTAACAGCGGGGCAATGCTGTAGCTAGCCGGGTGAAGGAATGCCATGCACCGCCGGGCGGAGCAGTCTGGTAATGTCGGTTCAAACCAGAGGCCTCGCAGCCTACCCACCTCGATCAACGAAGTTCTCGAGAATCACATAGGAGCCTAGTGGCGGAGTTTTGGGGGAATGGTCGGGGTAATCCTTGGCTCGCAGTCGCATTTTGCAGCGCGCGGACGGTCGTGCGCAAACGGCGAAACTGGTACCAGTGGTGCCACAGGTGAAGACGAAGAAAGACCATAGCACCACTGGCAGTTGTCCAGCCGCCTACCGGGTGCCGAAAGACTCCTAAGTTCCTGTCGGCTGTGGAGAGGCGCCCGAGGAAATCAGCCAAATCACAACGATCACCACTCCAGGAATCACGGAGCGAACGCAGATCGGGTTGCATTTCGGAAGGCATAATTTGTTTCACTGTGTCGGGAACGTTCAGGCGCAGCGGCAACGCCATCAATCCGAGCACCAAGGCGCTCCGAAAACGATCACGCATTCGTACGTCACGTTCCTCGCTGATATTGCTGCGCATCATCTCCGACACAGCTCGCTCAGCCAGGATGAGGTGCTCGATCAATTCCAGGGCGGACCAGGACGCCGGAGAGGGCCGAAACCGTAGCTGCTCCGGCGTCCATGTGCAAAGCTCGTCGAGAAGGCGCCGCGTTCGCCTTTCGAGTCGCGAGAGGCTATGCCGAAGCCGGTCCGTCATGACTGGTCCTCGCTAGTTGAAGCTTGCTTCATGTGGACAGCTGAGGCACCATGCATCTGGTGTTTCGTCATGCCGTGCATGATCTGTCCCATGACCCATGTTCTCGCCGCCCTTGGTAACAGCACGAGCGAATAAGTGAGAATTTTCGAAAGCAGCCCCGGCACTACGGTACGGCTCCGTCCCAGAGACGCCAGTGAGGCCTGAGCAATGTCTTCCGGTGTTGCCGCGACGCCCATATGCATATTGGCTCGTGCCGCGAAGCCGCTGTTAACCGGTCCCGGCGCAGAAGCCAGGACATCGACTCCGCTGCCTTTCAGCTCAGCATGCATTGCCTCAGCCAGAGACTGTACATAGGCCTTGGTGGCCGCATAGTGCGCAGCGAATGGAGTACCCTGCCATCCCACCAGTGACGACATCAAGATGATCCCACCACGCCCTCGCTTGGCGAATTGCCGGCCGAAGTGAACGCTAAGCGCCAGCAAGGCATAACAGTTCACCTGCAACATGGCGCGTTCCTCGTCAAGGTTCGCTTCCAGAATCGGCCCGGATGTACCGAAGCCCGCAGCGGCAACTAGCAGACCTACATCCATCGTCCTCGTCGCATTTACGACCGCATCGATCCCGGAATCTTGCGAGAGGTCACAGGCAAGTACCATTGTTTCAACCTTATGAGTAGCTGCGATTTCTTCCGCGAGCGAATCTAGCCGGTCCTTCCGTCGTGCCACCAATACCAGGTTAAGGCCGCCGCGAGCAGCCTCCCGCGCAAAGGCACGACCAATTCCGTCGGACGCGCCGGTCACTACCGCCCATGGTCCATAGCGTCTTTGCAGGCGCTCTGAACGTACGGTGGCTGTCAGCTGTGTACCTTCGCTGAAGTCCTGATGCTCCGGCTTACTTACAGCTTTCGTATCGGGCCCGGATACTGCGCCACGACCGGATCGTTGGTAAGGAGCGTAATGCCCTCGACCGTCGCCTGCGCCACCAGAACACGATCAAAGGGGTCCTTATGAATGGGTGGCAGGCTCTCGATGGCAACGACGTGGTCGCTGACAATCGGCAATTCGCTGTAACCGTTGTCGAGCAGTCCGCGGCGCAACAGACGGGCCTCGACCCGAAAGTCCTTTCGCCCTAATCCGCTCTTGATCGCTACCTCCCACAAACTGGCAGCACTGAACAGCAACTCGTTGTCCCTGTCCTCCAACAAGGTGCGGATGTCTTTCGGCAACCGCTTGGGTTCGCCGGCCGCCCACAGTAGCAGGTGCGTGTCCAATAAAAGCTTCATTCTCCACCGCCGAAGAGCTTCTCGATCTCCTCGCTTCCCATTTGGTCGAAGTCGTCCGGTGTGGTGAATTGTCCCGCCATGAACCCCAGCCGCTTTACCTGGTCGTAGGTCGGGGCGGTCAGCGCGGTAACCTTGACGACTGGTTTGCCCGCCTTGGCAATGATGAAGGGCTCGCCCTTGGACGCTGCTTCCACCAGCTTCGAGAGCTGCGTTTTGGCTTCGTGGATGTTTACAGTTTTCATGGCATTTATCGGACTTAGTTTAGTTAACTTAGTCTATCAAGAATTGACCGCCCTGGCAATGTCAACTTGATTGCAAGGGAATCGTAATCGGCGCTTTCGATGCCCTTCCCGATGGCGGACAACTGGATGAAACGATTCGTCTAAGTAGCCGCTCTTGGCCGCCTGCCTCGGACGCGGCCGCCCTGTTTGGCGGCGGCACTCGAGGCCGGGCCGCAGCGCAACCTGTTAGAACAACGAGAGCTGCTCGACGTCCTGGATTCTACGGACGCATTGCCCAGGAATATCTCTATCGCTCCTCCGTGCGGAATCCGGGAGTGATTCCACTGAAAACGTGGGTGACTCTGGAACTTCGGCACCCTTGCTTTCTGTCGCTGCAATCAGAGCTCCGTCGCCTGCGGTTGGAAACGTGGACGGCCGTAGCTGCTGGACGCTTCGCCAGATTGAATCGGCAGATTCCCCGATCCCCTTGTTCTCCACCAGCTCACGCGCCATCGCCGTGAGCATGTCGTCATCGCCGTCGATGGCCTGCAGGCCTTCGGAAGCAAACTTGCCCTCCATGGCCAATGCTACGAGGAGTTTCTTGCCCATCAAGCGAAGACAGATCTCCTGCATTGTCCCCTTATAGGCAAAGAACTTCACCTCCACCGGTCGTCTCTGACCAATGCGCCATGAACGGCGGCTCGCCTGGCGCAAGGTGTGCAGTGAATAGCCCGTCTCATGAAACAGGATGGTTGGAAAGTCCAGCAGATCTAACCCGGTCTCGACGATCTTGGGATGGCAGATTGCGACATCGATTCCACGTCGCAACTGTTCACGGTACCAGGCTTCTCGCCTATGAGTTGGGACGCTGGCCCGCAGGATCGCAGCCCGTATTCCCTCGGCCCGAAATAGCTGTTCGAGCCTTTCGACAACGTCGTGCTTGTTGGTATAAACCGCGAATGCTTGGCACTTGCGGCCGCGCGCGAGCTGGGCTTTGACTTCCTCGATCAGCGCCCGCTCTTTGGCATACGTCTCGTTCTTGTCCAGGTCAACCGTTTCGGCAATGACGAACGATTCGCGGCACTTGGTTTCTGGGTCAAATTCAGAACCGTACAGAGTGCCGAAACCGTACGGATGGTCCGGCCATGCCAGCAGAGCGTTCAGCATGGTGCTGGCGACGCTGCTGTTTCCGCGATGCTCCTTCAGGCAGGCAGTGATCTCCTCTTCGAGCTCCTCATAAGCCGTCTTCAGAGGCTCTTCCATCGCCACCGGCACGACTTCCTCCCGATAGCTTGGCAGCCCGTCCGAGATGTCCTCCAAGCCAATGAACGCGCAGTGGTCCATCAGATACTTGCCGAACAGCAGGGGCGAAGCGCCGGGCTTGCGTTTGATGGTAACCGTCTTCTTGGTCTTCTTTGAGCAGGCGTTGTCTTCGACTGTGATGCGCTCAATGGTCTCGATCACCCCGAAGTCGCGGGTGAATCGCTCCCGTCCGGTTGAGCCCCATTCGTAGCCGTCCTCGGTCATGCGCCTGGCATCGGTGCGGAACAGGGTGTTGAACAGATCATCCGCATAGCCGGAAAGCAGGGTTCCCGTGAGTCCGAGGAACCGTCTTGCGGTTTTGTTGAGCACTCCGAGAGCGTTGCCCTGGGCCGTGTCGCCAGCCAGTTGGTGAATCTCATCTGCAATGGCGTAGTCCCACCATTCCGGCATGAAGCGTCCCATGTATTCCGTCGGTGCCATGCGAACGATCTTGTTGCCATCCGCCTGCCAAAGCGCGGAGTACTTGGTCTTGCCTGCCTTCGAGTCCTCCACGATCTGGTGCAGGCGCTTCTTCTCGAAATCGAGCGCGCTCATCCGCACGCCATCCGTCTCGATAGGACAGCCGGTGTCCGGGTTCGTAAGCGAGCCAAGGTACCGTCCGGAGCGGCTTCTGCCGTAACAGTGCTTCCAGAAATACGAGAGCTTCGCCTTCTCTCTGCCAATGCAGAAGATCGTGGTTCCGGGACAAAGACTTCGCCACCCTTTCCGCCCCAGACGCCGCAATTCAGCCAACGAGGTGTGCAGCCCTTCGCGCACAATTTCGCCGCGCCGCAGCCGGACTTCGTTGATGCCGTGCGGCTGTGTCGGATCGCCACCATTGCGCATGTCGTCGATCAGGAACACTCGCACTTGGGGCAGTGTCAAGAAGGTCTCCCGCGCCCATTTCTCGACCAGGTGCGGTGGCGCCATCACCAGGCCCGAATATGGCCTGCCGGCGCTATGAACCAACATGCTTCCGAGAGCAATGAGTGTCTTGCCAGAGCCGCACTCTGCCACGACATTGGCGTTGCGCGCAAAGAGCCAACGTTTGCTCACACCCATGATCGCCAGGGTTTGTGCCGGATAAGGCGCGCGCAGCATATGCGAGAGCAATGGAGACGGTGCCTCGCCTGCACCAAACAGCGCCGGGTACGAAGACAAAATGCGTTCGCCGATCTCCTCGCTGTGAGTTCGGAGATAATCATTGATAGTGTCGAGGTGTTGCATGGGTTTCTCCGGGAAGAGCGAGTGGGTGAGATGAAGCTGGAGGTGGAGTGCTATTCCGGTCGGATAGCGGACCAAAGACCGGTTCGCTTTCGGCTGGACGGACACGAATACCTGGTCGAGGAAGTGCTCGACCAGTGGTACGGACCGTCAGATGTCTTTTACAAAGTCCGTGCAGATGACGGCAATCTCTACATCCTGCGCAGGGAAACATCGACGCCCGACGGATCTTGGCACCTGGAGTCGTTCCGCCAACTGCCACGTCAAAGCTGATTTGAGAGGTTGATCGTCGTCAGCCTTTTCCGATTCGTCCGCTGCGGCTCAGAGACCGACCACCTTCAATCTTCGTCCGGCAGCATCAACGTCATCACCGGCTCGCCGTCATCGCCAGGTCCAGAGACCGCTTTCAGCGTTACCAGCCGCATCCCCTCTGACCCAGTCGTTGCGGTCGCATCGATTCGTTCGTTTGACGACAGTGCCGGATCGGCAACGATGCAGTAGAAGTCGAACAGCAGGTTGCACGGGTCAATGCGTCTGGCCGGGACTCTCCCCTTGACGGCGGCATGGAACATCCAAACCACATCCCAGAAGCGGCCTTCCAAGCTCTGGTCTGGCGGCAGGTTGGCCTCCTCATCTATTGGCCACACGTAGCGATGGAATGCGGTAGCGGTCATCGCGAGCGGCCACTTCAGAAGCTGGCGGCGCATCTCGCCCATTGGAGCTTGCTCGCAATCGACCAGAATGCCGTCCTCGATTGCTTGTTGGCGGCCGTAAACGCTGATTACTTCGACAGATTCGCCGCCGGAGCACGCCGGCTGGTGACGGCCGTTCGTGCCCCCGCACGAAGAACAAATGCGGTCGCCTGTTTGTAAGAGCGCCATGGATTGCAGCCCTCCCAGAATTGTTCAGAATGTGTGTGGGTAGTACTTCGGCGAATGGTCGGTTCTCCGCCACAGTCCGCGAAGGCCCTCGTTCACGCCGGAATCAGGCAGTCTTCTTGATGAGCTGGATATCGGGCCATTCGACAGCTCCATTTAGGGCAGGGAAGGGCAGCTTATTGCTGCGCAACCCCTTCCGCAGCACAGCTAGTAATTCTTTCCGCTTTGCCTTGATGGCGACACCGGCGTATCCAAAGCAGGGAAGTGGCTGAATGCGCTTTTGCTGGTGCAATTGCGAGATCATCCACGGTCCCCATTCTGGCGTGGCGGGCAGGCCGTAGTGCCGCACCAGCGAAGACCAGATGAAGGGGTAGTCGTCGCTGATCAGGAGCAGTTTCCCATCGGAGGTGGTGTCCGCCAATTCCTGCGAGCAACTCACAAGATGTCTCAGGGGCCGTTTCCGGCCGGGAACCACAATGGAGCCGCGAAAGCACAGCGGCTTCTCGCCCAGCGAGACGATACTCTCTTCACCGTAAGGATCGACCACGGTGAATGAGTCGCCGTTGGCAAACGCAGCTGCCAGGGCGCCGATCTCCACGTCGCCGCCAACCACTGAGACCAAGTGGGCTTTGCCTCGGTCCTCACCAACAAAGGCATCCAGGAAGACGCGAAGGTTGGTTGCTGTCTTTTCTGTGCGCCGCCGATAAACGAGTTTGCCGAAACGTTCATGAGCGTTCTTCATCGCCGAGTGCACCTCTCTTTCCCTGATTTAGTTCAGCGACTGGGCCGGCTTGGCCAGCGCCGTTTTTCGGCTAGGGTGTTCAAAGGACTGAAGGTTTGTACATCGAGGAATCTTGGGCAGGGAGGTGCGCAGATGTTCGATTACGGAGTGCTTATTGGGTGATCGTTAGGCGATGGCAGTCTTCGCAACCGAGCTTGGGAAACAGGTTGGTGGTTAAAGTTGAGCAACCTTAGAAAAAGAGCGCTGGAGATACTCCGAATCGTTCGCTAAGTTTGCGAATGTGGTCCTTTGCCAGATCGCGCTTTCCATTGAGTACATCGGACACGATGCTCTCCGTTCCAAAGACGTCCACCAGGTCTTTCTGGCGCAGCTGGTTTTCCTCCATCAGGTGCCGTATGACATCAAGTGGACCGGAACCTTGAACCGGATAGTGCTGTGCCTCGAAGTTCTCGATCAAAACGGTCAAGAGTTCGATCAGCTTTTCCTCCGCCGGAGAGACGACCTGCTTGGACGTCAATTCTTCGAGTCGCGCCACGAACGTGCCGTTCTGTCCCTCTTCGTGAATGACTTCGGGCTTCACCTCCGAGAGTAGTGCTCCATAATCAGTCGCCAGCTCGCTCATTTATTCCAGCCTCTCCGTTCGTGCCCGGTTCGACCTCACCATTGCACCAGTGCCTAAAGTCTTCCATGATCTCTTCCTCGGAAAGTCCTGCTGCAGCGAGCGATTGCTGCAAGCAAGACGCCGCTTCCTTTAACATCGCTCGCTCCGTTTCTGAGCGCTTCCGTCGGGCAGGATCGTAGTAACGCACGATGTGACCTTGACGCGTGATGGCCATCGGTTCCTCAGACTCCAAGAGATAGGTGGCAAGCTTATCGCGAAATTCTCGAATCCCGACCTTCAAGACCACGATTCTCACCTCCAAAACACGGACCCTTGTGTCCGCAAGCCGTACACCTTTTCGCGCTTAGATGGCCTCAACGACCAGCTTCGGGAAGGCGGTCCGGTAAATCCGCTCGTCCAGAGTGAGCAGGCGGAAACCGCGAGCATCTGCATGTGCGCCAATCAAAAAGTCCGCCAAGATCCGTCGAGTTCCTGGGTCGCGTTGCTTGCGGCGCCGCTCGGCGTAACGTTGGAAGGCCCGACCAGCGGATCTCCAGACCATCTCATCCAGGTTCCAGTCGACCGAAATGCCGGTATCGTCCAGGAATGCATCCACGAACGCCTCGGTGCGGCCTGGCGCTGCCAACAACTCGGCGAAAACCGGCGCCGCAACAACCAAGCCTCCCCGATTGAACGCCGCCTCCAGCGCGGTCTGGGCAGCCGAACTAAAGGATGCGTCACGGTCCCAAAGCGCAATGATGACGTTGGTGTCAATCGCGGTTGTCATTCCCCACGCAGTCCGCGCAGCCAGATGCCGATGTTCTTTCGACCGGAGCCGATTCCGGGATTGCCGATGCCGCGATACTTGGAAAACGCGCTCTTGGTCTTGACCGCGCGCACGCGAACCTCCTGACCAACGCTTTCGAACACCAGGCGGTCCCCAGCCCGAAGGCCCAGGGCGCGGCGAACGTCGCGCGGCACCGTGATTTGTCCTTTGCTTGTGATTTTGGCTTGCTTCTGCATACCGACCTCGTTCCTTACTCTATCACGATTTCCTTACTCTCCAAAGGCTTGGCTTCCTTGGTTTCCTTTAATTCAAGGATCTGGCCACTCTCATAGGCGAGGGTCAGCTCATGACTGAAGCGTTCTCGTTTGCGAATGATGGTCTCGCCCTCGGTTTCGCCTTCCTCGTTGAACTCATCCACGTTCTTCACCGATCGCCAGTGGGCGATGTGCCGCGTCTCTCCTTCCCCGAAGAAGCCGTTTAACATGCCACTGCAGGCCAGCAGTCCGACATGTCCTTTATGCAGTGGGGTCACTGGCCGGCCAGACATCTTCTGCTGCTTGCGGACAAGAATCCCGCGCGCATTCTGCATCGCCACAGACCTCTGCAGGGCATCCTCAATCGCATCCAGCGGTAGTCCTGTGTAGGTGATGGTTGCGGGCGAGGATGGTGGAATCGCGTAACGCTCACTCACTTCTTGGTTAAGTACCGGCAGCAACTGCGGCTTGTACGCGATCCGCAGCAATTCCTCCGCTCCCTTAGGCTCCCCGCGTAGATGGGCTTTCTTTCGTCTGCCAATCACCACCACTTGGTTGAAACGGACAGACTCCGGATGCTCCAGTCGGAAGGTGCTGATACGGTCAAACTGGCTGGCCAAGAGCCGGGCGCATGTGCCCACGGCAGGAGCCGGAACCACAAACACCAGCACCCCCTCGCTGGTCACCCAGCGATAACAGTGCTCCAGGAACACCAACTCCATCCTCTGATTACTGTGTGGCCCGAACTCGCTGTCGTAGGGCGGGTTCAGATACAGGAGCGGGCAGGTTTCTGCCAACACCCGACACTCGAATGCGCTGCCGTGGACGGTCGCAATTCCTTTTGCTCCCGCCGCCGCAGCTCGGTCGGCATCGAGTTCAATGCCGGCTAGGTGGGCACCGGTGTCTTTGGTGATTTCGATCAAGGCCGTACCGTCCCCGACACATGGATCGATGGCTGCATACGGCGCTGACGAGACCAGCAGCGAACGGATGTTCCAGGCCTCGTCGATTGGCAGCGGATAATAGCCGAGCTTGAGGCGGCCAGCGTTGCGCATGGTTCCTCCCAGAGGTTGAAGTTTGTTTCCTTAGGCTGCGTTTGGCTGGGTTGGACCAGCGAGTTCTTCGAGCCCGAAGACCACGTTTTGCAGGGTTTTGATGTCCGCGATCTCGTTCAGCGGTGGGACTTGCAGCTTATCGAGCAGCCCCTTCACTGTGTTCGGGTCGAGCCGTTGGGTAACAGCTTCCAAACGGTCCAGCCCGCGCGTTGCGGACTCCAGCATCTGTAGAACCTTCCCTTTGATGGCTGCGTCGCGGATCAGCTTAGGCTGGTTGACGCGCCCGTACTCCCGCAGAATGCCTCTGAATAGCGCCGTACCGACGGCTTTCTCCAATCCCAGGATGCGCGCGTCCAGATCGTCGCCGGAGCCAGCCGCCGCCGAGCCGTTAGACTCTGTGGTTTGGGCGTGACCGTTCCCGCCGCCATCGGTTGGCCGAGTTTGGCTTTTCGTAGCCTGGCCATGGTTGCCGTTGCTGCCCCCGTTCGAACCAATGCCCTGGTTCGGTGCGTTGGCATTTCCGTTCCGGTTCTTGCCCGAAGGCCGCATTCCTTTGCGCCAGCTCTCCGGTAGAGCCCAGGCTGACAATACAGGTGTTCTGACAGGCTGGCGGTTCTGGTCCAGATCAACCCAAACGGCTTGGATATCGTAGAAATACCGGCCAAGGCCAAAGCACGAACAGGCCCGTTTGAAGGCCTGCGCATCGGCTGAAGTCATACCGTTGTCGTCGTCGGCCCATTCTTCGCCGGTGCCTGAATGCGACCCAATGCCAAGGACTGTGACCGTGCAGGTGACCAGCACCTTGCCCGAGACGATGCTCTCGCCCTTCTTTATGCGGGTGATGTTGGTCATCGTCTCGACCTTGTACTCACGCGTCCAGCCCTGTGGTGTGAAAAGCGCGTTCAGTCGGTCAGTGTAGGCGCGGCAATCGGCGTACGGTACGATCTGACCGCGCTTCTTGTCGTTGGTTGTGTTGGTAACCCGCCACCGGACTTGCTCGGGTGAAAACGGGACTTCAAGCTCCGAAAGGAGCTTGGTCACATCCAGTCCCGAGGGAGATGTTGTTGTGTCTTCAGTTGGCATGGCGAGGCACCCTCCTTCAGGTACCTGAGGTGTTGTTGAGGCTCAGTTGTGGCGTGAGGAAATGTGAGCTAGGTGTTGGCTGAGTTTGGGTTGGATACCACGGGCTGCTACTGGCGAATTAAAAAGAGCGTGTGTGGCTTTTGCTGTGGCTATTTTATTTCGGCGCAGGCGGATTTCTCGCTGCTCACAGTGGAAGGAACTTGGGTAGACGGGTCATATCCAAGGTTGACGGACAGACCGGATTACGTGCGGTTTGGCGATATCTCGCCAACTATCTCGATTCTCTCGCTGCGGCAGAGTGATGCGCGTCACTGCCTCTGATGATTGGAAAGCATAGGTTCAAAGGTCACTCTAGGAGAGCATAGATGAAGAAGGGCATACTGAATGTGGTTTTGCTGACGGCGGTCGTTCTGGCCTCAGTTGTGATGGGGGCCTTTGCACAACAAACTACCGCTCCGGAACCAAAGGTGCTCGCCGACGGCGTCGGTGCCAAGATGAAACGTGTCGACAACCTGCACAAGGTACGTTTCATCGAGATATTCCTCGCATACCGCGACGCAAAGACGAAGAAACTAGTCGCCGCCTGTTACAACCCCTTGTTCACGTCCGCAGGCATCCCCGCCTCGAAAGACCCGGTCCCACAGAAATTGGTTGAAGGCCTCAACTTCGCCAAGATGAAAACGGATTATGGCGTCCTCGGCGCATCGTTGAACGGCCCGAAACTCTGGCTGCCCGATTGGGCCGAAAATGACGCCGGAGTGGAGAGAGACTTCAACGGCATCAAGACCGTCTGGGTCGCACAACTTGATATGGGTAATAACGCGGGCGGTGTAAGCGAAAGCACGCCCTACAAGCCAATGTCCATCGTACGGAATAGCGGGATAGGCTGGAATAAGGGCACCACGGTATTGCTCCTTGACGATGCCGAAGGCAACACATGGATTATGAAGGGGTTTCAGTTGGGCCTCAAACCGCAATACACCTACGAGGAATTCGTGGCCGCAGGGCAAAAGCGATTCAAGAAACTCCCGCCGGGCTGGAAGTTCCGGGTCAAGACGCTCGACAAGGACTACATCGAGGTGCCAAAGACCGGCGTTGCCACCATCATGCCGGACGAGTTCTTTAACGTCTACGACAAAACTGGTCCGGGGATGAGCAACTACAAGCCATAGTCATTTCGTTAAATTTGGCGGGTTTGTTGGCGGTATCAGGCCAAGTCGTACGCTATCCCAATGGCAGGGCTAAAGGAACAAGTGGACGCAGGGATCGAAATCGTAGTTCAAAACGGTACATCTTGGTCCGTCGCGGCTGGCTCCTCGGACACACTTTCGGCGGGATTCGCATGGCCGTATCCGTTTCCGTTTCCCTTGGAATCGAGGAACTCAATCCTGTCGACGTACACGAGATCCCTGTAGTGCTTGGCACCCGTTTGTTTGTCGTCCCAAGACTCCGTGCGCTTCCGGCCCTCCACATAAATGCGGGAGCCTTTGTGAAGGTGTTCGCCGGCGATCTCTGCCAGGCGATTGAAGGCTTTCACGGCAAACCATTCCGTATGTTCCTTCGGTTCGCCGTCTTTGTCCTTCCATCGTTCCGTGGTGGCGAGGGAGAACTGTGCGATGGCCGTACCCTGTTGGCTATACTTCACTTCAGGATCACGGCCGAGATATCCAATCAGCAGAACCTTCTGCATGGCGTTTAGCCTCCTTATTGAGAATTGAGATTGATTGCGAGAGTGGTGAAGCGGGGTCTTTGACAACCAAACGGTTGCACGGCCCGAAGCATGCGGCCTTGGGCTTCATGGTTGGTTCGCAATGCCGGGCAGGATGCTACAGGTGGGAGAATCAGGGAAGAATCAGGAAAGAACGGATATTTCGCGAACTGCGGGTGCGCAAAGATCACACCGATCTCGCGGACTGGCATCCAGGCACAGAATCGCACCCTCTTGCCGAATCGTGTTATGCAGCGGCGCGGGCGTGCTTCTTTTTTGGCTTAGGGTCTGGGGGTTCATCGCCAATCCCTGACAAAACTACGGGCTGTCGGTTTGGGAATTCGGCGACGAGTGAAAGTTGTCCTCCCATGGCCTCGACATAGCCCCGCAGAGTGGAAATCAGGAGGTCGCTGCGCTGTTCGATTTTTGAAACCCCTTCCTGTCCGATGCGCAGGGACTTGGCGATTTTCTGCTGCGTCAGCTTGCGCGCCTTCCGAATCTCGCGGAGCGTCATTTCCTCGGCAATCAGCTGCGCCGCGCGGACCTCAACCTTCTTGCGCTGCGCGGCGCTGAGCCTCTCAATAATGTCGTTCACGTTCCTGGCCATGAACTACGTCCTTTCCTTCTTTCTTTGACGGTCAAGATGCGCATCAAATCGATCATCGGCTTTGGCAATGAGCTGTCGATAAAACTTCTTTTCGCTCACGCCAGACTTATCTCCCGCCACTAACAGGATGGCTTTGCGTTTCGGATCGAAAGCGAAAGCGACTCGCCACTCGCCGTCAGCCGCACTAAAGCGCAACTCTTTCATGTTGGCATGGCGGGAGCCATTGAGCGTGTCCACGCGGGGCCTTCCCAATTGCGGCCCGAACTGTTGTAAAACCCGTGACAGAGCGAGGACTTCGGTACGCACGTCCTCGTGCAGTTCGTTGAATTCCGGCTCAAACTCGTCGCCGATTTCAACAGTCCATCTCGTCATGCGAATATTCCTATTATGCACTGTGAGGCATAATGCCGTCAAGTGCATTGTTCTAGGTTGGTGAACGAAAACGGCCAGCCATTTTCAGTAGAAGCTCTCACGGGTGAATGCCGAGGTGGGCACCTTTGGCAACTTCTCCGAGCCTTCCGCAATCGCGTTGAGCATGGTGTGAAGTTCTGCAACAGAAATCTGCCCTTGGGGCTCCGCGCGGGTGGCAATAGCCTCCCGCAGCAGGCGTTCCGCATATTCCTCTATCGCAATGCCGTGCGCCGCGGCTTCCGCAGCAAGACGCTCCACGATTTCCGGGTTAAGTTCGATCTGTATCGTCATAGTCTTAGCACCCCTATGCCGTCATAATCCTTACCCATCCCCCCAGGGAGTCGAATCTTACGTGACACGCCGCAGTTTCCCCTTCTTCCGTCCTAACGGCTTCATCCCTGACCAGGGCTGTATCGGTGACCGGGCCGGTGGCGGGTGCCCAGTCGCGTAGATTTCTGCATACTCCACCATCTCGCGCGTCAGCGACGGGTAGCCTTCCAGGATCTCGTTGATCGGCGTCCCCTGCTCGATCATGTCTGCAATCAGGTAAACGGGGACTCTCGTCCCCCGAAACACCGGTGCGCCCGCCATGATCTCAGGATCGGACTGGACCAAGGTACGGTTCCTCTCTGGGGTTTGATCCTTGCTACTCATTTTCCTGCTCGCCTCGTCGGTCAAATGATTCTCCGCCTCAACTTCCGTTACGCAAGATGCGTAATTTTAGCGCCATTTGATCCTGCTGCTGCTGCCCAGCGTTCCAACATGGCGGCGTGCTAGGAGCATCCGCTTGTACTCCCACACGTCATGCAGCGGTAGCAGGTTCCGCTCCGCACCATCAGCGAACCGCAGATGTTGCAGGCGGGCGCATCTCCCATCTGGATCAGTTCTCCGAGCGCTCCAACCGGATCCGTGCCATTGGCATCCATCGCTGGCTGAGCAGGCATCGGAATAGCTTTGAACAAGTCGCCTTGATCACCCGTCAAGAACCTGAGTTCGAGCCACCGCGCGATGTAATCTGCGTTATGTTGGGCTCAACATAATATGGATTATGTTGTCCGCGGATTTATGTGACGTTCGGCATCGGCTGGCAGATAGACAGCGGTTCCAACTGCACCGAACGTCACATAAGTTGGTTAGAGTTGGGCGAGAAACTTCAGCAGGTCAGGATTGTCCCGCCAGCGTTTTCGCGATTGCCGCAGCTTGGTTTCACACATGCCTAACGCCTTCGCCTTCATTTCCAGATCGCTTTCCGCATAGATGTTCGTGGTGTCGATGGAGACATGACCCAGCCATGCTCGGATCGTGTTGATGTCGACTCCTGCCCGCAACAAGTGGGTAGCTGTCGTGTGCCGAATCGTGTGCGGCCCGATCCGTTTGTGTCGTAACCCCGCCCGATTGCCTATCGCCATTCTTGCGTAACGAGTGACGATGTCGTGCACGCCGAATCGTGTCATCGGTCGGGAAGAACGGCCCAGAAACACTCGTTCCTCGTCGGCCCTTCGCGCGACCAGTTCTTTCAGAACTGCAGTTGTGGACGCCCACAGCGGACAGAAGCGGATCTTGTTTCCTTTACCCCGCAGTTGCACGAACGACTGGGATTTCTCCTGTGGTCCGCGCAATCGCAGGTCGCCGACTGTCAGTTGGGCCACTTCGTCGGCTCGGGCCCCGGTGTTGTACAGGAACAACAACAGAGCGTGATCTCTCGATCCGAGCCGGCTGGTACGGTCAGGGGCAGCGAGCAACGCATCGATCTCGTCTTTTTCCAGATATCCGATTGGCGTGTGCCCTGATTTCTTGAAAGGGATGCTGCGGATCTGTGCACACCAGGACAGTCGTTCCGGGCTGCGCTCGCCGATAAAAGTCGCCAGCGTGCGTAATGCGGCTAATCGCTGGTTGCGTGTCGCGACCGAGCACTTCCGTGTTTCCTCGATGTGGCGCATGAACCTCCTCACCAGATCGGTGCCGAGGTCCTCCACCAGCAGCTCATCCGGTTTCCTGTGTCGAGTCGCGCTGGCGAAGATGACTAACAACCGTAGTGCGTCACGATAACTGTGCAGCGTATTTCGCGCGAAGTTGCGATCCGTGGGGAGATACTCCAGCAGAAAGCGCTTGATCCAAGGGGCCAGTGCGCGATTATCTTTCATGGCTACCTCCACACGCGTACCGCTCGAATCGACGATTCGCCTGTTCGAGTAGCTCCGGAGTCATGGTGAGGTATCGTTGGGTTCCGCTCAGGTTGACATGGCCGAGATATGTAGACAGCGCAGGAAGCAAACGCTGCAAGTCCGCATTCTGTCGGTACCATTCGGTCAGCCGGTGAACCGCGAATGTGTGTCGCAGATCATGAAGCCTCGGTTGGAAGTACGAATCGTCGCGGCGCTCGATGCCTGCGATTCGCCGCAAGCGCGAGAAGCTTGCACCAGCAACCTGGGCGGCAATGGGATTACCGCTCTTCGTCTGAAACAGTGGTCGATAGTGTTGGTTTCGTCGTCCGGGAAGGCGAAGGTACTGCTGGAGCACCTTCTCGATATCCGGTCCGAGCGGCACGAAGCGCGACTTATAGAATTTCGTATCTCGTATCGTAATGAGGGCGAGCATCAGATCTACATCCACGAGTCGGAGCCGGAGTGCTTCGCCGAGTCGCATGCCGGTTCCGTACAGAAACAACAATAGAGTACGGAATGTAGCTGCCGACATGACACAGTCCGAGTCCTGCTGGCACCGCGGCACGGCGTTGAGGAGCGCGCATAAGTCGGATCGGGAGTAGATATACGGTACGAAGCTTTGCGCAGTTTTGGGAGCAGAGGGCGGGAGCGGAGAGTGTTTCAGCCTACCGCGTGCTCCCCAGTAAGCGAAGAAGGCATGCAGCGTACCGCGTTTGCCGCTCCAAGTACTGGGCCTTACCCCCAAGCCGTCAAGGAATGCGGTGACTTGGTGTACCGTGATGCGGTGAAGATCGATATCGTCACAGTGTCGGAGAAACGAGCGCAGTATCTGCGCCGGACTGTCGAACCGCATGCCAGCGTCTCGTTTGTGCTGGATATAGAGGTCAACGGACTGGGAGAGCTTCATGCCAGCCCTCCCAGATCGACGGCTGCCACAGCGCGCAGCGCAGGAAGATCGACCTTTGCATAGATTCCGACGGACTGAAGGCTTCGATGCCCGAGCAAATCGCCGATCTCCTTGAACGACGCGCCCTGCCGTAACAAGCGTGTGGCACATGCGTGCCGCAGGGCGTGTGGCCCTCTTTTTCGGCACTGGATCCCATCTGACCTGAACCGTGTGCTCGTCAGCGTCCACAGAGCCCCTGCTCGAAGCGGTCGATAGGGAGGATTGAGCGTCACGAATAGGTGTCGACAGGCGCATCGTGGGCGGCCTTTCTTAAGGTATTGCAGGATGGCATCGCCAACCTCACGTTGCAGTGGATAGCGCCTCGACCCTCCTTTCTTCGAATGGTTCACGGTAAACACCTCTTCACGCCAATCGAAATCGCTCAGCATTAGCCGCGACACTTCGCCACTGCGTAGTCCGTAGATCGCGAGCAACATGAGGATTGCTCGTGCTCGCAACGCCGACGGACCTGAACCCTTCACCGACTTCAGAAGGCCTCGTACCTCTTCCGAACTCGGGCCTTCTGGCAAACCTTCGTATGTATAGATTCTTGGTCCTTGAATGCCCTTCGCGAAACCCGTGCCACACCATCCGCGTATCTCGGCGTACCGAAAAAAGGCGCGCAGTGCTTGTGCGGCAATGGAAACCGACGTGCGATTCCATCCGCTGGTTCCTTTCATCGCAAGGAACTCGTCGACATCTTCGACCCTCGCCCTCGCCAACAACCGATGCCGCTCCCCGAACCATTTCAAGAAGCTCGACGTCTTCCAGCAGTGGGACCGCACCGAATGCGGCGAAAGACCTTGTTCTTCTGTCATGTACCGAGTGAAGTCGCTGAGTTGATCGGCAAACCGCATGGGCGGCGCACTGGGCAGCTTTAGCCGCCCGTGGAATCCCAGCCATTTTTTCGCAGCGTATGTAAAAAATGAAGCAGAGTAGCCGTATGAATGCGCCTTTGGATTCGTGCGCTGTTGGCGCGCCCAACGGCGCGCCGCTCGCTGGATTTCTTCCAGCGACACATCTCGCATTTCGGTCAGCTTCAGAAGACGCATTACTTGCAGTAATTCAGCGGAGAGGTTCCTCAGCGCCTTGCGGCTAGTACCTTGTTGCTGCAGGTGGCTGAGGAACGACTCTCGTTCTTTCAGCAGCGGTGCTTGTCTCTGACGATTCAGGAAAAAGGGATGTTCAAGAAACGCCTCTAGCATTTGTACGGGCCCTCCATGCCCGCAACCGATGCTAGACGGGTGAGGTCACGAGGGCACTTATGTTGTGTTGGAAAAACAGAAAGCCAGCAAACATGCGTATCTCGTGCGCAGACCCAACATAAACGCGAAGACAACATAATCCATGAGGGATTTGGCGTAGCCGATCTTTGGATTTCCAGACCAGCCGCTGGGCTCAAAGCGCATGTGGCTGAGTTTGTCGCAAAGCACACGCAATGGCACGCCGTGCTGCAGCGCAAGCGAGACCACCGTTGCGAAGGCATCCATCAGCCCCGAGATGGTCGAGCCCTGCTTTGCCATCGTGATGAAGATCTCTCCTGGCAGCCCGTCCTCGTAGACTCCGACCGTGAGATATCCCTCCTGCCCGGCGATGGAGAAGTGATGGGTAAGCGCCCGACGTTCGTCAGGCAAGTGCCGCCGAACCGCGCGCGTGGGTTCGGAACATGCTGAACCTGCGCTCTCGTTCACCGCGACTTCACTTTCGTCAATCGGGGTTATCCGATTTGTCGCTGCCATATCGAACCTCATTTCCCGCGAGTTGGGGTGGAGCATGCTCTGGCCGGCAATCCCCACTGGACCTGCGATTGAAGGCATAAATCATCAGTGGAGTGCCGGTCGCTGCGGCAAGGAATGCGCCGCCCGGGTTCATGTGCAGGCCGCCTCCGATCGTTACGAACAAAAACACAAACAGACAGAAAACCAGCGCGTAGTTCTTGACCTTGCTATGCATCGCTATTCACTCCTTCCGTTCAGCCATGTCAGGCTGTGACACGTTCTGCGGCGCAAACCTGTTCCTCTTCCTTCTGCGGCGGCCTGACATAGTGGCAATGGAAACAGCCGTAGCAATGAACCGCCGCGGTTATCGCGCGCACCGATTGGCGAAACCGCTTCGGTATCCTGACTTCCTCCCCGGCGCGCGAATAGAACGTCGGCAGAACCGTGCCAGCTTTGTCCTTGTCCTTTCCGGACAAATCCAGATCCAAGCGACCGTGAATGCCGCGAAACAGGAGTCTTGTCTCCAGCGGCGGTCGCTTTCCATCGTTGGCCGCGCCCGGTCGATGTTGCGTAATCAGCAGTTCGTATGTGCGTCCCTTGCGGAGCATCTCGACTCGCACCAGTACCGGCGCAACCACGACGGCGTGTAATCCATTTACTCCGATGGCCTCCACCGGATGCAGCCACTCGATTGGCTGGCCGTGTTCTTGGGTGAACGTGACGTATTGCCCCAGGTCTCCGACTGCACCGCCCGACTCCAACCCGCGCACCACATAGCGTTTCGCAAAGTGTTGGTGTTCCAGGCTTACTGGCGAATGGGCGAAGATGCCTCGTTCTTTCAACACGCGCAACGCCTGCCGCGTCAGCCTCAGGCCCAGTACATCTGGCAATCGGTTCTGCTTCATGACAACAAAACTCTCCTTGTCTCAGGCGGAATGCCGTACACGAATCGGGCAGCCGAGGGCAGCCCGAATCATCTCCTTGGTGCAGCCAGCCCAGCATTTGTAAAAGCGGGGATCGTCGATCAGGATGGCCAGGTTGTCACCGCTCCGGTCGTGGCCACAGTCCGCACAAGATGGACAGCGTGCGACGTAATTCCGGCCGACCTTCCGCACGGTACCCACGTGGTTCAAAATGCGGAATTCCGATCGTCCGTTCCCAGGTTTTCGTAGCGTTGAAGTGACCCTCTCCGGGCGCGGCGAGAAATTCGGCTCGGGCCTTTCCTTGCCAGCGATGAACCTCCGCAATTCTTCCTCAGTGACCTTTCGCAGGCGTTTGAGGTATGCGATCTGGTCCTCCAGCGTGTAATCGGCGCCGTAGAACCAGAATCGGCGGTTGGCACCACGGTGAATTCCGAGGGGTCCGCGAATTGCGTTGCCAAACTCTCCGGCGCCAATGGCGTCGTGCTTCGGGAACACCTCGATTCCCTCCGCCAAGCCCGCGCCCTTCACCGGTACTCCCAACCTCAGAGCAAGATCATGGATGTAGATTCGGCACTCCTGGGCCAGCAGAGGTGTTGCCATGAAAATCCAAAGATGCCCACCGCGCTTGCTCATCTCCAGCGCCGGCTCCACCTTGTCCTGTGTCAGGCGGTACTGCAGCTTGAGCAAGTCCTCCATGGAGTTCTTGTAGTCGGCGTCGATGGCGACCCACTTACAGCGCTGGGTTGACGGGTTGATGGCATACAGGCCGACCGTGATCTTGCCTTCCAGGTGCTGGCGGATGGTTCCTTCGGCCAGCATCAGGGGGATGTCTGTCCCTTTCTTGCTGGGCCGGAAGTAGTAGTGCCGCCCTGTTTCCGGGTGCGGCCGCATGGACTGCATCGTGTACGCGCGGCGGTTCACGAACAGCCTTTGGTAATCCTCGACGACCTGATGGGTTGCCACGATTGTCGTTGCCATTTGACTCGTCACCTCCTTCTGGCAATTGCGCGAATCCGGGGCTCGTGTTCGCCATTTCCCCACACGGTTTTCGGATGTGGGTGTCGTTAGATAACCCGGGATATTTTTTCTGTCAAACGGCCGTCTCAGGCCGCATTCCGGGCATTACCACCCACCGCAAACCGGCCCGCCAAAGTCCTGGCCGTTCAATGAGATCGAGGAAGTTACAGTCCTTCAGAAGCGTTTCGAGCTGGCTTACGCTGTAGCCGCCGAATTGTTCGTCCTCGAAGTCCACGGCGTACCAGGTTCCTTTCTTGCGGTCGAGGACATAGACCGCCCCAGAATCCGGGTCTCCGGGCACGAGCAAGAACAGCAGGACCGACGCCGGCAACTCGATCCAACGAACGATTTCGACGTTTTCGGAAACTTTAGTAATCAGGAATGAGGTGATTACTTTAGTAATCTCGCAACGGTCAACGGCACTCGCGCCGAGAGCTTCAACAAGTCTGCTCGAACGGTTCGTCAGCTTCTCGCGGAGGAGTCATTCTGGCTGTGAAAATGTTCTCAGTAATAAACATGATTAGAATGAAAGGCAAATCCGCTCCACGCCACTTTTACAAGCCGGACACAATTTCTGCCTTGACTTGGAGTACTATTCAGTCACTTGGCTCGGCTGCTTCGGGGGTGGCTGATGAGCGGAAGAATTCAATATCCAGTTCACATTATCAATGTTCTAGTAATATTTGCAGCAATCGCGAACGCCCAACAAGGCGGTTCTGATAGCCGCAAGGTCCGGCCTACCCGAGGGACGAACAGAATACCAACGACATCCATGCCGCACCAGCCGGTGTTTTACACAGGCAAGGTAACTTTGGATACCGGAACAACACCTCCTGCTCCGGTAGTGATCATCAGGAATTGCAACGGGGTCAGCCGCCGACAGACGTATGCGGCAGGGGATGGGTCATTCTCCTTCATGATCGGCGATCGAAATACCAACGAAACAGCGCCGGATGCCACGGAAGATTCCCGCGGATTTGGCTCCGATAGCCCGACCTCTTTTGCCAACCTCTCGGGGACTAACCCCTCGAACCCCCAGTCCGTCATGGCAGATTGCGATTTGCGGGCAGAGCTTCCTGGCTATTCGTCGTCATATATTCGTCTCGACGGGTCCATGGCCAATTCAAACGTGGGCATCATTGTTCTTCACAGCCGTGCCAAGAAAGCCGACGGGATGGTCACGGTTGCCAGCCTCGAAGTGCCCAGCAAAGCGCGAAGGGAATATGAGAAGGGTAGCGAGCTCCTGGAAAAGGGAGATCTGTCAGGCGCTGAGAAATCGTTTCATAAGGCGATCGACCAGTATCCCAAATTTGCCGAAGCTTGGACGCGGCTGGGTGATTTGGAGCAAAGGCGGAGGAACAGTGCCCTAGCAATGGAAGACTACCAGGAAGCAGTTTCTGCCGACTCGAACCTGCCGCTTCCTTACCTTCGAATGGCATTTCTCGAAGCTGTGGCAAGCAACTGGGAGCAAACTCGCAAACTCGCCGAACGAGTGATCGCTCTGGACCCGACAGATTTCCCGCTTGCCTACTATTACGCTGCAGTGGCCGAGTTCAATCTTCAACATTCTGCGAAAGCGGAAAGCGCCGCCCTACGTGCCGAGGCCATGGACAAGGCTCATGCCGAGCCCAGAATTCAGCTGCTATTGGCGAGCATCTACTCCGCTAAGCAAGACTTTTCGGCCGCCGCTCAGCACTATCGGGCTTACCTGAAGCTGGTGCCCGAGGGTCCGCTTACGGAGCATGTGAAGACTAATCTCGCGAAAACCGAGGAAATGGCTAAGACTCAGACCCCGCCGAATTCTTCGCTAAACAAATAGGGTATGGCGAACCGCGTAACAGACTGAAAATGTTGCCCTGTGTTCGGATCGACTCTGGCCGAATTCCTTTGCGCCAGTTATGATGATGGCTCTATTGCACTGGATTCCCGACCTGAAGATGGTGCCGCCTATCGTCCCTTCGAAGTTCGAAAATAGCTTACAAGTTGTCGCAAAGTTTTTTTGCACTAGTTACGGGTCGCCCGTCGGAGTTTTCCGCGCACCCGGTCGGGTCAATCTGATTGGCGAACACACCGACTATAACGATGGCTTCGTTATGCCGGCTGCATTGGGTTTTTCTACCTATGTGGCTGCTGGCGTACGCCCGGACCGAACGCTGACCGTTGTTTCTTTGGACCTTGACGAGACCGAAACGATCGGGTTGGATGATCTCGGTTCCGGCCCAAGTGGTCACTGGAGCGACTATGTACGCGGCGTTGCGGCGATGTTACAGGCATCAGGCGTGGCGTTCGGTGGAGCGAACCTGGTGATCAAGAGCGACGTGCCGATTGGCGCGGGTCTCAGTTCTTCAGCGGCGATAGAAGTATCTGTCGCTCTCGCCCTCTTGGCTATTGCCGGGCGCGATCTTGATCGCCGCCAGATAG
>Ga0302322_100000916_pt1 | contig 23286 bp, 20 predicted proteins | sample Fen_T0_2_FD_203757 | JGI IMG/M metagenome (GOLD analysis project Ga0302322, IMG submission 203757) | Peat permafrost microbial communities from Stordalen Mire near Abisko, Sweden - Fen_T0_2 | ecosystem: Environmental > Terrestrial > Soil > Wetlands > Permafrost | place: Sweden: Abisko...
TGTATGGCGGTGCCGGTTTTTTCCTCTACTGGCGGCTCACCGGGCTGCGCCAGAACTGGCAGACGCTCGCCGCCTCGCTCGACCAACTTCAAAAGGACCGCGTATGCCTGGAAAAACTTCTTCATTGACCCCGCTGGAATCGCGCAAGCAACTGCTGCTGGCGGAAAGCGAACTCAATCGCGCGCAAATGGTGCAGGAATGGCAGACCATGGCGGGGGAAGTCCGGGCGCTGGTTCACCACGCCCGGACCCTTAGCTACCTGGCCGCTGCGGCCGTCACCGTGTTTACCGGGCTGCGGTCCGTCGTCACGCCCAAAGCCAAGCCCGCCGCCAAAGGTTCGTGGATGCAGACCATTTTGAAAGGGGCCGGCTTGCTGGCCACCCTCTGGAAGGTGTTCGCACCATCGGATACGGCGGCCAAGAAATAACTGGGGACAAACATACCGGCTGCCCCAAGCGCGGTTGATTAGGTCGGCTTAGGATGTTGCCGGCTTGGTGCCTTGGTTAGAGGGTTGAGCCAAGTGCAATTGGATAAAGCGGCTGGCTTGGGATTTGAAATCCGCCTGCCGTCCGCAGGAATGCGGAAAGGTGGTTTGGCCTCTGGCGGTCCAGCGATCCGGCGGTAGGGTAACACCCCATGGCGCAGTTGCGGCGGGCCGGACTATGCTGCTCATATGAAACAAGGACTCCCCCGCTATTGGACATGCTCGTTAGGTTTGGTTTTCGGCGGGTTGCTCCTGGGAGTTTTGCCCGGCTGCGTGCGCTACGTGGATAGACCGCGCGGCGAGGTTTATGTGGCCCCGGTAGTGGTGATGGAAGATGACTACGTTTATTATCCTGATTACGAGGTTTATTACAGCAATCGCCGACATCAATATGCCTACCGCGACGGCCGCAACTGGGTCATGCGCCCGGCGCCACGCGGGGTCTCGGTAAATGTACTGGTGGCCTCGCCCTCCGTCAGCATGACTTTTCACGACTCGCCGGGCAACCATCACGCAGAAACCGCCCGTCAGTATCCGAAACACTGGGCGCCGCCCAATTCCGAAGGACGCCCCGGTCAGCCAGGCAACCCGCGCGATCAGCATGGGAACCATCATGATAATCGTGACAATCACGGAAAATAAACCCGCGGCTCAACCCCGCACAACGAAAGAAATATTATGTTAGGAACTGTTTTAGTGGTGCTGCTCATCTTGATGTTACTCGGTTCACTCCCGACCTGGCCACACAGCAAAGGCTGGGGGTATTACCCAAGCGGCGGGATCGGCTTGGTACTGACCATTCTCATTATTCTGTTGTTGCTGGGCCGGATTTAAAAACCGCCGCGAAAAGCAAGTGAAAGAGCAAGCCATGTTACAAAGCATCAAACAACTTTACGGGAGCAGGCTCGGGGCCGCCGACGGCGAAATCGGCGAGGTGAAGGATTTCTATTTTGACGACCAGAATTGGGCGATCCGCTATGTCATCGCCGAGACGGGCAACTGGCTGAATGGCCGTCAGGTGCTCATCTCGCCCCACGCCTTCAGCCGGCTTACTCCGGTCGAGAAAGTCTGGGCCGTGAAACTGACCCGGAAACAGATCGAGGACAGTCCCGCGATTGAAACTCACCGGCCGGTGTCGCGGCAATATGAAATGGATTATCACCGTTATTACGGCTGGCCTTTCTATTGGGAGGGTGACGGGTTATGGGGTGGCACGCGGGGTTTTCCCGTTTTGGACGTACCCGTAAACCATCTGCCCGGCGAACTTGCCAAGGAGATTGGGGCACAAGCCGAACGCGCCGATGCGCATCTGCGCAGTACGCAAAGCGTGAGCGGTTATCATCTGCAGGCCACGGATGGCATCATCGGCCATGTCGGCGATTATCTGGTGAATCCCCGGAGCTGGGCGATTGAACAACTCATTGTCAAAACCGGCCACCGTTTTTCCGGGAAAGACGTGCTGGTTCCCCGCAGCGAGGTAAGCCGGATTAGTTACGAGGATTCCACCGTGTTCGTGAAATTGACCAGGGAAGCAGTGGAAAAAAGTCCGGCCTACCACCTGGTCCCCGCCCTGCCCGCCATTACTTTATGAAACCGAATAAACACCGCAGTTTTGAGCAAAACCAACATTTACCCGGGCCGGCTTCGGCGGGCGGGTTGGACCAAAATGAAATGAACTTCACGCCGTCACCCGACGAAGTGGCGCGCCGCGCTTACTTTGCCTACGAAAACCAGGGTTCAGCGGACGGTCGCGCAGTGCAACATTGGCTGACCGCCGAGGCCGAGCTGATCGCCGAGCGCAACCTGACGCGCACCCACCGGTTTCACAACCCGACTTAAACCCTGAACCCACCCAAACCAAAAATTTACCAATGAAAATCACATCCAACTCCCCCGCCACCACCAAAACGAATCCGCCGGAAGCCCCGCAAATGTATGAAACCGAAAACGACCTTCCGCTCCAACGCCGGAAGCAACTGAATGAACTGCTGAACCAGCGGCTGGCGTCCGCGGTGGATCTGCAACTGCAAATGAAGCAGGCGCATTGGAACGTCAAAGGGCCAAGTTTCATCGGCCTGCACGAGCTGTTCGACAAGGTGGCCGAAGCCGTGGAAGGCTACGTGGATCAGATTGCCGAGCGCATTGTCCAGCTCGGTGGTGTGGCCGAAGGCACCGTGCGCATGGTCGCGCCGCGCACGCGGTTGACCGAGTATTCGCCGGAAATTTCCGAGGGCATGGCGCACGTTGAAGGCGTGGCGCGCGCACTCTCCACCTTTGGCAAAGAAGCCCGCACCACGATTGACGAAGCCAACGGTTTGGACGACGCCGACACGGCGGACCTGTTCACCGAGGTCTCCCGCGGCATTGATAAATGGCTCTGGTTTGTGGAAGCCCATTCCCAGGCCAAAAAATAGAAAGGCAAGCTTACGAAAACCCGATGTATCTTGTTCGCCGTCGGCAGCGCACTGCTGCTGGCGGCTCCGGCCTTGCCGGCTCAGACCACCAACGCGCTCCCGCTGGAGCAGACGTTGAAATACCAATTGGCGCTGGAAGCGGATCGCGCGCTGGGCGAACGCTCGCTGTTGCCGCCGGGGCTCAAGGAAAAGCTGCAGCTCACGGACGAACAGCGGGCCGAATGGCAGCCTTTTCAGGACGACTTTGCCAGCACGAGCACGCAATATCAGACGGCCAACCAGCCGCGCATTGATGCCGGGAAGGAAGCGCTCCGGCAGGCACGCCAGTCGAAAGACACGGCCCGAATCCAGGCTGCGCGCCGCCAGTTGCAGGAGGTCTGGGCTGGGCTCCAGACTTACCGGAATGCAGCGGTCATCCGGATCAAGCCCTTGCTGACGCCCGCTCAAATCACGGTGTTAGAGGATCCCAAAAACCAATGGCACGAAAGCCATGACAACGAAGCCAACGACCCATCGGCAAAATAGAGTGCTGTGCAATCAATTCCATATTTCCAATCTCCAATGAAAAACGCCCCCAAGAAAGAATCCATTTCCATCCTCGCCGGTCTGCCACAAACGCCGGTTTTCCCGCAAACGCTCCACCGACTGCGTCCCAATCCCGAAGAAACATTGAAACCCCAGGCCGCCAAGCGGGAAAATGTCTTTTCCAAATCCCGCGACCTGCGGGAGGATCGCGGCACGCGGGAAATGAAGACTTCACATAACGCGCAGTCGCTCCCACACAACGGCCAGAAATGAATTATTATCCATGAAAACCAATCCCTTGAAAGACGGCATCGTGGCGGAGAATTCGGCCGGCGTCGGCACGGTGACCAGTGACATGGTGCGCGCCCGCGCGGCCGAACTCGCGATCATTGACGGCCTGTTGTCCAGCGCCGCAACAAAGTCGCATTTTGCGCAGGCCAAACGGGAACTGACCGGCGAACCCGACCAGGATCAGCGACAAGCCGTGCTGGAATCGGCTCCCGAGTCCGAACGCTGGGACCCGGTGGCCGGCTCGACGGGACACAAAGTGCCGGTGACGCCCAGCGAGGACGAGGACGACGAAGGTCGGAGCGACAATGAACGACTGGTCGAAGGAGGCATCGCCGAAGCCGAACTGGAACAAAGTTTCGAAGCCAGCAAAGCGGCCGCAAAAAAGGATTTGTAATCCTGACACCAAAAATATATGAGCAAATGCAACTCGGTGGTGGCCGTCTATCCGACCCATCCGGCCGCAGAGGCCGCCATTAAGGAACTTCAACGCGCCGGCTTCGACCTGACGAAGCTTTCGATCATTGGCCGGGACTTTCACACGGATGAACATGTGGTCGGCTATTACAATGCCGGCGACCGGATGAAAGTCTGGGGCAAAACCGGCGCATTCTGGGGCGGACTGTGGGGATTTGTGTTTGGGTCGGCATTTTTCTGGATTCCCGGTTTGGGGCCGCTGCTGGTAGCGGGGCCATTGGTCACGTGGATCGTCGCGGCGCTGGAAAGTGCGGTGGTGGTTGGAGGGTTGAGCGCGGTGGGCGCGGGTCTGTACAGTCTCGGCATCCCCGAGAACAGCATACTCCAATATGAAACGGCGCTCAAAACCGGCAAGTTCGTGTTGATCGCCCACGGCACTTTCAACGATACTTGTGAGGCTAGGGCGATTCTCAATCACACTCAACCCGAGACCTTGGAACATCATCAGCACATGAACCTGCTCGGCACGGCAAAACCGCTGGTTCCCGCTTAGTGCTGGAGTGTGAAGACAAGCTGACGTGATCCTGGCGCATCAAAATTTGCCGGCACGGCTGGATTGCCAGGCTCATTTCCGGCGAGGGTCAGCTTGCCGTCTTCCAATTTGTAAATCGCGTGTGAGGTCTTGCCCACATAGCCAGGAAAGGGACATTCCGTCACGACCGCCTCGAGTTGTTTGGGGAGCGTATCTTCTCGCAGGGTAAAGGTTCCTTTATACCACTCTTGGGGATTCGCGCCATGAAACTCCAGCGTTGTCCCGCTGATAGCAAGCGAGGGCGAACCCTTGGTCGTCGCGCCGGCTTCCTGTCCCCGCCACGTCCCTTGGAGCACGACCGAATCCGGCTGTGGCTTCGGCGATGCGACCGGGGTCGGGGTGGGTGATTTCGAGCATCCCGATACAAGCATGCCCACGGTGCACAATCCTATCATCAGTGTGTTTTTCATATGTCAGTCAATTTCACCAGCCGCCAGGCCATGCCGGCGGCGTGCCCTTTCGCGGGAGGTGCCAAATTAAAGCAATGCAAACGCCGTTATTCCTGGCGATCGAGCGCGGCACAGGCGCGATTCCAGCGCGGCAACCAATGATTATCTTTATCAAGCGAGAGGACGACGCTCGTGGTTCGCCCCACAATTTGATTGCGCGCAACGGTGCCAAAATAGCGTGAATCAAAACTGTTGTCGCGGTTGTCGCCCATCATGAAATAGCGCCCATCCGCCACCGTCACCGGCCCGAAGTTGCGCCGGGCGGGAACCCCGTTAATGGCCATCACTGCATGGGCGTGGTCAGGAAGTCTTTCGGTGGCAAACCGGCTCTGCGCGCGTTCAGCACTGGCAAGTTGCTCCGGTATTTTGGGCTCCAAAACGGCATAATCTACGGGCAGGCCATTGATGACCAAACGATCATTTTGTAGCTCAACCGTGTCGCCGGGCAAACCAATGACGCGCTTGACGAGGCGGGTGCCATCCTTGGGCGAAAAGAACACCACGATTTCACCCCGCTTGGGGTTGTCCCACTCTGCAAGATGCCAGGTGGTAAACGGCACTTTGAGGTCATAGGCGAGTTTGTTCACCAACACGCGGTCGCCCACGAGAATCGTCGGCTGCATCGAACCAGAAGGCACAACGTTCCAATCGGCGAGGGACGACCGGATGGAAAACAGGATCAGGGCGAGAATTAAAAGCGGGCGAATTTCTTGCTGCCACCACCGGCCGACCAGGGCGCGATATTTTTTACCGTTCATGATGGTTCGACATTGCGAACTTCCGTCTGTTCATATTTTCCTGCGGCCCGCCCGTTTCGGCCGCGGCGGCGGCATCATCGCATCTCGCCCATAAGCCCCCGCTGAATCAGTGAATCAAACCAGACCAGGTAGTCGTCGGTGTCGGGAGCCTCATAGTCCGGCCGGATCGCGCCGACAATGTGCGGATCGCGGTGGCGGCACGTCAGGTCGGCTGGGGTGAGGTAAACCAACTGCTCCACGGCCTGCCAATAATCCTCCTCGCCCAGTTCGAAAGGCTGCCAGCGGCAACCAGAACTCATGCCTCCCTCCAAACCGCCCGTGAGAAACACGGCGGCCACGACGCGAAAAGGAGGAACGAGACCGCACAGGGGAATCAAGTTCGCATCGAGAATCAAATCCGCAAGCGAGCCAAGACAGGGAACGTCTTGGCCGTGCAACTCAGTGGTCGTATATTCGATCGGGTCCATGCGCGTCGTGGCGCATCACTCTGGTTGACGACTGGCTCTCAGAGCAAGAATTTAATTCAGCCAAACCCCGGCAAAGCGCTCCAGCAAAACCCCTTCGGAATTTCACACCCGGCCAGCCGGAACCCGGATACGGGCCCCGCGGATTCTCTCCATCCGCCATCCGACTGCCGGGCGCGCACGCCGCCAATGGGGTCGGCACCCGCCGAAAATCCCCGGCCCGCCGGCTTCGCCGCCGGGGCGTCACGACCAAAAAACTTGGTATTTCAGATTGACCGGCAACGTGCGTTATGACGAAATGATAGAACATAGCAATTTTGTATAGATGCCGAGAACTCCGATCAGAAATGGAAATGGCGCGCGAACCAGCGCGACGAAATATGACGCGCACCACAAGGTGCTGTCAGAGACTTACGGGGCCTTCGCCGATTTGCGGCGGGAGCTGTCCGATTCCAAGACCACCGTCAATGAGCGCGAAGACATTCTGAAGATTTTCGCCACCTGCCCGGATTCCCAGCGCTCCTGGCTGCTGCTGGAGGACTATTTCGAGAAGCTCTCCCTCTCGCGCCGCGATTTTCCCGCCACGGACTGGTGGCCCAAAATACTGGCCACCACGGGCAAGGTGCGGCTGGAAGAACTGGCGTTTCTCTTCCTGCGCGCCAAGCGTTCGGTGCCCCCGGAATTGCAGCCGTACGCGAACCTGGACCGCTTTGCCCACGCCGAGGAGGCGGAGCAGGAACAGCGGCTCGTGAAGGAGTTGGAAAACTGGTTGTCGCCCCCCACCCCGCTCCATCTTGATACGCCGCGCGCCACCTTGCGCGTGGTCTGCCAGCCCCAGCCGGACGAGCAGGAGCCGGCCCGGTTCCGGCTGGCCGTGCAGTTTCTGTTGCTGCGACCGCGCACGGGCGAAAAAGCCCGTTCGCTGCACGACCTGGTTGATTTGGTGGTGCGCGCGGCGCATGAGCAGGAACTATTTACGCCGTGGGACTGGGAGTTCATCCAGTGGATTTACGAGACCCACCGCGAGCGCGCCGACAACACCACCACCCTGCTCCTGGCCGACGCCGAACTGCTGCAATGGCTCGCGCGCTGGGGCCACACCAACCGGCTCGAATCGGCCGCCAACGGCAAACCGCTGTTTTTTCACGGCCACATTGTGGCCCTCGCCCCCCACCTGGAAAATGGCAGCAAGGAACTTTCCTTCACCCATCGCATCGCGCTGCCGGACGGAGTAAACCATTCCGTGTCGGACGCCCGTTTTTTCAACCGGCAGTCACCCGTGGCGCTCGTCGGCAATGAATTCTTCCTGCTCCGCAACGCGCCGCCCTCCGGCGTGCTGAAGTATCTCGCGCTGCAACCATCCGTGCCCGTGCGCAAGCTGAGCCACCGTCTCCTGCTGCATCTGCGCAAGAGCCAGGCCAACCACGGCGTGGACTGGGAACAGCTCTGCCTGGCGCATGCCGCCGCGCCCCAGTTTGTTTTTGAGCTGCTCGACGATACGGTGCGCCTGCGCCTGTTTGCCAAAAGCGAGCGCGACAAGAGCACGTGGGTCTGGAACGGCCATGAATGGGCGCCGCACAGCCGCATCATCAAACCCGGCGAAAAACCGGAAATCCTCGACGATCCGCGCTTGGAACCCACGATCCACTGGCTGCGCAAACTCGACTGGTTCATGCAGGAACCCGGCCTCTGGATTGGCGACGCCAATGAAAATTTTCTCGGCGCCCTGGCCGATGCCTGGCACTCGCGGCCGGCGGAAGCCGAATTCCTGGGCAATGCCGCCTTTCACCGGCTGTTCCTCACGCCGCGCGCCCTCAAGCCGCGGCTCGTGGTCAAGGGCAGCGGCATTGACTGGCTCGCCGTCTCCGCCGAGTGGGAAGCCGAGGGCATGAAGCTTTCCAAGTCCGATCTCGAACGCCTCGCCGCGGCCACCAGCCGGTTCGTGAAGCTGCCCAACTCCGGGTGGGTGGAACTCGACACCGCCGCCGTGCAGGGCGCCCACGAGGCCATGGCCGAAATGGGTGTGGAAGGCCTCATCGCCGTCCCGCAAAAAGTCGGGCTGGAACATGTGGCCCATCTGGACGAAAACGGGCTGCAACGCTTCGCCGACACACCCGAAGCCAAGACGTTGCGCGACCGCGTCCGCGATTTCAAGGGGGTTCCCGTCGCCGACCTGCCCAAGACCTTGTCCGCCGATTTGCGGCCCTATCAAAAGGACGGCTTCGACTTCCTCGTGCATCTCGTACACGTCAAGCTCGGGGGCATTCTGGCCGATGACATGGGCCTGGGCAAAACCCTCCAGACGCTGACCTGGCTCGCCTGGCTCAAGGAGCGCAACACCAAGAATCCCAAGCCGTCGCTGGTCATCTGCCCCGCCTCGGTGCTGCACAACTGGCGGCGCGAAGCCGAGCGTTTCACGCCCGGCATGAGAGTGCTCGTGCTGGAGAGCGGCGCGGCGCGGCACAACCTGCGCAAGCAGATCCCCCAGCATGACCTCATCGTCACCAACTACGCCCTGCTCCGCCGCGACCTCGAGGAGTTTCACAAGTTCGCCTTCCGCGCCGTCATTCTCGACGAGGCGCAGTTCATCAAGAACCCCGGCGCGCAGGTCACGCAGTCCGTCAAAAAGTTGAAGTGCGAAAACAAGATCGCCCTCACCGGCACGCCGCTCGAAAACCGCCTGCTCGATCTCTGGAGCATCGTCGATTTCATCCAGCCCGGCTATCTGGGCAACCAGGAGCATTTCCTCGAAACCTATGAGCCCAAGGGCGGCGAAAATGCCGAAGCCACCCAGCGCATCGCCCGCAAGCGGCTCTCCGCCAAGCTGCGGCCGCTCCTGCTGCGCCGCTTGAAAAAGCACGTCGCGAAAGACCTGCCCGACCGCATCGAACAGCGCCGCGACTGTCCGCTCGGCGACGAACAACGGAAACTTTACCTCGCCGAACTGCGCCGCAGCCGCGAACAAATCCAGCACGCCGTCGCGGAACAGGGCCTCAACAAGAGCAAGATGCACGTTCTCGCCGCGCTCACGCGCCTGCGCCAGGTCTGCTGCCATCCCTCGCTCGTCGGCAGCGACACCGCCAGCGGCAAGACCGAGACGTTGTTTGAACTGCTCGATTCGCTGGTGGCCGAAGGCCAAAAGGTTTTGGTCTTCTCCCAGTTCGTCCAGATGCTGCAAATCCTGGACCGGGAATGCCATGCCCGGAACATCCGTACCCACATGCTCACCGGCCAGACCAAGGACCGGCAGGCCGTCGTCAACGATTTCCAGAAAGACACCGGCGCCAGCGTGTTCCTCCTGAGCCTGCGCGCGGCCGGCACCGGTTTGAATCTAACCAACGCCAGCTACGTCGTGCTCTACGATCCGTGGTGGAATCCCGCGGTCGAGGCGCAGGCCATTGACCGTTCGCACCGCATTGGCCAGACGCAGACCGTGAATGCCTACCGGCTGATCGCCCCGGGCACCGTCGAGGAAAAGATCTGGGAATTGCAGCAGAGCAAGGCCCAGACGATTGCCGATGTGCTCGGCGAAGAAGGCTTCGCCCGCAGCCTTACGGCGACGGATCTGGAATACCTGTTCTCGGAAGACTGATCCCCGGCCAGCCCAGCCCGGAGCGCGGTGTTTTGACTCTGACAAGGCTTTGGCGCGGGCGCCTGCCCGCTGCGGCCGGTGACCGGGCCACGCTCCCCCTCGTCTCCTCAATCTCTCGGATCCAGTTCCGGTGAACCGGACTCATCCGATGCTTCCAACTCCGTCTGGCAGGCGTAACATTCCACCGCGTTCCAGCGGATAGAATACACCATGTCGTCAATTGTTTGCACCATGACAAAATCATCACCGTTATGAATAAAGGCGGACGCAATCCAATCGGCCTTTTCTTGTGGCGGAATGCGAATTTTGCTTTTCCCTGACACCCGCCAAAAGCCCGGCAACGGATTTTCGATGTTTTCAATAACGCCAACCGGCAAAAAATGGACGTTTTCGCGTACTTTTTGTTCCAACTGCATCGCTTCCGCAACCAAGTTGTCACCCGCTCGCGCGGCAGCAGTCGACACCCCTCCCTCGCCGGATTCACCGCCCGCCGTCGTCACCAACCACCAACCAAGCGAGCCGGTTGCCATTCCCGGATATTTCTTCAGGACTTCCGCCCGTTTGAGGTGCATCATCCGCAGGGAAAGTTCGTCGTAAAGCCGGATGGCTTTGACTTTCAAATCAGTTCCTGAATTCAAACGGAGCACGACAAAAAAATCACCGTCCTCCGTCGGGCGATAAAAAAACGAATTATGGTCATTCACCACAATTTCTAGCAGTGAATCATCGTCGGCCGAATCTTCCGTGGCGGAATTTTCGGGCGGAGAATCCTGAAAGAATAATTCTTTGGCCGGCACCCAATCCAGTTCACCGTTGTCAATACACACGAGCGTATCATCGGTGATCAGGCCCTCCAAAATCCTGTTCTGCATGGCGACTTCATCAAACGGGCCATCCGGCTGCTCTTCTTGCCAGACGAAGTATTTCATGGCTGGCAGCAAGGTTTCCTTGCCGCAATGCGGGCAGACAATCGATTCCCCGGCATTTTCGGAGGCAAACTTGATGCCGCCTTCACAATGCTGGCAAACGCACTTCGTTTCATTGCTCATTGATTGGCCCATGATGGCTGATTGGTGCTTCGTGTTCTGATTTAATCCCGGTGCTACCGGCTTTGCTGGTAGCTTAACCCTTTGCACCTGAGGATTCAAATAAATCGCTTCGCCCGTGCGGCAAAAAAGATTTCCTTTCCCAATCAAGAACCGCGATTTTGCCGGTGGCCGAACAAGTTTTGCCGGTCCAAGCGGTTCGGAAATATTCGTTTGCACTGCCTCATCTCATGATGTAAATACGTTTTATGGAGTTTATTCGGAACGAGAGTCTTATTCGGGCGCAGCCCTATCCGCGCTGTGCCCGCTTATTTCCTTACTACTGCCATGATCACAAACTCATCCTTCAGTTTGAACTTAAACACCCGGAAACATCAAATACCGGCGGGTTTGCTAAAGCAAATGGTGCTGATTTGCTGCCTCAGCTTTTTTGGGGCACGTGGATATTTTCCTCAAGCGAAGGCGGACCAAACGGATACGTCGCTGGAGAATGCCAGCTTGGCACCGTCACTGATGTGGCCCCATTCACCCAACACAAACATATGGGAAGACGGTGTCGGCCAAGGATTTAAATCGGGAGTGCCGTCATTGAGCATTTCCCTTGGAGCCGGGGCGGGCGTCAAAATTTTCGGCGGCAGCGAACGACATGATTTGGCCTTAACGAGCCTCACCTACGGTTGGATGCTAGGAACGGTTTGGGGCGAAGACCAGTGGTATCACGGCAACTGGGAATTTCGCGCCGAAGTATTCACGGGCGCGCAATTTTCTCCCACCACCGAGTCTTTGGTCGGGCTAACCCCTCACCTGCGCTATAACTTCGCCACCGGCACGCGTTGGATACCGTTTATCGATATTGGGGCGGGGGTTTCGGCGACCAGCATTGGCGCGCCCGATTTGTCCGGCACGTTTGAATTTAATCTCCAAACGGCGGCGGGAGTGCACTGGTTCATCCGCGATCACCTGGCCTTGGATATTCAGGCCCGCTATCTCCACCTGTCCTGCGCCGGCCTTCATACCCCCAATCTGGGTGTGAACAACGTCGGCGGCCTGGTGGGCATCACTTGTTTTTTCTAATGCGGCTGGCCAGACAGCAACCCCTGTAATCTGGTCAACCTCTCCCTACCTCACCGCCAGCAAACCGATCAACGTGCAGGTGATGGCAATAAACGCCGCCACCAGCGATTCCCCGGCGACTAGGCCCGAGGCAATCGGGATGGCAAACGTGTCGGAGCTTTTCTGGTTCCATTTCTGCCAGACACTCACAATCACCGCCCCGATGAGAAACGCAAAGGCGTTTTGAAACGGCACCACCCAGGCGAGGCCGAGGCCCATGGCAGAAGGCAAATAAGGCTGCGCCTTGGGCCACAGTTTTTCAATGACCGCCAGCATCATGCCTACCAAGGCCCCAATAACTATGGCTACCAGCGCCGTCTGGGGCAGGTGGCTGGCGCCCTGGGTGAGCAGGTCGGCGACGGCTTTCCACATGTTGGTCGCCGGCGGATTGAAGGCTTCAAGCGCTTTTTTATCCGGCACCATCAGATACCAAGCCGGCACCACGGCGAGCACACCGAAGAATACGCCGTAAAATTGCGCCAGAAACTGCCGGCGCGGATTTGCCCCCAGCAAATAGCCGCTTTTCAAGTCAGTCAGCAAATCCGCCGCCGCGCCCGCCGCAGCCGCCGTGGTGCCGGCGGCCATGAGATTGATGGCGGCAATGCCTTTCGCCCCGGGCAGCACGGCGTAGAGCAGCTGGGTGACCTTGCCCATGGCGCCGATCGGCGTGGTATCCGTTTCCCCGGTCGCACGGCAGGCCACCAACGAAACAACGAACGAAAATGCCACGGACAACAGCCCCAGCCAAACGGCGATGTGGAAGGCAAAGTATTGGACGATAACCAGGCCGATGGTAATCGGCACCAACCCGATAAACAGCCAGGCGTTCGGCACCTCAACGGCTTCCACGGCGTCCTGATTGGCGGCGCGCTCTTCCTTTTTAAACAGCATGAAAGCGCGCAGGACCGACCGCCAGTTCAGCGCCAACTGCGTGAGACTGGCAAACACCATGATGGCTGTGCCTCCCCACAACGCCCACCGGACGGGATTGATGTCGCCGTCGGCATTGATTTTAAAGGAAGGCACAAATCCCGCCATGGCCGCATTGGCGGCATCGTGCGCCACCAACCACGGCGCGACGAGGTAGTAAAGCAGTGCCGAACCGGCAAACATGGAGAGCGACACCCGCAGGCCGGTGATCATGCCCGCGCCGATGAGCAGCACGCTCGGTTCAAATGCGAGTCCGGCCATCTGGCCGCGGGCCAGCGGATTGAGAAAACCGGTGAAGTTCCAGGTATCGGGCAAATAGAGCCAGTCGGAAAGTTTCTCGAGCCAGTGCGGCAGCCGGTTTTTTAATTTCAGCTCTGCCACCAGTTGCAGATAAGTATGCAAGGTCCCAACGAGCACCCCCACGCCCAGCGCAATAATCAGGGCATAGGCCTGCTTCAGCGATTCCCCGCTTTTCGAGTAAAGGCTGCGCAGCGTTTCGGCGGTCGCGATGCCCGTGGGAAACCGCAACTGCTCGTGGTTAATCATCTGCCGCTTCATCGGAATCGCCAGAAACACCCCGAGGGCGGCGGTCAACAGTACAAACGCCATGGCCACCGGCCACGGCTGTTGCACCCCGGTGATCAGCAGCAGCGCGCCCAGTGCGGTGGCCAGCGTGGAGCCGGTCGAAGAACCGGCGGCGGTGGCGGTGGACTGCATGCAGTTGTTTTCAAGAATGCTCATCCGGGAGACGCGGCCCCCCAGCAGGTTGCAGATGGAATTCCAGACCACAAAGGAGATGACGCAGGCCGTGATGGAAACCCCGAAGCTCCAGCCGATTTTCAGCGTGGTATAAAGGTTTGAAACCGCCGTGAACATCCCCAAAATCCCGCCCATGAGCACGGCGCGCACGGTAAGCTGGCGCTGGGAATCGCCGCGGTAACACTGTTCAAACCATTGGCGGTCCTTCTCCTCCGGCGTGCCGGTAAAGCCGGCGAGGGGCAGGATCAATTCAGTTTCGGGGGCGGATTGCTTTGTGTGACCTTGATTCACGCGCCGCAATTTCAGCGATTCAGCGCCGCCATGCGAGTCTTTTTTTTGCAGCGATATTAACGATTCCCCAGTTTTAGCAAGCGATCGGCTTGCGCCTTGGTCACGGGCACGACCGACAGGCGGGATTGTTTGACCAGGGGCATTTCTTTCAGGACGGCATCGGCCTTGATCATTTCCAGCGAAACGGGTGTTTTCAGTGGCTGGACCGGTTCCAGATCCACGCAGGACCAGTCTCCCTCCTTGGCCGTGGCATCAGGATAATGTTCCCGGGCCACGCGGGCCAACCCCGCCACGTACTTATCGCTGACACTGTGGTAAAAGAAAACGAGGTCGCCCAGCTTCATGGCCCGCAGATTATTCCGGGCCTGAAAATTGCGGACGCCCGTCCACGCAGTGCGGCCATCTTTCACCAATTGCGACCAGGCGTAGGCTTCAGGTTCTGATTTGGCGAGCCAGTAATTCATGCCGGAGTTAAACAATAAATCCGGACCGGCACCAAGCAGAAAATGCGTTCAGCACCCGGTCACTTCCCGGCTTCACGCCGCGCCCAGGCGTCGGCAGCCAGAATCTGTTCCAGCGTTGGATGGTCAACGACCTGATGCGCGTCCATCACCCGGCGGACCATTTCGGTGATCTGGGGGAAATTGATCTTCCGGCTCACAAACGTGGCCACGGCCACTTCGTTGGCGGCATTGAAGACGGCCGGCATGGTGCCACAGGTGTCCCCCGCCCGGCGGGCCAGGTCAATCGCGGGGAAACGGTCGGTGTCCGGTTCTTCAAAGGTGAGCGTGCCGATCTTTGGAAAATTCGTCTGCACCCGGTCGCTGGCTGCCCGGGCGGGATACGTCAGCGCGTATTGAATGGGCAGGCACATGTCCGGCGAGGACAACTGGGCGATCAGCGCGCCATCCACAAACTCCACCATCGAATGCACGATGCTCTGCGGGTGCACCACCACCCCGACCCGGGCCATCTCGATGTCAAACAGCCAGCGGGCTTCGATCATTTCCAAGCCCTTGTTAAAGAGCGTGGCGGAATCAATGGTGATTTTCTGGCCCATGACCCAGGAAGGATGCTTCAAGGCGCGTTCCACGGTGATCTCGGAAAACTTCTCCTTGGGCCAGTCGGTTTTGCTGCGGAAGGGGCCACCGCTCGCAGTGAGCCAGAGTTTGCGGACCGAACTGGCGGGCTTGCCGTCCAAGCTCTGGAAAATGGCGGAGTGTTCGCTGTCCACGGCGAGTACTTTCACGCCATGTTTGCGCGCTTCATTCATCACGATTTCGCCGGCCATGACGAGAATTTCCTTGGAGGCCACGGCAATGTCCTTGCCCGCGCGGATCGCGGCGAGCGCGGGTTGCAAGCCGGCCGTGCCGACGATGGCGATCAAAACGATGTCCGCCCCTGGCAGCGTGGCCAGCTTGAGCAGCCCTTCATTGCCGCAGAGCACCTGCGTGGAGGCGCCAAGCGTATTCTGGAGTTCCTTCGCCTTGGCCGGGTCGTTAATGGAAATGAAGGCGGGCTGGTGCTGGCGGGTTTGTTGGAGCAGCAAATCGGCGTTACCGCCGGCGGCGAGGCCGATGAGGCGGATTTGATCCGGCAAATCTTCCACCACCTTGACGGTGCTGGTGCCGATGGAGCCGGTGCTGCCGAGGAGAACGACGTTTTTCATCAGAATTAGAAAATAACAGCAAAGGAACCAAGAAACAAAGGAGGAAGAATCTCTTCGCGAGGTGGCGGTATGGTTTCTTGGTGGTTCATCAAGGCTTGGTTAAGGATGCGTGAGAACGTGGCGCAGGTAGAGATACATGATGGGCGCGTTGAACAACAGGCTGTCGAGCAAATCAAGGATGCCGCCAATGCCGGGAAAGAGCTGGCCGGAATCCTTTACGCCGGCCTCCCGCTTGAACAGCGATTCGATCAGGTCGCCGATGACCGCGGTGACGCTCAAGACAACGCCCAGAATGGTCGCGTGCAGCACGGTCATACCCACCATGCGCGCCCCGAAAAAATGAGCAAAGGCCACGCTCGCGCCGGTCGAGACCAGCAGTGCGCCGCCAAACCCCTCCCACGTCTTGCCCGGACTGATGCGCGGAATCATTTTGTGGCGGCCAATCAGGGAGCCGACGGCATACGCGCCCATGTCGCTGAACTTGGTGACGACAATGAAATAGATGACGAAATACTTTCCCGCATCCGCCGGACTGCCCGCCACGAAGGGAAAGAAATTGATTTTCTGGATAAAATTCAGCAGCCACGGCACATACATCAGGCCAAACAGCGTCGTGGCAATGGCGGCCAAACCGGCTGTGTTGGCTTTGGAGACGAACTGGCGCACGCACAAGCCCAGGACGAAGAGGATGAGAAAACTGGTCTCAAAATCGTTCACCCGCGCCGGGGAACCCGAGGTGCCGAGGTGGCCGGTGACGTTCAAAAACGTCCCGATCATCAATAGCACGCCCCCGATGATTCCGGAATACTTGAAGCTGGCGAGGCCGCATTTCCGGGCCAGGCCATAAAACTCAATCAGCCCGGAGACCGCCAAAAACGCGATCAAAAGCGCGAAGACGCCGTCCGAAACCCAGCGATAGCCCGAGAACATGGCCGCCAGAATAACCGTCCACAAAATCAGCGTGGACACGGTTCGGCGCAAAAAGACCTGCGCTTTGGAAAGCGCTGCGGGTGGACTGGCAGTGGCAGACATGGCCGCGAAAATTAGCAGGCAGAGCGGGAAAAGCCAACGGCGTTTTGCCAGCCGGCGCCAGTAAAAATAAAAGAGGCCGGAATTTACTCCGGCCTCAATGAGAACTGGCGCTCCAAAGCTTCCGGGGCTTTACCGTTTCACCGTGTGCACGCAGTGATGAGCCTGGCCCCGTAACAACCTGAAAAGCATAACACTTTCCGCGCGGCTGGCTTGTCACCAGATGTGGGTACAGCCCGCCCCCAAAACATCCCCGGCTAGCGTTGCAGAAATTTAGCCACCGCCTCCGTCCGCGTCCGCACCTGGAGTTTTTCGTAAACCCGGCGGATATATGTATGAACCGTTTCGTAGCTGATGCCGAGTTTCTCGCCGATTTCCTTGTAGATCAGGCCCTGGGCCAACAAGTCCAACACCTGCTGCTCGCGCTCGGAAAGTTCGGCCAGTTCCTTGTTGGTGGCCGTCTGCATGGCGGTGACGGGCTTCTGAAAGGACTGCACGACCAGCCGCGCAATATGCGTGGTCATCGGCGATCCCCCCCGCTTCATCTCGTGAATGGCCGCGACCAGCTCCTTGATGGGGGTGCGCTTGAGCATGTAGCCGTTGGCCCCGGCGGCCAGCGCGTTGAAAATATTTTCCGTGTCTTCGTAGACCGTAAGCATCATCACCTGCGTGGCGGGCAGCAGCACCTTTAACTGACGGACGCATTCCACGCCATTCATGCCGGGCAAGTTGATATCCATCAGCACCACGTCCGGCTTCGCCTTCGGCAGGTTGGCGATGGCGTCCTCGGCATTGGCGTGATCGCTTAGAAAACGAAATCCTTCCGTCCGGCCAATGACCTTGGCCAGCGTGCCGCGCAACTTGTCGTTGTCCTCAACTATGGAGATGGTGATAGGCATGTCGCACCGAAAGAATGCAGAATGGAGAATGCTGAAACAAGCGGCGAATGCGGCCGACCAGCCCAAGCACCAGGCTGGCCGGGCGCAACGGCGGCAGAAATGAGGGTTTCATTTTTCCGCCTGCTGGCTGGCGACGGGCACCGTGAGCCGCACCACGGTACCACCATTCGCGCCGGGTGTGATGTCGAATTCCCCCTGCACATCGGCGAGCCGTTTGCGCATGTTTTTAAGGCCGTTCCGCAATTTCTTGGCCGAGAGATCGCCCAGGCCGCGTCCGTTGTCGGTGACGCTGAGGATGAATTTATCCGGCTCCAATTGCAGACACACATGAGCCTCGGTGGCCTGGGCGTGCTTGACCACGTTGTTGACGGCCTCCTTGAAGGCGAGGAACACATTATGGCGCACTTCCGGCAGGATCGGCGTGGGCGGCAACTGGGTGGGCAGCTCGGCGCGATAGCTCACGCCGGCCAGGGCAAAGTAATCCTGCGCGTATTTGCAGGCATAATTCGCCAGCCCTTCCAGCGTGTCGTTGGAGGGATTCACGGCCCAGACGATTTCATCCAGCGACCGCGTGGTCTCGCGCGCCGTGGCGCAAATCTGCTGCGCGTGCTGCTCCACTTCGTCCGGCAAATCCTTGTCAATCTCGGCCATTTCCCCCAGCAGCGTGACCTGCGTCAGGTTCGCGCCGAGCTGATCATGCAAGTCGCGGGCGATGCGGGCGCGTTCCTTTTCAATCAATTCCTTCTGGTGCAGCGCCCGCAACTGGCGCTTCAATTTCGCGGTGGAAATCAGATAAATCGTGCCCGCCAGAATGCCCAGCAAACCCAGGGTCGCGGTGATGAGAAACGAACGGGTCCGCCAGAATGGCGGCTGCACGGTAACGGCCAGGGTGGCGCCCAACCGGCTCCAAACGCCATCCTCATTGCAGGCGGTTACATGAAAGACATACTGGCCGGGCGGTAATTTTGGAAAATGCGCCACGCGTTCGACGCCCGCATCCGTCCAGCTTTTTTCATGACCGGCCTCGGTCAGCCGATACTTGAACCGTGCGCCCGACCGGGCATTTTTGGGCGCGGAAAAATTCAGCGCCGTAAAATGAATCTCCAGTTGTTCGTTCTTCGGTGTGAGCGTGACCGTCTCCGGCCAGACGGAACTCAACGGGTTTGCTTTTAGTTCCACCCCGTCAACCGCCACCGATTCGATCACCACTGGCGGCGGCTGCTGGCTGGTTTTCAGCTCCGCTGGATTTACCGAAACCAGTCCTTCAATGGTGGGAAACCACATTTTTCCAGCGCGGGTGCGGAGGGCGGCGGGCTGCGCCCCCGCAAAGCATTCGCGCGTGAGAAACGTGCGACATGCCACGCTTTTGTTCGTATCCGCGGCGAAACTTGCCAATGACGATTTTTCCACGCGCAGCAGACCTTCATAGGTGCCCAGCCAGAGATTGGTCGCGTCGTCTTCGATCAGGTAGCCAATGTCGTCCGCCGCCAGCCCGTTCAGCGACGAGCAGCGCGTCCAGCGACCCTGCGCCAGCCACGCCAGCCCGTGGCTGGAAGTGCCGACCCACAACACCTCGTTGCGATCTGCCAGCAAACAGGAAATGTCTTTCACCGGGGCGGTAACCGGGTCAATTTTCCCGGCGCGCAACGAAAACAAGCCGCCCCCTTCAGTACCAATCCAGAGGTTGCCCGCCGCGTCTTCCGCCAGGGCGCGAACGGCTTTGGCCGGCAGACCGTCACGGGTCGAATAAAACTTCCAGGCCTGGCCATCGAAGCTGCCCAAGCCGTTGATGCCACCCGCCCAAACGGTTCCCAGCCGGCTTTCAAAGAGTGCAAAAATCTGCGGTCCAATCCGCGCCGTCTCGTCGACGTGTTGAAAACGTCCGCCCGTAAAAAGAAACAAGTCCTGGTCGCGCGTGCCGGCCCAAACCCGCTGCTGGCGATCCACCAGCACCGACCAAGCGTTATTTTTATCGCCCACGCGAAAATCCGTGGCATTGGTCAGCACATACGACAGCCCGCCGCGGTTGAACGCAGCCCATAATCCACCGGCCGCGTCCTCCGCGGCAGATTGCGCCACGCCAGCCCGAAGCTCCGCCGAGGTGGTAAACACCCTCCGTTTGACCCGGTCGAGTCCCCCGCCATCCGTCCCCACCCAAAGATTACCTTCGCGGTCAAAACAGAGCGACAGGACCGTGGTATAGGAGAGCCCCTGCCCGGTCGAGAGATGTTGCCACAGACCGGTCGCATCCAGCCAGAACACCCCGTCATCCAGGGTGCCGACGGCCAAATTTCCGGTGTCGTCCACGGCCACAGCATTGACGCTGCCATCAAAAGTGAAGCCCATCCGGCCCGGAAAAGCGGCCGGGACAAACGCACCTTTCCAAGGAGTTACCCCAAAATCCCTAACCAGTTTATCATCGCGCCATTGGGTGACCCGGCCGTTTTGCAGCTGCCAATGAGCGCCGTCTTTCGCCGGCACATAGGAATGAACCGACCGATTCAGCAACAGCAATGGCAAGGTTGGTGGAAAACTCGATGGCCGCACATCCAACCGCCCTTGGTGCCAACAGAATACCCGGCCGGCCGTCGTGCTAAACCAGATGGCGCCGACGGCATCCTCATAGGCGCAGGTGACTTTGCCGCCCCCACCCGAGGTGTCAAAATTTTGCACCTGGCCGTTGTTTATGAGACACAAGCCGGAGGGTTCCGTGCCCACCCAGAGATTCGTCCGGCTGTCCTCGAAGAGAAAAACAATCTTGTCGCCGGGCAGGCCGGGGGTGTTGTTGACATTAAAGCGGGTGAAGGAATTGCCGTCAAAACGCACCAGTCCATTCAGGGTGCCGAGCCAAAGATAGCCATCGCGCGTCTGGGTGAGGGCGATCACCGAGCTTTGCGGCAAACCATCCGCCGTGCCCCAAACATCCACAATAAACGGCGATTCCGCCGCCGCCGGCCGGGCCAGCGCGAGGGCCGCCAAGAGGATAAAAAGGTGGATGCGCAGTTTCAAGCTGGCGGCAGCATACGCCGGGCGAAGGCAGCGTAAAAGATTTTTCAAAAACCACTTGCCGACGGCATGAAAGGAGCTAGGTTTTAATTGCCCTTGAGAACGGGCGCTCCGTTTTTCCTGTTGAAAGACGGTTTGACGGATCGGCGACAATTAAAAACTGTGTGCACGCCGGTCCGTTTTCTTTTGACCATTTCCCCCTGCTTCCCGTAAATAAAAAAGCCGCGTTTTGCAACGCGGCTTGAAAATGAGCACGGGCTTTAGCTCGCCACGGCGCCTTCGGCGGTGGTTTTCTGGTTGAAGATCAGCTTGTCCTTGTCAGCGGTGACGCGGATCAAATCGCCTTCGTGCAGCACGCCCTTCAGGATTTCCTCGGCCAGCGGGTCCTCGAAGAAACGCTCGACGGCTCGCCGCATGGGCCGAGCACCGTATTGCGGGTCGTAGCCCTTCTCCACGAGGAGATCTTTGGCCTTGTCGTCCAGTTCCAACTGGAGGTTCTTCTTGCGCAGGCGGGCCAGAACCTTCTCCACTTCCAGACTCAAAATCTGGATGAGATCCGGCTTGGTGAACGAACGGAACACCACCAAGTCGTCCAACCGGTTCAAAAACTCCGGGCGGAAGGTTTTTTTGGCCTCTTCCAGCACACGTTCGCGCGCCTTCTCATAGCTGCTTTCGTCCGTGATGGGCGCAAACCCCAGCGTAGACGCCTTTTTCAGGGTGTCCGAGCCGACGTTTGAGGTCATCAAGATGATCGTGTTGCGAAAATTCACGGCGCGACCGACGCTGTCGGTCAGTTTGCCTTCCTCCAAAATCTGCAACAGCATGTTCCAGACGTCCGGATGGGCCTTTTCAATTTCGTCGAACAGCACGACGGAATAGGGATTGCGGCGGACTTTCTCGGTGAGCTGGCCGCCTTCTTCGTAGCCGACGTATCCGGGCGGCGAACCGACCAGACGCGAGACGTTGAATTTCTCCATGTACTCGCTCATGTCGAGCTGAATCAAGGATTTGCTGTCGCCAAACATCTGTTCCGCCAGTGTTTTGGCGAGGAGGGTCTTGCCCACGCCCGTTGGGCCAAGCAGCAGGAAGGTGCCGATGGGCCGGCGCGGGTCTTTGAGGTCTGCGCGGGAACGCTTGAGCGCCTTGCAAAGAGCTGAAACCGCTTCCTTCTGGCCAACCACGACTTTTTCCATCTCGACCTCAACGGTGAGCAGGCGCTGCATTTCGCCCTGGCCCATGCGCTGGAGCGGGATGCCGGTCCATTTGGAAACGACGTGCAAAATTTCCTCTTCGCCGACGACGACGCGTTTTTCATCACCTTTCGCGCGCCATTCCTTGAGGAGCGTTTCGAGTTTTTCTTTCGTCTGCTTTTCCTGGTCGCGCATCTGGGCGGCGCCTTCAAAATCCTGGTTTTTGATCGCGCCTTCCTTCTTGCCCTTGATGACTTCGATTTCCGCTTCCATCGCCTTGATCTCGGGCGGACGCGTCATCGTGCTGATGCGGGCGCGGGAGCCGGCTTCGTCCAAGACGTCAATCGCCTTGTCGGGCAGGAACCGGTCGGTGATATAGCGGTCGGAGAGTTTCACGGCGGCCTCAACCGAGGCGTCCGTGAATTCCGCCTTGTGATGTTCCTCGTATTTGTGGCGCAGCCCCTTCAAAATTTCAATGGCATCATCCACCGACGGAGCCTCCACTTTCACCGATTGGAAGCGGCGTTCGAGCGCGGCGTCCTTCTCGATGTACTTGCGGTATTCATTCAGCGTCGTGGCGCCCACGCACTGCATTTCACCGCGGGAGAGCGCGGGCTTGATGATGTTGCTGGCATCCATGGTGCCTTCCGCCGAACCGGCGCCGACAATGGTGTGCAATTCGTCAATGAAGAGAATGACGTTCTTCGCGCGGCGGATTTCGTCCATCACGGCTTTGATGCGTTCCTCAAACTGGCCGCGATACTTGGTGCCGGCCACCATGAGGGCGAGATCCAGCGTAACCACCCGCTTCTGGAGCAACAGCTCCGGCACATTGCCCTTGGCAATCTCCTGGGCGAGGCCTTCGACGATGGCCGTCTTGCCCACGCCCGCTTCGCCGAGCAAAACGGGATTGTTCTTGGTGCGACGGCAGAGGATCTGGATGACCCGTTCAATCTCGTTCTTGCGGCCGATGACCGGATCCATGTCGCCTTTGCGGGCAATTTCGGTAAGGTCGCGACCAAAAGCTTTCAAGGCCGGCGTCTTGACGTCGCCCTTCTTTTCGCCGGGGGTGGCGGGAGTGGCTTTTTCGCCGGCGGGTTCGCCGGACGCCGGTTCTTCACCGCCGCCACCGGGAGGCGCGGCAAAATTCGGATCGAGCTCCTTCAGGATCTCCTGACGGGCGGCTTCGATGTCGACATCAAGATTGCGCAGGACTTTGGCGGCCACGCCATCACCTTCGCGCAGCAACCCGAGCAGCAAATGCTCGGTGCCGACGTAGGTGTGGTTAAGGTTCTTGGCTTCCTTCTGCGCCAGGGCGATGACTTTTTTGACCCGTGGCGTATAGGGAATGTTGCCGATCATTTTCTGATC
>Ga0302322_100000918_pt1 | contig 23284 bp, 17 predicted proteins | sample Fen_T0_2_FD_203757 | JGI IMG/M metagenome (GOLD analysis project Ga0302322, IMG submission 203757) | Peat permafrost microbial communities from Stordalen Mire near Abisko, Sweden - Fen_T0_2 | ecosystem: Environmental > Terrestrial > Soil > Wetlands > Permafrost | place: Sweden: Abisko...
CGCGGCGCCGAAGGTGATGGTCTGGCTGGCCTGGGCGATGGTGATGTTCTGCGTGGCTTGCGGGGCCGCGGCATAGGTGGCGTTGCCGGCCTGGTTGGCGGCGATGGTGCAGGTACCGGCCGCCAGGGCGGTGACTGTGGAACCTGTAACCGAGCAGGTCGTGCCAGTCAGCGAGCTGAACGTCACCGGGTTGCCGGAGGCACCGCCGGTGGCCGTCACCGTGCCGGTCGCTCCGCCGAAGGTCATGCTCGGCGCGGCACCGAAGGTGATGGTCTGCGTCAGCAGGGCCGTGATCGTGACGTTTTGCGTGGCCTGCGGGGCCGCCAGGTAGTTGGCGTTGCCGGCCTGGTTGGCAGTGATCACGCAGGTGCCGGCGGCGATGCCGGTGACCGTGCTGCCGGCAATCGAACAGATGGTCGGCGTGGTGCTAGCGAACGTCACCGCGTTGCCGGAGGCGCCGCCCGTGGCGGTCACCGTGCCCGTGCCACCGACCGTGATCGACGGGGCGGTGCCGAAGGTGATGGTCTGGGTCGCCTGGGCGATGCTGATGTTCTGCGTCACCTGGGTCGCGGCGTTGTAGTTGCCATTGCCGGCCTGGTTGGCGGCGATGGTGCAGGTGCCCGCCGCCAGGGCGGTGACCGTGGAACCCGTCACCGAGCAGACCGTCGCGGTGGTCGACGTGAAGCTGACCACCAGACCCGAGGTCGCGGTAGCGCTGACCGTGCCGGTGGCGCCGCCGAAGGTCATGCTCGGGGCAGCACCGAAGGCGATGGTCTGGCTGGCCTTGGCGATGGTGATGTTCTGCGTCGCCTGCGCGGCCGCCGCGTAGTTGGTATTGCCGGCCTGGTTGGCGGCGATGGTGCAGGTGCCGGCGGCCAGGGCGGTGACCGTGCTGCCCGTCACCGAGCAGATGGTCGCCGTGGTCGAGCTGAAGGTCACCGGGTTGCCGGAGGCGCCGCCGGTGGCGGTCACCGTGCCGGTCGCGCCGCCGAAGGTCATCGTCGGCGCGGCGCCGAAGCTGATGGTCTGGCTGGCCTGGGCGATGGTGATGTTCTGCGTGACCTGCGGGGCGGCTGCGTAGGTGGCGTTGCCGGCCTGGTTGGCGGCGATGGTGCAGGTGCCGGCGGCCAGGGCGGTCACCGTGGAGCCCGTCACCGAGCAGGTCGTGCCAGTCAGCGAACTGAACGTCACCGGGTTGCCTGAGGCGCCACCGGTGGCCGTCACCGTGCCGGTCGCACCGCCGAAGGTCATGCTCGGTGCGGCGCCGAAGGTGATGGCCTGCGGCAGCAGGTTACTGACCGTGATGTTCTGAGTGGCTTGCGCGGCCGCCGCGTAGTTGGCGTTGCCGGCCTGGTTGGCGGCAATGGTGCAGGTGCCGGCCGTGACGCCTGTCACCGTGCTGCCCGCGACCGTACACACGGCCGACGTCAGCGACGTGAACGTCACCGGGTTGCCGGAGGCGCCGCCGGTGGCGGTCACCGTGCCGGTGCCGCCGACCGTGATCGACGGCGCGGTTCCGAAGGTGATGGTCTGGCTCGCCTGGGCGATGGTGATGTTCTGCGTCGCCTGCGGAGCTGCCGCGTAGTTGGCGTTGCCGGCCTGGTTGGCGGCGATGGTGCAGGTGCCGGCGGCCAGCGCGGTCACCGTGCTGCCCGTTACCGAGCACACCGTTCCGGTCAGCGAACTGAACGTCACCGGCAGGCCGGAGGAGGCCGTGGCCGTCACCGTTCCGGTCGCACCGCCGAAGGTCATGCTTGGCGCGGCGCCGAAGGTGATGGTCTGGCTCGCCAGGGCGATGGCGAAGGTGGTCTGCACCTGCGTGGCCGCGGCATAGGTCGCGTTACCGGCCTGGTTGGCGTTGATCGTGCAGGTGCCGGCCGTGACGGCGGTGATGGTGCTGCCGGTGACCGTGCACACGCCAGCAGTAGCCGAGGTCAACGTGACCGGCAGGCTGGAGGAGGCCGTGCAGGTCAGCGTGCCGGCGGCGCCGCCGTAGGTCATGCTCGGCGCAGCGCCACAGGTGATGGTCTGCGACAGCAGGGCGCTGATGGTGATGTTCTGCGTGGCCTGCGTGGCCGCCAGGTAGTTGGCGTTGCCGGCCTGATTGGCGGCGATGGTGCAGGTGCCGGCCAGGATGCCCGTCACTGTGCTACCCGTCACCGAGCAGATCGTCGGGGTCAGCGAGCTGAAGGTCACTGCATTGCCGGAGGCGCCGCCGGTGGCGGTCACCGTGCCGGTACCACCGACCGTGATCGACGGTGCGGCGCCGAAGGCGATGGCCTGGCTCGCCTGGGCGATGGCGATGTTCTGCGTGACCTGGGTCGCCGCGTTGTAGTTGCCGTTGCCGGCCTGGTTGGCGGCGATGGTGCAGGTGCCGGCGGCCAGGGCGGTCACCGTGCTGCCCGTCACCGAGCAGACCGCCACCGTCGCTGACGTGAACGTGACCGGCAGACCCGAACTGGCCGTGGCGCTGACCGTGCCGGTCGCGCCGCCGTAGGTCATGCTCGGCGCGGCACCGAAGGCGATGGTCTGGCTGGCCTTGGCGATGGTGGAGCTCTGCGTGACTTGCGGCGCCGGGGCATAGGTGGCGTCGCCGGCCTGGTTGGCGGCGATGGTGCAGGTGCCGGCCGCGACGATCGTGACCGTGCTGGCGGAGACCGTGCACACACCGGTCGTGGTCGAGCTGAAGCTGACCGGGAGACCCGAACTGGCCGTGGCGCTGACCGTGAACGGCGCGTCGCCGTAGGTATGGTTCGCCAGGGCGCCGAAGCTGATCGTCTGCGGCAACAGTGCGGCCGGCCCAACGGTGATGTTCTGGGTGGCCTGAGGTGCCGGCAGGTAGTTGGCATTGCCGGCCTGGTTGGCGGCGATGGTGCAGGTGCCGGCCGTGACACCCGTCACCGTGCCGCCGGAGATCGTGCAGACACCGGTGGTCAGGGAAGAGAAGGTGACCGCCAGGCCCGAGCTTGCCGTGGCGCTGACCGTACCGCCGGTCCCGACCGAGATCGAGGGCGCGGCGCCGAAGGTGATGGTCTGCGCGGCCGGAGCGACCGTGAAGCTCTGCGTGACCTGCGGAGCCGGCAGGAAGCTGGCGTTGCCGGCCTGGTTGGCGGCGATCGTGCAGGTGCCGGTGCCGACCAGGGTGACCGTGCTGCCCGCAACCGTACATACCGTGGATGTCGTCGAGCTGAAGCTCACCGGCAGGCCGGAGGAGGCCGTGGCGCTGATCGTGAACGGCGCGTTGCCGAAGGTTTTGTTGGCCAGCGCACCGAAGGTGATGGTCTGGGCTGTCTGGGTGGCCTGACCGGAAACCTTGACCTCGATCTGCACGACCCGCATCCCGTCGGTGACATCGATGATGGTATTGCCGGCGGCGATGGCATTCACCGTGATGGCGTTGCCGCTGACACTGGCCACGGCCACACTCGCATTACGGGACGCGAGCCGGATCGGTCCGGCTGCGCCGCTGGCGGTGACGATCGCGGAGGTTCCAGCCTGCATCTCGAGCGAGGTGGGGCTGACTTCGAGGCTGGATTGCACCACCCTCGGCCGCACCGTCACTCTGATCGAGACCGTACGCTGGCTGTCACTGACGCTGATGGTGGTTGAACCGGTCGAAACGCCACGCAGGGTGATGGTCGTGCCGCTCAGCCTCGCCGTCGCCACGGCCGGATTCGCGCTGCTGACGCGCACCGTTCCGACCGCACCGCTGACGGTTGCCGTGGCGGTCACGCCCACCCGCAGGGTGATCACGTTCGGCGAGACACGCAGGTTGGAGACGGAACCCGTCCCATCCTCCGCCGAGGCCTGCGTGAATCCGAGAGTGGCCAAAATCAGGCCGACTAACAGTGTGATCCACCATCTGCCCAAGGCAAATGGCTGCACCTGCCTGGTCAATGTCGCTTGTGTCATTTCCACGTCCTCCGAAAAAACCACCACATACACACGGCTTGCCGATCCATCGCGCTTTCAACTTTCTCTTGATGTAGCGCAAGCCGAATTCCAATCGGGACGCGAGTGTAAATTAACGTAAACAAGAGTGGTAGATATGTCCTGTGTAATTGATGCATTTGTATCTGTGATTATTTCTATGCCTCAGGATCCATGCGGCTTCCAGGGGTGTTGACAGTCAGGACAACCACACCTCGCCGGCGCCTTCCGACGAATTTTTCACACTAGTACGTCGGGAGAATCCGGAATGTTTTTGGTGGAGTGAGCGGCGAACCCGATCCCGCAGGAACTCTATCAACGGCCTCCGTCAGACCGACCGATATGCCCCGCGCCCGATGGGGGCCATGCCTTTCGCATGAAGGCCCGGGACGACCGCAGCCAGACCCGGACAGCCGGTTCAGTTGTGGGACATCAGGAAAGTGACAGGACAGGTGGCCTGGACCTTGTCGTGGCAAGGATCCGGCACCGGCGGGCATGCCGTCGAAGAGAACAGCCCGGCACAGGCAAGGCGGGGAGGCCCGGCTCAGCCGCGCCGCATCGAGTCGAAGAAGTCGGCGTTGGTCTTGGTGGCGCGGACCTTGTCGGAGAGAAATTCCATCGCCTCCAGTTCATCCATCGGGTAGAGCAGCTTGCGCAGCACCCAGATCTTCTGCAGCACCGAGGCCTCGATCAGCAGTTCCTCCTTGCGGGTGCCGGAACGATTGACGTTGATGGCCGGATAGACGCGCTTCTCCGCCATGCGCCGGTCGAGGTGGATCTCCATGTTGCCGGTACCCTTGAATTCCTCGTAGATCACGTCGTCCATGCGACTGCCGGTGTCGATCAGGGCGGTGGCCAGGATGGTCAGCGATCCGCCCTCCTCGATGTTGCGCGCGGCGCCGAAGAAGCGTTTCGGCTTTTGCAGGGCGTTGGCATCGACGCCGCCGGTAAGGACCTTGCCGGAGGCCGGCTGCACGGTGTTGTAGGCGCGCGCCAGACGGGTGATGGAGTCGAGCAGGATGACCACGTCCTTCTTGTGCTCGACCAGGCGCTTGGCGCGCTCGATCACCATCTCCGCAACCTGGACGTGGCGGCTGGCAGGCTCGTCGAAAGTGGAGGCCACCACCTCTCCGCGCACCGTGCGGGTCATCTCCGTCACCTCTTCCGGGCGCTCGTCGATCAGCAGCACGATCAGTTCGACATCGGGGTGATTGGCGATGAGGGCATGGGCGATGTGTTGCAGCATGACCGTCTTGCCCGACTTGGGCGACGACACGATGAGGCCGCGCGAGCCTTTGCCGATCGGCGCGATCATGTCGATGATGCGCCCGGTCATGTTCTCCTCGGCCTTGATGTCACGCTCCAGCTTGAACGGCTGGTTGGGGAACAGCGGCGTCAGGTTCTCGAACAGGATCTTGTGCTTGAGTTCCTCGATCGGCCCGCCGTTGGCCTTGTCCAGCTTGGTCAGCGCGAAGTAGCGCTCGCCATCCTTGGGGGTGCGGATCTCGCCCTCGACCGTATCGCCGGTATGCAGGTTGAAACGACGGATCTGCGACGGCGAGATGTAGATGTCGTCAGGACTGGCCAGATAGGATGTCTCGGGCGAGCGCAGGAAGCCGAAGCCGTCGGGCAGGATCTCCAGCACCCCATCGCCGAAAATGGTTTCGCCGTTTTTCGCCTTGTGCTTGAGCATGGCGAAGATGAGCTCCTGCTTGCGCATCCGGTTGGCGTTCTCGATATTGTTCTGCTCGGCCATCTCCAGGAGCTGGCTGACATGGAGTTGCTTGAGTTCGGAAAGATGCATGACGGGATGTGTCCGGGAGTGGCCTTGAGGCCGGGGATGGGGGGGTGGGAGGGGTGCTGCGACGTCCGGCAGGACGCCGGACGTTGTGAAACTAACGGGAATCAGATGTTGCTGTCAACAAAGGCGGCCAGTTGGGACTTGGACAGGGCGCCGACCTTGGTCGCCTCGACGTTGCCGTTCTTGAAGATCATCAGGGTGGGAATGCCGCGAATGCCGAACTTGGGCGGCGTGGCCTGATTCTCGTCGATGTTCAGTTTGCAGACCTTCATGCGGCCGGCGTAGTCCTTCGCGACTTCGTCGAGGATCGGCGAGATCATCTTGCAGGGACCGCACCAGTCAGCCCAGTAGTCCACCAGCACAGGCATGGGGGATTGCAGGACTTCCTGCTCGAAAGTGTCGTCGGTAACGTAATGGATGTGTTCGCTCATTGGTGAAACCTCATGGGGAATTGGCTAGGTGCGGTGCGGCGCCCTGACGGGCAAGGTGGCAGCAATGCTAGCGAAATCCGGGGCGCGATGAAAGCCCCGCAAAACAAACTACTTGAGCACGGCTCCCAGCGCACGCAGACACAGATCCACATTGGCTGGTGTGGCGGCGGCGCCCATCAGGCCGATGCGCCAGACGCGGCCGGCCAGCGTACCGAGGCCGGCACCAATCTCAAGACTGAATTCATCCAGCAGCCGCGCACGGACCACCGCATCATCGACCCCCGCGGGGATGGTAACCGAGTTGAGCTGTGGCAAACGTTCCGGCTCCGGCACCATGAACGTTACGCCCATCCCGGTCAGACCGTCCTTGAGCCGATCGTGCATGATGCGGTGGCGTGACCAGGCATTTTCGATCCCTTCCTCCGCCAGGATTCGCAAGGCTTCATGCAGGCCGTAGAGGGGATTGATGGGTGCGGTATGGTGGTAGGTGCGCTTGCCATCGCCGCTCCAGTAGCCCAGCACCAGGTTGAGATCCATGAACCAGCTCTGCACCGGCGTCTTGCGCGCCTTCATCTTGGCGATGGCACGTTCGCCGAAGGTCACCGGCGACAGGCCCGGCGTGCAGGACAGGCACTTCTGGCTGCCTGAATAGGCCGCGTCGATACCCCACGCGTCGATCAGCACCGGCGTGCCGCCCAGCGAGGTGACACAGTCCATGATCGTCAACACGCCGTGGCGGCTGGCAATCGCGGCGAGGGTCGGGGCATCCGACTGGACGCCGGTCGAGGTCTCGGCATGCACGAAGGCCAGGATCTTCGCATCGGGATTGGCCTTGAGCGCGGCCTCGACCTTGTCAGGATCGACCGCCCGGCCCCACGGATCTTCCACCACGACCGGCAAGCCGCCGCAGCGTTTCACGTTTTCCAGCATGCGGCCGCCGAACACGCCGTTGATGCAGACGACGACCTTGTCGCCGGGCTCGACCAGATTGACGAAACAGGTCTCCATGCCGACCGAACCGGGACCGGAGACCGGAAAGCTGAGTTTGTTCTCCGTCTGGAAGGCATAGCGCAGCAGCGTCTTGGTCTCTTCCATCATGCCGGTGAAGGCCGGGTCGAGATGGCCGATGGTCGGTCGCGCCATCGCATCGAGGATGCGTTGCGGCACGTCGGACGGGCCGGGGCCCATCAGGGTGCGTCGCGGGGGCTGAAAGGCGGGAATGACGGGTGCGCTGATTCGCATGGCTTCTCCTCTAAACCCGATAATTCTAGTCGGAATAACCCGGGCGACACCACCGCCCGGACGGCCTGCGGCAATGCCCTGCCAAGTCGCTTTGGACCAAGGCCCGTCTCTACTCGTCCCGGTGGTACTCGACATAGGCGCGATCACGCGCCTGCCGCACCCAGTCTTCGGCGGCCTCCTCGATCTTGCGATCGCGGATGGCACGCCGCGCTTCGAGCCTTTGGCGTTCATTGGTCATGTCCTGATCGCGCCGTTCGAGCACCTGGATCAGGTGCCAGCCGAACGGTGACTGAACCGGCTCGGATAATTCCTTTGGGGCGAGGCCGTCCATGGCACGTTCGAATTCCGGTACCGTGTCGCCCGGACTCAGCCAGCCGAGGTCGCCACCCTGGGCGGCGGAAAGATCGTCCGAGTGCACCTTGGCAAGTTCGTCGAATTTGGCACCATGCTGGATCCGTTCGCGCAACTGCTGGAGGCGGGTTCGCGCATCCGCATCGCCGACCACCTCGTTGGTCTTGACCAGGATATGGCGCGCATGGGTCTGCTTGACGATGTACTGAACGTCCTTGCCACGCTTGTCGAGCAGCTTGACGATGTGGAATCCGCCGGGGCTGCGGATCACCTCCGAAACCTGCCCCGGCTGCATGCCCCGGACGGCCGCGATGAACAGGTTTGGCAACTTCGCCTCCGACCGCCAGTCCAGGACGCCGCCCTGCAGCGCGTTCTGGGCGTCGGAGTAGGCGGCGGAGACCTTGGCGAAATCCTCGCCCGCCTTCAATTCGGCCAGCGCCTTGTCGGCCTTGGTCTTCAATTCCGCGAGCTGCTCCGGACTGGCCGCCTCGGGCGTCATGACCTGGATATGCGCCAGGTGGTATTCGTCCTTGATGTCCTTGGCCGGGTTGGCCAGATAGTTGTCGATCTCGGCATCGGTCACCACCACCCGGTTGTCCACCTCCCGCTCACGAAGGCGGGCGATGGTCACCTCCGTGCGGATCTGTTCGCGAAAGGCGGCGAAATCGGTCCCCTCGGCTTCGATGGCCTTGCGGAAGTCCTCGGGGCTCAATTTGTTGTTGGCGGCGATGTTGGCAATGATGCGGTCGAGTTGCGCGCCTTCGACGCGGATGTTTGTGTCCTCGGCCATCTGCATCAGGATGCGATCTCGGATCATCCGCTCCAGCACCTGCTTTTCCAGCGTGGCCTGCGGCGGCGGGGTGATGTTCTGCGCGGCCTGCTGCTGCAGGACTGTTTTCACCCGGCCCTGCAGCTCATGGTCGGTGATGACGCTGTTGTTGATCACGGCGACGATGCGGTCGAGCGCCTGCGGCGCCGCCGGCGACGGACCGGACGCCAGCGACAGCAGACCTGCGAGCGCCAGTGCGGCGCTGCGTCGCAGGCCGGCAGCCTGTCGGACTTTCCGCCTGAGTGCGCCGAGGCTGCTAGGGAATTTCATCGCTCTTCGCATAACCAGAGATGCTCCGTTTCAGTACATCGAGGGGACTGGGGCCGAACATGGTCAGGCCACGCAGTTCCAGTTGCAGATAGAAGGCGCTGGAAGTGGTGTTCTCGGTGGTGACGAGCCGTTGCACCAAGCCACGCAGCGACCAGCAGCCTGCGTTGTATTCGAATCCGCCCAGGCCTTCAACCAGCCGCGAGTCCTTGATCGAATAGTTGATCCGGGTCAGACCATACCACCTGGGCGCCAGTGGCCACTGGGTGGACAGATCGATCTGGTTGAGAGCCTGGCCAGAACCCAGTGTATCGCTGACATACCGGTAATCGACATTGATCAGCTTGCCCGGACCCTGCCGCCAGGTTCCGCCCAGGTTGGCCTTGACCACCTTGTGGGTATCCGTATTGAACTGCATGCCGGAACTGAGACCCAGGCGATTGCTGATCTGGCCCGAGACCAGCGCGACGATATCCGTCGTGTTGCTGCTGCGTGGCGCCACGCCACGCAGGGTCACCTGTTGGTCGCTGAAGTGATAGCGCTGCCCGAGCGTGGCTTGCAGCCGCTCGATACCGCTCTCGGACTCCAGGAAGCGGGTCGTCAACGCCAGCGTGAACTGGTTGGCATCGTTGATCCGGTCGATGCCGATGTACTGGTTCTCGGAAAAAAGCTGGCTGAGAGAAAGGTCCGCCACGCCGGTGTCGAAGACCGGGATCCTCGACTGGTCCCGGTAGGGGATGTAGACGTAATAGGCCCGCGGCTCCAGGGTCTGGATGTAACCAGTCCCGCGGAATGAGGTTTCGCGCTCCATCACCAGGCTGGCATCGAGGCTGGCCATGGGAAGGCCGCGGGTGGTATTGGCAAACCCGCCCGTCGGCGCGGGAATGCCGGCCAGGCTATCCTGCGTCGTGAGCGGCGACACGGCAAGGTCATAACGGGTGACGCTGGCCCCCAGTTTGGGCGTCAGCGTGCCGTAGGAACTCTTCAACGGCCAGCTCAGGCTCGGATAGGCATAGAAACGCCCCCCCTGGACATATGTGTCGCCGGAATGATCGAAGCGGTCATATTCGCCGGCCAGATCGAAATGCGGACCCTTGCCCAGATCTCGGCTGGCCGACAGCAGCAGTTGCGGCAAACGCCGGTAAGGTTCCGTGATGGGCGCGGCAGGATCCTGCAGGACCTGGTAGCTCATGACGCGGCCGGTGAAATTCCACCAGCCGCCGTTGTAGTTGAGGTCCGACTGGCGAGGCAGCAGGGCCTGCGAGGTCTGACTGGCAAGACTGGAAAGATCGCGGAAATAGCGATCGTCCGAGACATGCTCGGCATCCACGTTCCAGGTCCAGTTGGAGTCGATATGCTGGCTGTGGCGCCAGGCCACCATGTACCGGTTGCTCGAAGTCTGGAAGTCGTGCGGCAGCCAGTCGAGGTTGACGTCGCCATGATACGGCCGCTCGAGGTAGCGGAACTCGGTCCCCAACTGCACGCCGCGCTTGGTCATGACATGCGGCGAGAAGGTGGCATCCATGTTGGGGGTGATGTTCCAGTACCAGGGCGTGGTCAATTCCAGGCCGCGTGTATCGGAAGCCCCATAGGAGGGCGCGAGGAATCCGGACTTGCGACGGTTATCCAGGCCGAAATCCATGGAAGGCGCATACAGGATGGGGATGTTGAGGTATTCCACCCGCACCTGCCGCGCCCTGCCGATGCCGGCCACGTAGTCGAGCTTCACATCGGCGCTCTTCAGTTCCCAGTCTGGCTCTTCGAGCGGGCAGGTGGTGTAGATGGCCTGATCCAGGCGGTATTTGTCCGCCCCCTCGAAGTGCACCACGTCGGCCTTGCCATGAGCCGTCAGGCCGCCTTTCGCTGAAAACTCGAAGCGTGCATCCCGGAACTCGCCCAGCCGGGTGGTCAGATTCAGTTTCAGACTCGATCCCCAGACGGTGTTCAATTCCTGCCGGTAGACGATATGGCCCTTCGCCTCCAGGTAATCGTCGGGTTCGACATAGCGCGCCCAATCCGCGTTGAGCCGTTCGCCGGGACGGCTGAACTCGATCCGGCCCCTGGCCTCGACCTCCTGTCCGGCGAGACCCTCGATGGAATCCGCGTCGAAAAGGATCGGGCCAGGCGCCAGTCGCAAGCGGGTGAGCGGCTCGGCAACCTGTCCGGTCGTACGCAGGATGATGGACGAATCCGCCGCCCGCGATTCCGCACAGGCCAGCGCGATGCACAGCGGCAGAAGCAGGCGCGGGAACGGCGGCATGGGGCGGGTTAGAATGCGGGCGTGATTTTCGGCCCGGGATTATATCTTTGGAACGTCTCCAACGCCTGACCGCCTGGGTGGGACAGACCCTGTCCCTCACCGATCCGACGCTGCTGCCCGCCTCGGCAGACGCCAGTTTCCGCCGCTACTTCCGCGTGCTCACGGACTCCGGCAGCCATATCGTCATGGATGCGCCGCCAGACCACGAGGACTGCCGGCCCTGGCTGCACGTCGCGCGCCTGTTCCGCGCCGCCGGCGCCAACACGCCCGGGATCCTGGCCGAGAACCTTGAGGAAGGCTTCCTGCTGATCTCCGATCTTGGTTCGACCACCTATCTTTCAGCCCTCGACGAAACCAGCGCCGACCGGCTCTACCGCGATGCCAACGCCGCGCTGATCCGCATCCAGACAGCCAGCCGGCCGGACGAACTGCCACCTTACGATGCCGTACTGCTGATGCGCGAGATGCGCCTGTTTCCGGACTGGTATCTGGCCCGCCATCTCCAGGTCGAACTCACGACCGGACAGAGGCAGGTGATGGAGGCAGCCTTCCAGGCCATCCTCGCCAACAACCTTGCCCAGCAGCGGGTCTACGTCCATCGCGACTGGCATTCGCGCAACCTGATGCTCACCGAGGCGGACAACCCGGGCGTGATCGACTTCCAGGACGCGGTCTACGGTCCCATCAGCTATGACCTCGTTTCGATCTACAAGGATGCCTACATCCGCTGGGAGGAAGACCGGGTGCTGGACTGGACCATCCGTTACTGGGAATCGGCACGCAGGGCCGGCCTGCCGGTGCCGTCCGACTTCGCCGATTTCTATCGCGACTTCGAATGGATGGGCATGCAGCGCCACATCAAGGTGCTGGGTATCTTTGCCCGCCTGTTCCACCGCGACGGCAAGGACAGCTACCTGCGCGAGATGCCGCTGGTGATGGACTACCTGCGTCGCGCCTGCGGGCGCTACAACGGCTTCGGCGACTTCCTGCGCCTGCTCGACGAGATCGAGGGAAAGACCTTAGCGGCGGGGTATACGTTTTGAACAAGTGGTCAGAGGTCAGAGGTCAGAGGTCAGTAAAGGCCAAACCGGCGCATCGGTATTGCTGCCGGCTGACTTCTGACCTCTGCCAACTTCCATCATGAAGGCCATGATCCTCGCCGCCGGCGAAGGCCGGCGCATGCGCCCGCTCACCGAGCACACGCCCAAGCCGCTGCTGATGGCTGGCGGCAAGGCCCTGATCGTCTGGCAGATCGAGCGCCTGCGCGCGGCAGGCTTCACCGGTCTGGTCATCAACCATGCCCATCTCGGCCAGCGCATCGAGGACCGGATCGGGGATGGATCGAACTGGAGCGTGAACGTCCGTTACTCGCGCGAGTCCGAACCCCTGGAGACGGCCGGTGGCATCGCCACCGCCCTGCCGCTGCTCGGAGAAGGCCCCTTCATGGTGACCAACGGTGATGTCTACACGGAGTTCGATTACGCCCGATTGCGGCCGGTGCTGGACGATATGGCCGCGCATCCCGAACGGCTCGCCCATCTGGTCCTGGTCAATAACCCGCCACACCATCCGAAGGGCGATTTTGTATTAAGCGGTGACTCGGTTCTCCTCCCCTCTCCCGCGGGCGGGAGAGGGGCCGGGGGTGAGGGCGTTGCCAATCCCGCCGACACGTACATTCCGCAACCGGCGGACAAACTCCCGGACGACCTGCGTGCATACGCCCGCTCATTGCGTACTCGGCAAACCGATGCGGAACGATTACTCTGGCATCTCCTGCGTGGCCGGAATCTCCTCGGCTTCAAGTTCCGTCGACAACAACCTATCGGCCGCTTCATCCTCGATTACTACTGCCCCGAGGCCAACCTGGCAATTGAACTCGACGGTGGTCAACATGTTGAGCGGCAAGCCTACGATGCCAGTCGTACCGCCATGCTTGAAGCAAAGGGCATCAAGGTGCTGCGCTTCTGGAACAACGATCTGTTGACTCAGCCCGAATACGTTCTCGAGGAAATCTGCCGTCATCTGCCGGCCCGGACACCCTCACCCCCGGCCCCTCTCCCGTCCACGGGAGAGGGGGGCAAAACGCTGACCTTCTCAGGCATCGCCTGCTATCGGCCCGAACTGTTCGCCGGCATCGCCCCAGGCAGCAAGGCGCCGCTCGCCCCCCTGCTGGTCAGAGCGATGGAGCAGGGCCGGGTAAGCGGCGAATATTTCAACGGCCGCTGGGAGGACGTCGGGACGCCGGAACGGCTCGCCGCCCTCGACCTGGAACTCAAGGATCGCCGTCTTGCCGCCTGATATCTCCATCCATCGCGCCCGCCGCGATCGCGTCCTGCAACTGATGTGCGAGGGCGTGTTGGTCATCGCCACCGCGCCGGAACGGGTGCGCAACCGCGATGCCCACTTTCCGTTCCGCTTCGACAGCCACTTCTGGTGGCTGACCGCCTTTCCGGAACCGGAGGCGGTGGTGGTCTTGATTGCCGGCAAGAGGCCGCGTCAGATCCTGTTCTGCCGCGAGAAAAATCCGGAGATGGAGATCTGGGACGGGTTCCGCTTCGGTCCCGAGGCCGCCGGGCAGACCTTCGGTTTCGATGCCGTCTACCGCTATGCCGAACTCGACAAACGTCTGCCCAGGCTGCTGGAGAACCGGCCGACGCTGTTCTACGCCTTCGGCGCCGATACCGTCTGGGACACGCGCGTCATGGGCTGGGTCAACACCGTGCGCGCCAAGGTGCGCAGCGGCATCGGCGCGCCGCGTGTAATCCGCGATGCGCATGCCCTGCTCGATGAACTTCGGCTGATCAAGGACCCGCACGAACAGGCCCTCATGCAGCACGCCGCCGACATCTCCGCCGAAGCCCACCGCGCTGCCATGCGCGCCTGCCGGCCCGGCGTCGGCGAATGGCAGATCGAGGCGGAACTGCTGCGCACCTTCCGCGCCGGTGGCTGCGAAGCGCCGGCCTACACGTCCATCGTCGCCGGCGGCGCCAGCGCCTGCGTGCTGCATTACGTCGCCAACGACCAGCCCCTGCGCGACGGCGACCTGCTGCTGATCGACGCGGCCGGCGAATACCACGGTTACGCCGCCGACATCACCCGTACCATTCCGGTCAACGGGCGTTTCTCCGGCCCGCAGCGCGACGCCTACGAAATCGTCCTGACCGCGCAGGCTGCTGCCATCGCCGAAGTGCGATCCGGCGCCGTCTGGACCGCTCCGCACGAAGCTGCGCTGAAGATTCTCACCCAGGGCATGGTCGACCTGAAACTGCTCCAGGGCGAGGTATCCGGCCTGATCGAACAGGAAGCCTACAAGCGTTTCTATATGCACAAGACCGGCCACTGGCTGGGACTCGATGTGCATGACGTGGGCGCCTACCGGCTGGCCGGCGAGTGGCGCGCCTTGCAGTCAGGCATGACGCTGACCGTCGAGCCGGGCCTCTACATCCGCCCCGCCGACGATATTCCCGGGACGCTGTGGAACATCGGCATCCGCATCGAGGACGATGTGGTGGTGACGGCGACGGGCTGCCGGGTACTGACCGATGCGGCGCCGAAAACCGTGGAGGCGATCCAGGAAGCGATGCGTCACGAAAAACCAGATTCAAGGCACAAGGTGCAAGATGCAAGGAAATCCAGGATCTCTCGCTGATATCGTCATCGTCGGGGGCGGGCCCGTCGGCGCTTCGCTCGCGGCCGCTCTGGATGGCGGCGGGCTGAAGGTGACGGTACTGGAGGCGCGCACGACCGCCACCGCACCCGACCCTCGTGCCATCGCGCTATCCGAGGGCAGCCGTCTGATCCTTGAACGCCTGGGTGCGTGGTCCACGCTGGCCGGGCGGGCCACACCGATCGCGACCATCCATGTCTCGCAGCGCGGCGGCTTCGGCCGCGCCGAACTGGAGGCACACGATTGCGGGGTCACCAGCCTCGGCCATGTCGCCGAATACGGCGACCTCTATGCCGCCCTGGCGGCGCGGCTCGATGCCGGCGAGGCGACGGTGCTGCGCGGGGCGAGGGTGACCGGTATCGAAACCATGGCCGATTCCGTGCGTGTGCGTTTCGAGCGTGACCATGACGAACATGAGATGAGCGCGCGCATGGTCGTGCTGTCCGAGGGCGGCAAGGCCCTGCCGGCCAACCTGCGCAAGGACAAGGACTACGGCCAGTCTGCGGTAATCTGCACGGTGCGAAGCGAACGTCCGCACGCCGGGCGTGCCTATGAGCGTTTCACCCCGCAGGGGCCCATTGCGCTGCTGCCATTGAGCGAAGATTACGCCCTGGTCTGGACAACTCCACGCGAACAGGTCGAGGATCGCCTGGGCCTCGACGGCGCGGTATTCCTGCAACAGTTGCAGGCGGCCTTCGGCGACCGCCAGGGTCGGTTCCTGGCCGCCGGTCCGCGTGCCGCATTTCCCCTCAGGCTTGCCCTGGCAGCGCCCACGTCGAACCCACGCATCCTGCGCATCGGCAACGCTGCGCATGTCCTGCACCCGGTTGCCGGCCAGGGCTTCAACCTGGGCTTGCGCGACGCCCGGAAACTGGCCGAGACCCTGCTCGACATGCCGATCGACCGCCTGGGCGAGAGCCGCTTTGTTGCCTTCGAATCGGCGCGCCGTTTCGACGTGACCGGCGGCAGCCTGATGACCGATCTGCTGGTCGAGGCCTTCGCCAACGGCAATCCTCTCATGCACCATGCGCGCGGCGCGGCACTGACCCTGATGGACCTGCTGCCACCGCTCAAGACGGTGTTCGCACGCAAGATGATGTTCGGCTCGCAGGCCTGGTGAAATCCTTATCGGACCGGTCACCGCAACGGCGCCCGAAACATCGCTCCCCTGTGCATTTCATTCACCTGCTCCCGGTGTAGGATGACGCCCTTCGCGCGGTATCCATCGCATCCCTTGTCGACCAACCCATGACCGCATTCGATATCGTCATCCTCGGCGCCGGCCTCAACGGCGCGGCCCTGGCCATGGCCTTGCGTGACGGTCCTCATTCGGTGGCCGTGGTCGAACCGTCGCCGCCCGGTGAACCTGTCGACGCCTGGGACTCGCGCATCTATGCCTATTCGCCCGGCAACGTCGAATGGATCAGGTCACTGGGTGGATGGACCGATTCGGTCAGGACTCAGCCTGTCTACCGGATGCGCGTGCATGGCGACGACGATGGCCGCCTGACCTTCGACGCCCTCGACGCAGGTCTGTCGGAACTGGCCTGGATCGCTGAAAACAGCCGCCTGCAGGTCGCGCTGTGGCAGACCTTCGCCGACCACCCCAACGTCCATATCCACAACGCCCCGGCCGAGTCGGTGACCTGGAACGAGTCGGCGCCTCACCGCCTGAATCTCGTCGACGGAACCTGCCTGTCGGCACGCCTGCTGGTGGCAGCCGACGGCGCCAACTCCTGGCTGCGCGCGCAGGCCGGCATCGGCTTCGACCTCGAGGACTACCACCATATTGGCGTGGTGGCCAACTTCGCGACCGCCAGGCCACATCGCGGCACCGCCTTTCAATGGTTCCGCGAGGATGGGGTGCTTGCCTACCTGCCGCTGCCCGGCAACCGGATTTCGATCGTCTGGTCCACCCCGCCGGAGCATGCATCCGAACTGCAGTCCCTCGACACGACCGAACTCGCGCGGCGCGTCGCCGAGGCCGGCAGCCACACACTCGGAGAACTCGTCTGCATCACCCCGCCGGCAGGCTTCCCGCTCAAGCGCCGGCGCGCGCACGAATGGGTCAGGCCAGGCCTGGTTCTGCTGGGTGACACGGCGCATACCGTGCATCCGCTCGCCGGCCAGGGTGTCAATCTGGGTTTCCGCGACTCGCGCCTGCTGGCGGAGGTGTTGAAGAGCGGTGGCGACCCCGGCGAGATCGGCCGACTCACCGCCTATGCCGCGCGGCGTCGCGAGGATGTGGTCAGCATGCAATTCACCACCGGCAGCCTGAAGAAACTTTTCGCCCGCGACGACAGCCTTACACGTATTCTGCGCAATCTGGGCATGAGCCTCACCGGGCGCCTCGACCCGGTCAACCAGATGCTTTCCCGACACGCCATCCTTTGATTGGAGCCTTCATGAAATCCCTGCTCGCCCTCACTCTCCTGGCCCTGTTCGCCGCCTCTGCCCAGGCGGGCGAGGCCGAGGTCCGGCAGGCCATCGAGAAGGCCTCGCCCGGCACCCGCATCACCCACATTGCGAAGGCGCCGATTGCCGGCCTTTACGAGGTCACCACCGAGGGTGCACAAGGCCCGGCCATCCTCTACACGGACGAGAAGGGTGAGTACGTGCTGCTTGGCGATCTCATCGACCTCGGCGCCAAACGCAACATCACCCGGGAACGCATGGACGAGCTGACGCGCGTGAAGTGGGATGAACTGCCGTTCGGCAATGCCGTCAAGATCGTGCGCGGCGACGGCAGCCGCAAGCTGGCGGTGTTTTCCGACCCGGACTGCCCCTATTGCAAGAAGGCCGAACAGGAACTGTTCAAGCTGAGCAATGTGACCATCTACACCTTCCTCTACCCCCTGCCCATGCATGGCGACGCGCCGCACAAGAGCAAACAGGTCTGGTGCAGCAAGGATCGCGGCCAGGCCTGGCTGGACCTGATGCTGAAGGGTAAGCAGCCCGACAACAAGGGCACCTGCGATACCCCGATCGACAAGAATCTGGCCCTGGGGGCCAAACTGGCCGTACAGGGGACGCCGGCGATCATCTTCGAGAGCGGCAAGCGCCTGCCGGGTTATGCCCCGTCGGATCGCATGGAGGCGATGCTGTCGGTCGAGAGTGGCAAGACCAGGATCAAGTAAGCCGTCCCGCCGTTGGACCGGACACTCGGCATGCAGGCGTCCGGAGCAGACCGGGGAGGCCTGCTTAAGAGCCCGATCGTCGCCAGTCTGCTGCTCTCCGCGGCCCTGCACCTTTGCGTGCTCCTGATCGTGCAATCGCACCCGGCACGGCCAGGACCCCGCACCGTCATCATCAGCGCCCGGCTGGTGCAGGCATCCACGCCGATACCCGCCGTTCGAGTGCCACCCGTGACCGTGCCAGAGCCGGTGAGCAAGCCCCTGCCGGTGGCCATGACGACCACGCAAGCCCTGCCGGCGCCGCCCGTGCAGCCCTCTGCCCTACCGGTGGAAACCGCACCGCCTGCCGGACCGCCCCCCCCGGCACCCACGATGGCGGCCCCCCGGCAGGAACTGCCGAGCCTGGCGTTGGGCGTCGACAGCACCTGGTATCAGGCCCGACAGGTGGATATGCAACCCAGGGCCATGGGTAAAATCGATCCGGTCTACCCTGACGATGCGCGCCTCCTGGGCACGGAAGGCACACTCAAGCTGAAGCTCAGGATCGACGATCTCGGCCGGGTCCTCGACGCGGAGGTCGTGGAGGCGAATCCGCCCGGGGTTTTCGACCGGGCAGCGCTGGAAGCCTTCCGCAACGCACACTTCCAACCGGCAATGCGGGAAGGCAGGCCGGTGCGGATCGAGGCCTACTACCGGGTGGATTTCAAGCTGGAGAGGTGATCTGAAACGGAATACGGGTCACGCGTGAGTATCGACCTTTGTGCCGACGCCGGGCGGATTGCTGGCCGGCATGACCCTCTCCTGCGCCTGCTGTGCCTGCTGGGAAAGCATGTCGGCAAGCCGCTGCTGGGTCTGCGCCTCGTTACGCATGGCGATCAGGCTGGCCTGCTGCTGGCTCACTGCGCTCAACTGACCGATGGCAGACAAGACTTCATCCATTCCAGGACTCCAAGAGCGAACGTATCGATGCCTACTGTAGCCCGACCTTGCCGTTCACGCCAGCGACGGTGATCGGATAGTCCTTCGGCAGCAGAATCCACAGACGTCCCTTCTGTTTCATGGCGCCGGCCTGTTTGCCGGCCTCGTCGCCGAAGCCCCAGAAAAAATCGCCGCGCACATTGCCGCGAATCGCGCCGCCGGTATCCTGGGCCAGCATCAGCCGCTGCAAGGGCTCGGTCGAATTGGGCTTGGTGGTGGCCAGCCACAGCGGCGCGCCCAGCGGGATGCCGCGCGGGTCGACGGCCATGCTGCGCTCGGCGGTCAACGGCACGCCCAGCGCCCCCAGGGGACCGGCAAGATTGACCGGCAGCGGCCGGAAAAACACATAGCTGGGATTGGCGTTGAGCAGTTCCGGCAGGCGTTCCGGCTTGCGCCGGCCCCAGTCCTTGATGCCCTGCATGGAGGCCTTGTCGATGCTCAACTCGCCGCGCTCGACCAGCCACTTGCCGATGGAGCGGTAGGGGTGGCCGTTCTGGTCCGCATAGCCGACCCGCATGACCTCGCCGTCGTCGAAGCGGATGCGGCCCGACCCCTGGATCTGCAGGAAAAACAGTTCCACCGCGTCGTCGACCCAGGCGAGTTCCTTGCCCTTGACGGGCGCCTGCCCGGACTCGATCTCGGCGCGGGTGAAGTAGGGCACCACCTTGTTGCCCTGCAGGCGGCCGCGCAGGCGCAGGTTCTTGAGTTCCGGGTAGATCGTGGCCAGGTCGACGATCAGCAGGTCTTCCGGCGCGGCATAGATGGGATAGCGGCACATGGGCGAGGCCACGCGACAGCCGTGCAGCAACGGTTCGTAATAGCCGGTGAACAGACCCTCGTTGCCGCCTTCGGCCTGGTTGACCTGCCAGGGCTGGAACATCAATTCGAAGAAGTCGCGCAGCATGCTGTTTTCCGGCAGCGGCGGCAGCGTATTGGTGGCTTGGCAAACACCTTTCCATGCGGCATTGCCCTTGAGGCCCTTGCACGATTCGAGCAGCGCCGGCCAGGCCAGGCGCAGGTCGTCGTCGCCCCAGCCGGGCAGCTTCGACCAGGCGGCCGGCTTGAGCCACGGCATCGGCGTGGGGATGGCCGGAGACGGCTCGGGCTCGACAACCGCCTGGGCCGGTTCCGGCGCGGGCGCTTCGGGTTTGGCCGCTTGCGGAGGTAGAGTGGATGGCGTCTGGGCAACGGCCGGCACCGGTGCGACGGATGGAATCGCCGGCACGGCCGAGGGGACCGGCACGGAATCCTGGGGCGCGGGATGCACCGGCGGCATGACGACATCCACGGGCGGGGCCGGCGGCTGGACCGCGCAACCGGCGATGGCCAGCATCGCGGCCAGGAGAGAGAAACCGGATAAACGACGCATCAATGCAGGACGCGCGGCACCGCCAGGATGAACTCCGGGATTTCGGCCTCGAACTGGGTGCCGTCTTCGGCCACCATCTGGTAACTGCCCCGCATGGCGCCGACCGGGGTGGCGATGGAGGTGCCGCTGGTGTACTCGAAACTCTCGCCCGGCTTGAGCAGGGGCTGCTCGCCCACCACCCCCAGGCCGCGCACCTCCTGGATCTTTTCCAGGGCATCCTTGATCAGCCAGTGGCGCGAGATCAACTGGGCGGCCATCTGGCCGCTGTTGCTGATGGTGATCGTGTAGGCGAAGACGTAACGGTCGGCCATCTCGTCGGACTGATCCGGGATGTATTGCGAGTTGGAACTGACGGTGACGTGATATTTGCGGCTATCGGCCATGATCTGAGACGGTGCGCTAGGCAGGTTGGGCATTGCACACGAATCGACGGGAACTGTCCAGCCTGTCGGCGGCGCGCGTAAAATGCAGCGTTTTCAAAACAAGACAGGAACCCGTCATGGCCGACTTCCAGATCGCTCCATCCATCCTTTCCGCAAACTTTGCCAGACTGGGCGAAGAGGTCGACAACGTCCTCGCCGCTGGCGCCGACATCGTGCACTTCGACGTGATGGACAACCATTACGTTCCCAACCTGACCATCGGCCCGCTGGTCTGCGAGGCGCTGCGCAAGCACGGCGTGACCGCACCGATCGACGTGCACCTGATGGTCAAGCCGGTGGACCGCATCATCCCGGACTTCGCCAAGGCCGGCGCCACCTACATCACCTTCCATCCGGAGGCCTCCGAGCACGTCGACCGCAGCATCGGCCTGATCAAGGAAAGCGGCTGCAAGGCCGGCCTGGTTTTCAACCCGGCCACACCGCTGGACGTGCTGGAGTTCATGCTGCCCAAGCTCGACATGGTGTTGCTGATGAGCGTGAACCCCGGCTTCGGCGGCCAGAAATTCATCCCCTACGTGCTCGACAAGGCGCGCAAGGTCAGCCAGATGATCAAGGCCGGCGGCCACACCTGCCGCCTTGAGATCGACGGCGGCGTCGGCCCCGGCAACATCCTCGAAGTGGCCAGGTCCGGCGTCGACACCTTCGTCGCCGGCTCAGCCATCTTCGGCGCCGGCAAGGACAGCGACCCGCACCGCTACGACAGCGTGGTCGCGGCGATGCGCGCGGAACTCGCCAAGGCTTGATTGCTGTAGGAGCGGGCTTGCCCGCGATCGCCCACCGAATCGCGGGCAAGCCCGCTCCTACCACAGCTTACCTACTATGACCTTCCCCCTGCCCATCAAGGCCGTCGTCATCGATCTCGACGGCACCCTGCTCGACACGGCCGAGGACCTGGCCGATGCGGCCGAGGCGATGCTCGGCGATCTGGGCATGCCGACGGTGCCGCTGGCGGAGATCAAGACCTACATCGGCAATGGTGTCTCGCGACTGGTCAAGCGGGCGCTGACCCGCGACATGCAGGCCGAGCCGGAGGCGGCGCTGTTCGAGCAGGCACTGGCGCTGTATTACCGGCATTACGGCGAGCATGTCTCGCGCAAGAGCCGGCCTTATCCTGGCGTGATCGAGGGCCTGCAGGCCATGCAGTCGGCAGGCTTCCACATGGCCTGCATCACCAACAAGGCGGAGCGCTTCACCCTGCCGCTGTTGCGCGATACCGGCCTGTTCGATTACTTCGATCTGATCCTGTCCGGCGACTCGCTGCCGGAGAAGAAACCCTCGCCGCTGCCGCTGCGCCATGCCTGCGAGGTGTTTGGTTGCAAGCCGGATGAACTGCTGCTGATCGGCGATTCGCTCAACGATACCCAGGCCGCCCGCGCCGCCGGCTGTCCGGTATTCTGCGTGCCCTACGGCTATAACCGGGGACGGCCGGTGTCCGAACTCGACCTCGACGCGGTGGTGCCGACGCTGGCCGAGGCGGCGAAACGGATCGTCAGAATATGAAGCGGTCAGAAGTCAGTAACAACCACCCCGGTTTTGCTGCAAACTGACTACTGATCACTGACCACTGCCCTCTTCGATGATCTTCAACGAAGCCAAATTCAACGATCTCGCCCGCCGGGGTTTCAACCGCATCCCGGTGATCCTGCAGTTGCCGGCGGACCTCGACACACCGCTGTCGCTGTATCTCAAGCTCGCCAATCAGCCTTATTCCTGTCTGCTCGAATCGGTGGTCGGCGGCGAACGTTTCGGCCGCTATTCCTTCATCGGCCTGCCGGCCCGTACCGTGCTGCGCGTGCACGGCCATTTCGCCAGCATCGAGACCCAGGGTCTGCCGGTCGAACAATGCAGTTGCGACGACCCGCTGGTCTTCATCCGGGATTACCTGTCGCGCTTCAAGGCCGCGCATGTGCCCGGCCTGCCGCGCTTTCCCGGTGGCTTGTGCGGCTACTTCGGCTACGACACGGTGCGCTATATCGAAAAGAAGCTGGCGACCGCACACAAGCCCGACCAGATCGGCGCCCCCGACATCCTGCTGATGCTCACCGACGAGCTGGTGGTGGTGGATAACCTCTCCGGCAAGCTCACCCTCATCGTCTATGCCGACCCGATGGAGGACGAGGCCTATCTCAAGGCCCACCGCCGGCTGGCGGAATTGGCCAAACTGCTGAAGAAGTCCGCCAAACCGCCCAGGGACGTCATCGGCACCGGCAAGCCTGCGGAATCCGAATTCGGCGAAGCCGCCTTCAAGGCGGCGGTGGAGCGTGCCAAGCAATACATCCTCGACGGCGACATCATGCAGGTGGTCCTCTCGCAACGCATGAGCCGGCAATTCAATGCCCATCCGCTGTCGCTGTATCGCGCGCTGCGCGGACTCAACCCATCGCCCTACATGTTCTACTACGACATGGGCGGCTTCCATGTGGTCGGCTCCTCGCCGGAGATCCTGGTGCGTCTGGAAGGCGACACGGTGACCGTGCGGCCCATCGCCGGCACCCGTCCGCGCGGCGCCACCCGCGAGGAGGACCTGCGCCTGGAAGCGGAACTGCTGGCCGACCCGAAGGAACGCGCCGAGCACGTCCAAC
>Ga0302322_100000919_pt1 | contig 23276 bp, 19 predicted proteins | sample Fen_T0_2_FD_203757 | JGI IMG/M metagenome (GOLD analysis project Ga0302322, IMG submission 203757) | Peat permafrost microbial communities from Stordalen Mire near Abisko, Sweden - Fen_T0_2 | ecosystem: Environmental > Terrestrial > Soil > Wetlands > Permafrost | place: Sweden: Abisko...
GCCGCCGCCCGCGCCGTCACCTCGACGCCGCCGGTGATGGGCTACATCGTCGACCTGGTCCGGGCGACCCGGTCGTCGCCCTCGCTGAGTCTCGGCGTCTCCCCCCGCGGCGCCACGGCGCTGCTCGCGACGAGCCGGGCCTGGGCGTGGCTGTCGGGGCGCGAGTACGTGACGCCGGACGACGTCAAGGCCCTCGCCCGGCCGACGCTGCGCCACCGGGTGCAGCTGCGGCCCGAGGCCGAGCTGGAGGGCATCACCGTCGACGGCGTGCTCGACAGCGTGCTGTCCGCCGTCCCCGTTCCCCGGTAGGCGGGCGGCGTGGCCCTGACCGGCCGGACCGTGCTGCTGGTGCTCCTCGGCGCGGTCCCGCTCGTGATCTGGCCCGGCCGGGCCGTGCAGCTCGGCTGGCTGGCGCTCGTCGCCGTCGCCGTCGTCGTCGACCTGCTGCTCGCGGGTTCGCCGCGCGAGCTACGGCTGGAACGCTCCGGGCCGCCGTCCGTGCGGGCCGGGGAACCGGTGGACGCGACGCTCGTGGTGACCAACACCGGGCGGCGGCGCGTCCGGGGCCTGCTACGGGACGCCTGGCAGCCGTCCGCGGGGGCGGTCTCGTCGCGGCACCGGGTCGACGTCCCGGGGGGTGAGCGCCGCCGGCTCGTGACCCGGCTGGTGCCCACCCGGCGCGGGGACCGGCTGGTGGAGCGGGTGACGGTCCGCAGCTACGGGCCGCTGGGGGTGGCCGCGCGGCAGCGGTCCCTGACGGCGCCGGGCCGGGTGCGGGTGCTGCCGCCGTTCACGTCGCGGCGCCACCTGCCGAGCAAGCTCGCCCGGCTGCGCGAGATCGACGGCCGGACGGCGCTGCGCGTGCGCGGGCAGGGCACCGAGTTCGACTCGCTGCGCGACTACGTGGTGGGGGACGACGTCCGCTCGATCGACTGGCGGGCCTCCGCCCGGCGCCAGCAGGTGGTGGTGCGCACCTGGCGGCCCGAGCGGGACCGGCGGGTGCTGCTGCTGCTCGACACGTCGCGGACGGCGGCGGCCCGGGTCGTCGACGCCCCGCGCCTGGACGCCGCGATGGACGCCGCGCTGCTGCTCGCGGCCCTGGCCACCCGCGCCGGGGACCGCGTCGACCTGCTGGCGATGGACCGCCGGGTGCGCGCCCGGGTCGAGGGGGTCTCCGGGGCGAAGCTGCTGCCCGCACTCGTGGAGGCGATGGCGCCGCTGGAGGCCGACCTCGTGGAGGCGGACTGGACGGGCGTCGTCGCGGCGATCCGGCAGCGCCTCACCCACCGGGCGCTGGTCGTGCTGCTGACGCCGCTGGAGTCGGCGGCCGTCGAGGAGGGGCTCCTGCCGGTCATCACCCGGCTGACCAGCCATCACCAGGTGGTGATCGCGTCGGTGAGCGACCCGGACCTCACCCGGATGGCCCGCGGGCGCGCCGACGTCGACGAGGTGTACGCCGCGGCCGCCGCCGAGCGCGCCGCCCTGGACCGGGCGGCCACCACAGCCGAGCTGACCCGCCTCGGGGTGGACGTCGTCGACGCCGACCCGGCCGACCTGCCGCCCCGCCTGGCGGACCGCTACCTCGCCCTCAAGGCGGCCGGGCGGCTCTGACCGGTCCGCCGCGTCAGCCGGGCCCCCGTCAGCCCGCCACGATCGCGGAATCGCCCACCAGGTCGCGGGTGAGGTCGCCGGTGTCCCCCGCCAGGGCGGCGCGGCGACCGAACACGCCGACATAGGTGAGGAACGCGAGCCACACCACCACGCCGATCGTGATGCGCGCCCACGTGGGCAGCGGCGACGGCGTCACGAACGCCTCGATCACCCCGCTGACGAGGAGCACCCCCACGAGCCCGAGCGCCACGGAGAACATCGAGCGGCCCTCCCGGGCGAGGGCGGTGGCCCGGGGCAGGGGTCCGGGGTCGATCCAGGCCCAGAACACCCGCAACCCGGCCCCCGCGGCCACGAAGACCGCCGTCAGCTCCAGCAGGCCGTGCGGGGTGATCAGGCCGAAGAACAGGTCCAGCCGCCCGTACGCCGCCATCAGCCCGCCCGCGAACCCGAGGCCCACGGCGTTCTGGTAGATCATGTAGACGGGCAGGACGCCGGTGATCCCGCCGGTCACGCAGAGGGCCGCCAGCCAGGCGTTGTGCGTCCAGACCTGGGCGGCGAAGCTCTGCGCCGCGTGGGCGCTGTAGTAGTGCTCGAAGTCCACCTCGACGTACTGCCGGACGTCCACCTCCTTCCCGACGGACGCCAGGACGCGCGGGTCGTGCACCACCCAGACGCCGAGCGCCACCGCGACGACCACGCTGGCCAGCGCCAGCGCGCCGGTCACCCACCGGGTGCGGTAGACCGCCGCCGGGAACGAGACGCCCACGAACCGGGCCAGCGCCCGCAGCGGCGGCTCGGGGGCGCCGGTGACCGCGGCCCGGGCCGTGGCGACCGTCCGCGAGAGGCGGGCGGCCAACGCGGGGTCGGGGGACGCCGAGCGGACCACCGACAGGTGCGTCGCAGCGCGCTGGTAGAGCCGGACCAGCTCATCGACGTCGGCACCGGACAGGCGGCGGCGCCCGGCGAGCCGGTCCAGCCGGTCCCATTCCGGGCCGTGCACGGCGACGAAGGCGTCCAGATCCACGGGGTCGAGCGTACGCGGCCCGGGGGCACCCCGGACGGCACCCTGTGGACGGAGCCCCACGGACCCCGCCCCTGTGGACGGCGCTCCCGCCGCCCGGCCCGCCCGGGATACCGTCGTCCCGTGGTCATGTCACCGGCACCCGCGGAGGTGCTCTCCGAGCTCGGTCTCCCGCCGGACCTCGTGACGGGCGAGGCGGTGGTCCTCGAGCTGCGTCCCGCGTCCTTCGCCACACGCGCACTGGCGGCCCTGCTCGACCTCATCGTGCAGGTCGTGGCCGCGGTGTCGCTGCTGGTGCTGCTCGGCGTCGGCCTGCGCGGCCTCGACGACGCGGCGATGGGCGCCGTCATGCTCTCGATCGTCGTGTTCGTGCTCGTCGGGCTCCCGGTCACCGTCGAGAGCCTGAGCCGGGGCCGGTCCCTGGGCAAGCTCGCGGCCGGCCTGCGGGTCGTGCGGGACGACGGCGGCCCGGTCCGGTTCCGCCAGTCGCTCATCCGGGGCCTGCTCGGGATCCTGGAGTTCTACGCCACCACCGGCTCGGTGGCGCTGATCGTCTCGCTGACCAACGTGCGGGGGCGCCGCCTGGGCGACATGCTCGCCGGCACGTACGTGATCCGCGAGCGGGCCGGCGGCGTCCAGGCCCCGCCGGTGCTCATGCCACCGATGCTGGCCGGCTGGGCGCGGGGCGCCGACATCGGGCGCATCCCCGATCCGCTGGCGCTCGCCGTCCGGCAGTTCCTCGCGCGGGCCCACCGGCTGCACCCCGCCTCCCGGGTCCGGCTGGGCACCCAGCTGACGGCGGAGACGTCGCGCTACGTCGCGCCGCACCCGCCCGCCGGCGTGCACCCGGAGGCGTTCCTCGCCGCCGTCATCGCCGAGCGGCGGGAGCGCGACCTGGCCCGGCTCCGGGCCGAGCAGGCGGCCCGCTTCGACCGGGAGCGGCGCCGCGCCACGGCGCCGGTCCTCTCCCCCGGCGGCACGTCGCTGGTACCGCCCGCGGAGTGGGCGGTCGCGCGACGGCCCCCGGGGTGAGCACCCCGGGGGCCGCTGCGACGTTCAGCCGGTGAGACGGCTGGTGAGGCCGGTGAGGATCAGTAGCGGTACAGCTCCGGCTTGTACGGGCCCTCGACGTGCACGCCGATGTACTCGGCCTGGTCCTTGGTGAGGGTCGTCAGCCGGACGCCGAGGGCGTCCAGGTGCAGCCGGGCGACCTTCTCGTCGAGGTGCTTCGGCAGCACGTAGACACCGATCGGGTACTCGTCCAGCTTGGTGAACAGCTCGATCTGGGCGATCACCTGGTTGGAGAACGAGTTCGACATGACGAAGCTCGGGTGCCCGGTCGCGTTGCCGAGGTTGAGCAGCCGGCCCTCGGACAGGACGATCACCGAGTGCTCGCGGCGGTCGGCCGTCGCGGGGAACGTCCACTCGTGCACCTGGGGCTTGATCTGCGTCTTGACGATGCCCGGGATACGGGCGAGACCGGCCATGTCGATCTCGTTGTCGAAGTGGCCGATGTTGCCGACGATCGCCTTGTCCTTCATCTTCTCGATGTCGGCGGCGGTGATGATGTCCTTGTTGCCCGTCGCGGTGATGAAGATGTCGGCGGTCGCGACGACGTCCTCGAGCCGCACGACCTGGTAACCGTCCATCGCCGCCTGCAGCGCGCAGATCGGGTCGATCTCGGTCACGACCACCCGGGCGCCCTGGCCGCGCAGGCTCTCGGCGCAGCCCTTGCCGACGTCCCCGTAGCCGAGGACGACTGCGACCTTGCCGCCGATGAGGACGTCGGTGGCCCGGTTGATCCCGTCGATCAGCGAGTGGCGGCACCCGTACTTGTTGTCGAACTTGCTCTTGGTGACCGAGTCGTTGACGTTGATGGCCGGGAACAGCAGCTGGCCGTTCCGGTGCATCTCGTACAGGCGGTGCACGCCCGTCGTCGTCTCCTCGGTGACGCCCTTGATCGCCGCGGCGACCGTCGTCCAGTGCCTGGGGTCGGCCTCGAGCGAGCGGCGCAGGGTGTCGAGGATGACCAGCCACTCCTCGGGGTCGCTCTCGGCGGCGGAGGGCACGGCCCCGGCGGCCTCGAACTCGACACCCTTGTGGATGAGCAGTGTGGCGTCGCCGCCGTCGTCGAGGATCATGTTGGGGCCGGCGCCGTCCGGCCACTGGAGCACCTGCTCGGTGCACCACCAGTACTCCTCCAGCGTCTCGCCCTTCCAGGCGAAGACCGGCACGCCCTGCGGGTCGTCGACGGTGCCCTTCGGGCCCACGACGACGGCCGCGGCGGCGCTGTCCTGGGTGGAGAAGATGTTGCAGGACGCCCAGCGGACCTGCGCGCCCAGCGCCACCAGGGTCTCGATGAGGACGGCGGTCTGCACGGTCATGTGCAGCGAACCGGTGACCCGGGCGCCCGAGAGCGGCTGGCTCTCGCCGAACTCGGCGCGCAGCGCCATCAGGCCGGGCATCTCGTGCTCGGCGAGGCGGATCTCGTGGCGGCCGAGCTCGGCCAGGCCGAGGTCGGCAACCTTGAAGTCGAACGTCATGACATCCCTCTCACAGGGGTAGCGATGGATGGGCCGGCACGCCGTGCGCACCAGCTCGTTCGGGCGGACGGAAAGGCGCTCAGGGGTCGGTGCGCGGACGCGCGACGACCAGGGCGCTTCCCGTCGACCCGGCGCGGCCCCTCTGGGCCTGCGGCATCACCCACGCCGGAACATCCTTACGGTAGCAAGCCGGGGCGCCGGATGGCGACCGGTGCGTCACGCCGGATCTTCGCCGGCGACCTCCACGGTGACCTCCGCAGCGGCCTCGGACCGGCGACGGCGCAGGTGCCACACGACGAGCAGGACGACGACCACCACGGCGGTGACCACGGCACCGACCGTGCCGACCTCCTTCTCCACGGCGTGGTACGACTCGCCGGCCAGGTACCCGACCAGGCTGAACGTCAGGCCCCAGACCAGGCCGCCGACAGCGTTGTAGACCAGGAACCGGCGGTAGGGCATCCGGCTGACGCCGGCCAGGCCAGGCATGACGGCCCGCAGGAACGCCGTCCACCGGCCGAGAAAGACGGCGAAGGCGCCACGCTCGCGCAGGAACGTGCGCGCGCCGTCCAGCCGGCGCTCGTGCCGCTTCAGCGGGCCCCACCGCAGCACCCGGTCGCCGTAATGGCGGCCCACCTCGAACCCCACGCTGTCACCGGCCACGGCGGCCACGACGACGAGCACGCAGAGGCCCACCACGTCGATCTTCTGGCGCGAGGCCAGCACCCCGCCGAGCACCACGGCCGTCTCGCCCGGCAGGACGAACCCGATGAAGATCGCCGCCTCGCCGAAGACCAGCAGGCCGATCACCAGGTACGCCACCACCGGGGGCACGGTCAGCAACTGGTCGAGCACGCCGCTCATCGGTCCCCCCTCACGGGGGACAGCCTGTCACGCCGCCCGTCGCAGGACACGGCGACCTCGCCACGGCACGGGGGGCGTGCGTACGATCCGGGCGCGCCTGGCCGTACTGTCTGGCTGTGACCACGGAAGGCTCCGACCTCACCCTGCTCGTCGTCGAGGACGACGAGTCCATCGGGCGCCCGCTCACCGCCGCGTTGCAGGGCCAGGGCTACGACGTCCTGTGGGCCCTCACGGCCGCGGAGGCCCTGGAACTGGCCACGCTCGAACCACCCGTCCTCGTGCTGCTCGATCTGGGCCTGCCCGACCTCGACGGCGTCGAGCTCTGCCGGACCCTGCGCGGCACCTTCACCTCCGCGGTGATCGTCGTCCTCTCGGCCCGCGCCGACGACGTGGACGTGGTCCTCGGGCTGGAGGCGGGCGCGGACGACTACCTGACCAAGCCGTTCCGGCTGCCCGTGCTGCTGGCCCGGATCCGGGCGCATCTGCGGCGGCAGGGTCCCCCGCCCGGGACGACGGCGGGTGAGGTGCTCGCCACCGGCGACCTGCGCCTCGACCTGGGGGCCCGGCGGGTCGAGGTGCACGGCCGGGAGGTCCCGCTGCGGCCCAAGGAGTTCGACCTGCTGGCCCGGCTCGTCGCCGCCCACGGCCAGGCCGTCACCCGGGAGCAGCTCATGTCCCAGGTGTGGGACGAGCACTGGTCGGGATCGACGAAGACGCTGGACATGCACGTCTCGTCGCTGCGCCGCAAGCTCGCCGAGCACGGCGAGAACCCCTCGACGATCGTCACCCTGCGCGGCTACGGCTACCGGTACGACCCGCACGAGAGCTGATGCTCAGGCCGGGCTCGCCTCCAGCGGCGGCGTCGCCTCCCGGGACACCGGCAGCAGCACGGCGAACACCGCAGGTCGCACGCGCGTCAGCTCCAGCCGCCCGCCGTCCGCCTCGACGAGCGACCGGGCGAGCGCGAGCCCGATGCCCGTGCCCCGCGCGTCCGGCGAGCGGCGGCTGAAGATCCCCGCCGGGTCGCCCACGATCCCCGGCCCCTCGTCCCAGACCTCCACGACCACCGCGTTCCCGGCATCCTGGACGCGCACCGTGACCGTTCCGGCGCCATGGGTGAGTGCGTTGCCGAGCAGGACGTCGAGGACGGTCCGCAGCGCGGGGCCGGACACCGTCGCGGCGGGCACCTCGTGGTCGATCCGCAGGTCCAGCCACCGCCCGGTACGCAGCAGGATCTCGCCCCAGTGGTCGGCGGCCTCGCCGACGACGAGCGGGACGTGCGTCGTCGTCGTCCCGGCGGTGTCCCGGGCCAGGGCCAGCAGGTCCTCGACGGTCTGCTCCAGCCGGTCGAGGCCGGTGAGGGCTTCGACGGCGGCGGCCCGCAGGTCGGCCCCGGGCGTGAGCAGGGCCGCCTCCAGGCCGATCCGGACGGCGGTGAGCGGCGTGCGCAGCTGGTGGCTGGCGTCGGAGGAGAACCGGCGCTCCCGGTCGAGCATGTCGCCGAGCCGGCGCGCCGTCGCCTCCATGCTGTTGCTCACGGCGTCGACCTCCAGCACGCCGGCGCGCACCGCCCGCACCGAGAAGTCGCCCCGGCCGAGCTGGTCCGCCGCGACGGCGAGCTCCTGCAGGGGCCGGGCGATCTGCCGTGCCCGGGCCCGGGCGAGGCCCGTGACCAGCACCAGCACGACGACGGCCAGCGCCGCCATGAGCGCCCAGGTGGCGTAGGTGCGGTTGCGGACGTCGGAGTAAGGCCGGGCGGCCCGGACCAGCACGAGCATCCCGTCGTCGCGGGGCACCGGGACGACGACCACGACGTTCCCGCCCTGGACCGCGTCCTCCTCGACGCCCGTCGCGCCGACCGTCCGCACGACGACCTCCCCGCTCGCCGGACCGGCGCCGCGCACCCGGCTGCCCGTGGCCGAGTAGACGCCGAGCTGGGTGTCGGGCGGCTGGACGACGTCGGCGGTGGCGTCCCAGTCGCTGGCCGCCGACAGCGCAGCCCGCAGCTTCTCCGCCTCCCGGGCCAGCTCGGAGAACGCCTGGTTGCGGTACAGGCCGTTGACCGATACGGCCAGCGGGATCGCGAAGAGCAGCGTCGCCAGTGCCGCCGCGAGCACGATCGACTGCTGCAGCACCGTGCTGAGCCCCGGACCGGTCCGCTCCCTGCCACCGGCCCCGGCGGCGCGACGGCGACCGGGCAGCACCGCTACCTCGAGCCGTCCGGCGCGGGCGCGGGCGCGGGCGCGGGCACCCGGCGGTCGACGTCCGGCTCCAGGTAGATCACGCGGGCGATGGGGACGGCGTCGCGCACCCGCCGCTCGGCGGCGTCGATCGCCTCGGCGACGTCGGCGGCGTGCTCCTGCGGGCCGATCGCGATCTTCGCGGCGACGAGCAGCTCCTCGGGGCCGAGATGCAGGGTCTTCATGTGGATCACCCGCTCGACGGTGCCGCCCACGAGCGCCGCGCGGATGGCGGCGACGTGCTCGGGGGTGGCCGCCTCCCCGATGAGCAGCGAGTTCATCTCGAAGGCCAGGACGGCGGCCACGAGCACGAGCAGCGCGCCGATCAGGGCGGTACCGGCCGCGTCCCAGCGGCCGTCGTCCGTCAGCAGGGTCAGGCCGACGCCGAACAGGGCGAGGACCAGGCCCACCAGGGCCGCGGCGTCCTCCAGCAGGACGACCGGCAGCTCCGGCGCCTTCGCCGTCCGCACGTAGTCGGCCCAGCCGCGCGACCCGCGGGTGCGGTTCGCCTCCTGGACGGCGGTCCGGAACGAGTTGCCCTCCAGCCCGATGGCGACCACCAGGACCGCCAGCGGCACCCACCACCAGCGGCCCTCGATCGCCTCGGGGTGCTGCCACTTGTGGAAGCCCTCGTAGAGGGCGAACAGGCCGCCGACGCTGAACAGCACGATCGAGACGATGAAGGCGTAGACGTAGCGCTGCCGCCCGTACCCGAACGGGTGCTCCTCGTCGGCCGCGCGGGCGGACCGGCGGGCGCCGAGCAGCAGGAGCAGCTGGTTGCCCGAGTCGGCGAACGAGTGGATCGACTCCGCGAGCATGGAGCTGGACCGGGTCAGCAGGAACGCCAGGAACTTCGTCGCGGCGATCCCGAGGTTCGCCGTCAGCGCGGCGACGATGGCGCGGGTGCCGCCCTCGGTGGACAAGGATCCTCCCGTGCAGGGGTCCGGCCCTTCAGCGGGCGGTCAGCGATCGAGCGGTCGGTCGGTCGGTCGGTCGAGCGAGGGTCGGGCCGCGCCGTCAGTGGGTGCGGTCGCGCAGGTCGGCCACGTGCGGGGAGGTCAGCGGGTCGAGGCCGGCGGCGAGCGCCAGGTAGACCGCGGCGAAGTCGGTGAGCGACACCAGGTCGGCGAGGCGCTCCAGCGGGTGCCCGGGCTCGGCCGACGCCTCGCTGATGCGCACGCCCGCCTCCTCGGCGGTGGCCCGGACGGCGTCCGCGGTGCGCGACGTCTCCAGCCACGCGCCGTCCGGCCGGTCGACGGTCGGCACCGCGTCGCGCAGGAACACCAGCCGCAGCCGCGCCGCCACGGGCTCGTCGAGGAACGGGTCGGCGAAGACGTCGGCCGGGCGGCTCGCGAACGGGCCGCCGAAGGTCGCGACGACGTCGCCCGCGTCGTCGGGGAGGGCGCCGCGCATGGCGGGCACCCGAGCCGTGCGGGCGAGCATCGACACCGCGCGGCTCGCCGCGACCCCTGTCACGTCGCCGTCGCCGAGGACGACGGGCACGGTCCCGGCGATCTCGAGCGCCAGCGCCTTGGCCGGGTTGACGAACGCCTCGGACGACGGGCGGAACTCGGTCGCGTGCTCGTCGAGCCGGTCCGCGACCGCGCCGAGCATCGCCGGGGAGGCGTTGATCAGCCCGAGCGAGTCGGCGGCGGCGAGCACCGGGGTGAGCAGCGCCCACATGGCCATCCGGGAGGCCCGGGCGGCGGCCGTCGCCGCGGGCGGCACGGGCACGTGGACGCCGCCGGTGCGGATCGCGACGTCGGCCAGGGGCGATCCCGCGGCGCCCACGGTGAGCAGCCGGGCCCCGCGACGGGCGGCCTCGGCCGCGAGCCCGAGGGGCCCCGGCGCGCGACCCGACATCGAGACGGCCACCACCAGGTCGAGCGGGCCGACCCAGCCGGGCAGCGGCAGGCCCCGGCGCACCGACATCGGCACGGGCGACCCCGAACCCGCCAGCATGGTCAGGACGTCGCCGACGACGGCGCTGCCGCCCAGGCTCGCGACGACGACGGCGCGCGGGCGCCCGTCGCCGGAGAGCCGCTCGATCCCCGCGTCCGAGGTGGCCGCGAGCGCGGTGCGCACCTGCGCCCCGGCGCTCGCCAGGGCGCGCAGGCTGCCCGAGGGGTCCGCCGCCGCGAGGGCGTCGGCGTCGTCCAGAAGCTGCTCGTCGAGATCCATGGTCGTCCTGTCGGGTGCACGTCGGGGCGGCCCGAGGGGGTCGGGCCCGGGAGTCAGGACCGCAGGCGCGCCTCGTCGACGAGCAGCACCGGGATGCCGTCGTCCACGGGGTACGCCCGCTCGCACTCGGAGCACTGCAGCTCCGGGACGCCGTCCGGCGAGGTGCCGTCCCGCAGGGTGCTCGCGCACGCGGGGCAGCGGAGGATGTCACGCAGCCAGGGTTCGATCGCCGTCACGCCTCCATCCTGACGCATGGACCGCCCCCGCGTGCAGTGGCTCCACAGACGATCCGCGCCGCCACGCCGTCCACAGGCCCCCCGATCACCCGACCGGCGGGTCGGTCGATCGGGCCCCTCGGGTGCCCGAGGCGGGCTCGGGGGCACCGGGCCACCGGCTAGGGTCGTCGCCGTGACTGCTCAGACCCTCTCGCTGACGGACATCGTGAAGGCGTACGACGTGCGCGGGCTCGTCGGGACGCAGTTCGACGCGGGCGTCGCGTGGGCGCTCGGGGCGGCCTTCGCGGAGGAGGTCTCCGGCGACACCGTGGCCTCCGGCGGCGCCGTGACGAGGATCACCATCGGGTACGACATGCGCCCCTCCTCGCCCGAACTGTCCGCCGCCTTCGCCCGCGGGGCCGCCTCCCGGGGCCTCGACGTCGTCCTCATCGGGCTGTGCAGCACCGACGGCCTCTACTACGCCTCCGGCTCGCTCGACGCGCCCGGTGCGATGTTCACGGCCAGCCACAACCCGGCCGCCTACAACGGGATCAAGATGTGCCGGGCCGGCGCCCGACCGATCGGCCAGGACACCGGCCTCGCCCGGATCCGCGACCGCGCGCAGGCGCTCCTGGACGCGAAGGCCGAGCAGTCCGAGAAACTCCCGGGCGCGGTCGGCACCGTCACCGAGCAGGACCTGCTGCGCGGGTACGCCGACCACCTGCGTGGCCTGGTGGACCTGTCCGGCGTCCGGCCGCTGCGTGTCGTCGTCGACGCGGGCAACGGCATGGCGGGGCTCACCACCCCGGCCGTCCTCGGGACGGCGGCGGGCCTGCCCGCCCTGCCGATCGACGTCGTCCCGCTGTACTTCGAGCTCGACGGCACCTTCCCCAACCACGAGGCCAACCCGCTGGAGCCCGCCAACCTGCGCGACCTGCAGGCCCGCGTGGTCGCCGAGGGCGCGGACCTCGGACTGGCGTTCGACGGCGACGCCGACCGCTGCTTCGTCGTCGACGAGCGCGGCGGGCCGGTCGACCCGAGCGCGGTCACGGCCCTGGTCGCCCGCCGCGAGATCGGCAAGGAGACCGCCGCCGGGCGCCACGCGACCGTGATCCACAATCTGATCAGCTCACGGGCCGTCGCCGAGGTGGTCCTGGAGGCCGGCGGGACGCCCGTCGTCACCCGGGTCGGCCACAGCTTCATCAAGGCGGAGATGGCGAAGCACGGGGCCGTCTTCGGGGGCGAGCACTCGGCGCACTACTACTTCCGCGACTTCTGGTTCGCCGACACCGGCATGCTCGCCGCCCTGCACGTGCTGGCCGCGCTCGGCGCGCAGGAGCGGCCGCTGTCGGAGTTCGTCGCGGAGTACCGCCGCTACCCGGCGAGCGGGGAGATCAACTCCCGCGTCGCGGACGTCGCGGCGGCCACCGTCCGGGTCGAGGCCGCCTTCGGCGGGCGCCCCGGCGTCGAGGTCGGCCGCATGGACGGCCTGAGCGTCGTCCACGCGGGCACGCCGGGCGCCTCCGGTGACGCCGGCATGTGGTGGTTCAACCTGCGGCCCAGCAACACCGAGCCGCTGCTGCGCCTCAACGCCGAGGCGCACGACGAGGCCACGATGGCCGCCGTCCGCGACGAGGTGCTCGCCCTGGTCCGCCACCCCGCCTGACCCCTGCCGCCCCCCTGCCGCCCCGGCCCCGCCGCCCCCCGACCCGGGGTCGGCGGGGACGCTCCGGTCAGGAGACGGGGCGCTCCTTGCGGGTGCGGTCCAGGACGCCGGTGACCGACAGCTCGGCGCCGGCGTGCTCCCAGGTGCGGTGCTCGCACCGGTGGCAGGACGTGAAGTCGACGGGCGTGCCGTCGGTGAGGTTCATGCTGAGCCGGGTCACGTGCACGCTCCCGCAGCCACGGCACTCGGCGGCGCCGCGGTGGTCGCGCTGCGTCAGGGATCCCAGCGGGCCCGCAGGGAGCTGGCCGCGGCCCCGGGCGCGCCGCGGGCGGGCGACGGCGTCGGAGGCGGAGCGGAGCGAGGTGCGGGCCTGGGATGCCATCGGTGCGTGTCCTTCGTTCGAGGGCGGCGGGTCACGTGCAGTGACCACCACTCCTTCGGCAGGGACAGCAGGGGGGGTTGAGCACCGGGCGTGTCCGGGGCGGACCGGACATCGGGGTCACGGGCGTGCAGAAGCGGCCCGGACGGGCGCGCCCGGGCCGGGTGGGACGACGCGACGGCCCGGGCCGACGACCGGCTCCGGGCCGACGATCAGGGGTGCGGGTCGCGCAGGACGCGCAGGTGCCCGCGCCGCCCGACCTCGACGGTGTTGCCCTCCCGGCGCGCCTGGGCGGTCTCCTCGGGCTCCGGGCGTGGCCGGGCCGCCTCGCGGACGGCGTCGGCGAGGGCGAGGAGGTCGTCGTGCGAGGGCCCGGCCGGCTCGGAGTCGGGGGCGAGCCGCACGACCTCCCAGCCGCGAGGGGCCGTCAGGCGCTCGGCATGCGGGGCGCACAGGTCGTAGCAGTGGGGCTCGGCATAGGTCGCGAGCGGCCCGAGGACCGCCGTCGAGTCCGAGTAGACATACGTCAGGGTGGCCACCGCGGGCCGACCGCACGCCGTGCGGGAACATCTCCGGACACCACCCACGGGCGGACAGTACCGCCCCAGGTGCCCGGTTCGCACCCGGCGCGCCGGGCGTCCTGCAGAGGTCCTTGACACGTCGAGGTGTCGACGACCGGCTCAACGCCCGGTGGGGGCCCGTCCCCCGGGGCCCTCCGTGCACGATGCGTCCCGGCTCACCCGGTCACGGCCGGGGAAACGGTGCACCTCACGGGCGGCGTCGATCGTCATTACTCTGGAGGCATGCCTCGCAGGCCGCCCTCGCCGTCCCCCGTGCCGGCCCCGCTGTCCCTGCCGCGGACGTGGCCGGCACCCGGCGGCCGTCGCCGGGACCGGCACGGCCGCGGGCTCCGCGGGCCGCTCATCCCGCGAGACGTCCCCGCCTGGCGCACGCGCGCCGAACGGTTCGACGACCACGTCCTCGACGCGCTGGAACGCCTCGAGCCGCGTTGGGGGCGCGAGCTGGACGCCGTGGAACTCGCCGTCGAGGACGTCCCGCCGAGCGATCCCGCCCCCTGGGAGCACGGCGAGGTGCCGCTCGGGCGGTTCTTCCCCGCCCAGGGCACCCTCCCGCCGCGGATCGTGGTCTACCGCAGGCCGGTGGAGAGCCGGGCCGCCGAGCCGCGCGACATCCCGGCGCTGGTGCAGGACGTCGTCGTGGAGCAGGTGGCGCACCTGCTGGGACTCACCCCCGAGCAGGTGGATCCCCAGTACGGCGACGACGACTGAGGCTCAGCCCGGCAGGCCGAGCCGGGCGTCGGCCACCACCCGGGGACGCGCCGCGTCGGCGGGCGGCCCGGGCCGCACCGGGACGACGGACAGCAGCGGCCCCGCCGGGTCGCGCACCTGCAGCACGAGCGCGGCGACCAGCCCGCCCGGGGCTCCGGCGGCTCCTGGGGCTCCTGGGGCTCCGGCCTGCGGGCGCAGCAGCAGGCCGGTCGCCGCGGGGTCGAGCGTCACCAGCCGGGTCGACGCCTTCGGGACCTGGATCGTCCGTCTGCCGAGCACGGTCCCGCGCCCGTCGACCTGGGTCAGTTCCACCTGCACCGCCGCGCCGGTCGCGCCGAGCGCCAGGACGGCGGACCTGTCGCCCTTCCGATCGGCCCCCTGGTCGGTCGGCAGCCCCGGGAGGGCCAGGACGGCCGGGCCGTCCAGCGACGCCGTCGCCGGAGCCCAGCCGAACTCGGACGGCGCCCCGGGACCCATGGCGGTGCCGCCCGGCGGCGGAGCCGCGGGGTCGGGCACCGGGGTCGCGGGGTCGGTTCCCGGGGTGACGGGCGTGGCGGGGATCCCGACGAGCGCGCCCGCCACGACCGGGCCGTCCCCCTCCACCACGACGGTGTAGAGGCCCGCGGGCACGCCGGTGACGGGCACGTCCAGCACGGACCGCGCCCCGACCGTCACCACCGGGTGCGCGAGCGTGATCTCGCCGCCGGCGCCGAGCAGGCGGACCCGGGCGACGACCGGGGTCGGGCCGGGTACCGCGACCCGGACCGCGACCGCGCCGGGGGCCTGGGCGTCCGCGGGCGGCGTGCCCGTGACCAGGACCCCCGGCACCCGCTGGACGGCCGCGGGCGGCGCCGCCGGCGTGACGTCGTCCACGCCGCCGGGCGTCTGGCCCCGGACCCAGCTGTCGTGCAGCACCGCCGACACCCGGCCGGTGCGCACCTGCACGTGGACGGCGAGCACCGGCTGGTCGGGGGCGAGGGCGTCGAGGAGCAGCGCCGCCTCTCCGGAGGCCGGCACGACGACGCCGCGGGCCGCCGGTGCCGCCAGCTCGCCGTGCGCGCCGAGCAGGGTCACGTCCACGGTCGCCGGGGTCGGCGCGGGGTCGGCCAGCACGAGCCGGCCGCGCCGCCCGGGCTGGGAGCCGCCGCCCACCAGCCACGCCTGCGTCGCCGCCTCGGGGCAGGCCGCCGCCGCGGTCCCGCGGAGGTCTCCGTGGCGGGCCACGGTCAGCTGGACCGCCGACAACGCCGGGGTGTCGGCGCCCGCCGACGTGCTGCGGGCCCGCCCCGCGCCCGTCGGGTCGGCGCCCGTCGGGTCGGCGCCCGCCGGGCCGGAGCCGGGGTCGAAGCCGGGATCGTGCGGAGCGGGCCCCAGCAGGACGGGACCGGCCGCCGTCCGGACCGACGACAGCGTCCCGGGGGCGGCCCCGGCGGCGGGAACGTCACGATCGGCGAGCTGTGCCGCGCCGCCGTCCGTCAGGGCCGCCACGACGACCGGGCCGGGCGGCGCGGTCACGCGGCCTCCGGGCGGGGCGACGAGCGTCTCGGGGCCCGGGCACACCGGGCTCGTGCCCTCGCCGGGGGGCAGGGCCACCCGGACCCCCGGCCGCGCGGTGGCCGCCACCGGCCAGCCGGTCGCCGCAGCCGGAGCCACCGCACCGACGGCGACGACGCCGGCGAGCGCCAGCAGGCGGCGCCTCATCCGGCGTCACCCCCGCGATCCGGTGCGGTCCCGTCGCCTTCCACCACGCTCTCGCCGTCCTCGGGTCGGGGTTCGGGCCCGGGTTCCGGCCCGGGTTCGGGCTCGTGTTCGAGTTCCGGTTCGGGCTCGGGCTCGGGCGTCGCGCCGTCCTCGGGGCCGTCGTGCGCGGTCTCCACCGGGGAGGTGCCGGCCTCATCGGCCGGGGGGTCCTCATCGGCGGGGGCCGGGTCGGCGGCGGTCTCGTCCGAGAAGAGGGGTTCGACGTCGCCGTCCTCGGGATGCTCGTCCCCGAAGACCCGGGGCATGGGCGGCAGCTCGCGCACCGGGTTCGCGGCGCGCCGCACGGGACGGCTGCGGGCGGGCGGGGGCGGCGGCGCGAGCCGGCGCCGGACCCTGGGCAGGGGTAGCAGGCCGAGCACGGCCACCGCCAGCGTTCCCGCCTGCACGATCCCGATCGCCCCGGCCGACGGCGCCACGTGGCGGACCTGCAACCGTCCCCCGGCCGCGGGCAACCAGAAGGCCTGCGCCCGGTCGGCGCCGGCCGCGGGCGCGAGGGCCACGCCGTCCAGCGTCGCCTGCCAGCCCCTGTCGGCGCGCTCGGCCAGCCGGACGAGGCGCCCCTGAGCCCCTGGCGGGATCCGCGCGTCCACCTCGCCTGCGGTCATGGCCACGGCGACCCGGGTGCCGCCGTCCACCAGCCACGCTCCGACCGGACGGGTCGCGCCGCCCCGACCGGCGGGCAGGTCGACGCGCCACAGGACGCCGGTCGCCGACTGGCTCATGCGCACCAGGCCCGGCGAGGCGTCCAGGGCGAGCGTGACCTCGGCCGGCACCGGCGCGGTCACCAGGACCGAGCCCACCCCCAGATCGGCGAGGCGCTCGCGGACGTCCCGGCTGCCCCCGGCGAGGAGGGCGCCGAGGACGGGCGCCACCCGGTCGGTCTCGGGCCGTGCGGACCCCACCCGGCGGGCGGCGAGAGCGGCGCTGTCGTCGCCGAGACGCGGGCCCGCGGACCGGGCGAGGGTCCAGCGGACCGTGCCCGGAGCGGTCCGGTCCACCCGGACCACGAGGGTGCGGGCCGCGGCGGGTCCCTCGGCCTCCGCGGCTGCGGCGGGCGGCAGCACATCGGGGTCGACGGCGTGAAGGGCGGGCAGGTGCCGTGCCGCGACGCCGCCGCCGGGACCGGCGACGCCCTGCCAGGACCAGCCGGCGAGCGTCACGACCGGTCCGGTCAGGGCGACGGCCAGGGCGACGGTCGTGGCGGCGCGGCGGGCGACGACGGGCACGCGCAGGGCCGCCGACCGCGGGCGGGCGGCCTCCGGGCTGGTGCGGGGCCGCGGGACCGCCGCGCGGCGCAGGGTGCGGGTCCCGCGGCGGAGCAGGCCGACCGCGCAGGCCAGCGCGCCGAGTGCCAGCAGGGACAGGCCCGGGCCCGGCGGCCCCGCGAAGGGGGTGCCGCCGTCCAGCCCCGGCCCGGTGGCCCCGGCGACGACGTGCGTGACGGTGACCGCCGTGAGCAGGCCGGCGAGCGCCGCCGCCCACGCGGCGACGGCGAGGTCGCCGCCACGGCGGCGCAGCAGCGCGGCGAGGCCCGCGACCACAGCGGGCACGGCGAGGACCGCGGCGAGGGCGACCGCCAGGCCCGTCGCGCCGGGGGTGGCGACGCCCGCCGTCGCGAGCGCGCGCGCGGCGAGGTCGGCGGCGCCGGTGGGCGTGCCCGAGGGCGCACCGTCGGCCGGTGGCGCGGTGAGCAGCAGCAGGTGCCACCAGGCGGAGGGGGTTCCGCCCGGCAGCCCGGCGGCGGAGGCCCCGGACAGGTCCGGATCGGCGGCGAGCAGGCGGGGCGCCCGGAGCACGGCCGCCCACCACGGCAGCAGGAGCAGGCCCGGCACGGCGACCACCACGAACGCCGCACCCAGCACCCGGGCGACCGGCCCGGGACGGCGGGCGCGGACCCCGGGGATGACCGTCCGTGCGCCCCGGTCGTCGCCGGGGACCCCCTCGCGGGAGTCCCCCCGGCGGTCGTCGCGGGCGACGTCGCCGCCGGAGGCGGGGACGGCGCCGCCCGGCCGCTGCCGCACGCGGGTCGCCGCGACGGCCGCGAGGGCGCCCACACCGACGGCGCCCGCGACGGCGAGGGACGGCGCCGCCGCCAGCTCCCCCGCGAGCAGCAGGCCCGCGGCGAACGCGGCGTGCAGGGACGGGCGCCGGCCGCGCAGCCCGCGCCGGCCGCCGGTCAGGCCGAACGCTCGGGCGAGCGCCAGGGCGAGCAGCGGGAGCCCGACGTGGGCGAGGACCGCGCCCACCCGGCCCGCGGCCACGGCACCGAGCAGCGGCGGGGCGGCGGCCCAGACGAGGGCCGCCCAGCCGCGCACGAGCCGGGAGCGGGTGATCGCGCCTGCGGCGGTCCAGGCCGCGAGGGCCGCGAGGGGCGGCGCGGCGAGCACCAGCACCTCGACCAGGCGCTCCGGGGCACCACCCAGCGGCAGGGACAGCACCGCCAGGACGGCGGCGAGCGGGTCCGCGGCGGCGGCCGCGCCCAGGCCGGAGGGGCGCCAGCCCGACCCGGCAGCACGCCACAGGGCCCGTGCCGTGGCGGGCGCGGGCAGCAGTTCGGGCCCGACCAGGGCGGCGTCCCCGCTGAGCAGGCGCCCGACACCCCGGCCGCCGATCACCTCGGCCCAGCCGAGCACCGCGACGGCCGCCGTCACCGCCAACACCGGGAACAGCCCCGAGAGCGCGAACCCGGGACCCGGACGGACCCGGACGGGGCCGCCGTCGACCCGGTGCGGCCGGGCCGGTGGCAGGCGGGGCGCGTCGGGGCGGGTCGCCGCGGCCCCGGCGAGGCCCAGCAGCCCGGCCAGCGCGCCGGTGTCCGGATCCTCCGTGCGGACGGACGTGGCGACGGGAGCCTGCCGGCCGGAGGCGGGGGCGGGAAGGATCCAGCCGGCGGCCAGGTCCCACCGCTCGCGCACCGCCTGCAGCCGCGAGGCGTAGAGCGGGCGCACCGTGCGCCGTGGCACCGTGCGCACCCGGCGGGCACGCCAGCGCGACCGGACCAGGCGGTCCGGCCGTGCCCAGACGGCGAGGACGGCGAGGAGCTCGTCCGCGGCGCGGAGCGGATGCCGCAGGGCGAGGTGGCCGCCGGCTCGCGGCAGGGCGGCGAGGGTCGCTGCGAGGAGGAGCAGGGGCACGGCCGGCAGGGGCGCCGCGGCGAGGCGCAGGTGCAGGGCGTCGCGACGTTCCGCGCGCTGCCAGGAAGGGGCTCCCGGACGGCGCCCGGTCGACCAGGCGGCGGCATGGGCGACGACGGCGCCCGGCACCACGACCACCCGGTGCCCGGCGAGGTGGGCACGACGCCCCAGGTCGAGATCCTCCCGGGCGTGGGCGAGGCCCGGGTCGCCGCCGCCGAGACGCGTCCAGACGTCGCGGCGCACGAGCATGCCCGCCGTCCCGACGGCCAGCACATCGCTCCGGGCGTCGTGCTGGCCCTGGTCGACCTCGTCACGGTCGGCGACCCGCACCCGGGTGCCCCCGCGGGTCGTCGTCAGGCCGACGTCGAGGATGCGCTGGTCGTCGTCCCAGTCGACGTGCTTGCACCCCGCGACGGCGACGGACGGCGCCGTCTCGACCGCCGCCAGGAGGCGCGCCAACGCCTCCGCCTCGGGGGCGGCGTCGTCGTGGAGCAGCCACACCCAGTCGTGCGCAGGGTCGAGGCCCTCGGGCGGCGCCGCGGCGTCGTCGCGGAGGGCCGCGGTGACGGCACGGGAGAACGTGCACCGCCGGGCGAGACGGACCGTGACCGGGAGCGCGGCGGCGAGGAGGTCACCGCTGGCGTCCCGCGATCCGGCGTCGACCCCGACGACGGCGTCGGGCGGGCGGGTCTGGGAGGAGAGCGCCGAGAGGGCCCTCGGCAGGAAGTCGGCGCCGTCCCTGGCGACGAGGACGGCCGTCACGCGGACCGGGGGGACACGGAGGGATCCCAGGACCTGAGGCGGTTCGAGGGCCGGCAGCGGTTCGTGGACGACGCGCACGTCGTCCAAAGCGGCACCGCCGCGCTCACCGCCGGGAGTCTGGCCCGGGCCGGTGACCGCGGCGACGTCCGTGGTCACATCGAGATCAGTGCTGGCAGCACCGGCAGCACGCGGAGTCACACGGCGCGCTTCTTGACCCGGCGCCGTTCACGCTCGGACAGTCCACCCCAGATCCCGAAGCGCTCGTCGTTCTCGAGCGCATACTCCAGGCACTCGACGCGGACCTCGCAGGTCAGGCAGACCCGCTTCGCCTCCCGGGTCGAGCCGCCCTTCTCCGGGAAGAAGGCCTCCGGGTCCGTCTGGGCGCAGAGGGACCGCTCCTGCCACTGGAGCTCTCCCGACGCCTGCTCGGCAGGCTTCTGCAGTGCTATCGCCACGGGCTCGTGCACCTGGCGTCCTCCTCGACCCTGGCCCCTCACGGGGGTTCCCCCACCCTACAGCCATCCAAACACTCTAGGTGTTCGTGTGAGCACCCTATGTGTTCACGTGGGAGAAACAGTAATGGAATTACACGCGTGTCGTGCGCGGAACGTCAAGCACAGCGGTGGTATCCCCCCGAACAGATGACCCCCTGTGGACTGCAACGGCGCGTCGTCCACAGAGTGCCTAGTTGTGTCCACAGTCATCAGCGCTTTCATCCACAGATCACCCACAGGACGAAACGGGCGGCCCCTCGAGCGCACCCTCGCGCAGGCCCCTACGGTGACGGACGACCGGCGGAACGGCATCCACGGATGTCCCCGCGCCCGCTTGCGCACCGTGACGGTGCCAGGATGGATGACCATGCGCATCACAGCACTCGCCGGGGGGATCGGCGGCGCACGTTTCCTCCGTGGCCTGCTCCACCACCTCGACCGCACGGGCCGCGAGGCCGACGTCACCGTGATCGGCAACACTGCCGACGACATCACCCTGCACGGATTGCGGGTCTGCCCGGACCTCGACACCGTCATGTACACGCTCGGTGGCGGTATCCACCCCGAACAGGGTTGGGGGCGCGACGACGAGCACTTCACCCTGGCCGAGGAACTCGCAGCATACGGTGAAGGGCCTTCCTGGTTCACCCTCGGTGATCGCGATCTGGCGACCCATGTGGTGCGGACAAGAATGCTCGGCCAAGGAATGACGTTGAGCCAGGTGACGGCAGCGCTCTGTGAGCGCTGGCAGCCGGGGATCCGGCTGCTCCCGATGAGCGACGATCGGATCGAGACCCACGTCGTCATCGACGATCCACGGGCCGCCGACGATCCGCAGACGGCCCACGACCTGCAGACCGGCCCTGAACCGACCGGGATCGCACCGACCCGTGCGGTCCACTTCCAGGAGTGGTGGGTGCGGCTGCACGCCGCCGTCCCTGCACGGCGCATCCTCGCCGTCGGCATGGACACCGCCAAGCCCGCACCAGGCGTCCTGGAGGCCCTGCGCGAGGCGGACGTCGTACTGCTGCCCCCCAGCAACCCGGTGGTCTCGATCGGGACGATCCTCGGCGTGCCGGGCGTGCGCGACGCACTCCGCGGTACCCGGGCCCCGGTCGTCGGGATCTCCCCCATCATCGGTGGGGCTCCGGTGCGGGGAATGGCGGACGCCTGCCTGACGGCCATCGGGGTCGAGACGACGGCCGGGGCGGTGGCCGGGCTGTACGCGGACTTCCTCTCCGGATGGCTGGTGGACGACGCCGACACCGCCCTCGCAACGCCGACCACGCCGACCACGCCCGGCCACCTCGTCGTCCGTTCCAGGCCGCTGCTGATGACCGACGTGACCGCCAGCGCGGACATCGCCGGGGCAGCCCTCGACCTCGCTCTGGAACTCGCCCAGGACCGCGAGCGCCCGGCGGAGGGCCGGTGACCCGACTGGAGCCCCAGCCCCAGCCCCAGCCCGAACCCAGACACCAGCCCCAGCCGCAGCCCGGGCCGCCGGCGAATCCCCGGATCGAGGTGCTCGGCGTCGAGGGCATCGGTGAGATCACCACCGGGGACGACCTCGCCGCCGTCATCGTCGCCGCGCTCGCCCGCAGCGGCGAGCGGCTCGACGACGGGGACCTGCTGGTGGTGTCGAGCAAGGTGGTCTCCAAGGCGGAGGGCCGGGTCGTGGCGGCCCCCACCAGGGACGCCGCCGTCGAGGCGGAGTCGGTGCGGATCGTCGCCGAGCGGGTCACCCCGCGGGGGCTGACGCGCATCGTGCAGTCCCGTTCCGGACCGGTGCTCGCGGCGGCCGGCGTGGACGCGTCCAACGTCGCGCCCGGGACCGTGCTGCTGCTGCCCGTGGACCCCGACGCCAGCGCACGGGCCCTGCGCGCCGCGCTGGAGGCGAGCACCGGCCGCCGGGTGGGCGTGGTGGTGTCCGACACGGCGGGCCGGGCCTGGCGCGACGGCCAGGTCGACCTGGCCGTCGGCGTGGCGGGGGTCCGCGTGACCGACGACCTGCGCGGGGGGACCGATCCGTACGGCAACCCGCTCGAGGTCACCGTGCGCGCGCTGGTCGACGAGCTGGCCTCCGCCGCGGACCTGGTCAAGGGCAAGCTCCGCGGCGTGCCCGTCGCCCTCGTCCGGGGACTGCAGACCCTGGCCACCGCGGACGACGGCCCCGGCGCGCGGGCCCTGCTGCGCGGCCCGGGATCGGACTGGTTCGCCCTCGGCCACGTCGAGGCGGTGCGCACGGCCCTGGGAGCGCCGCCGGGGACCCCGGGGATCGACCCGGTACCCGTCGTTCCCGACGCCGCCGACGCGCGCCTGCGCCGGGCGGTGGCGGTGGCGCTCGCCGCGCCCGGCCCCTTCGCCGCCACCGCCCCGGGCGACCCCCGGGCCGCCTCCGACCCGGGCCGGGACCCGGTCGAGGTGCACGCCGACGGGCCCGACGGCGCCCTCGCCGTGCTGGCCCACCCGGGGCCGGACCCGGCGGAGGCGCTGCTGGTCGGCGCGCTCGTGCAGCGTGTCGTCACGGCCGCCTGGGCCGAGGGGCTGGTCACCTCCGTCACGACGGCCCCGGAGGGCCCGCTGACGATCCGGGCGGTCCCCACGGTCTCGACGGAAGCGACCGTCCCCGCGGGCGAGGCCGCCCCCGCCACCCGCTGACGCTCCACCCGCTGACGCTCCACCCGCTGACGCTCCACCCGTGGACGTCCCGGCCGCCGGCCCTTCAGGTGCCGGCACCGGGCCGTCAGGTCCCGCCACTGCCCGCTCACAGAGATCATGGGAACCACTGTGAACCCTTCGGCAGGGCAGCACGGCGCCCCGGCCCCGGCCTGTGGACAACGGGCGCGAACGCCGGGCTGTGGACGGATCGGCGGGTTCAGCCCGCCGACCGGCCTCCCCCCGCCGACCGGCCTCCCCCGGCCGGCCCGCCGCCCCTGGCCGCGCGGCGGGCGCCCGCGCCACCGGGCAGGTGCGAGGGGAGCGTGATGCGCGGCGCGACCCGGGGCCGGCTCGCCCCGGCCAGCTCGAGCAGGCTCTGCACCCGGAAGCGGTGCCCGCGGTACCGCTCGATGAGCGCGGCGCACGCCTCGTCGCCCTGCACCTGGCCGGTGAGCGCC
>Ga0302322_100000920_pt1 | contig 23263 bp, 26 predicted proteins | sample Fen_T0_2_FD_203757 | JGI IMG/M metagenome (GOLD analysis project Ga0302322, IMG submission 203757) | Peat permafrost microbial communities from Stordalen Mire near Abisko, Sweden - Fen_T0_2 | ecosystem: Environmental > Terrestrial > Soil > Wetlands > Permafrost | place: Sweden: Abisko...
AAACTATCTTCCTTATCTCAATGCCCTTGGTCTGGGACGTCCCGGCTACACCTTGGTCAATGACTCCAATCTCGACTGGAACCAAGCGCTTCCCGCGGCAGAGACTTTCGTACGCCAGCGTGGAATGAAACAGATCCTTCTCGATCAATACGGATTTGCCGATCCGACTGCGTATATTCCTGAGGCCGTGTTGTGGGACTGCCAGCAACCGGAGGGAAAGGGAGGCGGCCAGTGGGCCTTAGTGTCCGCGAACTTCATGATCGATTCCGGAAACTGCATCTGGCTCATGCAGTACCCTCATGAAGCTTTGGCAGGCGGGAGTATGTATGCGGTCCAACTTCCAGCGGTCATTCCTACCGTCGGACAGCCTGGGGGCCCACCGACGTCCGACACGTTCCGCTATATCGCAGGCATGAAAGATTTCGACTCGCGGGCCATTTTTGCAAACATCATTCGCGATCCCACGCAATTCCAGCCTACGATGGATCGCTTTCAAGCGGAGATGGAGAAGATGCGCAAGAAGAAATCGAAAAACTAGCGGATCCCGACTTGGCTTCGCACGCTCTCAATCAATTTGCGGGAGTCGTATCCGACGCCAGCCTTGAAGACCGTCTCCACGTTTTCGATCTCTTCAATCTTTTTTGATGGATCGCCCTTGATCAAAACGATGTCTGCCTGCTTTCCCGGCGCGAGGGTTCCGATCCGATCCTCCTGGCCGAGGTATCGCGCGCCATTTTGCGTGGCGATCTGAATCGCTTCCGTCGCAGTGAATCCCGCTTCCGCAAGTAACTCAATTTCGCGCTGATCGCCGAAACCGGGCAACACACCACCGTTTCCAGTCGGATCAGGACCGGCCAGCAGCAAGCCCCCAGCCTTGGCAAATGCCACCTCGAAATCCATTTCTTTCCGCATTAGCGCCGTCATGGGTGAGTCCAAAGCCACTCTGGCACGGGCTGTCAGGTAACTGTGCGCCGACTCCGCGGACATTGCTTCGAGCGTCCGCGGCTGCAATTTCGGTCGTCCTGGAGCAGAAGCCTCAAACACCGGCAGTGTTGAGGTTACGGCGACGTGATGTGACACCAGATGGTGGATCAATTCCTGCACTTCCTTTCCATTCACTTCCTGCTTAGCCCAAGCGGTGCTGCCTCCGGTCGGACAAACATCCGGCTTCTTGTCCGCTACAAATTCGGTGTCGGCGAATACGGGGCCATGCTCCAAATCATCAATTCCCAGAGCGATCGCTTCCGGCCATGTCACAGAGCAGAGATGCCCTGTCAGTTTCATCTTGTGCGTATGCGCCTGCTGAATCGCAGCTCCCAACTCCTCGCGCGTGATGTTCATGTAGGCCTTGTACGAGGTCATGCCTTCCGCCGCCCAGTAGTCCACCAACCGCTTCGCATCGTCTGGTCCGGTCAATTCATGCATCTGCGCAAAGCGGGTGGGAGCACCTTCCAGATAAGGCGCAGTCACATCAATACTCGGCCCTGGCATCAGATTCGCGTCGACCCGGCTCTTAACCTTCAAATCCGTATAAGGCTCGACACTCCCAGTCGTGCGCATCGTCGTGACGCCAGCCGCCAGGTAGAGTCGCGGCGCAGTGTACGGAATCTCCGCGATGAACAACCCGGGCTCACCTACTCTTCCATCGACAACCTGCACCGCGAACGAATCGGTGTAATAGAGATGATTATGCAAGCCCACGAGGCCGGGGATCACGGTATAGCCAGAGCGATCCAACCTTTGCGAGCCTTGTGGAATTTGCGAAGAGGCTTCCGGGGCAATGGACTGTATCTTGCCATTCGCGATGACCACCGCCTGATCTTCCTTTGCCGGCGCGCCCGTTCCATCGATCACGCGGACGTGGTCGAGAACGAACACCGGGGCATCGACGCTAATGACATCCGCAACACCGCCCGCTTTCTGCGCTTGCGCAACCGTAACCGCCACTACCAAGTACACAAACAGAAGACGATGACGCATCTGCGCTCCTTAGGAACTGCCATGAGGAATTTGGCAGAAGGCCTCAATTCTACCCCAGCATTTTCGGTGTAAAGTAGTTGTCGCGTCTAAAGGGGTGAAGATGATCCGAGGAAAAGCTGTTGCCTGCCTGCTAGCCTGCGTTTGCGCTTTGTTTCTGTTTCAGGGATTGGCATTGAGTGATGACATGCATGATCACCATCATGATGCCAACGAGAAGCTTGGCAACGTCTCGTTCCCGATCTCCTGCGCGCCTGACTCGCAGAAGCCATTCGAGCGCGGCGTAGCGCTCATGCATTCTTTCGGATACGAAGAGGCCGAAGCGCAGTTCACTGAGATCACGCAGAAAGATCCCGCCTGTGCCATGGCGCATTGGGGCATTGCGCTCAGTTTGTTCCACCAGATCTGGGAGCGCCCGTCCGAGGCGTCGTTAAAGCGCGGTTGGACCGAGATCGAAAAGGCGCAGAAGCTTAACGCCAAGACTGACCGCGAGCACGGTTACATCGCTGCCCTTTCCGAGTTCTATCGCGACTCCGCTAAACGCGATCACATGCAGCGCGCTAAGGCCTATTCCGAGGCTATGGGCAAGGTCTTCGCGCAGTATCCGAACGATCTTGAAGCTGGCGCCTTCTACGGACTGTCGCTCTTGGCGGCCGAGCCTCCGGCTGACAAATCGCTCGCGGCGCGAAAGAAGGCCGTCGAAGTTCTGAACCCGCTCTTCCTTCGTCAGCCCGATCATCCGGGCCTCGCGCATTACATCATTCATTCCTGCGACACGCCGCAGTTGGCCGCCATGGGACTGGAGGCTGCTCGCGGTTATGCAGCCATCGCGCCTTCCTCGGCGCATGCGGTCCACATGCCCAGCCACATCTTCGCTCGGCTTGGCCTCTGGCAGGAAGACATCGCGTCAAATCTGAAATCCGTCGAACTGGCGCATCCTGCCGGACAGATGTACATGCACGGCCACGAACTCCACGCCATGCACTTTCTGATCTACGCCTATCTGCAAACGGGTCAGGACGAAGCGGCCAAGCGTGCGGTGGACGAGTCGAAGCAGATTGTTGCCAGCGCCCCGAAGTCGGACGATGCGATGGGCATGATGGAATACTACGGCTACGCCGCTGCGCACTTCCCTGCACTCTATGCGTTGGAGATGCATCACTGGTCCGATGCATCCGCGCTTGAACCCTCTGCCAGCATTCCTGCACAAGATCGAACGATCACCTACTGGGCGCGTACGATTGGCGCCGCTCGCGAGGGCAATGTGGAAGCGGCTCGCGCCAACGCGCAGAAGTTCGATGCGACAGAAGACGAGATTCGCAAGTCGAAGTTCGCGTACGTGCTCGAGGGCCCCGATTTCCCGCGAGATGAAGTCCATGCGTGGCTCGCCTTCGCAGAAAAGAAGCATGACGAAGCGCTGCGTCAGATGCGGGAGGTCGCGGATCTGCAGGATAAGGTTGGCAAGCGCGAAGTGGACATTCCCGCTCGTGAGATGCTGGCCGACATGCTGCTGGAACTGAACCGTCCGCAAGAAGCGCTGGTCGAATACGAGAGCGCGTTAAAAGTCGATCCCAACCGGTTTAACGGATTAGCGGGGGCCGCCCATGCTGCCGAAATGGCGCACCAGAGCGACAAGGCCAATACGTATTACGCTCAACTGCTGAAGAACTGCGACAACGGGAAAAACTCAGAGCGCCCCGAACTTGGCCGCGCCAAAACTATCGCGGCAAAGAACGGGGTGTAGTTGCGGTGGATCAAAAATCCGGCCCTCGCAGAAATTGTTGTTAACCAAACACGCTCCTCATTCGTTGTATAGGACAGAGACAACGAAACGCTGTTCGAATGAGGAGTCGCGCAATGCAAGATGGTTGGAACATCTCTGGAGCTGGGCGCTTGGTGGCGCCGCTCATCCTAATATTTGCAGTCAGCATCTCGGCACTGTCACAACCTTCACCTCCGGCCCTAAAAACTGCGCCCAATGCGTCCGTCGCCACCGAAAAAGAGCTCGGGGCGACACAGGAGCAACTCCTTAAGCTGTTGCGCATCAGCCCAACTCTCACTGAGGTTGTGGCGCGCGACCCATCCTTGCTCTCCAACGCGGAGTACGTGAGCCGCAGCAATCCGCAATTGGGGCAATTCCTCCAGGCGCATCCCGAGATCGCTCGGAATCCCGACTTCTATTTATTTTCCGGGTTAAGGGAAGACGGCAGACCACCCGACCAAGCGCTGGAACGCAAAGTTTGGCCGGAATTGTCCCAGCCAACCCAGAGACGCTCACTCATGGAAATTTTCATGGACGGGGCAGGCCCATTCCTTGTATTTGTCTGCGTTCTCGGCGCACTGCTTTGGCTGATCCATGTATTTCTGGAGAACCGTCGATGGGGACGCCTCTTCAAGGCACAAATAGAAACCCATGGAAAGTTGATCGAGCGGTTCGGCACCAATCAGGAATTGCTGGTCTACATGGGTACGGACGCGGGAAAACGGTTCCTTGAAGCTGCGCCCATTCCGGTGAGCTTTGAGCCCGAGCAGCGGATCCCGAACGCCGTGGCCAGGGTGCTCACTCCACTTCAGATCGGGGTAGTGCTCACGCTCCTCGGCATTGGTCTTCTCTTCCTACGGCACAGCCTTGCTGAATTCACTGCTCCGTTTCTGGTGCTCGGGGTTGTCGTACTCATGCCCGGCCTTGGATTCATCGTTTCCGCAGGGATAACCTGGGTGCTCGCTGGGCGTCTTGGCCTGATGCCTGAGAACACAACCGCGCCACGAGGTTCCGATACGTCTATTAGTTCGAGAAATTAGCAGTGAGTCCGGGTATTCTGGGACGCAACGATCGAGCGGTCCACGATGAATTGGGAATACGTCATACCGAATGTAGAAGTTGGCGACAGGCCTCGGGCAACTGAGTTGCCCATGAACAACGAGGCCTTCGCCGGTTTCTACGAACGATCTGCTCGACCGTTGTGGGCTTATCTGGCGCGGGTTTCGAGCGATCCGGCGCTGGCAGACGATCTCATGCAGGAAAGCTACGTTCGTTTCCTCTGCGCGTCGCGGGCGGACGACGGCGAAGTCGCAAGCCGGCGCTACCTGTTCCGGATCGCAACCAATCTGCTCCGCGATCACTGGCGCCGTCCCGCTTCCGCGTCGATTGAGGACCTTCCCGAGGAACTCTTCGCCACCAGCGACCGGTCGGATCACATCGCGCAGATCCGGCTGGGACGAGCGCTGGCGCGCATGCGTCCTCGGGACCGCCAGTTGCTATGGCTTGCCCACGCAGAAAACTATTCCCATCGTGAGATTGCCGAGATCACCGGACTGGGAACGGCCAGCATTCGCCTCTTGCTGTTTCGGGCCCGGCGTAAAATTGCACGCTTCTTGCAAGAGCAAGCTTCGGTCGCTAGGGAGAAACAATGACGTTCACCCCTTGCGTTCGCGAAAAAGAAGTTGCCGAACTGCTGCACAGCGGACATTGGCCCGCCGCCTCCAGCCCGGAACTACGCGCTCATGTGAACGCCTGTCGCAACTGCGCGGATTTCTTGCTGGTAACGCAGACTCTTCAGCACGCACGAGGCACCTCAGTGAGATCGGCGCGTCTCAATTCTCCGGGGTTGTTGTGGTGGCGAGCACAATTACGCCGCCGGAATGACGCGTTGGAACAGGTCGCGAAGCCGATTGCCGGCGCGCACGTATTTGCGCTCATCGTTACGCTGCTGGTTGCCGGAGCTTTTGTCGTGGAGCAATCGCGACGCGGTGTGCAGTGGATTTCATGGTTGACGGAACTCTCCCGCTCGCGGGCCTTTCATCTCGACCCGCTCTGGTCCTCCGCGTCCACGAAAATCGACTGGAATGCCATGTTCCTGATGCCGGGTCTGGCGACCTTAATGGTGCTGAGCGGCTTACTGATTTACCTGGCCACGGATCGAAGCTAAGCGCAATTTGAGGGTGGGAAAGCTGGGGGAACGTTTCCTTCGCCGTTGCAAATCGTAGTGCTTTCCGAGTATTGTCCTCCGACATCGCGACGAATAGTTTGTCAGCACTTCCTTAAGGAGGATTGGCAAATGACGTTTCGCATTGCAGTGAAGCTTTCCCTGGCGGTCGCGCTAGTTGCGAGTGTTCTGGCCTGGAGCAGCGAGAGCAAGTCAACGACGGTCAGAGGATATGTTCTGGATTCAGCCTGCGCCTTCACTAAGGACCTGAAGAAGCCGATCAGCGCCGATTGCGCGACAGCCTGCGCAAAGGCTGGTTCTCCATTGGTGATTCTGACGGAGGATGGCACGATTTATTGGCCCATCGCTGACAAAACTCCTTCCAGCGGCCAGAACGAGCGACTCCTGCCGTTCGCCGGACAGAAGGTAACTGCAAGTGGAAAGGTGTTTCAACGGGGAGGATCCACGGCGCTCGTTATCGAGAAGATCGAAGCGCAGAAGTAGTTTGCACGGGCGCATCGAGGGTGCACGAGCAGGATTCGACAAGCTAACAAGCAGACAGAGTAGCGAAGGAACAGGGGTTGCAACTCCCTGAAAGCAGGGGAATTGAGAATTGGTCGGGGCGATAGGATTCGAACCTACGACCCCCTGCGCCCAAGGCAGGTGCGCTACCAGGCTGCGCTACGCCCCGACTTTCTTGATTATAAATGACTGCACAGGATTGAGCGCTGGAGTGCGCTCAAGTTCCGCAAAATGCGGCCGTTACCCGAGGGCCGATGGCCGCAGTGCCAGGGGAGCCAGTCTCCGGGATCGAAGTCTTCTGAAAACTTTAATCCGCAAGATGACGTTCGTCATCCTACACAGTGACGTTAGGGAGACTCCCCGAACGTGGGGTGCCGATTTAGACCATGATGCGACTATAATTTTGGGTTGAAGTATGGCGAAATCGCGTTACGCATTGGTCACGTACGTCCGCACTCCGCTGGGCAAGTTCGTGGAGAAGCTGCGTCAGGAACTGCATCCGACGCTGCCCCACATGCCCGCACATTTGACGATCCTTCCTCCGCGCGAATTGGCGGGCAGTGAAGCGGCCGCGGTCGAATTTTTGGAAGAAGCTTGCAGCCATGTGGTGCCCTTCGATGTGGAACTGGGCGACGTGGAAACTTTTATTCCGACCACCCCTACTGTGTTTATCCAGGTGAAGCGCGCGGCGTACCGCATGCGCGAACTCCACGATGAACTCAATGGTCCTGGACTGTGCTGTGCCGAGAACTGGCCGTACATCCCGCACATGACCATCGTTAAGACTGAATTGGAAGAGCAGGCTCGGGAAGCGGCTGTCCTGGCCCGCGAACGATGGAGCCAGTTTCAGGGTGTCCGGCAGGTTCGCGTGGAAGAACTGACATTCGTGCGCGAAACAAACGGTGACTGGCAGGACGTAGCTCCACTTCTATTAGGACGCGGTCAACTTTCCCGGAAATCGTAACCTTCCCTAGCGGCATTCATTTCCATCCGAAAAACCCAGTGAAAACCCTTAACTGGCGGGCGATCCCGCTTACCGGCGGTACATGTACTTTCCACCCGTTGCTAAGTCCAACAGCAGGATTACCATGGGTTTACGGGCTCGAAACCAAGCGCCGGATCCCAGGCTGCGGGTTGATCGTAACGTTCGATCGGAAGAGTGCATATGCAAATTGGCGTTTACGGATCCGGATACCTCTCCACCGTCATCTCGGCCTGCCTGGCAGATTTTGGCACGCCAGTCTGCTGTTGCCACGCCGACAGCTCGCGGATCATGGAAGTCGCCAAGGGCGATATTCCCTTCTACGAAAAGAATCTGCAGGATGTAATTCGCCGCAACGTGCGATCGGGGCGATTAGTGTATTCGGCCGATCCGGAAGATCTGGCGCGCAAGGCACAAGTCATTTTTCTTGCGGAGGATTCTGCCGACGGCCTGGAAGAAATCGTTTTGCGACTGGCACAAGCGGCCGGACGTTTCCAGGTCTTGTCCGTTGTCACACCGGTTCGAGTGGGCTCGACTTCCCTGCTGGAAAAAGCGCTGAAAGAAAATGGACTAAAAAGTCTGCTAGCCTGCCAGCCGATGTTCTTCACAAACGGCTGCGCCGTCGAAGACTTTAACTGGCCGGACCGCATTATTTTGGGGACCTCTTCGAGCGAGGCGGTTTCGACGCTCAAGCAGATTTTCCACCCTCTAGTAATGCGCGGAGTTCCGGTTCTGGTTACAAACTACGAGACGGCGGAGTTGGCTCGGGAAGCGACCACGGCTTTTGTCGCGACGAAGATTTCATTTATCAACGAAATTGCCAGCCTCTGCGAGCACGTGCATGCGGATGCAGTGAGTCTCTCGCTTGCGCTGGGACTCGACAAAAAGATTGCGCCACGCTGCCTGCAACCCGGCGCTGGCATGGGCGGTATTTTTGCCCAGAGCGATATGGATTCGCTGACCGAACTGGCCCGCGGAAATCATGTGGATCTGAAGATTCTGAACGCAGCCCGCGAGGTCAATTTGAACCTGGTGGAGCGACTGCTCCAGAAAGTTTCGGCAGCGATCGACACGGTCCAGAACAAGGACGTGGGCATTCTGGGATTGGCGTTCAAACCCAATACGAATTCGGTGGCGGGGTCAGCGTCGGTGCAACTGGCGCAGAACCTGCTCGCGAAAGGCGCGCGCATTCGAGCCTATGATCCGGTCGCGATTCCCGAAGCACGGCAGCAACTCAATGGCATGGTGAAGTATTGCGAATCCGCGTACGGCGTTGCCGAAGGCGTGGACGCGCTGGTTGTGGCCACGGGCTGGCCGGAGTTCCGCACCCTCGACTTCACGAAGATCCGGCACCTGGTCAAGAGGCCGATCATCATCGACACCAAGAACCTGCTGGATTCTTCGCGACTGCGCGCGATGGGATTCCAGTACATGGGCATGGGACGGTAAAACAGGCTCTGGGCTCTGGGCTTTCGGAAAATCGAACTGGTCGAGTGCTCTAGCCGCGGGCTGAAGCCCATAGCCTGGAGCCGTTCTTCCACCGCAATTGCTATAATGATCGTCTGCGGTGGGAGTAGCTCAATCGGTAGAGCATCGGACTGTGGCTCCGACGGTTGCGGGTTCAATTCCCGTCTCCCACCCCAATTGTTAAGTGTCCCCGGCCTTGAATTTCGCGACGATTGCCGTGATGTCGTCGTGCTGCTCCTGAGAACCTGAGCGGCGAACCCCGTCCACGATTGCGGCTAGCAAAGCCTGGCATGACAGTTCGCGATGTTGCCGCAGCGCATTAATCAGAAAGCGCTCGCCAAGTTCTTCTCCTTGATCGTTACAGGCTTCGGTGACGCCATCCGTGTAGAGGGCAAGCACGTCGCCGGGAAAAAGCTCTTGCTCGCACATGGAGCAATCCCACTCTTTGAATAGCCCCAGCAGCGTGCCGGTCGACCCGAGGTGCTCGACGCTGCCGTCTCTTCTTAATAGAAGGCCCGACAAATGTCCGCAATTGGCGTAGCGCAGTCTCCGCGTCGCGTCGTCGTACTCGGCAAAAAAAAGCGATGCGTACGCACTTTCGCTGGTGTGGTCATAGAACAGGCGGTTCACCGATCTGAGCAATGCCAGAGGCTGATCGAAGGCCAATGACGACTGGCTCCGCAGGCTGGCCTGCAAATTCGCCATCAGCAGAGCGGCCGCGATCCCCTTGCCCGAAACATCACCAATGATCAGCGCCAGCCGCTGCGGCCCGAGATTCAGAAAGTCGAAATAGTCGCCTCCGACTTGTCGCGCCTGCAGGCAGATCCCTGCGTACTCCACGGTTTTCAACTCCGGTTGAATCTGCGGAAACAACCGAGCCTGCACTTGCCTGGCTATTTCCAGTTCCTGCGCGACGCGGCGTTCGGATTCAAGTTTTTCCGCATGCTCCCGCCGGCGTAATTCCAGGCTTCGCCTCACCTCATCGAAACCTTCCAGTCCAAAAGCATTTCCGTCTGGATCTTCGAAGCGTGTATAGGTCCCGCCCCACCCCGGCGTCTCCGGTTCAAATAAGAACCGCACCCCGCGTTCACTCCATTTCTTGTACGTGGCCTGAACATCTTCCGTCATAAAAAGAACCCAGCGGTAGCCGCCAATCAGTTTGTATTCGGGGCGGTCGGGTTTGGGCTCAACCAGCGCAAGATTGGCGCTGCCGTCGGGCGGCGCCACTTCAATCCAACGGACGCCAGTGGGAAGGCTCTGCTCTGTGATCAGTTCGAAACCCAGTTGGTCGACGTAAAACCGCTTACTCACTTCCAGATCGCGGACGAACACGACGATGTCCTGTATGCACAGGTAGGGGTCGTCACGGTCCGGGCGAAGCACGCTTCGATTTGCCCACGAGAGAAAGGGGTCGCTGGCCATCCGCGTGATTATAGTGCGTGGACGCTTTCTCGTCGGTGCCGGGCATGTCTCCTAGGCTCGTCCCGACTTCGATGTAAATATCAGCGTTTCCACTGCGCGTTCGGCGAGTTCATGAAGCCAGTCTGAAGCCCTCTGAATTGATCTGAAGTAATTCCTCGGAACGAGTCTTTTCGCGCCCGGTTGTCGCTATTAAGAGTGAGGTGCTTTATGGCGAAGATTATTGAGTTCTACGTGCCCAACCGCTTTCGAAAAATGGCAACCAAATGGATCCCGCAGGAACAACAGGGGAAGGTTATTCCGTTCGCATTGCCACAGAAGAAGACGGCATGAATTCCTTAACTGGTGTGGCTGTGCGATGGTCAAGGTACTGGGGACTTTGCAACAGTTACGGTCGCGCGAAAAGATCGACACAAGATTTTCACCGTGCAGGATATGCCAACTACTGCCGTGGGGCAAAGTTCTTTTCGCCCGATGGCAGCGAGCCGACGTAAACAACCTCAAACGGGCTAGATTCAAGAGTCCGAGACTTGGCTGCGCCTCGCGTCCCGCCACATCCCCTTTTTTCGCGCGTAAATAGCCACTCCCACCAATGCGCCGTGAGTTGAGCATGTTCATCAGCGTGGAATTTCTTGCAGGCCCACGTCTCTTTTGAAGCACATTCAATAACAGCCTTGAACTTCACATCTGCCCACTGGCCGGACGTTAATTCCAAGTGCTGGGCACGATTGCTTGGTGCGGCCGCGAGGGTTGCCTCGCCTTTCAGGTAGGTGTAATGTTTTCGATCTTCGAGAGTCCCGAAGGTCAAATGAATGGTCGCGCTTTCATAGCTTGTGTCTCCACTCTTAGGATCGCTGTCGGGTTGTACCTGATTTGTTTGCCAAGGAAGGAGAACGGGCAGATCGCCGATGTTCTTCACGCGAACTGTAATCATCATCACCGTTCCGTCATAAACGAGGCGCGGATCGACGTCGACGATTTCCAGGCGGAGATTTTCTGGCACGTCTCGCACAATAACGCCATCGGCGACCCCGAAGAAGCAATCCTGCCCCTCGAGTTGGTCAGGTGTACTGATGCCAGAGGGCAGTTCCAGCGAAGTCGCTGGCTCGGCGGGGACGCTCGCGGTGTCGGTGAGATCCTTACTGGCAACCAACTGAGCGGTGACACACTGCGAAGCGAATAGGACCCATGCCGCACACGGAAGCAGGCTGATTCGCGTCCGTACTGTAAACATAGAGCCTCCCCCTGCGACAGCATTCTAGCCGAACATCGACGTGGTTGACGAAAACAGACTGCGTTAACTGGAAATTCTGCGCACCATCTGATTCTCTAGCGGTTCCCTTCCCCGTGCCGTTTTCGTTGCAGTCAAGGAATTCCTAAGAATGCCAAAGTTCACCGAGTCAGATCCGTGATCTGGACGTGACACGACTCCAGGACTTGCGGCATTCGGGGTTCGGAATGACGTCTCGCAGATCGGTGAGTGAATGACCATACCAGTGGTAAACTGCGCGTATGGCCACCAAAAAGCGCAAGAAGCCAAGCAGACTAGCCTCGAAAAGACCGAAACCTCAGAAGAAAGCGGCTAAGAAGAAGCTCGCGAAAAGGAAGGTGATTCCAAAGAAGAAAGTAGCGAAGAAGAAGACTGCTTTGAGAAAGGCGACGGTCAAGACCAAAGCCCATCGCCGAAAAGCGAAGACTCCCAAACCGGCGGAAACGCTTGTGACGCGGGTTCAAGGAACCAACCAAAGCGTGGATACCGTTCCGTTCCCGGTCGAAAAGCTGCGCAAGAAGTCGGGGGGCCAATCGGGAGACCTGCAGGGATTATCCGGCATCGAGGCTGCGGACTCCGAAAGCGTTGCCGAATTGATTGAGGAAGGAAACGTCTTCGAGGCCGAAGCAGTGGCGGGGGTGCAGGAAGCAGGAAATAGCGAGAAAGAGGTGCACACTCACGAGGTTTCCGAGGATGATGTGCCTGGCGAGTATCTTGATGAACAGTAGTAGAGAGACTCAACTGGTGGTCGTAGCCTCATCGTCGCCTGAGATTTGCGCGTGGCTTTAAGCGCCGATCGGCACCGCGACTTATTTCGCGACCGTTTGTTGGGCGAAAAACCGCTGCATCGCTTGCGGATCGCGGAACGCTTCTGTGCCTCCGCTAGCTGTCGCGCACAGTGCACCGCAGAGATTCCCGTACTCCAGACAAGAAGGCAGATCTGCGCCGCGCACAAATTGATGAAGAAACCCGGCGTCGAAACTGTCGCCAGCACCAACCGAATCCACCACTGCGATTGGCACAACCGGCGCGGCGAAGCGCTCGCCTCCGCGCACCGCGATGGCTCCGTGCGACCCGCGCTTCACTACGATCGTCTTGACCTTTTTCGCCAGCCGCGTCACTGCGGTTTCCAGATCCTCGCATTGCGCGATCCGCAAGGCCTCCCGTTCATTCGGCATCAGGATGTCAACGAACGGCAACATCTCGTCGAGACCCTCGTAGCGATCATCAGGATCGTCATTGGTATCGAGCGAAGTTGTCAGTCCTGCCGATTTCATCCGCTGAAAGAGTTCTGCTGCGCGCGGTAGAAGTTGGCGCTGCAAGTACGGCGACGAAAGATGAAAATGGCGCGCTGAGGCCATGTATTGGAGATCGAGATCTTCAAATCGCAATTCGGAAATCGTGCCTAGAAAAGTGAGAATGTGGCGGCGCGTTCCGTGCGGCAATAGGATTGTTACGCCGGACTTGCCACCGGTGACCACCCGTTCCAGATTGACTCCGCGTTGGCGAAGGCGGTCAAGCGCCGCGGTTCCGAATGAGTCGCCGCCAACCCTCGTCGTAAACGCGACCTTCGAACCCAAGGCCGCCATGTTGTGGGCGAGGATGGCAGAAGAACTGCCTAACGTAATGGCAAAATCGCTGGCGAGCAGTTCGCGCTCCGTCGCCATCTGTTCGGGCAAGCCGTAGAGGATCAGGTCGAGGTTAATCTCCCCGGCAATCGCGATATCAAATCGAGGCATGCGTCTCTTATTGGTGGTCGGCGAGTTCGACGACACGAGTCAGGTTCTTCGGTGCGTCTGGATTTAGACCCTTCTTGATTCCGTAATACACGCCGAAGAGCTGTCCCCAGATCGTGAAGGCCGCTGGACGGGCGTATTCGGGCACAGTCAGGCCAAGTTCGATGGCGAAGTCAGCGGCAAGGCGAGCACGGCGGCTTAGGTGATTGCCGATCACCAGCGTCACTCCGCCGAGAGCTTTCATTTCCTCGAGAAGTTCGACCTCCGCATCCGCCGACGTCTCAGAAATAAAGAATGTGAGCAGCGTCTCGGGACTGACGATCGACTTGGGACCATGGCGGAATTCGAGCGAATGAAAAACCTGCGAGTAGCTACAGGAGGATTCCGTCACTTTCAGCATGCATTCGGAAGCGATGCCGAACAGCGGACCTTGGGCGAGAAAAACGAAATCGGAAAAGTTGTGTGCAGCTGCGAACTCCTGCAACCGGTTCGGCGTGTCGCGCATGAGCGGCATCACCTGTCCGGGCAACTCCACGAGCGCGCAGCGAAACCCGTCATCACCTGCAACCGTCGCGCCCAGGTACTGCAAGCCCAGCAGCATGGACGTAAACGAGCGCGTCATGACAGTACTTTCTTCATCGGCATCCAACAGCTTTAAGACAATGCTGCTAGCCGCTTCCAGCGGCTGGCCATCGGCACAGGTGATTGCGATCGTGCGAATATCGAGATCCTTTTCCAGCAAATGCGCGGCGCGGACCGCCTCCGACGTACGGCCGGATCGCGAAATCACAACCGGAATGTAGTCGCGTCCGGGCTGGAGCGTGAGCGATGGATAGAGCAGAATGTCTGAACCGGGAACAGCGCGCGCCGGCAACTTCAGGTGATTGAAGGTAGCTGCGGCAGCTTGCGCCAGGTAATAGCTGGTGCCGCAGCCGATAAAAACCCATTCGGCTCCAGGCCGCGCCGACTGTGCCGCTGCAGCTAACTCTGGACTGGCGGCTAATCTTTTCAGGCTCGCAGTCCAGCATTGCGGCTGGGAAAAAATCTCATGAAGGGTATGTTGGCCGTTTGCGATCATGTTTACCGAGTTCATCTCACTTATCTTTTCGTTCGGACACGCCGTTACGCACAGCAGCGGGTTTACACCTGAATGATCTTCACCCCTGCCTCTTTCAACGCATTCAGGTCACTCTTGGGGATTTGCTTGTCCGTAATCACTTCGTGAATCGCCGAAACCGGCATAATGTTGCACAAGCTTCGGCGGCTGAATTTACTGGAATCGCACACGGCAATTGTCCGGCGAGCGATTTTCACCATCGCGCGGTTAACCTGTGACTCCAGCAGGTTCGGTGTAAAGAGACCTAACTTCGTATCGAAACCATCCACGCCGAGAAACAGGATGTCCGCGCTCAATTGCATGAGCGTTTGCTCCGCCAGCGGCCCGACTAGCGAAAATGAATTCTTGCGGAGCATGCCGCCGGTGAGAATCACTTCCACTTGTGTGCCTGCGAGTTCTGCCGCGATGTTGATTGCGTTGGTAATAACCGTGAGCTTCGCGCGGTCTTTCAGAGCCCGCGCAATTGCCGTCGTCGTCGTCCCCGAGTCGAGCAGTACCGACTGGCCTTCTTCTACCAGTCGAGCGGCCGCTTCCGCGATCATCGTTTTCTGACGGCGGTGCAACTTCTCTTTTTCACGCAACGAAGGATCGAGCAGTGCGCCCGATTGCACTGGCAGCGCGCCTCCGTGCGTGCGCTGGATAACACCCTGACCGTCAAGCAGTTCCAGATCCTTTCGAATAGTGATCTGCGAGATGTGGAAGTGGCGGGCCAGTTCATTGACGAGGACACGACCGTCGCGCTGCACCATTTCCAGGATGCGGCGTCGACGTTCTTCGTTAAGAAGGGAGCTCGAAGGCATGTTTCGATTTGTTTCGAATAGTTACTTTCGTCGATCCCGGCGGGGGTTGTCAAGGGCTATTTCGTGCCATCGGAATCGGGACGCCCCGCGCAAAAACCGGTCTTACCACAGACACACGGAGGCAGAGAGAAGACCCGTATTCATGAATCTTTCTGTGACTCTGTGCCTCTGCGGTGTAAAGATACTCCGACGACTATTTGCTGCCCTTAAACTGCGCGAATAGGTGCTCTGCATTCTTGTGATACAGCTTTTCCAGCACGCCATCTGGCAAGCCCATGCCGTAGATCATCCAGCGTCCCTGCGAGGGATATTGCGCATAAGGGAAATATTCGTCATCGGTTTCGAGCCAGCGGAAGTAGTTCTTGTACATCGCCTCGCTTGCGCCTTCATCCGTGCCGAACATGACGCGATCTGGGTATTTCATGATGAGCGCGCGGGTTCGGCGCGGTTGGCGTCCAAGTTCGCCTTCGCGGGCTCCAGTTTCGATCATGACGTTCGGAAATTTCTGGAGCATCTGGTCAACGAAATCCAGGTTCTCCGGCCAATTGCCAAAGTGCAGGGCTACGAAAGTCGTGTGGGGATGTTTGGCAAACATGCGATCTCGCTGGGCAAAGATCTCTTCGATGGTTGGGAAGTCGTGGCCGTAAAAGCTCCAGTCCGGATGCTCGTTGAGCTCTTCGTAACGTTCGTTGTTCGCATCAATCGGATGAAAGAAAGCTTCCGGATCGGCGACGTGAATAAAAACCGGAATGCCAAGACGTCCACATTCCTCCCAAACAGGATCGAGACGCGGATCGTCGATCTTGATCAACTTGCCGCTGGCATCGCGCACTCCGAGGCCGAGTTCCTTGAGGACCTTTAGGCCGCGGGCACCGCGGGCGACTGAGTCGTCGAGCTGCTTAACCATCAGTTCGCCGAAGTTCGGCTCGTTGATTTTCGACCAGTCGTATTGCTCGAAAACCATGAAGCGTCCGGGATACGGCTTGACCATTGTGTCAATGATCTTCTGGAGTTCTTCGCCCCACATTCCAGTGAGGATGACGATGGTCTTGATGTTGAGGCGATCCATGCGCTCGACCAGCTCTTTGGGATCGACGCGGTCGCCGATTCCCCGCGCATCGTTGGTGTGATTGTGCACATCAATGACGGCGAACTTGGCACGCTTTATTTCGTGAGAGGCAGCATGCAGTGCTGTTTCGGGATGGAAATCCTTCAACAGGAGTGTTTTCTTGCTATCGGCGTCAGCGGCGGGTTTGTAGCCGATGCTGGTCTGTTGGGCGAATGAAGTGGATGCGATGGATAGAAGGAAGAGTGTAGCGAGTGATGTCCAGATCCTCATTGGGAACCTGCCTCCGAAATCTGTCAGGGCAGTTTGAGGATACTACAAGGCGAAAGAAAACGAAATTGGTCGAAAGAAATCGGAGAGCACGGATTTCCTTCATTGACGGGCCGCTCGGAGGCCATTCATCATTGAGGGCAAGCCCGCGTCCGAAACCGCCGGAGGCGCGGTGCGCGCAACGAATCATTTCCATGAAGAAGCTCCCACGCGATCGTGATCCATATCCCGGAAGGCAGGACCGCCGCCAAGAAGATCGCCGGCAAACTCGTCTCTCCCAGGGACTTTCTGTGCTTTACGAAGACGATGCCGTCGTCGCCCTGAATAAGCCAGCCAAGCTTTTGGCGGTGCCTGCGGAGAACTCCGGCGCGCCATCTGCATTGTCCCTTCTTTCTGCGGAGCTGAAAGCAAGAAGGCAACGGGCGTTTGTCGTACATCGCATCGATCGATACACGTCGGGGATCCTGCTATTTGTCAAGACTTGGCCTGATCGCGAGGCGTTGGTGCGGCAATTTATCGAACATACTCCGGTGCGGCAGTATCTAGCGGTCGTACGCGGGCACCTCAAGGTCAAAGAGGGCACGCTCGTTCACTACTTTCGGCAAGAAGGAATGTTCCAGAAGTTGACTCGGGAGCGCGACCCGAAAGCAGTTCGAGCGGAACTTGGCTATTCAGTCGAACGCCTTCTGCGCGGCGCTTCGCTTGTTCGAGTTTCGTTGGTGACGGGATTACAGAATCAGATCCGGGTGCAGCTTTCGGCGCTCGGACACCCCGTCATCGGAGACCGAAAGTACCATCCCGAGGAGGCGTCGGAGCGGCGTATTACGCGCGTCGCTCTGCATGCTGCGCATCTTGAGTTTGCTCATCCACGAACGGGAGAAAACGTGTCCATCGATTGCGAACCTCCTGCGGATTTTCAGTCGCTGCTGCAGGCGTTGAAACTGCAGTCCCGTACGCGGCGGTGATTTTTTGGGGAGTTGGTGCTAAGGCCTTAGCTGGGGATTCTCCGCGGTAAGGACTTCAGTTCGACGACGAAATCCCACTCTTCATGCGGAATGGAATCCCACCCTAACGCCGCAAAAAGACGCGGCATTAGGGCGGGGCTCATGGCTAACGCCACAGCCAAATAGCGAACCTCCCTAGTTCGTACGCGAACACGAGAAAGACCAACGTTCGCAACATCACCCACTCACATTTCGCAAAGAATCCATCGACTCGGCGCTCGAATTCGCGGTTGTCTTTTCCACTCATTTGATCACCCGAGCCTTCAAGCCAGAAGCGGAAAGACCGCGAATCGCCAATACCTCTGCTAGAATCTCGCCGTCATCGGGCATGTGCCCCCCGTTTCGCTCTTTGAGGTTCTGGATCGCTAATTCCCGCGCCTGTTTGGCTGCGACGCGTGTATCCGCTCCCCGGTGCACTTGATCTACGGCAGTCGCCCCCTTCAAGTTGGTTGCGACTCCCTTGGCGTACTCGACCTTCTGAGTGATTGTGTCGGCAAGTTCGGCAGATGTCCTAGCCAAAGCGGCCAACAAAGAGGGGATGTGATCTACAGCTTTGAGTCGCTGTTCCCGTGGGGAGTCTTTGAATAGCCAGCTTTCATAAGTCTCAGAGTCGGGAGCCCGATTCGCAAACTCCGCGAGGTATTCGATGAAGAATCCCCACTTGCCTGCCTCCTTGCCGTACGCAAGTCGCCAAAGTCCCGAGTTCCCCTCCTCGTCGCACCAGTTGTCGATCCTAACGTTGGCGGTAATTCCCAGTTTTAGCTCGTTCAGGGTGGCTTCTATTTTCCCGACTTCTTCTTTCAGTTGGTCCGAGAGCTCGTTGACCGCCTTGGCTGCCGCAGTCAGTTTCTGAAGGTTCGATTGGATTTCGTACGAGGGAATGCTGTGCACTGAATCTCTGCTTTCTGGCCCAAAGGCAAGGCCTATCATTAGCTCGACTGGCAGTCGAGACGTTGGAGGAAAACCGGGGTTCAGTCCGGTTCGTCAGCCTTCCGGCGACTAAGTAACAACAGTAAGTCAGTTTTCAACTCAAGGATAGATCCGCCCTCTGCGCTTATGCAAGTTCTTATTTTTCTGTCCCGCGCTCGCCATGCCAGTCCGATCAAAGTCTGCCCCGCGCCGAGGCATCATCCGGATTCCAAGAGGGACCTTAGAAATTCAGACGACCGCCTCTCTCTCTCTTGCTGCGTAGTGCGACTCGACGTAGTCGTCGAGAATCTTCGTGAATTCGGCTACGATCTTGTCGCCTTTTAGCGTGGTGAAGAGGCGGCCGTCTACGTAGACCGGGGCTTTGGGCTCTTCGGCTGTTCCGGGGAGAGAGATGCCGAGGCTGGCGTGTTTGGATTCTCCGGGGCCGTTTACTATGCAGCCCATGACCGCTACTTTCATTTCCTCTACGCCGGAGTGAGTCTGCTTCCAGAGTGGCATTTGTTCGCGGAGGTAGGTTTGGATCTGCTCGGCCATCTCCTGAAAGAAGGTCGAGGTAGTGCGTCCGCAGCCGGGACAGGCTGTTACTTGGGGGGTGAAGCTGCGAATTCCTAGCGACTGGAGGATCTGCTGGGCTACGCGAACTTCTTCGGTGCGATCGCCTCCGGGAGCTGGCGTTAACGAGACGCGGATTGTGTCGCCGATGCCTTCTTGCAGCAGGACGGCCATCGCGGCGCTGGAGGCTACTACGCCTTTTGCGCCCATTCCGGCTTCGGTCAGTCCCAGATGGAGCGGATATTGGCAGCGTTCGGCCAGGCGGCGATAGACGTCAATCAGGTCTTGCACTCCGCTGACTTTGGCGCTGAGGATGATCTGGTCGGGGCGGAGTCCGTATTGCTCGGCTAGTTTGGCGGAGTTCATGGCGCTGACTACCATCGCTTCCATGGTGACTTCGCGGGCGTCTTTCGGTTCGGGCAGGGCCGAGTTCTCGTCCATCATCTTGGTGAGAAGAGACTGGTCGAGCGAGCCCCAATTCACGCCGATGCGGACCGGCCGCTGATGCTTCGCCGCGACTTCGATCATGGTGCGGAAGTTGTCGTCACCGCTCTTTCCAATGCTGGCGTTGCCGGGATTGATGCGGTATTTCGCTAGTCCTTCGGCGCAGCCTGGATACTTGATGAGGAGTTGATGGCCGTTGTAGTGGAAGTCTCCGACGATGGGAACGCGAACGCCCAACTTCTCGAGGCCTTCGTTGATGTACGGAATCGCTTTCGCGGCATCATCGTTGTTAACGGTGACGCGGACGACTTCGCTGCCAGCGCGAGCCAGCGCGGCGACTTGCTTGATCGTTCCGGGAATGTCGGCGGTGTCGGTGTTGGTCATGGATTGCACCATGACTGGTGCAGCGCTGCCGACGCGGACTTTTCCAGTACGATCGTCGCCGATGATGGTGGTGAGCGTTTTTCTGCGAAAAATTTGTGCCATAAGGAGACTTTTATTTTAGCAGTCGGCGTCTGCTCTCAGTTTCTTGCTGCGAGCTTTCGGCTTTCAGTTCTCGGTTCCTAGTTCTCGGTTCTCAGAAAACCGGGGCTAGAGTTTCAGGGGTTCGGACATTTCCAGGAATCGAACTTCGACACTAGTGATCGGGCCCCCTCCCCCCCCACCCGGTATATTGGAATCATGGACTTAGAGGCAAAGTATTGATTCCATGGCGCTTACTGGCAAAGTATTGAGTACGTGAGAGTTAACTTGCTTTCAGCGCTCATTTGTCCGTTCCCATGGCATGCCCCGAGGTGCGGACATCTATTTCGCCGAATGCACCGCTATGAGTTTTCGTGAACTGCGCGCCCGCGACATGACCCCTTTCTTTTATTCTAACTGGCGAGTCAAGGGGTGATTCATGATTCGTGTGATTCTGCCGCCACATTTGCGGACGCTTTCGGGAACCGGGGCGGAGGTATTGCTTGAAGTTGAGGGTGCGGTCACGCAGCGATCGGTGCTGGATGCGCTGGAGGCACGGTATCCCATGTTGCGGGGGACGATTCGGGAACATGGGACGGGACAGCGGCGGGCGTTCTTGCGCTTCTTTGCTTGCCAGGAGGATTTGTCGCATGAGTCTCCGGACGCGGCGTTGCCAGAGGCGGTGGCGTCAGGGAAGGAGCCGTTTGTGGTTTTGGGGGCGATTGCGGGGGGATGAAGCGGGCGCTAGTGTCAAGACCTTTTTCACCACGGAGTCACGGAGACACGGAGAAACAGCTTGAACTTGTAGAACGGTTGGGGAACGAGAGCCGTCGCCGAGGATGTTGCTTTTAGTTTCTTGAGTAATTACAATGTAATTACAGCAGTAAATAGGCGTTCTGCATGAAAACTGAACTGGTACGGATTGGCAATTCGCGCGGGATTCGCATTCCGAAGCCTCTGATTGAGCAGTGTGGGTTGGGGGAGACGGTGGATTTGCGGATCGAAAACCATTGTCTCGTTATCTCGCCGCAGCACAAGGTCCGGCACGCGTGGGGCGACACATTTCGCGCTACGGCCCACGTTAAAGACGACGAACTCCTGCTGGAGAAGATGGAGCCGAATCGGTTCGACCATGAGGAATGGCGGTGGTAGGGACGCCGCAGCGCGATGAGGTTTGGTTAGTTGTCCTCGATCCCACGCAGGGAGTCGAGATGCAGAAGGCGCGTCCGTGTGTGGTCGTCTCGCCCGATGAAATGAACCAGCATTTGAAGAATGTCATGGTGGCTCCCATGACCACGGTTGCGCGCTCTTATCCCACCAGGGTTCCGGTGCGATTCCAAGGAAAGAGCGGACAGGTGGCTCTGGATCAACTGCGGGCTGTTGACCGGCAGCGATTGGTGAAGAGGCTGGGGATGGTCTCGGCGCGGACCGCGCAGGATGCGGCGGACACGCTAGTGGAGATGTTTAGCCGGTAGTAAGCGCGAGAATATCTTGCCCGATTGTTCTCATCCTCCACGTCGAGGATCTTCTTTCGCCCCGCTGGGGCTGGATCATCTCTCACTCCTCACCCACAGCTTACGCTGTGGGCTGCATTCTGGCGCCGCTTCGCGGCTATTTCATCTGGGGTCACTTTCAGCGTTTGGAATTGCATGTTCAACTGAGACCCGCGTGCTAACATTTTCGGCATGGCGATGACGGATACGAGTCCGGAGGCGCGGGCTAAGCAAGATGAGATTGTGCGCGCGATGTCGGGCGAGCAGCGCATGACGCTGGCTTATGAGATGAGCATGTTCGCTCGCGATTTGGCGAGCGAAGGGATTCGACGCGATCATCATGAGTGGGCAGAGGAGCAGATCGCGCGCGAACTGTTACGGCTGGCATTTCTACCAGCGCCGTTGCCGCCTGGGCTGAAATGAGCGTTTCGGATGTCTTCCAAAGAATCTCATCTGCGCTGGACCAGGCTGGCATTGGATATATGCTCACGGGGTCTTTTGCCAGTGCCCACTACGGCGTGCTGCGATCCACACAAGACATTGATTTCGTAATTGAAGCTACTCCGGCACAGGTGCGGGCGTTCATCGAAGCGTTGCCAAGCAGCGAATACTACGCCGATTTAGAGACGGCTTGGGAAGCGCACAAACGGCAATCCATGTTCAACGTGATTGACTTGGCGACAGGCTGGAAGATTGATTTGATTATTCGCAAGTCGCGCGCTTTTAGCCAAGAAGAATTCCGCCGGCGCCAGCGAGTCACCCTCCACGGTGCCGCCTTGTTTGTAGCGACCGCCGAGGATGTGGTCATTGCGAAACTTGAATGGGCGAAGGTGGCGCAATCGCGCCGGCAGATTGAGGATGCGGCGGCGATTTTGAGGGCGCGGGGGGACGCGCTTGATCAGGCCTACTTGAAAAAGTGGGTTGGGCAATTAGGACTGTTACAGGAGTTGCGCGAAGCGAAGAAAGCGGTGGGAATCACGGACTAGACCACCGACCCGTTGGTTTCTTGCGAAGAATGCACTGCACAAAATCCCTGCCAAAGAAATATGTCAGTCCAGCGCACCACCCTAGAAGAAGAACCGTAACCGCTACGAGGAGGGATGGGTGCCACCAATCTAGGTCGAGACTTCTGAGTCCGTAAGGTCCGTACAGGCCGATTCTTGGAGCGACAATATCCCAGACGCATACCACGCCAAAGAATAGTCCAAGAACGATGAGGATCGCATCGCTTCCTAATCGCAGAGGCAACCACGAAAACACTTGAACAGCCCGACGAGTTCGCCATGCAACGACGTTTAGGGCGACCCAGTACCATAGCAAGCCAATCATCGCCACCAGGATACTCATGTCCCAGTAGTACGAGATATGCATATACCAAAGTGCTCTCGGGAAGGTAACTGGAGCGTTGATCGCGACCAAGAGCGTGAAGTGCGGCGCGATCCCGGGCATGTGGTTCTTGTGCCGGGCGCGCTCGAACCAAACCTGCGACTGCCAAATGAGTGCAATCGCTAACGTCATCTGCACCAATGGCAAAACGTATCTGAGCTTCAGTCGCATATAGTTCATGCTCGCTTGCCTTCCGCACTTGCCCGCACCGCTCGATCCTTTGCCCAATCACGCAAGGTCGCGATTTCTTCGGCGCGGGTGATTGATAGCGGGACTGTGGAGGAGAGAGCTTGGAGCAGGTCCTCCGTGCTTAAGTCATGTTTCGTGGAGTCCGCTGAGACGGGGCTAGCCCCGTCTCTACACGAGACGTCCCCAGGCGTCGGGGTCCGGCTGAAGGCAGCATACATGGCGCCTTGGACTGCGGATTCGATTTCGGCTCC
>Ga0302322_100000921_pt1 | contig 23257 bp, 15 predicted proteins | sample Fen_T0_2_FD_203757 | JGI IMG/M metagenome (GOLD analysis project Ga0302322, IMG submission 203757) | Peat permafrost microbial communities from Stordalen Mire near Abisko, Sweden - Fen_T0_2 | ecosystem: Environmental > Terrestrial > Soil > Wetlands > Permafrost | place: Sweden: Abisko...
TGCTGGCCAACACGTTTGACGGTCAGGCTTACGCCCGCTTCGCCGCGCATGGTGGGAACGTTGCAGGTTGCCGTAGCTCCGTCCGCAATCTCGAAGATCCTAAAACAAGTGCCATCGGTGAAATCGTAGTCAGGGCGGCCATCTTGATTCCCAAGAGGCAGCACCGTGCCCGAATGGACAAAGAGCGGCATGCTGAGGAAATTATGTTGAGCACGCTGCCAGCGGCCACCGGTTTGCACCTCACCCGTGAGTAGATGCAGCCAGCGTCCTTCAGGCAAATAATACTCAACCGAACCATCCTCCGTAAGTACTGGAGCGACCAGCAATGACGAGCCCAACATGTATTGGCGTTCCAACATCGCACAGGCCGGATCGTCAGGAAATTCCAACACCATCGCGCGCATCATCGGCACTCCATCGCGATGCGCTTCGAGCGCCGCGCCGTAGAGATACGGCATAAGCCGGCACTTCAGCTTCGTGAAAAAGCGCAGCACGTCGCAGGCCTCGCCATTGTAATTCCACGGCACACGATACGATGAACTGCCGTGCAGGCGACTATGCGAAGACATCAGGCCGAACGCGACCCAACGTTTGTAGACCTCTGGTGGCGGCAACCCTTCAAAACCGCCAATGTCATGACTCCAGTAGCCGAAGCCACACAAGCCAAGTGAAAGGCCGCCACGCAGGCTCTCGGCCATTGATTCAAAGGTCGAATAGCAGTCGCCACCCCAGTGGACCGGGAAACGCTGACCGGTCGTATGCGCCGAACGGGCAAATACCATTGCGTCGCCTTTGCCACGCTTCTCCTCAAGCACTGAGAACACCACCTCGTTGTAAAGAATCGGGTAGTGATTGTGCATCCTCACCGGGTCCGATCCGTCAAAGTAAACAACGTCCGTAGGGATGCGTTCGCCGAAATCGGTCTTAAAACTGTCGACTCCCATGTCGGCAAGCCGGCGGAGATGCGAGGCGAACCATTTGCAAGCACCAGGATTTGTGAAATCCACAATACCCATGCCGGGTTGCCACAAATCCGTCTGCCACACGCCGCCGTCCGGTTTCTTGAGCAAGAAGCCCTGACGACGCGCCTCTTCGAACAAAATAGAGCGCTGGCCGATGTAGGGATTGATCCACACACATACTTTCAAGCCCCGTTCATGCAGCCGGCGCAAAAGACCTTCGGGGTCCGGGAATGTCCGCGGATCCCATTGAAAATTACACCAATCAAACTCCCGCATCCAAAAACAGTCGAAGTGAAATACGTGCAGCGGCAAATCGCGCGACTTCATGCCTTCGATGAAACTCGTCACCGTGGCTTCATCGTAACTGGTGGTAAACGAAGTGGTGAGCCACAGACCAAACGACCAAGCCGGTGGCAAAGCCGGACGGCCCGTCAACGCCGTAAGCTTACGAAGAATTTCCTTTGGGGTCGGACCGTGGATGACAAAATACTCGAGGCTCTCGCCCGGGTTGCTGAATTGAACACGCGAAACTTTTTCGGACGCGACTTCGAACGAGACCGGACCCGTTTCATTAACCAACACGCCATAACCGCGATTCGTCAGATAAAAGGGAATTGCTTTGTACGCCTGATCACTGCCCGTGCCTCCATCCTTGTTCCAATTCTCAACCACCTGGCCATTTTTCACGAATGCCGTGAAACGCTCGCCCAAACCATAAACGCATTCGCCTACTCCAAGCGAAAGTTGCTCGTGTACAAAGTTACCGTGCCCTAGCCATTGGACATACCCAATGCCGCGCGATAAACTACGAGTGAGAATGCGATCGCCCGCTTTAAACGTCAGCTCCCAACCATCACGCCGTTTTACGTGGGCCGAAAGTCCGCCCGAAGCCAGCACAGCCTCATCGGCATTTTGCGTGATCTTAATTTGAGCCGGTGCTTGAGGAACCAGTGGAATCTGCGGACCACGTGCCAAATCTCCCGTAAAATGCTCGACGCGAACCTTGATCACGTCGGCCATCGGCGAACTTAAGCTGATCGTCAGCAACGGCCCCTGCAATGTATCGCCGCGATGCCGGATCGGACGCGTCGGCGCATGCACCACGAGTGAGCCTTGCTCAGACGTAACGTCGTGGGCTTCAGCCGGATAATGAGCTTGTACGCCTGGCTGCATAAGCCAGTTGCCGTCGGTAAACTTCATTCGTGGTCAGGGGAAAGGTCGGGGAGTTTAGTTTAGCGTTAAATTCAATCCCGGGATAAACCGCCTGAATCAATCTTTTTTTTGTGATTTGCTGAAATAAATTGACCATTCAGGCCACCCGGCAACCAGCTTTCCTAGATTATCTTTTAGCCTAAATACTAGGTGTGCAGTGTCTCACCGGGGCAGGCCATTGAAATCAACTGCCGTTCCGGCGGGTTTTTCTTCTCTCTATCCCAATAAAACATCCAATCATCGCCGTATGCTCGCCGCTCTTCTCTTTGCCCCCTTGTTCTCCGATCACATGGTCCTACAGCGCGGACAAGCCAATCCCGTCTGGGGCTGGGATCGCCCGCAGCAAGTCATCACCCTCACCGTCGAAGGCGCAAAGCCATCTCCTGCTCCTATAAGCGTGACCGTCAACGCCGACGGCAGTTGGAGGCTCGCGTGCCCCGAACTTCCCGCCGGCGGTCCATACCGCCTCCACGTCAAAGGCAGCGAAGAACGCACGATTAACGACGTGCTCGTCGGCGAAGTTTGGTTCGCTTCCGGTCAGTCAAACATGGAATTCAAACTCCCCATGGCTGACGGCGGTACCACCGAGGTCGCCACCTCGGATGATCCGCAACTGCGCATGTTCACTGTCACCAGGGCCACCGCGCCGCAACCGATTACTACCGCCACGGGTGAATGGCGTTCAGCTACGTCGAATACGGCCGCCGACTTCACCGCTGTTGGCTGGTTTTTCGCCAAAGAGCTCCGTCAAAAACTCGGCGTGCCCGTCGGCATCATCAATAGTTCCTGGGGTGGCACTCGGGTCGAAGCCTGGACCAGTCGCGAAGCGCTCCGCTCCGTGATGGAGGTTGAAAAAGAACTCACTGCGCTCGCCGATGCCGAAAAAAGCCTTCCCCAGATCCGTGCGGAATATGCCGCCAAGCTCGATGCCTGGGAACAAAAGAACTTCCCCATGGACACCGCCAACGAAGGCGAACCTCGTGGTTGGGCCAAACCAGATTTTGCCGATACCTCCTGGCCTTCCATGACACTACCTATGTTCTGGCAAAGCGCCGGAATGCGTTTCAACGGCTGCGTCTGGTTCCGGCGCACGCTCGACGTGCCTGCGGCGTGGGCTGGGCGCGATCTCACGCTTAACCTCGGGGCTATCGACGATTTCGACACGACCTATTTTAACGGAGAAAAAATCGGCGCCACTCTCCGCGGCACGCTCAACGCTTACCAAGTTCAACGTCATTACCCCGTGCCGGGATCTTTGGTGAAAGCCGGTAAAAACGTGATTACTGTACGCGTTTTTGACCAGTTTGGCGACGGCGGCTTTTCCGGCCCCACCGCTCTCATGACTGCCGAAACTGCAGCCAAGGACCAAAAGCCTATCCCGCTTTCCGGCCCATGGCGTTACAGCGTAGAACGCGCAATACCTCTCGTATCAGGTTCGGTTTTTGCAACTTCTCCCACCATTCCCCCGCTGCTCGCCCCGGAAAACAATCCCGCCTACCTCTTCAATGCGATGATCGCGCCATTCATCGGTTATGGCATCCGCGGAGCAATCTGGTACCAAGGGGAAGCCAACACCGAAGTCGCCAACACCTACCGCGAACGGTTCACCGCTATGATTCGCGATTGGCGCGCACGCTGGAACCAGGGGAACTTCCCATTTTATTTTGTTCAACTCGCCAACTACGTCGCAACGCCGGGCTGGCCACTCTTGCGCGAAGCGCAAACGCAGACGCTCGCCGAACCTGCCACCGGCATGGCTGTCATCCTCGACATCGGCAATCCCACGGACATCCACCCAAAGAACAAACGCGACGTCGGCCATCGGCTCTCACTGATCGCCAGAGCTAAAATTTACGGTGAAGCCTCGCTTGAATATTCCGGGCCCACGCTCGACCACGTCGAAATCTCTGACGCTGCTATACGTATCTACTGGCAGCACGCAGCAGGCCTGCGTACCCACGACGGCGCTACCACAGTAAAAGGTTTTGAGCTCGCAGGTGCTGACGGCGTTTACCATCCCGCCGAAGCACATATTAACGGCACCACAGTTGTTGTGACCAGCGCCGACGCACCCGCGCCGAAATTCGTCCACTACGCCTGGGCTGATAGTCCTGAAACTAACCTGGAAAATTCCTCCGCCCTCCCCGCAGCGCCCTTCCGTACCGATAAGTTTTGAAACCGTGATTCATGTTCTTCCAGGTATGGGCGCAGACCATCGGATGTATTCCGCCCCCGCCTGGCAGCGTTTACCCAACGCTCGGTTTCTCGATTGGCCGGTTCACCGCAATGAAAAATCGATCACCGAAATAGCCGCGCGCGTTATATCCGACGCTGGCATCGAAGACGGTGACACCGTTATCGGTTCGTCTTTAGGCGGGATCGTTGGTTGTGAAATCGCCAACGCTGTTTTTCTTAAAAACCTAATACTTATCAGCGGCGCGAAAAATAAAACTGAGATTTCCGGCCTCCTTGCGCTTTTGCACCCTTTGGCACGACTAGCGCCCTTCGAATTTATTCAGATTTCAGCAGGCAAAATTCCCAGCGAACTCACCCAGATGTTCAGCCACAGCCAAGCTTCATTTATCCGCGCAATGTGTGATGCGATCTTCAACTGGTCGGGCTTGGACGAGAATCGTATCAAGCCTCTACGCATTCATGGCACCCACGATCGGGTGATTCCCTTGCCTGCACAGGTCGATCTTGCCCTCGATGGCGGCCACTTGATCGCCATGACTCACCCGGAAGACTGCGTGCAATTTATCCGAGCACGTTTGACCGACATAAATTGAGGCTCTTGCACGGGCCACAAGCTACACAAATCCTCTCCTGATACTTGCCCATGAAAAAGCGCCCCGTGGCTCTACGTAAAAGGGCCGAGTTTTCCAGCATTGGTGCTGCGAAATCCGTACATCCTTACGCTTGGTTATGGGAATCGGTTGAGCACGAGCCTTCGTTTGTTTTGCGCAGCATGTTCGGGGCGAAGGCGGTTTATCTGCACGGACTCATGATGCTCTGCTGCAGCGCAGGCCAAGAACCTTGGCGAGGCGTGCTCATTTGCACCGATCGCACACGACATGCCGCTCTCATCAAAGACTTCCCCTCGCTCGGTCCGCACAGCGTACTGCCGAAATGGCTCTACCTGCCAGAATGCGCTGCAGACTTCGAAATGACCGCTGGAAAACTTCTGAACCTTGCTCGCCAGCGTGACCCTCGCATCGGAATCGTACCCAACCTCCGAAAACGCAAGAGCCAGTCGCGACCAAAATAAGGTGCGATCTAGCTCAAGGACTGCAGATTTGCGCTGTATCCATCCTATTCCGGTATTTCTAATCTAGGAATACTAGTATTCTGCTTTGCGTCTGAGCACCTCTGCGCGAAATTCACGACCGATGTCTGTAACCGCACCTACTTTTCGAGAAGCTCTGCGTTTTTGGTTAAGGCTTGGCTTGATCAGCTTCGGCGGGCCAAGCGGACAGATTGCGATCATGCACACCGAGCTGGTCGAAAAGAAAAAATGGATCGGCGAAGAGCGTTTTCTGCACGCGCTCAATTACTGCATGCTCTTGCCTGGCCCCGAGGCGACACAGCTCGCGACGTATTGTGGGTGGCTTTTGCATCGCACGTGGGGAGGTATTGCCGCTGGCGTTTTATTCGTTTTGCCTTCGGCGCTGCTGCTTTGGCTACTCAGTTACATCTACGTAGCATATGGACAGGTGATGTGGATCGCCGCGGCTTTTAACGGACTAAAACCAGCCGTTACCGCCATCGTGTTTACCGCAGTTTGGAAGGTCGGCCAGCGAGCACTAAAAACCAGGCTCATGTGGGCGCTCGCAGCGGCGGCGTTTGTTTCGCTATTCTTTCTGCACGCATCGTTTCCTGCAGTGATCGCGACCGCAGCCGCAATCGGGTTCGCAGGAGGGAAATCGTTCCCACAATGGTTTCCCCTAACAGTCGCGCCTAGATCAGAGACACATACCGCCATCATTGACGACCGTGCGCAGGCACCTGAGCACACATGGCCCAGTTGGACACGAACGTGCAAAGTGCTCGCGGTGTCACTCGTACTTTGGTGGATACCTGTGCTCGTAGCTGGGCTATGGCAAGGCTGGCACGGCACGCTAACACAGCAGGGATTTTTCTTCAGCAAAGCGGCGTTAGTGACCTTCGGCGGCGCGTATGCGGTTCTTCCCTACGTTGGACAACAAGCGGTCGAGCATTACACCTGGCTCTCGAGTGCGCAGATGCTCGATGGTCTTGGCCTCGCCGAGACCACGCCCGGCCCGCTCATCATGGTCCTGCAATTCGTAGGGTTCCTCGGCGGCTGGAATCAGCCCGGGGCGCTTTCTCCGCTCGTCTCAGCCACACTCGGTGCGGCGATGACAACCTGGACGACGTTCGTGCCGAGCTTCCTTTTCATTTTCCTCGGCGCACCGCACATCGAACAGGTGCGCGGTGTCGCTTGGTTAAATCACGCACTCTCAGCTGTGACGGCCGCGGTGGTTGGCGTGATCCTCAACCTAGCTGTCTGGTTCGGCCTGCATGCATTTATTCATGCCCAGAGCGATTTAGACTGGTTCGCCATAGTCGTTGCGTTAGGAGCGTTCGCAGCAATACAGCGCTTCAAAATCGGCGTTATCTCTGTTGTAATCGCGAGCGCAGCGCTCGGCATAGCGAGATTTATTTTTCTCGGTCGGCTTTGAACCACATGCTCCTTCACGGCGCACTTAAGGCTGGGTTCGGCGAATGATCGGGATGATTGAGATTGCTCCAATTCCAAGCAACACGAACACGATGAACCCAAGTCGTACGTGAGCAGTTTTGCCAACAGTCAAACTCAGTTCGAGCGGCGCTCCACCGCCCACTTGCAAGCTTCGCGTAAAGGTGATCACACGACCGCGTTCCGGTACCGTGACATCGATTGTGCCTGGTGCTGGTTCGGCTGTGAGTTGTTGATCAACCAAACGTGCGGCAATTCCTTTGAGGGCGACGTTTTCGTCGGCCGTGTTGCCCATCAGCAACTGATCGATCTGCTTCGGATCAAAGTTCACTTTGCCCTGCATGAGAGGGTTCAGATTAGCTGCCTGTTCGAGTTGTTCGTTGCGTGCGCCTTCGGCCCGGTTGTCGAGGTAAAGGCGCTGACGGCGGGTATTGAGGCCAAGCACGGTCTGTTGTGTTTTTAAGTTCCGCAGCTGCACACGCGCATCTTCGTTTGAAGCTTCGTCCAACACCTGGGCATTTGAAACGCGACTGAGCACCTCTCCGGCTTTTTGCTGATCGCCTTGCTGAAGGAAGCTGTTCGCCTCTTCGAGAAGCGCGACTGCTTTCTTTGCTTCGGCGGAACGCTTTGAAACCACGAGTGATTCATATTGCTCGATGCCAAACCAGCCCGCTGCGCGATCCTCGCGCAGACGCAGCCCGCCATGATAATTCTCCATATCGTAACCAGGTGGTATAACCACGCGCCAAGTGACATTTTCTAGCGGGACGCTCAGGCTCGGAGCAACCAATCCGATCGCTCCGCTCTTCCCTGCACCTGGTGTAGTATAAACGAGTCGCACCGACGCCGAAGCGTTGGCTCCGGTATTAGGCGAGACGTGGAAAAGGTAGGCGTCGTTCTCGCGCACAACTAAAACGCTCTCTCCGTTGACGATCGTGTTAAACATCCGCGCGCCTTCCGGCAGACGAACCCGCAGCGTGCTTTTTTCCAGGACATCCACCTTCAACTCAGCCGCGGTAAGCGAAGAGCCAATTGGGGAAAACAGCGTGGTCAAATCGCCCTGCGTGACACGGAGCTTGAGCGCTTCAGCGACATCATGCCGGCGGATACCTACCGTGAGAGCGCTCTCGGGCTCGGCAACACGGAAACAAAGCGCGGGCACGCTGCGATCATTGCGATCCTGTAGATTCGCAGGAACCGCGCTCCAATCCGTGCGAGTCCAGCCACGCGGAGTATTACCCGCTTCAAGTTCGAGCCGACCACTGCCACGAATGGCTACAAATTGAACGGTCTGGCGCGCGCCCGGGAATTCCGGCGGCAAAACCGCTTCCTGCTTTTGATCGCGACTCGCTGGGCCTTGATACTCGATCTGCACATCGGTTTCTCCAGCAATGCCACGCTGGAAACGAATTTCCCACGTATCGGGATTATCTGCGACTATTATCATATCACTCACGGCCGAACCAGTCGCGCGAACTGTACGGATGTGCTCCTCGCTCAAATGCGGGAGTTTCACGCGAAAATGTTTCACCGCGGCATTTTCAACACGGTAACGCAGTCCAATCCGCGTCAGCGTCTGGCCTTCGCGCACCGTCATTTCCTGGAGAGATTGGACGGTAACCCATGGTTCGAGCGCTTCAATTCCAACGGTCAGCACCCAGTCTTCCTGCAAGAGATGAAACGCCAGCGTGCCTGGCTGAAGTCCACCTACGGAACGTGGATCAACCTGCGTTACTCGCTCACGATCGACCGCCCGCAACCGCAACCCTTTTCCTGGTACAATCAAAACCTCTCCCGTCTGACGCGTGGCTTCACGTAAAAGGAAACGCGGCACGGCCCAGCCCACTTGAGCGCGAGGCGCCGCTCCAGCGAGCGTAAGAGCGAAAGCCTGTTCGCCAATCGTGCGCCCGTTCAAATGCAGCGTCACCACCCTGCGCGTACCATCCTGCGCTTCCGTCCATTGACTTAAAGCAGCACCACTCAGCGCCTCAACTTCGAGACCGTCGGGCAGTACGAAACTCAACTTAAATAAACCAACGCGCGTGATCGCGACGTTGAGGTCCACCGCCATTACCATGCGATCATCGTCGAGCGAAAGAATTTGACGGCTGGCCACCCGCACCTCGGGAGCCACCGCGGCGATTTTCAAATCGACATGACCGCCCGACTGTCCAAATCGCCACGCCTGCTGCACGGTGGCGAGCGGCCGGCCCTCTTTCGTCGTCGGAATGAGCGATGTATCGAAATCCTGGATATTGATAGTGGAAAGTTCCGTTGCACGAACGCCCTCAGGCTGCGCGTCGCCGCCAAAAGCAATCGCCAAGGTACCGACTTCTCCGGATGCGCCAGTCACTTTGAGCGGTTCAAGCGAAAGATCGAAAGGTAACGCCCCCGTACCGAGCTGAGTCTCCACCACAAAACTAAATGTACCGGTTTGCGCTGGTTCGACGGCCACGTGTAAACGCCGCTTCGAAGGATCAAACCGCCACGTCCCAACCGGCCCACGAGCCACCTCGCCCACGGTCAGTCCCTTGGGTACCTCAAGTTCCATCTCCGAAACACGGCCTTGAACCGGTCGCACGGTGACCCGCGTGAATCCATTCACCGCGCCAGGACCAGACACGTATAGATTCGAGGTCTGGGCAAAAAATTGCGCCGTCTCTGCCGTGGTATCACGACGCTTGGGTTGTAAGTTAATCACCGGCGTTTTGTGCGGAACTAAAACCAAGGTCGCACCACTGCGGTTTTCACCTAAACCAGTAGTTTGAAGGATTTGCACCGCCATCGGCGACACAAACTCCCAACCGCCCTGATCAAGCACCACTGTCACCCGTTGTGTAGCCGCAGGGCCAGTCGGCAGTTCAATCCCATCAGCCAGCTTCGGCACCGGCATCTCAAAGCGCACGCGCGCCGTAAACACACCGTCGCGCTCCGGAGCGACATAGTAGGCTGTCTGCCCATCACGTTCGACCTTGCCGACGCGAAGCCCCTCACCCTTGAAATCCGTCAATACCGCGGGAGCCTTGAGCAAAAGGAAACTGTCGCCCACAGCACCACGCACGGTCAGTTCCAACTCTGCTTGCAGGCGGTTTTCATGAATAGTCCACGTCTGCACCATCGATTGCGCGGCCCAAGCTCCTTCATGCACAATCGGTGTCGGCTTCGCCACATCAGCACGGGCCGTGACTGGACTGCCAACCGAACCCAGTCCCACTATACCAAGAATCACCAACAATGGCACGATGGTCGAAGCGCCAGAGCTTGGCTCTTCAGGCGGGATTTGCCCCGAATCGTGACGATCGCGATTCCATCGCACGAACACTGGAATGATTAAGAACAAAAATACTGCGGCAGCCACTGACGCGAAAAATAAAATAGCTCCACCACGCTGAGCGAGCATTCCTACCGACAAAGCCACGAGTGCCACCGGCATGATAAATACAGACTTTGCACGCAGCACGGGTAGAAGCCCTCCGACGAGCAGCACCGCGCCAACGACCGCGACTGCCAGGCCCCACCCCACGGTCATTGCCTGCCATTCGCGTACGTTGCCCAGTTGAATAACGACATCGTCTCCCGCGGGCACCATCGACGCAGCATAGGTCAACTGCTGTAGATTGGCTCGGCGTAATGAAAATGCTTGAGCCGTCGTCATCAACGCCGCGCAGATTGCGAGCACGCTGAGCAACAATCCCGCACCTACTTTCCAACCGTAAAATGTACGGAGTAAAAGTGCAGCGAGCGCAACCAAGCAAAGTACCATAAAAATCGCGAACCTTCCCCGATACGAAATCCACTCGAAGCCAGTTTCAGTCAAAGCGGGTTTAATAACTTCGGCATTTCCGCCCTGAGGAACAAGCAGGTAGCCAGCGTCACTATGGAGCGTCCACTCGTTGATCACGGTCGGCGCCACCGTGCGCGGCGCCACCAGCTTGATCTTCGAACTCAAACCTGTTGCCTGACCTAATCGCAACGTGACTGCCACGGGCTCATTCGGATTCATCCGTGCTGGCAGCGGAATAATCGTCTGACCGCCATCAACACGGGCATTGGTCATTTCCCCATCGACCCGCGCTTCCCATAATTTCGCACCCTCAGGCAGGATCATGCGCAGCGCTTTCTGCCCACGCGTCTTCACAAAATAGCGAACATCCGTCACCACCTGACCATCGCGCGAAACCTGGCTCGACAACTTCGCGAAATCGACAACTTGGTCGACCGTTTCACCCTGCGTGTACCACTCCAACGCCATCTCCAGTTTAAACGGACGCGCCGTGTACTGGTAAACCGCGAGTGCAGGCGAGGAAGTCAGCAAACGAAATTCCGCGGGTAACTCCAATGGCTCCAGCTTGAGCAAACCGCCTTCAGCTCCGCTGACGCTGTGCTTCACCTGCAACGGACTAACGACCTCGATGTAGCCACGTTCAGACTGCACACCCAGCGGACGCACTTGCCCGGGCTGTATAGTACCGCCCCGCGCGCTGATTGGTTGTTCAAACGTAAGCAACAACGTCGCGGCGCCAAGCACCGGTTGATGCAGCGAGACGATCACCTGATCACCTTCGCGGCGCCAGTCGCGGCGCACATTTTGACCAACCACGTCGATATTCCCCAAAGACGGCGGCACCTCAATGCGCCACTCACTAGCTGGCGAACCGACCACAAAATAATTCAACAACACGCTGCCATAGACAATCCCCTCTTTAATTGAGTACAGGTGAAAGGCGTCAGCTTGAACACTCTGGCCAAGTGCTTCAATGCGTAGATCCGCCGACCAATCTGATTCGCGAAGCCGCCACGCCTGCTGTAGACCTGGTGTCTGTTTCGGAAAATAGTTAAGCGGCACTTCAACCAGCCGATTCACCTTCGCTGGCACGAGGCGATAGCCCGGCGTGGAAACCGCACCGATGTGACCGCGCACGGTTTTCGCGCCGGGAAATTTCAGCGCGGGCAAACTCCACTCACCCGCCGCTGCCGGCTGATTTTTTTCCAGCCGCAACTGCAACAACTGACGGCCGTCGACGGCCTGGCCAAAAAGTATCTTCAGCGAACGATAACCGTCCGCCGCGCCCGTTTCGGCGACGTAGTCTGTAACATCGCTCCCATTCACGGCTGCCACCGTGTAATCCTGCGGAATCAACAACGACCAGTCGCGCAGAGAGGCCTCGCGCACATCGAGTTCGAGGCTGGCGTTAATCACGCGATCGGTGTCAGCAAGCTCGTAGGTGCAGATCGCGGAGACGCCTACTTCGGGCTGTATCTGCGAGGCAAGCACACGATAACCGTAGCCAGAGGAAGGGAAACGATAGACGAAAACCTGCCGCACGCTTTTATCCACTGCGATACCCGGAAACTGCGCCGGAGCGAGTTGCATCATTCCCGCCACATCAGCGACCTCCAGCCGCACCGCGCCGGTGTTAGCCACACGCAAAAACCCTGAATGACGAACCACCCCTTCAGGAATAAGCCGCAATGGCTCTACGCTCACAGGAAAATTGCCGAGTTCCGTCTGGCTGTTGATGACGAGCGAGCCCTCACTCTCTACGGGACGGCTGAATTGCACTTCAAGCACACGCGCGTCAGTACCGGGCAGAACTTTCCAACCAACAACATTTGTGCCTTCCACCCCGAGGATTTCGCCCGAGCCTTCCAGCCGACAACGTACACTGCCAAGCTTGCCCTGCAAAACCAGGAACCGCATCTGCGCCGATTGATGCATGAGGCCAGCACCGATGCGAACTTCAGACTGCTCCGAACTCGTGAAGAACAACGCGCCTTCTGTCTCGGTCCGCGTGCGTTTCCACGCGAGCGACACTTTGCCGTCGGCCGGCAAAAATCCCTGCCAACCTTGTGCAGTCGCCGCGGGAACAATCGGCGAATCAGCATTGAAACTTATGCCTGCGCCCAATCCTTCGAGCTGCAAAGGCACGACCGAACCAGCCGGCATCATAAAATCAAGCGTTCTCCAGTCGCCTTGCTCCAGGACCTCGGCAGCAAAAGAAAGATCAACCGCCTGCGTGCCCTCCCGATCGCTCACCAAATCATAAGCAAATCCATCTGATCCGACTGGAACGAGCTCGACGTGCCAGCCCTCGCCTGACGATTTTTCCGCCAGTGCTGCGTGCCCGAGCAACAGCCGCAGATGTGCTCCGGCGTTCTGCGCACGTAATTGACCACGCAAACGAAAATTCACGCTGCCGCCCGCCTCCGCCAATTTTCCGCTGAGCTGCGCGCTGCTCAAATCCGCTGCCGCCAACGACGCCCCGCGTTGGACCAGCTTAACCTCCAGGCGGCCTTCGCCTGTTGAGAAAAACTGCAACGGTTCGCGCGCGCCCTTCGAATCGTCGAGCGGCACCAAACCTGCGATCGACACGATTTGAACATCGACCGCCGCATCGGCCTGCAAAACCACTTTTGCGGAAAAGCCGACCGCTTCACCGGGCGTAATGAGAAGGACAGCTTGGTTTCCAGGGATCACCGGTTTTTTCATCCGCGTGCGAATCACCAAATCAAGATCTTGCGGATCAGCCACACCCGGGGTCAGGAGCGGACGAATATCCAATAACCGTTTTCCCCCCGCAGTGCCGGCAGCTTGGCGTACCGACCAGTCGCGCAGATTTTTGCCTGAAACCTCCACCACCTCGCCATCGCCCGAAAGCCCCACGGTCATTACCTCCGGCTTTCCCTGCAACACATGCAATTTCAACTTCAACTCGCTGGTGATTTCAGCCGGGGCCAGTCGCATCGCTTGCTCGACGGCCGCCGAGAAAAACAACGGTGGTGGTGGCGGCACACCTTGCGCGTCGATGATCATCCGACCGCCTTCGGGAGCTAGCGAGGTTGTCACTTTGGCGCTATCGGTTGTTTTCGGAGCAGCCGACACGGCAGTCGTCGCAAAGGCCAGCAGCAGGCCGAGGCCGCGCAGGATGAGGTCGAATACTTTTCTAGCGTTCATAATGGGTTCTCCGTTGGGGTTACTTGGAAAAAATCTATGGATGTTTGTCCTGACAGATCCTTACACGTCCGCTCACGAAAGTTGTCATACCAGAGTCAAAGTTTTGTCAGGTAATTGTCATGAGACCACGGCGCTGCGCGGAACCGAAGGTTCGAAATGTAGGAGCCTACTTGCAGGCGATTTGAATCACACGACAACAGACTCAGCGCCATATCGCCTGTAAACAGGCTCCTACAAGCGAAGTGGCAAAGATTCTTCATGACCGATCACTCTGCAGATAATTTTTTCACCTGCTCGAACATGGTCACGAGATCGTCCACGCGGTCGTTGTCCGGGAAATGACCAGGCAGCGCTTTAACGATAGGCATAAGTTCGTTAAGGCGAGCAGCGTCTTCTTTTTCACCACGCTGAAGAGTTTCTGCGAGCAGCGCAGCCGTGCCGGCGAGTTGCATCGTCGGGCTTGCGCGATCGAAGGCTGGTGCCTTGGCCTCGTAAGGCAACGTCCAGGAGCGCTCAACCATGTTGCCCGTCGACGGATCGAGAAAACGCACAAACACTTCTCCGAGCTCGCCCTCGCCTTGCGGCAATGGCTCAACTTGGTAGACCGCCACCGCCGCTTCCTCCGCTGCAAGTTCGGCCGCGTCAACTTTGTCGTTGCGAAAATCTTCTTCACGCAGCCGGTGTTTCTCGAAACCGATCAAGCGGTAAGACCTAACCCGCGACGGATTGAAGCGCACCTGGAGTTTCACGTTTTTCGCCGCGGGACGAAGCGCACCCGCGAGCTGCCGCGCAAAACCAGCATCGGCATCCTCGGCTGAATTGAGCACGTAGTAGCGCCCGTCACCTTTTCGCGAAAGCGCCTCGAGCATCGCATCGTCAAGTCCTTCCATCCCCACCCCACAGGCGTCAAAGGCGATGCCTTCCTTCCGCGACTCCTCGATCGAGGTAGCCAACTCCTCGCGATCCGCGTTGCCCAGATTCGCAGCGCCGTCGGTTAGGAGCACGATCCGGTTCTGGGCCGTTTCTTCAAATTGACGCTGGGCCTGTTCACGACCGAGCTTCAGCGCCTCTTCGAGATTGGTGCCACCTTCGGCCGGAGTATTCGCAATAATATTGAGAAGTTCGCCGGCCTGATCGCCGGGCACGCTTTCCGCAAGTAGGCGCGGCTGGCGGGCAAACCCGATCAGCGTCACCCGATCGTTTGGGCCGAGCAACGACACGAGTGATTGCATCGCCCGACGCACCGCCGCGACACGGTCTTCGCGCTCCATTGAGCCCGACGTGTCGAGCAACACCGTCAGCCGCAACGGTTGGCCCGCACCGCGTCCCGCCGCCGCAACCTTCATAGCGATGCGAACGAGATTGCGCTGCTGCATTAATGGATGCGCGGCTTGTTCGATATGGCAGGAGATTTTCTCGTTCAGCGCCGGAGTCGGATCGCCATAGTTGAAGGCGTTGTAGAACTCTTCCGGGCGAATGCGCTCGCGATCTAGGTCGCTATCGTGAGCCAACGCTTCCTTGGCAACTTTGAACGACACATCGCTCACATGTAACGAGAAGGTGGAAACGGGTTCCGTCGCGGTGATGATCTCAGTGGCAGAAGGAAGGCTGTTTGGCTTTTTGGCTGGCTGGGAAGGTTTTGGTGCGTTCTCCAAACGACTGTCATCCGACTTTGCTTTTTCGGCTAACGATCCAGATTTTTTTATTTGTTTCGCAGCAAGTGTGTCCTTCGAAATATACCCATTGTTTTTCGAGGAGGAGACCTCAAACGGAGACAGAACCAACTTCTCTTCATCAGCCGTTGCGAGCGCCTTATCCGCCTCACCCTTCCCGCCATACGAGCCTACCTGTTTTTCGAGTTGGCCAACGGACGCGGGGGCAGCAGGTGCTACGAAATTTCCCTGTATTCCGCCCGCTTCAGTATTTGACGCGTACTGCAACAACGCCTGCTTGTCGGCCGCGCCAATATCTCCAGCGGATTCTTTGGGCAATACGGTGATTGCAGATGCAATGTCTTTGAATTCCGTGCGAATGCGGGAACCGGCCAAAGTGTTTGTCGCCTGATAACCGCGCCTCGCTGGCGCATCTTCGTCATCGTCACCGTTCTGTCGTTGAACAGCACGATCGGCGATTTCACGACCCATCTTAGCCAATGCCGCCATCCGCTGGTCGCGGCCGCTTCCTTCGAGCTCTCTTCGTTCTTCGGAACTCGCCTGCTTCCTCTTTTCGGCCAGAGCTATTGCTTCTTCCACTGCTTTCTTTTTCTCAGTGAATTCCTCTCTACGCTTTACTTCATATTGTAGCTTCGCCGCTTCCGGTGGCGCTAGGGCATAGTCGGCATTCTCACTACGCCCTTTGTAGGAAAAAAGAGGTCTATCCATTCTTGTTTCAAGACGACCTCCTTTGTAAGCGTTAGGAACTAACATTACCCCAAACAAACCCAACGTCACACAGGCCGCAGCGGCTAATATCCAGCGACGCGATTTCCGCTGGGCGCGACGCTCAGCTTTTAGCGAGATGATAGGTGATTCCACACGGGCGCTTTGCGGCAACAGCGCGTCAGCCTTCGTCACGCCAAGTTCCTGTAGCAACTTTCCCCGCCGATCCGGCGAGAGCCGCAGCGGATCTTTTTCCGGTCGGACAGCTTCCGCTACCAAACCTTGTATGGCCTGCATTCGGCGTTTAAAAATCGCCAATTCAGGCTTGTCGGTAATGAGTCGTTCGAGCTCAGCGGCTTCGAAAGCCGAGGCTTCGCCTGAGATCCAAGCCACCACACGTGCCTCCAATTCGGTGGCGAGGGTGTTTGCGGTGTTCTTGTTGTCGTCGTGATTCATGGCGTCCTCCTTATCCTTGGCTGCCCTCGATGCCCGCGTGTCGCAGGTTGTCGGCGAGGGCTTTGAGCACATGATGCAACCGATAGCCTACATTGCTCACACTGAGGCCGGTGCGTTTACTGATCTCCGCATATTGAAGATCGTCGTGGTATTTTAGTCGGACAAGGCTGCGATCGCTTTCTGGCATCTCCGCGAGAAGAAGCCGCACCATGCCAACGGCTTCGTTTCTCCCGAGCATTTCGGCGGGCAAAGTGGCTTCAGATTGGGCGGTTTCATCCGTCAGCTCGGCTTCCTTGGGATTGTCACGCAGATGATTAAGCGCGAGGTTTCGCAGACTGCGGTAAAGCCAGCCTCGCGGGTTATCCACTTCAGCCCAGATTTTGTGTAAGCGCAGGAACGTTTCTTGAACCAGTTCTTCCGCCACCATCCGCCGTCCGACGAGGCCGATGGCATAGCGCAGTAACCCGCTTTCCTCGGCTTCAAACAACGTCCCGATATTGGCTGGTTTCGAATTCATCGACTCCGGCAGTGACGCTTTCACAGCGCCAGCCGAGGGCAAGGGTATGTTTTCGAAAACTAAAGATTCCATGGAGCTGAATGCGGGAACGATCGTGCTTCATCCCTATAGACACACTCGCAGCAAAATCCTTAGTAACTTTCTTTATTACCGAATCATTTTATCCATCCATCTAACCTGCAGGCAGAAGCCAATCGCCAGTTCCTACAGGCAAATGCTCCGCTCAGGCGTTAAAAAACGGCACCGCCCTACTCCTCGTATTCAGCCCAACTCGAGCTGGTCTCGGTCACGCGCACACGCTCGACGCGTACGCCAGGAGGCACACGATAACGCACCTCAGGCCCGCCTGACGGCTCGGCTAAACGGCGTTTCAATTCGTCGAAAATTGTCTTCGCCATGACCTCGCTGGTCGGGTCTTTTTTTTCGAAAGGTATGATGTTCACACCGTAAGTCCTTTGAAAAAAAGCGAACTGCGGATCATCGGTGTTGAGACAAAACGCGTGGTCTAGGGTTTCTAAGAACGGCTGGAGGGCAGCCTTCACCGCCTTGAAGTCGCAGACCATGTCGTTGGCATCCAACATGTCAGCTGCGAGCACGATATCCACACGGCGGCTATGCCCGTGCGGAAAACGGCATTTATCGGGGTGCTTGGTGAGCAAGTGCCCCGTTTCGATCTCAAAGCTTTTACTGATGCGGAAAGGCATGGCTGAAACGATCATGTTAAAACGAAAATCAGCAGGCGTGTCGATGCCTCGTTCGTACCCTAATATCTATGCTGCAACGGTGATCATTCCATCTCTTCATCATCGCGATCTCGAAGCCTTATGACAGATCGTGCGGGCGTGTGTTTGTTTGAGTTGGCCAAAGACCGGGTCTACTTTCAACGGGTCATCCTTAACGGGAAGCAGCTACCCCACTTAGCACACCGCGCATGCATCCGCGCCATTTATAAGCTGCGACTCACTGCCATGATTTTACCCCATTTTATCAGTTCCCCTTCGCTCCGGATCAAGCCGGTCCTTTTACGTGTCCTCGGCAAGGACATCCTCAATCCATGAAAATCGGCGGCTATCAAAAAAGTTCACTGGTCCATTTCCCTGGCAAGGCGGCGGCGGTCGTATTCACGCAAGGCTGTTGTTGGCGCTGCCCTTATTGCCATAACCGCTCGCTCGTTTTTCCCGCCCGTTTTCAACCTTCAATACCGGTCGAAGAGGTTTTCGATCATCTCCAACTTCATCGTCAGCAACTCGACGGCGTGGTCGTCACCGGCGGAGAACCAACGTTACAACCCGATCTGATCGATTTCCTACAACGTGTGCGCCAGATGGGGTATCAAATCAAATTGGATACCAATGGCAGCCAGCCCAGCGTCATCGCCCGGCTACTTCAAAATAATCTCGTGGACTACATCGCCATGGACGTCAAAGGGCCGTTGGGCGAATACGCACGCTTCACTGGTTGCGAGGTCGACACCGGACCGATCGAGTTAAGTATCGAACTCATTAAACAATCCAATATCGGTTACGAATTTCGTACCACCCTGGTCGGCGGCCTGCACAGCCAAGCGCACATTGAGCAACTCGCTCCACTCATGTATGGCGTTCGTCGATACGCTGTGCAGTCCTATCAGCTGCCGCCGAGCGATTTTCGGACCCAGCCGCATTTTACTCCGCCCGATGTCAGTCTTTTCCACACGGCCAGCGAGGCCTTGCGCGACAAGGTTGAAGAATTTTTAGTGCGTTAAGATTCAGGCAACGGTCCACAACTACTTCCAATCGGCCATTCCATAGGATTTGAGTATCTTCTCAAATTGACCCGAAGCGCGCAACTTTTGCACGCCCTCATCAAAGAGTTTCGCATATTTCACGCCAACCGGTGTGCTTGAGAATGCTAGGTAGATAGGTTCGTTTTGATGCGTGTGTACGATGTGAAAATCAGAGGGGGACAACCCCATTCCCTTAACCGTCCAAACAAAAACCGCCAATGTCTCAGGCATCGCATCGATCTTGCCTGCCTTCAATTGGGTGAGCCCGTCAACAAGCGGAGCGTCGCCCTTAAACATCACTACTTTCGGCGCACGGTTAGCTTTGATGTATTCGTCGAGTGAATCCCAGTAAGTATAACCTTCAATCGCACCTAAACGAATATCCCTTAGAGACGCATTACTATCAAACTTCCACGGATCATCTTTCCGCACTAGAAGTACGACGCGCGGCTCACCGATCGATTCCCGCGGCACGGTCAGTCCTTTAGTTTCATCTGAACCCGCCCCGATAACACCTTCGATCTTCCCCTCGCGTGCTGCATCCAGCGCTTCAGCCCAGGGCATGGTTTGATAATCGATTTTGATCCCAAGCGGTTCGAAGATCATTTTCGCAAGTTCGACCGCGAAACCCGGATGCTCTGCGGAGGGATCACCATTGTAAGGCATCCACGTATCGGCCCGAAGACGCAGCGTTTCAGCTGCTGAAACAGTTGCCACCGCTAAACAAAACAGAAATCCAAACGAGACCGAATTGAATAAGGTCTTAGTAAATGAGCACATGCCTAACTTATCGTCCGCCCCTCGTTAAACTTAACCTCCGATCCAAAAGAGTTAATCGCACAAAAGACGTATTAAGCGCCGTGATTACTCTTTACATCTAATTATTCATTAGAGGTTTATGATCCGAAAAACTTAAGGATTTTCCGCATCGATGCAACGAGTTCATCGATCTCCGCTGCGTTGTTATAAACGTAGAAACTTGCGCGCACCGTGCTCGGCAAGCCGAGTTTTCGCATCAGCGGTTGGTTGCAGTGATGGCCGCCGCGCAACGCTATGCCATCTTGATCGGCGAAGGTGACGACGTCATGTGCGTGCGCGTCCTTAAGCGCAAAGCTCACGAGGCCGCTCCGCGCGCCTTTTGGACCTAGAATCCGGATGCCGGGTAACTCGCTCAACGCTGCGTAGGCCTGAGCTGCAAGTTTATGATCGTGTTCCGAAATGCGCGCCCGACCCAATGCATCGAGGTAATCCATCGCCGCGTGCAGCGCGATCGCGTCAGCCACATTGGGCGTGCCCGCTTCGAAACGCTCGGGCGACGGTTTCCATTTACTCTGGAAAAACTCAACGCTCGTAATCATGCCTCCGCCGCCCTGCCAAGGCGGCATCGCGTCGAGCAGTGCGCGACGGCCGTAAAGTACACCGATTCCGGTCGGACCAGCCATCTTATGACCAGAGAATGCGAGGAAATCACAGCCCAGCGCTTGCACATCGAGCGGCTCGTGACCGATGGACTGCGCAGCGTCGATCAGCGTGAGCGCCCCCACTTTTGTGGCCTTGGCGCAAAGTTCGGCAACGGGGTTAATCACACCCAAAGTATTCGAAATGTGCGTGAACGCGAAAAGCTTAACTTCAGGTGTGAGGAGTTTATCCAACGCATCGAGATCGAGACCTCCCTCGGCGTTTTCGCCGACGACCGGAACGTAACGCAGTGTCGCCCCCGTGCGCGCAGTGACCTGCTGCCAGGGCACGAGGTTGGAGTGATGCTCCATCTCGGTGATCAGAACGACGTCGCCTTTTTTTAGGTTGGCCGCGCCCCAGCTTTGCGCAACGAGGTTGATCGATTCGGTCGTGCCACGCGTGAAAACGATTTCTTCTGGTTCGGCGGCGTTGATAAACTTTGCCGTGCAGACCCGCGCCGCCTCGTAGCCATCCGTCGAGCGCATCGAAAGCGCGTGAAGGCCGCGATGGACGTTGCTGTTGTCCTGTTGATAGAAACGCGCGAGCACGTCGATCACCGCACGGGGTTTGTGCGTGGTCGCAGCGTTGTCGAGATAGATGAGCGGTTTGTTGCCGATATGCTGATGCAGCACCGGAAAATCTGCGCGCACATCATCCCAAAAACTGGAGGCAATACGCGGCTGTTTTAAAACGGGCAGTGCGGTCATGGCTTTGTGTCCGGCTGTTTGAGGGCTTCGAGCGCAGCGTGCCACGAGAGCGTAGCGCATTTTATACGCGCGGGAAAGGTGTGCACCCCAGCGAACGCAGCAAGTTCGTCGAATTCTTCGGGCGCTTGGCCGGTTTTCACGATTTCGGCGAACCTCTTATACGTTTCCTCCGCCTCGGCGGGTGTCTTGCCCTTGAGCTGAGTGGTCATGAGCGAAGCCGAGGCCTGCGAGATCGCGCAACCAGAACCCTCAAAGGAGATTCCACCGATGCGCTGGCCGTCGAATTGCAGGTAAACCGTGCAGTTATCACCGCACGTCGGATTGTCGCCCGTCGCTACACGGTTGGCAGTGGGCAGCTTACCGCGGTTACGCGGACGCTTATTATGGTCGAGGATGACCGATTGATAGAGATCGCTGAGATCGCTCATGAAGGAACGGAGAATAGCTAATCTCGTTCCAAACGCAAAGCCCGCGTTTCTGCAGCGTGCGCTTTTAAACACGACTGTGCCGCCTACAGAAAATACTTTACGTCTGATTTGGAAAAAATTTGTCCGGATTTTCTTACAGCGGCTGGTATAAAGAAATCCATCCCATGTCTAGCGACTCAGAACTGATCCTCCGATTCACCCAGGAAGCCTCACAGGAGGCATTCAACGACCTTGTAAGGAACCACATCGACTTCGTTTACGCCACGGCCCTGCGCCTCGCGGGCAGCGACGCCCGCGCCGCAGCATCCACTCCAAATTCTAAGGATGAAACCGAGGTCATCGCGTTGCGAAAAGAACTCGATGCTCTGGCTCAAGACCGAGCCAGAATTCGCCGCCAAATAAAAATTTTGCAGGACGTGGAATTCGTCGACGTTACCATGCCTGAAAAGCCCGAAGAAACCGCCAAAAAGGAAGCTTCTTCAATCAAAGAACAGGAGAAAAAAGCGCGGGAATTTCGTAGTGCCGTCGTCGGACACTATGCGCCATTTTATTACCAGGCCGGACTCAACGCGGCACAGATCGATCAGTTCGAAACGATGATGACCGAGCATTGGCAGGACACTGCTGATGTGAAAGCAGTCGCCGAACTGGAAAAGCTGAAAGACGACGATGCGGAGGTGGCACAACTCCGCACCAAAGCGAACGACACCCTTGAGAAAAACGAAAAAGCATTGCTCGGTAACGACGGCTTCCAGCAGTTGCAGGAATTTGAGCGAACGCTGCCTGCACGTGATTTTGTCGCCTCGGTGGCAACCCAACTCTACCACACCAACACGCCGCTAACTGGCGATCAGGCCCAGAAGCTAACGAACCTCCTCGCCGAAAATAATCAGGCCTACAAGAAGGGTGGCAAAATCGATCTGGCGGAAACAGATTGGCAAACTGTGCGCGATAAGCTCGTCACAGTGATCGGACCGGGCAAACAATCGACTGCGTTTGAAAATTCGTTCAACCTGACGGCATTGCTTCCTAAGCAAGGCGAAGAAATCGGCAAGAAAATCGAGATGCGGCTGGGCATTGCTCTTTCTGAAGAGCAGAAAAAATAAATCCCGCCTCAAATCACCTGCGCGTGTTTGCCAGCGGCGGGTTTGAGTGTGGCGTCGAAGCGCATCGCGACTATTCGTAATAAAGGCATCCCAATGGGGGTCACGGTAAAGCCGTTAGTGCCCAAGCCAACGATTCCGTCAGCCACGAGGTCCTGTAGTGAAGCGATTTCACGCCCGTAAACTTGTGGAAAATTTACGCCGAGCTGGGCAGAGATCTTTTGGTAATCAAGCCCGCGGTCGCACATGATGCGCATGATAATCGTGCGGCGGCATTTGTCCTCAGCGCTCAGCCTTAAACCACGCTCCACCGGCAATTGACCGGAGGCGAGCGCCGTGCGGTAGGCGATGAGCGTTTTGTGGTTTTGGATATAGACGTCGGGTGTCTGCGAGATCGACGAAAGCCCAAAGCCATAGAGCGACGCGCCCGCGTGCGTGCTGTAGCCCTGGAAATTGCGGTGCAACGTGCCGGCGCGCTGGGCACGGGCAAGTTCGTCGTCGGGCTTCGCGAAGTGGTCGAGTCCGATGTCGATATAGCCGGCTGACGTCAGGCGGTCGTGCGCGAGCGCGAACATCGCGAGTTTTTCCTCCGCCCTAGG
>Ga0302322_100000923_pt1 | contig 23230 bp, 24 predicted proteins | sample Fen_T0_2_FD_203757 | JGI IMG/M metagenome (GOLD analysis project Ga0302322, IMG submission 203757) | Peat permafrost microbial communities from Stordalen Mire near Abisko, Sweden - Fen_T0_2 | ecosystem: Environmental > Terrestrial > Soil > Wetlands > Permafrost | place: Sweden: Abisko...
CCGGCGAGATCGTCGACAGCAAATGCTTTCTTGGGGTGATGAATCCAGGCCAGCTCCTGCCTCACCGCGCCTGCGCGATCCGGTGTATCAGCGGCGGCGTGCCGCCCGTCCTGCTGGTGCGCCAAAAAGACGGCCCGGCAGTTTATTTGCTGCTCGTTTCCAGCGAGGGCAAGCCCGTGAACCAGCAGGTGCTGAACCTGGTCGCCGAACCGGTTCAAATCACCGGTGAAGTTGAGCGTCAGGGCGATTGGCTCATTCTCCGGGCGGATCCGACAACGTATCGTCGTTTGGAATAATCTCATGAAATGTATCAACCACCCTGCCACTGACGCCGTCGCCGTTTGCCCGTATTGCGGACGAGCGCTTTGCGCCGCATGCATTCCGCTGCCCCTCGCGCCGCGCCTTACCTGTTCTGACGCCTGTAAAATGGCCTTGGTGCATGAAACCCAAGCCGTGCAGCTATTGCTCGCCAAAAGTGTGCAAAGCGCCCGGGCCAGTTCTTTCTATAATTACCTTTGCGGCGGATTGTCTGCCACCGCAGCGGCCGCTGCCTGGTTTCTGTTGCCATCTCCTTTCCTGATCTATTTTACTGCGGGCTGTGCGCTCGTATTCTGTGCCGCCGGGTATTGGCACGGCCGCGGGGGAAAAGTCGCCCGCCCTAACTTCCAATCTGGCTAAGGCGGAGAAGATATGATCCGGGGCGTAATGTGCTGCGGACAATTCCAGTCAAAGGCGATTACATCAATCACAAATAGCCGCTCAATGCGGGCTCGGTAGCCGGGCAAGGCCAGGCGTGCTGCCAAGGCGTGGTCTTCGTCGGGATCTAACACGCGGGCATGGCCAAGCAGTTTCATGCGCTCCCGCCGGTTGTAATCCATGAAGAACAACGCCACCCGATCGTTGTTGGCGAGGTTGCCGACGGTAATCAACTGGCGATTGCCGCCGAAGTCGGCGAAGCCGAGCGTGTGGAAATCAAGCACGCGCAAAAATTCGGGTGGACCGCCACGGTGCTGGATATAGGGCCAGCCTGTCTCACTGGTGGTGGCCAGATAAAAGCTGTCACGTTCCACAATGAAAGCGGCGGCTTCCGGACTGAGCGGCATGGGTTTTACCTTGGCCGTCGCCAGGGTCGCCGAGCGACCGCCATATTGCGCCTGCGCCGCCAGCACGGACGGTGTAAATGTAAGCTGGTAAAATGCGGTGTTCATATTGATGGTGTTAGCACGGTCATGATTTTAAGTGCCGTTCCAATTCAGTAACGCTATCCAGCAGCAGCCGGCGAAGATCGGCGCGCGCCAGAATCGCCGTTTCATCTAACTGATTTGATCCCAAGGGAAGCGATACGCAGGCGGGGGCAATAATTCGGGCCGACATTGTCCGCAATACTTCAGTTAGCGAATCCAGCACCCAAGTTGAGCCGCGCGACGCATGCAGAATGACCACCGGCTTGCCGGCGAAGGCCGGTTCACTCACCAGCCAGTCGAGCCCGTTCTTGAACGAGCCGGGTAGTCCATGCGTGTATTCCGGTGTCGAAATCACCAACGCATCGGCCCCGGCCACCGCGCGGCGTAGCTCCGCCACCTCGGCGGCCACCATCTCACCATCGTTGTCGGGATTGAAATGCGGCAACCGGCCCATGTGCTCGAAAGGCTGAACCACGAAACCCGCCGGCACCAGCCGGGCAAACACCCGGAGCAGAGCGCGATTCACAGAGCGGGCGCGCAGGCTGCCGCAGAGTGTCAATATTTTCATACCACCGCCGCCAGTTCGGCACGTAATTGCCGGCGCGCCCGGTGAAGCATCACCCACAGATTGCTCTCGGAAATCTTGAGCTGTTCGCAGACCTCGCGGTTTGAACGCTCCTCAATGGAGTAGAGCTGAAACACCTGCGCGATGCGCGCAGGCAACTTGCCCAGCGCCTTTTCCAATTCCTGACAAAATTCGCCCAGTTCCAACCGGCGGCTGGAGGACAACGATTCGTCGGCTATCTGATGAAGCCACAGCATGGATTCATCGAATCCGTCGCCCCGCTCGGAGGTCGGCAGGGGCTCCACGCGAACCGCGCGTTCGCGGCAGACCTGACGGAGATGATCGCAAATCTTGTGCCGCAGAATTCCCACCAGCCAGGTGCGGGCGGAACTGCGCCCCGAAAAACCGGCCAGTGCTTTGAGGGCGGCCAGGAACGTCTCTTGCACGAGATCCTCCGCGACATGCGGGTCGCGCACCTGACCGATGGCAAAGTTGAACAGGTAGCTGCCGTAATCATCAACCCAGCTCGTTGCCACAGCATTCAAATCATCCGTCGCTGTTAATGATGGCATGGGAGTATTCATAAAGATTTTGTATTTGACGGAGGTGATTGCGGAATGCCACCAGTTTTAGGCCGCGGTGGCAGGGTGCTCCCAGCGAAACTTCCGCTCGGCTTCGGTGATGGGAAGATCGTTGATACTCGCGAACCGGCGCTGCATGAGACCATTGGCGGCGAATTCCCAGTTCTCGTTCCCGTAAGCGCGAAACCATTGCCCGGTTGCATCATGAAATTCATATTCGAACCGCACGGCGATGCGGTTGCCGCGAAAGCCCCAAAGTTCTTTGCGCAAGCGATAGTCGAGTTCGCGCGCCCATTTGCGCCGGAGCAATTCGATGATGGCCGGACGCCCATTGCCGAACTCGGCGCGGTTGCGCCATTCAGAGTCCTCCGTATAGGCCAGCGCAACGCGCTCCGGATCGCGACTGTTCCAACCGTCTTCGGCGAGTTGAACTTTCAATTGGGCAGTTTCTTCGGTGAACGGCGGCAGCGGTGGGCGAATATCCATAAAATCGGGGGTGGTTAATTTTTGATTAAAATGAGTTGGGTTGCCCGGACTGGCCGGGCAACCCGACGAGGGGGAATTACATGCCATGTTTCTTGACCAATTCGGGCCAAAGCTGGTTCGCCTTGGCCACGTTGCCATCAAAGTCAGTGTTGAACTTTTTCAGGATTTCGCCATTCAAGTTGAGGTACAGCTTGCCGTCGCGAACCTGCCAGGTGTTGATGTCCACGGGAAACAGTTTGCCCAAGCCCACGCCAAATGCGCAGAACCCGCCACACTGCGGCACATACTTTTCCGGGCTCGCGGTAAACAGGGCCTTGTGCTCTTCGCTGGTGAAGAAGTAAGTCGCGCCCTGATATTCGGCGCTGATGAAGGGCGAGCCATTCACCGGTTTGGCGTCGGTGAAGAACGCGACTGTGTCATAACCGCTCACGGCTGCCTTGCTGGCACCGGAAACGTTGACGAGCTCGCCGGCAAAGGCGGAGACAGACAGCAGCGCGAGGGCCGCAAGGGACTTGATGGTGTTTTTCATGTTTGGTTTTCTTTCTTGGTTTTTTGGTTTGTTTGTTTGGTTCGATCCACCGTGCACATCATGTGCGCCGGTGGAAAATCTTCAGGCGCGGCCGGCTTCTTTCTGCGCTTCGGCCACGCCGGGTTTAACCTCGGGGAAGTCCACGACGGTCTGCGCCACATGGTTCAGGTAGTTGGTCAGGATGTTCACCGCCACGTTGGCGACGGTTTCAACAATTTCCGCGTCGGTCAGGTTGCCGGTGCGTGCCGCCTGAAACTCGGCGGGGCTCAGTTCTCCGCGCTGCACCACCACCGAACGGGCCAGGCTGAGAATGGCGGCCGTGTGCTCATCCAACGCCTCGACTTTGCGCGCGGCGAGGATGTCGCTTTCGGCCAACCCCGCCTTGCCACCGAGGAATGTGTGAGCACTGAGGCAATAGCCGCAGTAATTGATCTCGGCGACGGCCAATGCGATCTGCTCGCGCACTTTGACACTCAGCACGCCGGTAGCCAGCGCGCCGCTGAAATTCAGGTAGCCGGCGAGTGCGGCGGGCGAATTGCCTAGCACGCGGAAGAGATTCGGCACGATGCCAAGTTTGGCTTGCACGCCGTCAAACAGTTGCTGGGTCTTGCCGGTGGCGTTAGCGGGGTCGAGTTGAGTAATGCGATTCATATTATTATTTATTGGTTGGTACTGCGTTGTTGCAGCGATACCCGACTTAACACAAGATGCGTGCCAACATGCCCAATGCGCACAAAACCACCATTTCATTGGAGTTTTGACAGAAACAGCACACCAACCACCGTTACGATATTTCGTTAATTACGAACTTTAGTTGCGCTTAATTACGTGATCTCGTAGTGTTTTGCCGTGAACGGCGCAAAACTTCCTCAAGTCATGGTGGCGATGGCTCAAATCCGGTCGCTGCCCGAAGTGCTGCGGGCGGTGGTCGAAGGAATTTCCGAATGTCAGAAGGTAGTGCTGGCGCGAATATGGCTGACGGACAAGGGGGATATCTGCGAGCAGTGCCGCTTGCGTCCCGAATGCCCGGATCAAACCCGCTGTCTGCATCTGGTGGCGAGTGCGGGGAACCCCACCATCCCAAACTGTGACTACACGAGGCTCGACGGTGCCTTCCGGCGTTTTCCGCTGGGCGTACGCAAGATTGGACGGGTGGGAAAGTCGGGCGAACCGCTGCGGCTATCCGGAGTAAGCGGGAGCGAAGAGTGGGTGGTGAATCCGGAATGGATGAAGCACGAGCAAGTAAGAACCTTCGCCGCGCAACCCTTGGTCTTTCGCGGCGAAGTCCTGGGCGTGCTGGCTATTTTCGACACTGGCCTGCTGAGTGATGACGATTTTCAGTGGTTGCGCGTCTTTGCTGATCACGCGGCCGTCAGCATCGCCAATGCCCGAGCGTTTCAAGAAATCGAAAGGCTGCGCGCCGGGCTAGAAGTGGAAAATGATCAGCTGCGCGAGGAGTTTCGCGACCTTTTCGACGAAGCTCCCATTCCTTACGTCTACGAGGGGCTGGATACCCGGTTTATCCGGGCCAACCGGGCGGCGCTCAGAACCCTGGGTCTCAAACCTGAAGAAGTCACCAGCACTTTTGGCAGTTCATTTGTGCCCGACACTCCGGAAGCTCAGCGCCGGGCGCGCCGGGCACTGGAATCCATTGGCAAGGGAATTGACACCAGCGGGGTGGTGCTCGAACTGCGCCGCAAGGACAACGGCCAGCCGCTGTGGGTTCAGTGGTGGTCCAGGCCTGCGCCCAATGGCCAGTCCACCCGCACCATGCTCCTGGACATCACCGACCGCGTGCTCATGGAGCAGGAACAGACCCGGCTCCAGGCCCAAAATGAGTATTTGTTGGAAGAAATCCGCAGTGCCAACAATTTCGGCGATATCATTGGCGACAGTCCGGGGCTGCGGAAAGTGATGCAGCAAATCCAGCTGGTGGCGCCCACTGATGCCGCCGTGCTGATCAATGGCGAAAGCGGCACGGGGAAAGAACTGGTGGCGCATGCCATTCACGAAAACAGTCCCCGCAAAGGCCGGCCGCTCATCAAAGTCAACTGCGGTGCCATTCCCGAGAACCTGTTCGAAAGCGAATTCTTCGGCCATATGCGTGGAGCCTTCACCGGCGCAGTGCGCGACAAGCCAGGACGCTTTGAACTGGCCGATGGCGGCACGCTTTTTCTGGACGAGATCGGTGAAATCCCGCTGGCCATGCAAGCAAAGCTGTTGCGCGTCTTGCAGGAGCAGGAAATCGAGCGGGTGGGTGACACCCGCACCCGCAAGATCAATGTGCGAATCATTGCCGCCACGAATCGCGATCTGAAGCAAGAGGTGGAGGCCGGCCGTTTTCGGCAAGACCTGTATTATCGGCTCGTGGTGTTTCCTTTGGAAATTCCGCCGCTGCGCGAGCGGCGCGAAGACATTCCCAAACTGGCGGCCCATTTTTTGCGCGCCACCGCACGGAAAATGAACTGTCCGGCGCCGCGTTTTACCCCGGCACATGCCGAACAGCTCACGGCCCATGCGTGGCCCGGCAACATTCGCGAGCTGCAAAACGCCGTCGAACGCGCGGTCATCCTCGCGCAAAGCGGGCCGCTGAACTTTGAACTGCCAGCGACCAAGGTGAACCTTTTTATCCCGGCAACCATTGCGCCAGCCTCAACCACCACCATTCGCACCCGTGAGGAGTGGAAACGCCAGGAACGCGAAAGCATTACAGTGGCCTTGAAACAGAGCGGCGGCAAGGTGTTCGGCCCCGGCGGCGCCGCCGAATTATTGAACATGAAACCAACGACGCTGGCATCACGCATCAAGGCGCTGGGCATCCGTTAATCCTGACGGCCAGGCCGCAGGAATTGCTCCGGCCACCTTATTTGGCAGCCATCGGTTTAATCTGGTCGATTATTTCCCGCAAGGCGACGGCCCCGGCATAACCGGCGCGTTGATAAACGATACGGAAATCCGGGTTGGTTGGGGTCGCGTGCGTACCATCAATGATCACGATAAGCGGCGTCCCCTCCCCGGCGAGTTTATTGAGGAGCGCCGCATTGAGATCATTCACCACGAAGTCCGCGCCAACCTCCTTGATAAATGCCGCCGTCTGCGTCGGGTTTTCCGCCTCGATGTTTACCGCCACCACCCGCACTGGCACGCCGGCGGCGTTGCCGTGTTTTGCCGTGTAATAATGCTGAATGTTAGGTTCGATATCTTTTGAGGCCAGGCGGCAGGGGCCGCACCAATAAGTAAAAAAATCCAACACCACTATTTTACCGCTGAAATCCGCCAGCTTCACGGGCATGTTGGACTCCCATTTCGGCAGTGAAAAATCAGGGGCGATTCGGGGTGCGGCCTGGGTATTTAGTTGCATGGCGTGAAGCGCCAAGATCAGGGAGAGGAGCAGTTTGTTTTTCATAAATGTTCAACGAACGAAGAGAAATTTGCTTCGCTTCATACAGGTGAGTCGCACCACACACCACCAGCCTTACACGTAATTTTCAAAAAAGCTCCCCCCTGGCAAACCCAGCGGACGGAAAATAGTTGTAAGGAATGGCCTGAACGAAAGACCAACCATCAGGCAGGCGACCCAACATCGTGCCATGCCTGACCAATTGATTGAACACATGAACCACCTTTTAAAAAAACTTTTGCGCCTCGCGCTATTATCAACCGCCGCCGCGAAGGCCCAAACCAACCTGATCCAATTCCAGAGCATCCGCGAACAAACCGCCCTGCTGGAACTATATACGTCGGAGGGTTGCAGCAGTTGCCCGCCGGCGGAGTCGTGGCTGTCCGGCTTGCAAGATTCGCTCCAGTTGTGGAAAGCGTTTGCGCCGGTCGCTTTTCATGTGGATTACTGGGATTCGTTGGGCTGGAAGGATGCCTGGTCAAATGCGGGCTATTCTGAACGCCAGCGGGCTTATGCGAGCTGGTGGCGCAGTGACAGTGTTTATACACCGGGATTCATCCTCAACGGCCAGGAATGGCGCAACTGGTTCGCCGAGAAAAACTTGTCGGTGATCCGGCGCGAACGAGTTGGCATCCTCACCGTGACGTCAGCCGATACCAACCATTGGCAGGCGAGTTTTTTGCCGGAACAACCGGCCAAAACCGGCTACATCATCCACGCCGCTCTACTCGCGGGCGGAATTGTTTCAGACGTCAAGACGGGCGAAAACCAAGGGCACAAATTGCGCCATGATTTCGTGGCGGTGAACGTCGTGCATATCGGCACGACCACAAGCAATGGGGTCGTGAGCGGCAAATTCATTTCAGACACGACCAGGTTTGCGACCGGCAAAACGCTGGCGCTGACCGTCTGGGTCACGCAGGCCGGCCAACTGAAGTCGCTGCAAGCCACCGGCGGCTGGTTGATTCCGCCAGCCCTCAAATAATTTGTAAGGCCCGCGACTTTCCTCCGACGAACCTGCGTATGAAAAAACTATCCTTATTGATTCTCGCCGCCGGACTGGCTCTGCCGGTTTTTGCCCAAACCAAAACCTTGCTTAACCTCGATAAAACCGGCGTGGCCATCCAAGGCTACGATCCCGTCGGTTTCTTCACCGACCACAAGCCGGTAAAGGGCGACCCGAAGTACGTGACCAAGCGTGACGGGGCAATTTACTTTTTCGCCTCCAAGGAGCACAAAGAGCTGTTTGCTCAGGACCCCGCCAAATACGAACCCGCCTTCGGCGGTTATTGCGCTTACGGCGTCTCACGCAACAAGCTCGTGGAGATCGATGTCGAAGCCTCGCAAGTCGTGGACGGAAAACTGTTGCTGCAGTATAGCAAGGGAGTCCGGGATGATTTTAATCAGGACGTCAAAGGCAATCTGGCCAAAGCCGATGCCAACTGGCCGGCACTCCTCGCCAAAAAAGGTAAATAATTGTAAGGATCGGCGCACCACTTCGACCAACCCACAACCTTTATGCATCCGCTTACCAAACCTCAGAAAATCGCCAGTTGGCTGGTTCGCATTACCGCGTCAGTCATCTTGTTGCAAACCTTGTTTTTCAAATTCACGGGCGCACCGGAGTCGGTGTATATCTTTACCAAAGTCGGCCTAGAGCCGTGGGGCCGCTACGGCTCCGGCGTAGTGGAACTCATTGCCGCCGTTTTGCTGATGTCTTGCTGCTATGGCTGGCTCGGGGCCTTGCTTGCCCTTGGCGTCATGGCCGGGGCCATTATTTCCCATTTAACCGTGCTGGGCATCGTCGTTCAGGATGATGGCGGCCTGCTGTTCGGCCTGGCCATTACGGTGACACTTTGCTGTCTGGTCACTCTCGTTTTGCACCGCCGGCAAATACCTTTCGTCGCCCAAATCTTTCAACCGAAGCACTCATGAATACCATCCCCGCCAGCCAGGACCGCGAATTAATTCAGTCCGTCATTGAGATTTTGCAGCAAGGCGAAGCCCTGCTGGCGGAAATCAGCGATGCCGACTATACCCACAAAGTACCTGTGGCGTTCAACGCCACCATTGGCGGGCACTACCGTCACTGCCTTGATCATTTCCGCACTTTGGTCGGGTCGGCGGCGACCGGCGACTTGGACTATGATCGGCGTGAACGCGGCACGCTCATTGAGACCGATCGCTTCGCTGCGCTGAACGCGACGCGCGAATTGCGCGAGAGCTACCAAAAATTGGATCCAATATATATTCCCCGCCTGCTTCTCGTGACCTGCCAGACCAGCTATGCCACGAGCGGTTCACAGGTTTCGCCCTCCACCATCGGGCGGGAAATTATGTATGCGGTCGCCCATGCGGTACATCACTACGCGCTAATTGGGGTCATGGGCGGGATTCTGGGCCTGCCCCTGCCCACCGGTTTCGGGGTTGCGCCCTCAACGATCAAGCACCAGGCACAAACTGCGCTGACGGCAGTATGATTTCCATGACTGAAGCCCTAACATTATCATCAGGAGCCGCAGCCGCATGGCTGCCGCTGGGGCAGGCAATGGGCTTTTTTTTGGCCACATTTGTACTGGAAGACGTGGCGGCGGTTGGGGCTGGGCTGCTGCTAGCCACGGGGGGCATTTCCTGGCCGGCGGCATTCACTGCCTGTTTCCTCGGCATCTGGCTCGGGGACGCAGGGCTCTATGCCCTGGCGCGGTTCGCCGGGCGGGCCTGGTTCGAACGATCGCGCCTGGGAAAATTTTCCCCGAAGGTCGCGCGCAGCGAAAAATGGTTCACCGACAGCGGGACAACCATCCTGATTTTCAGCCGTTGCGTTCCGGGCGCGCGATTGCCCACGTATCTTGCCGCCGGTTTCTTGCGCGTACCGGTGGCCCGCTTCCTTTTGATCACCGGCCTGGCAGCCATGGGGTGGACCTTCCTCATTCTGCTGGTCGCTCAAACTTTCGGCGCACAAGTCACCCAATGGCTTGCGCGCTATAAATCCGGCGGGCTTGCCGCGCTTGGCGCTGGTTCCGCGTTGTTTATCCTGCTGCAATTGCTCCACCGGGCATCATTGAAAATTGATACTCAAAAGTTGGCGGCATGGATCGGGCGCTGGCGGCATTGGGAATTTTGGCCGGCCTGGCTGTTTTATCCACCGGTGGCGATTTACTATCTCTGGCTGGCCATCAAGTATCGTGGCACCATGCTGCCGACTGCCGCCAACCCCGGTATTTTCTCCGGTGGCATCGTCGGTGAATCCAAGTTGGCCACCTTGCGCGACCTGATGGCCGGCAGCCCGGACTTCACGGCGGAAGCGGAATTGCTGGGCGGGACTACAGTGGAAGAACGGTTCGCTTCACTTGGGGAAATCTGCGCCCGGCGCAACCTTGCCTACCCCTTCATATTGAAGCCTGACGTGGGACAGCGGGGCGCCGGCATCAAGCTGATACGCACCCAGAGCCAGGCGCTCGCATACTTGAAACAGACCAGCGCGGCTTTGCTGGTGCAACGCTTTGCGACCGGGCCACATGAAGCGGGCATTTTCTATTACCGTTTCCCCGGCGAATCCCATGGACATATTTTCTCCATAACTGAAAAGATTTTTCCAACCCTGGTCGGTGATGGTAAATCCTCGGTCGCAGAATTGATCTGGCGTGATCCCCGTGCCCGCTTCATAGCCAAGAAATACCTGACCCGCCTGGGCGTGCGGCAGCACGATGTGCTGCGCGCCGGCGAAACACTCAAATTGGTCGAAGCCGGCAATCACGCCCAAGGCTGTATCTTTCGTGATGGCGCCCACCTAGCCACGCCCGCGTTGACGGCAACCATTGACGAAATTTCGCGGAAAGTCAGCGGCTTCTTCATCGGTCGCTATGATATCCGTTATGCGAACTTGGAAGAATTGCGCGCTGGGAAGAATTTTCAAATCATAGAACTGAATGGCGCCGCCGCGGAGGCTACCAACATCTACGATGCTCGGAATTCCCTTTGGACAGCCTATGGCACGCTTTTCCAGCAATGGAATTTGGTTTTCGCCATTGGTGCGGAAAACCGAAAGCGCGGCTGCGTGACTACCAAGCTGCCCTGCCTGTGGCGGGAGTGGCGTCATTATGCCCGCATTGCGGCGACGTATCCGGCCGCCGATTAAACCATGTGCACCGTCAGCTTCATACCCCGCTCACGCGGTTATGCTCTCATGATGAACCGCGACGAAAAGCGTACACGCATCGCGGGTCTCCCGCCCCAACTCCACAAAATTGACCGCCGTGCCGTGCTCTACCCCTCAGAGCCTGGTGGCGGCACGTGGATTTCGCTCAACGATACCGGGGTGACCTTGGTGCTGATCAATTGGTATTCTGTTAACCAAAGAGTCGTCGCTGGGGTTATCAGCCGAGGCCAAGTGGTAAACTCGGCCTGCGCGGCCGGGACGAAAGACCAGGTTGATTCTGTCGTCGCACCGTTGCCGCTGGCTAAAATAAACCCTTTTCGGCTCATTGGAATCTTTCTTGCCACTAGCGAGGTTTTCGAATGGCGGTGGAATTTAAGCAAACTTGAAATCCATCAACACCCGTGGCGGCCACAACAATGGATATCCTCTGGCTTTGACGAACCCAAGGCACAGCAAATCCGAAGCGCCACCTTTCGACGGGCGCAAACCCAAAACTCGGCTGGCACGCTGGAATGGCTGCGACGACTGCACCGTTCGCATCATCCTGACTGTGGAGCCTTCTCAACGTGCATGCATCGCGCCGACGCGGCAACAGTTTCCTCCACAGAAATAGTGGTTTCTTCAGGCCGGGCAACCATGCGCCACCATCCTGGCCCGCCCTGCCAAACGTCAAATCAAATAGTCAGGCATGTCAATCGTATCTGATGGCCTCTATTTTAGGGAGGTCTGAATTGTGAAGTCGGGATTCACATTGTTTCCCCAATTCAACATCCGTGACGAAATAAACGCTAACCATGAGCCCCCAATTCAATGCAGGTGTTTAATATTCCGAATTTACTGGCGGGGAAAACCTCAACCCGGCGAGTTTGGTGGCGCCGTTGGTTTGTTGAGCGCTTTTTCTTTAGCCGCCTTTTCCTGCGCCGCCTTCATTTCTTTCAGCACCTCGTCAGCTTCATCAGGATAGATGCGCCGCAAGCAGTCCGGGCAGAGGCTGTGGCTGAACTCGACGCGGGAATAGCGCATGATATATTGCTCGATCTGGTTCCAATAACCTTTGTCGTCGCGGATTTTCTTGCAACTGGAGCAGATCGGCAGGAGTCCGCTCAAGACTTTCATGTGCGCCACGGCCTCATCCACGCGCGCTTGGAGCATGCGTTCCCGCCGCTGCAACTGGCGGATGCGGAGCCAGTAGGCTGCCGCCACCAGCCCCACCAGCAGCACCCCCGTCAGCGGTAGGAACCAGCGCGTCTGGTAAAAATGCGGGATCAGCCGAAAAGCATAGGTTGCCCCCGTCATGTTCCAAATGCCGTCGTTATTGCAGGCAGTGACCTGAAACTGGTAGTTGCCCGGCGGCAGGTTGGCATAGTGCGCCAGCCGGCGGTTGCCGGCGTCAAACCAATCGGCGTCAATGCCGTCGAGGCGATATTTGAACCGGACTTTTTCCGGGGCAACGTAGCTCAGGCCGGAGTAATGAATCTCCACCTCACCGCTGCCGGGGGCCACTTCGGCCGGGCGGTTCACGGGCTCCTGGCGCTGGTTGATCCGCACGCTCTCGATGAAGACCGGCGGCGCCCGAAAGTTGACCTTCTGGGAGCTGGGACTGACCTGCACCACACCCTTCAAGGAACAGAACAGGAGCCGGCCGGACTGGTCCCTGCACGCATTCGGCTGGGTGCCGGCCACGAGCGCGGCCGACCGCAAACCTTCGCGATAGCCGACCGTCAGGACCGTGAGTTTTTGTTTGCTGCCGGAGGCCATCGCATTGAGTTCCGCCTTGGCCAGCCGGTGGATGCCTTTGCCGCTGCTGAGCCAAAAGCCGCCCTGCTGATCGTCCAGGATGTTGAAAATAAAGCTTTCCGGCAGGCCGTCAGATTCCCGGAAGTTGAAGAATTTACGCCCTTGAAACCGGCTGAGACCGCCGCGCGTGGAAATCCAGAGCACGCCCTCGGCATCTTCGCACAGCGCCATGACGCGGTTGTTGGCCAAGCCATCCTGGGTGGTGTAGTTGGTGAACTTGCCGGCCTCAAACCGGCTGAGACCGCCGCTGCTGCCCACCCACAACACCCCTTGCCGGTCGCAGAGAATGGCCCGGATCTGGTCGTTGGCCAGGCCGTCCTTGCGCCGGTAGTTTGTGATTTTTCCGGTAGCCACTTCAAACAACCCTTCGCCATCCGTACCCACCCACATATGGCCGGCGGCATCGGGAAAAATCACCTTGATATCGAAGACTTTTTTCCAGCCGGGCACGGGCACCAGCTCCTCTTTTTCACGCACATACAACTGGCCGCCGGCCCCCAGCCAGAGCCGCCCCGTGGCATCCTCGTTCATCGCGGTCACCGCGGGAATCGCATTGCTGCCCATTCGGGTGTAAGCAGTCATTTTCCCCTCGCTGAGCCGGGCGTAACCCAGATAGGTGCCAATCCAAATATCCCCCTGCCGGTCGCGATACAGGCACCGGGTGCTGTTGTCCGGCAGGCCGTCCTGCACCGTCAGCATCCGGACGCTCATGCTCCTCAGCCGGGCCAGACCGTTCGCTTCCGTGCCCAGCCAAAGGTTGCCTTCGCTGTCGGCAATCAAGCTCAGGACCAGACCCAATTTGGTTTTGGCCTCGGCGGGGTCAAAGCTTTCAAATTTGCCGCCGGCAAACCGCACGATGCCGTCGCGCGCGCCAAACCACACGGTTCCCTGCGCATCGGCATAGACGGCTCCCAGGCGGTCGTGATGATGATCGGCACTGGTATAGCTGGCCAGCTTGCCGTTTTGCCAGCACTTGACGCGGCCGCTTTCAAAGGTCATCCACAACGCCCCGTCCGGGCCGCTGGCCATGCTGTCCATGCGGCCATCGCCTTCCTCCAGCACGCCCGGTTGTGGCACAAACTGGTTCCCCTCGAAGCGGTGCAATTTCCCGCCCGCCGCCGCGAAAACACCCTGGGATGAATTCGCGCAAAGGGCGGTGACAAAATCACTTACCAGCCCGTTCCGGGTGGTAAACGAGGTGAACCCCCCATCTTTGCCCAGCCGGGCAAGTCCGCGCGGCGTGGCCATCCAGAGATTGCCGCCCCTGTCTTTACCCATCCGCCGGATGGAGTCATCCGGCAAGCCATTGGTCATGGTGTAGGTGGTGAACTGCCCGTCCTTGAGCCGCGCCAGGCCGCCCCCATAGGTGCCAATCCACAACGCCCCCGCGTCATCTTCCGCCAGACAGGAAACCTCATTGTCTTTCAAGCTGCCGGTGCTGATGTCGAAAGTGGTGAAATCAATCCCGTCAAAGCGAACCAGCCCGTTGGCCGTGCCAAGCCAGAGATAGCCATCGCGGGTTTGGAGCACGGCGCGGATACGAAATTGCGGCAGACCGTCAGCCCCATCCCAAGTGTCGATGCCATATTGATTAAGGGAGAGTTGCGGGTCCAAATCCGCAGCCTTCAGGACCAATAATTGAAAAAACAGCAACCCTGCCAGAAGCAGAAACCAAAAAAACCTTGGTTGCAGCATCCGTCGTTTCATTACTCGTCGGCCTTTAAAGTTTTCACCACAAATTGGCCGGAAGTCTTGCCCGGCCGCCGCCTGACGATTTGGCGGGCTAAAATTCCAGTCTCTAAGCTACGCCCGCCTTGGGAAAACCCTCTACCTATATTTTGCCAATTTTCAGCCTTCGCTTAAACGTCGCCACGCGCCGCCGCCTATGCCTTCAAAAAGTAATTCTGCTGTTTCTCGCTGATGGGCAGGCCGAGTTTTTCCATCGCGGCCAGCATGTCCTCCCAAACGCGCCGTTTCTCGCTCATGGCCTGGTTCCGGAGCAGATACGCCGGATGATACGTCGGCATGAGCGGCGTGCCACGATACGTCTGCCAGTTGCCGCGCAGTTTGGTGATGCCGATGGTCTTGCCCAGCAAGCCTTCCACCGCCGTGGCCCCGAGGGCTACGATGACTTTGGGCTGGATCAGGTCAATCTGCTCGTGCAAAAACGGAATGCACGTCTGCATCTCGACGGACGTGGGCTTGCGGTTGCCCGCGGATTGGCCGGGCGTGTCCGGCCGGCATTTCAGGATGTTGGCAATATAGACCTCGGCGCGTGAAAGTCCGGTGGCCTGGATGATTTTCGTCAGCAACTGGCCCGCCGCTCCCACAAATGGCTCGCCCTGTTCATCTTCATCCGCGCCCGGCGCTTCGCCCACAAACATGAGCTGTGCGTCAATATTACCCACGCCAAACACCACATTTTTGCGCGTGGCGGCGAGGTTCGGGCATTTTATGCAGGCGAGGGCGCGCTCGCGCAGTGCGGCAAAGGCCGCCGCCTTGGCCGGCGGATCCAAAAGCGGGGGCAAAGTGTACGGTACTTCCGGCTGGGACACGGGTTGCACGGCGACGGGGCGGGGTGATGGAGCGCTAACCCGGGCGGCGACGGGTTGCGGTGGCGGCCGGAGGCTGGGAGCGGGCGCTTTCGGGGCGGCGTTCGGCGCCTGCCCGAGGGCCCGGAGCGTTTCCGGGGTCACCGCGACATGCCGGATCCCGCGTGATTTCAGGCCTTCAAGGTGCTGAATCGTCGCCTCTAGCAGTTGCCGGTAACTTTCGGACATGGCGCCATCCTAGCCGCTGCGCGGCGCGGCGGCAATCCGCCAGCCGCAGTTTGCGCCATTGCCTTTCTGTCACCTTTGCCGGATGCTGACCGTCAAACTGCCAATGAAAACCACCCGTTCTCTTTTCCTGACGGCCTTGGCCCTGCTTTTTGCCGGGCTGGTCAATTTCCCCGCCCCCGCCACCGCGCGGCTGATGGAAGATTTCGACGCGAACTGGGTATTCAGCCGGGGCGATTTTACGGCCGCCATGTCACCCCTCTTCGATGACCACGGCTGGCAGCCGGTGACCGTGCCCCACGACTGGAGCAGCGATGGACCCTTCACCGCCGACTACGGCAGCGGCAATGGCTACGCGCCCGGCGGCATCGGCTGGTATCGCAAGCATTTCCCGCTGACGGCCGCACAAAACGACCAGGTGGTCACGCTGGAATTCGACGGCGTGTATGACTGGTCAGAAGTCTGGGTCAATGGCCATTTTGCCGGCGGACGCCCCTATGGCTATTCCAGTTTTCAACTGGACGTCACGCCCTTCCTCAAATTCGGTGACGGCGACAACGTCGTCGCCGTACGCGTGGATCATTCCCGCTTTGCCGACTCGCGTTATTACACCGGCTCCGGCATCTACCGGAATGTCCGGCTGATCCTCACTGACAAGCTGCACGTCGCCCACTGGGGCGTCTATGTCACCACGCCGGAAGTTTCTGCCAACCAGGCCACTGTGCGTATTGCGACCGCCATCACCAACGAAGCGGCGTTGGCCCGTGAAATCACCGTGCAGACCGAAATTATTGCGCCCGACGGTGCCAGCCTGGCACAACTGAAGGTGACCGCCACCCTCAGCCCCACGAATTGCAACCAGGAAGTTGCCCCCCAGTTCTTGCTCGCCAAACCACAGCTCTGGAGCCCGGCGGAGCCGAAGCTTTATCGCGCCGTTACCAGAGTCATGGCCGATGGCAAGATTCTCGATGAGGTGACTACGACGTTCGGCATTCGCACCGCCCTGTTTGACGCGGATAAGGGCTTTTCCCTGAATGGCATTCCCATCAAATTCAAAGGCGTTTGTTTGCATCATGATGCCGGGTCATTGGGTGCCGCCGTCCCCGACCAGGTACTCGAACGGCGCTTGCGTCTGCTGAAGGAAATCGGCGTCAACGCCATCCGCACCAGCCATAATCCCCCCGACCCAGAGCTGCTCAATATGTGCGACCGGCTTGGTTTTTTGGTCATGGATGAAGCGCTCGATGAATTCACACCCGCCAAGAGCAAGTGGGTGGGCGGCTGGAATTCCGGCGCCTCCAGCCGCTTTGGGTACGCGGAAATGTTTGCCAACTGGGCCGTGACGGATGTGCAGGACATGGTCCGCCGTGACCGCAACCATCCCAGCATCGTCTTCTGGAGTATTGGCAACGAGGTGGATTACGCCAACGACCCGTTTTCGCATCCCGTGCTGGGCAATGAGTATCACCCCGGGAATCCGCCGGCCGAAAACCTGGTGACCCTGGCCCGGCCGCTGGTGGCCGCGGTAAAAGCCCTGGATCGCACGCGGCCCGTCACCGCGGCCCTCGCCACCGTCGCGATGTCGGACGCCGTCGGGCTGCCGCAGATTCTTGACGTGGTCGGCTACAATTATCAGGAAAACCGCTATGCCGAGGACCACAAGAAATATCCTAGCCGCGTCATCTATGGCAGCGAGAACGGCCATCCCTACGACGCCTGGCTGGCGGTGCGCGATAATGATTACATCTCCGGCCAGTTTCTGTGGACCGGAATCGATTATTTGGGCGAGGCCAACCGCTGGCCCAACCGCGCCAACGGCTCGGGCCTGTTTGACCTGTGCGGGTTCAAGAAGCCGCTCGGCTGGTTCCGGCAAAGCCTCTGGAGCGAATCACCAATGGTTTATCTCTGCTCCACCGCCAGCACCAACAGCAGCGGCGGCCGCCGCGGAGGCTGGGGCGCAGAGAGCTGGAACTGGCCCTCGAATGCCACCGTCACCGTGCATTGTTTTGCCAATGCCTCCGAAGTCACCTTGCAGTTGAATGACAAAATCATTGGGACCAAAAAGCTCTCCGAAGCGGAGCGCGGTGTCCTGAACTGGACTCTGCCTTACGAGCCGGGCACGCTGACCGCCATCGGCCGCACCGCCGGCCGCGAGACCTGCCGGTATAGTTTGAAAACCGCCGCCGCCGCCAGCCGGATTGAACTGCTGGCCGATGCCCCGGCTCTGCGCGCCAATGGCAAGGATGCCGGCCACATCGAGTTCCGGATTGTGGATGCCCAAGGGGTACGCGTGCCGGATGCGGAAACGGAAGTAACCTTTGAAATCACCGGGCCCGCCCGCTTGATCGGCATTGGCAACGGCGATTTGAACAGCACCGAGAGCTGCAAAACCAGCCATCATCAGACCTTTCAAGGCCGGGGCCTGGCCATCCTGCAAACCACGACCACCCCCGGTGAAATTTGGATAAAAGCCACGGCGCCCGGTTTGGAATCGGCGCAAGTTGGCATGCCGAGTCGTTAGTGCATGCGAAGACGGTTTTTGAGGACGCCGGGCCCGGGAATCCCCGACAGAGGCGCTGGTTTTTATTAAAAATCACCGGCGAATCCTCGTTGATGCACTGGTTGTGTAGACTTATGCCAAGCCTTCCCGCGCAATGCTGGTGCGCCGGGTTGGCGCGCGGAACCACGGCCCAGCTAAAAATACTCGCCACCCTTGAGGTTAAATAGTGTGGCGACAGTTAAAAAAGCCTGTCGGATTTGGCCAGCCGCAGACATAACTGGATAGAGGCACACGCTGGCCGATGCCGATCTGCTTGCCGCCTATGCCTCGCAAGGCTCCGAAGCCGCCTTTGCGACGCTGGTGGACCGTCACCTTACGCTGGTCTATTCCGCCGCCCTGCGCCAGGCGGGCACCCCGCACCTGGCCGAGGACATCACCCAGGCCGTTTTCATCATTTTAGCCCGAACTCCGAAATAGAAAAAAGGTCGCTTTGCGGGAAGGGTTGATGGCATAGGGATTGATGCTTAAACAACCCGAGCCGACCCTGCACAAAACGACCCGCCCTGAAATTACCGCGCTTTTTGGCGAAGCCAAGCTAGTGCTGGACGAAACGCCCAAGGCGATTTCGCCCTTCGGCGGCCTGGCCAGCTTCATTTCCTTCTGCGGGCAGATTGGCTTTGCCCGGGAGGGCCAACGGCAGCTGCCGTTTGCCGAACGCCGAATCGACGTCCAACAATGCCATCCCGCTGGCGCCTGCGCTCACCGCCTTTCTGCTGTCGGTCGTGGTCAGGGTGCAACGCGTCGCCCATTGCGAATGGCTGCGCGCAGCTCATGTCTTGCACACCATCCTGAGGTTGGAGCGCTTTCCCAGTGATGACACGATCCGCAACTTTTTCCTGTGCTTTTCGCAAGGGCACGTCGAGGCGTTCTGGCGACCGCTCTAGCGCTGGCTGCTGTTGCTGGTGAAGTGTCCTCCCGGCGGCTTCGTGCTGGATCTGGATTCAACGGTGTTCTGCCGGGAGGGAAACCAGGCAGGGGCACGCAAGGGTTACAATCCCCGCCGCAAAGGCCGCAACCGTCATCACCCCCTTGCTGGCGGTGTTGGCCGAGGTCCGGTTCATTCTGCACGGCTTGCAGCGCAGCGGGAACATGGGGTCGGCGCGCGGGGTGATCCCGTTTTTGCAGGCGTCCTTGGCCCACCTGCCGGAAGGGACGTGGCTGCGCACGGTGCGGGCGGACAGCGGGTTCTTTGACGGCAGCTTTCTGGATTTTCTGGAAGCCCACAGGTTGTCGTATGTGGTGGTGGCGCGGCTGCCCCGCACGCTCAAGCGGTAGTGCGTCGGGATCAAGTCCTGGACGAGCATTGACGACCACCATGCCGCCGGCGAGTTCACGGTGAAATTATTTGGCTGGGCCAAGGCACGGCGCTTCGTCGTGGTGCGGGAACAGGTGCGCGAGACGAAAGCCGCCGTGGGCCAACGATTATTGAACATGCCCGGCTACACGTTCCGGGGCTGGGTGACCAACTGCAGTCAGCGTGCGCTGGAATTGTAGCGGGATTACAACGGGCGTGTAAGCACCAAATGGATAGCGGCCATGCTGCACGCGACGACGACCGAGCTAAAGTTTACAAAGTTCATGGGCGCAATCATGGGCCGGCGGCGGCACAACTTGCTTTCCATGGTGCACTTCAACCGGCTGCTAAGAAAAAAGCATATTGATGCAGGTTAGAATAGTCTTGTTTACCGCAACCCACGAAATGCGGTGGGCGACAGTCCGAAGACGGAGGTGAACAAGCGGGAGAAATGAAACGGGTCGGAGAAACCGGTCGCTTCAGCCACTTGTTTTACCAATTTGCCGGGCTGTTGCAGTTGTTCAGCGGCATGATTCATTTTAAGCCGCAGCAAATATTGGTATGGGCTTTGATGATCGTAGCGCTGGAAAAGGCGGCACAGATAGGCATTGTTGACATGGCACTGCGCCGCGATTTGTGCCAGGGTCCGAAGCTGCAGACAATTTTTTTCAAGATATTGGCGGCATTGTTGATAAGTGGCGAAAGCCAGGGTCTCCGCTGCCGCCAGCGGAGCGCGGGTGCCTTCGATGCGAAGGGTAAGGCATTCCAGCAATTTGGCGCACAAGTCCGCGCTCTGCCGGCGCGCCTGCAGCCCGACGTGGATCAGTTCATCAAAGAGCGGCTGCAAGGCAAGCGGTGGGAAGGTTTCTGAAACGTGGCCGGGCGGAAGTCCGCAAGCGCGCAATATTTTCCGGGCGTCCGTGCCGGCGAAATCGATGAAATATTTTACCAGCGGATCAGTGGCAGCCCCGTTGATTTGGTGGGGGATGCCCGGGCCATAGGAGAATAGTCGTCCGGGTTGCAGCGAATAATCCTGCCCTTTCAACTTTACTTCGCCGCAGCCGCGCACCACATATTCGATCGAGTAAAATGGGAATGATTCGCGGCTGATGGCGTAGTAGGGCGTGCAGTGTTCCAGCCCACCGCAAATCACCACCAGGGGCCGGCCTGGATTTGGATTGAGGTCGAGATAGAAACGCCTGGCTTGCGCCACGTCTGCTGAAAAGAAAGCGGGGGCTTTTTGTGTCTTTTTATTCGGTCGCCGTCGCGATTTCATAGAAATAAGTCAATAATATCCATGTACTGGTCAACTATAGCCATTCCGACTTTGACCTGTCGAAGGTAAATTATTGCTGTTCACCTTGAGCTGCCGGTGGTCGGCCGGCTCGAAGCAACGCAATCTCCGAACATATTTATGCAAGAAACAAAACGAGTCGTGGAAAAGGACTCCCCGTTGAAGAAGAGTGATTTGATCGTCATCACCGGTGCGGGCGGCTTCATCGCGGGCAATCTGGCCCTCCACTTCAAAAATAAAGGTTTTACCAACATCCGGGCGGTCGATAAAAAGCCGCTGTACGAGTGGTATTTGCACGTGCCTGGCGTGGAAAGCCTGTGTCTGGACGTGAGCAACGAGGATAACTGCAAGCGCGTTTGCGAAGGCGCGGTGGAAGTTTACAACCTCGCCGCCGACATGGGGGGCATGGGTTTTATCGAACGTTTCCGGGTCGAATGCCTGCGTTCGATTCTCATCAACACCAACATGGTCGAAGCGGCTTACAAAGCTGGTGCCCGGCGATACTTTTTCTCAAGCTCGGCTTGCGCTTACAATACTCTATTGCAACAAGATCCGAATGTCCGCGCGCTGAAGGAATCTGATGCTTATCCGGCGATGTCCGAACGCGGTTACGGCTGGGAAAAATTGATCTCCGAGCAGTTCTGTGAGGAATATTGGCACGAACGCGGCATGAAGACGGCCATTGCCCGTTTCCACAATGTGTACGGGCCGCACGGCACCTGGGATGGCGGTCGCGAAAAGGCTCCGGCCGCCCTCTGCCGAAAAGTCATTGAGGCGATTGAAACCGGCAAGAATGACATCACCATCTGGGGTAACGGCCAGCAGACGCGCAGTTTCATGTACGTTGATGACTGCGTCCAAGGCATTGATAAAATCATGCACTGCGATGATTTGATCGCCACGCCGATCAATCTCGGTTCGAGCGAATTGGTTTCCATTAACGAACTGCTAACGAAGATTGAAACGATTGCGGGGGTGAAGATGAATCGCAAATACGACCTCAACGCGCCGCAAGGTGTTGCCGGGCGCAATTCAGACAATACCTTCATCAAAAAAATTCTCAAGTGGGAGCCCAAAACAACTTTGAACAAGGGACTGGCTGAAACCTACACCTGGATTACTGCTCAATATCGCGCCCGCAAGGCGGGCAAACGCGTGGGCATTGGCTAATGAAAAATTCTCCGGTCGGAAAATTGCTGGGGTCAATTCCCAACCGCCTGCAACTGGCGGGCGGTTGGATTGACCAGCCCTTTGTTTCGCAGCACAACCCTCGTCCATTTGGGTCGATGGTGGTGGTGCAGATTGAGCCGGATTTCCGGCCGATGGATCGTTCCGGCATCGCCAGCGGCACAAGGCACATCGCGATGCGGATTTGGAAAGGCAAGCTGCCCAACCGGTCGCCGGAAGAACTGGCACGCGAACTTTACGAGGTGGAAAACAAGGAGAAAACCGAGCCGAGCGGTTCGCAGGACATGATTGGTTTGGTTTATCCTGGCGTGAACCGGCTGGATTATGACTTCCATGTTCACGGTGGCGTTTTTCCATCGCACATTGAATCGTGCAACAGCGCCAAGGTTGCGCGCTGGCTGAGCCGGATGTTGTATCTAATTCCAGTCGAACCACGTCCGGAAGGTTACAGCCCGCTCGGCATCAAAAATCTAGAGCCGAAGTGGGTCGCCAAGCTCGGTCAGTCAGGTCAGGACTGCTACGACGCCATTGTGAAGATGGATGCAATGGCGCTCGGCGCGTCGCTTAACCTGAACATGAAATGTTGGGAGACGCTGATGCCGCACATCGTCCGGCATCCTGCCTTGCGCGTGGACTTGATGCCGATCCTGAAGGCGTATCAGCAGCAATATATCGGTGCAATGTATTCCGGCTGCGGCGGCGGTTACCTGATGGTGGTTTCAGAAAAACCGGTGCCCGGAGCGTTTCAGGTCAACGTGCGGGTGGCAAGATAAAGCAAGGAATTTTTGGACAACAAAATATATGTCTCTGATTCCCATTTTGACCCTTCGCCCGGTCTGCTTTCTGCCCATTGCCTTGGCTGTTTTGACGGGTGCCACCTGCTGCCTTGCCAAAGAGTCGAAGCCAGCCAAGACGTTCATTGATTATTTCAAGCCGATCCCTGTTAGCAACCCGTTAACGACCAACGTTTGGGGCGCGGCGTCCGTCGGGCCGCGCGATACCAACAATGGCCTCGAAGATGTGACGTTGAAGGAGTGGGATTATTGGGACGGCAAAATTATCAAAGGCGCAGACGGCAAATATCATTTGTTCTGCAGTCGCTGGGAGCAGGCGCGCGGACACAATGGCTGGTTCCAGTCAAAAGCCGTTCATGCCGTCAGCGATAAACTCACCGGGCCTTACGTGGACAAAGGTCTCTGCTGGCCCGACAGCGAAGGTGGCAAGGGCCACAACGTTACCGCGCTGCAATTGGACGACGGCCGCTATGCCATCGTCATCAGCGAAACGCGGCCGGGTGCGGTCTATGTTTCAAAATCATTGGACGGCCCGTGGGAACTCCTGGGAAAAATCTCCGTGGCGGGAAACCCGAAATGGCGCGCCTCCAATGAAATCATCCTGCTGCGACCGGACGGCAGT
>Ga0302322_100000924_pt1 | contig 23229 bp, 24 predicted proteins | sample Fen_T0_2_FD_203757 | JGI IMG/M metagenome (GOLD analysis project Ga0302322, IMG submission 203757) | Peat permafrost microbial communities from Stordalen Mire near Abisko, Sweden - Fen_T0_2 | ecosystem: Environmental > Terrestrial > Soil > Wetlands > Permafrost | place: Sweden: Abisko...
GGATCTCGCTCTCTGCGACAACCTCGACATCGTCCAGAACATGTATCTGGGGCGCGAGGAGCATGACGTCATCCGACGGCTGAAGGAGCCCGAGATGGAGGCGCGCACGGCGGCGACGATGAAGAGCCTCGCCGTCACGACGATCCGCTCGATGCGCCAGCAGGTTGCGAGCCTGTCGGGCGGCCAGCGCCAGTCGGTCGCGATCGGCCGGGCGGTGATGTGGAACTCGAAGGTCGTCATCCTCGACGAGCCGACCGCGGCACTCGGCGTCGCCCAGACACGCCAGGTGCTCGACCTCGTCGCCCGGCTCTCGAGCCAGGGCCTCGCCGTCGTCATCATCTCGCACAACCTGCACGACGTCTTCGAGGTGGCCGACCGGATCACGTGCCTGAGGCTCGGCCGCAACGTCGCGGTCTTCGAGCGCCGGGAGGCGACCCAGCAGGAGGTCGTGCACGCCATCACTGCGGGCGTTCCGACGAAGGTCTCCGGGATAGCCGGGACGGGCTTGGAGGAGGTGCTATGAGCGCCGACGCCACGTCCTTCGGCGAAGGCCCGGTGAACCAGCTCGAGGGCCCACAGGGCAACAGCCTCGGCGAGGTGACGCGCCGTCGTTACGAGGCGGTCAAGCAGGGCGACGTGGGAACGCTGCCCGTCATCCTCGCGCTCGTCATCATCATCGCCTTCTTCTACTCGAAGAACTCGAACTACCTCTCCGCCGGCAACTTCACGAGCATGCTCACGCAGATGGCGGGCCTGACCACGATTGCCATCGGCGTCGTGTTCGTACTGCTGCTCGGCGAGATCGACCTCTCGATCGGCTACGTCTCCGGCGTGGCCGGCGTCGTCGTCGCCGAGATGCAGTTGCCGAACGGACGCTTCGAGGTCAAGTACGCGCTCGTCGGGATCGTCGTGGCCGTGATCGTGACCGCGCTGATCGGGATGCTGCAGGGCGGCTTCGTCGCCTACATCGGGGTGCCGTCGTTCGTCGTCACCCTCGCCGGCTACCTCTTCTGGCAAGGCGTGATCTTGCAGGCGATCGGCAACCAGGGCGTGATCGTGATCCAGAGCACGCTGATCAACAACATCGCCAACTACTTCTTCTCGGACAAGGCCGGCTGGATCATCGCGATAACCGCGGTGGGCCTGTTCACCGCCTCGGTGCTCACGGGCGTCGTCAGCCGTCGCCGGCACGGGATCCACTCCGACAACCTGATCCTCGTCGGGCTCAAGCTCGTCGGCTTCGGCCTCGTCGCCTTCGGTGCGATCTGGTGGGCGAACAAGGAGCGTGGCTTCCCGTTCGCGGCGCTGCTCGTGATCATCCTGCTCGTGTTCTGGACGTTCGTAGCGGAACGGACGACGTTCGGCAGGCACGTCTACGCGGTCGGCGGCAACGAGGAAGCGGCCCGCCGCGCCGGCATCGACACGCGGAAGATCAAGGTGCTCGTGTTCATGATCTGCTCCGGCATGGCCGGCCTCGGCGGCGTCATCCTGGCGGCCCGGCTGAACTCGGTCGACCTCAACGCCGGCGGCGGCACCCTCCTGCTCGACGCCATCGCCGCTGCCGTGATCGGCGGCACGAGCCTGTTCGGTGGTCGCGGCCGGGTTCTCAGTGCCCTCATGGGCGCCCTCGTGATCACGACCGTCGCGAGCGGGATCGACCTCCTCGGCTACAGCTCAGCGATCAAGTTCATGGTCACCGGCCTGATCCTGTTGGCAGCTGTGACCCTCGACACGATCTCGCGCCGGCGCCTCGAGCGCTCCGGCCGGTAGACGAACGGCGGAGATCGACGGTGTGGGGGTGGGGCTTAAGCCTCACCCCCACACCGTCTCTCCTTCTCAGCGGTAGCTGACGGTCTCGCGCGCGCCACTCGCACTGGAGCGGACGATCGCGTCGCAGACCTCGGCGGCCCGGTAGCCGTCCTCGAAGGTCGCGCCGTACGGCGCCACGTCCGTGTCGTTTGCGATCGCGCCCAGCAGGTGGTGGATCTCGTGCACGAACGTCTCGCCCCAGCCGATGATGTGCCCGGGCGGGAACCAGAAGCTCCAGAACGGATGGTCGGCCTCGGAGACGAGCACCGTCTTAAAGCCGCGGGCCCGGTCGCCGTCGGCGCGGAAGACCTGGAGCTCGTTCAGCCGCTCCATGTCGAAGGCGATCGAGCCCTTGGAGCCGTTGATCTCCCACTGGAAGGCGTTGCGCCGCCCGAGGGCGAACCGCGTCGCCTCGATCGTGCCTACGGCCCCGTTCTCGAACTCGACCGCGGCCTCGATCGCGTCGTCGACCTCGCGGCCGGCCAGGAACGTCCGCACGAGGGCGGACACGCTCGAGATCTCACCGCTGAGGAAGCGGGCGAGGTCGATGACGTGCGTGCCGAGGTCGCCGAGCGCGCCCGAGCCTGCGGCCTGGGCGTCGAAGCGCCACGTGTCGAGCGTCGGGTCGTCGCCCCAGTCCTGCAGGTAGCGCCCGCGGAAGTGCCGGATCTCGCCGAGCTCGCCGGCCTCGATCATCTCTCGCGCCAGGCGGACGGCGGGCACGAAGCGGTAGTTGAAGGCGCAGAGGTGCTTGACGCCCGTGGCCGCCACCCGCTGCCAGATGTCGTAGCTCTCGGCGGCGTCGCGGCCGAGCGGCTTCTCGCAGAGGACGTGCTTCCCGGCCTCCGCCGCAGCGATCGTCGGCTCGGCGTGCATGGAGTTCGGGCCGCCGTTGTCGAACAGCCCGATCGACGGGTCGGCGACGATGTCGCGCCAGTCGGTCGTCCAGCGCTCGTAGCCGTAGCGGCGCGCTGCGTCCGCGACGGCGGCCTCGTCCCGGCCGGCTATCGCCACGAGCCGCGGCATCAGCGGCGGCGGCCACGCCATGTACGAGACCTTGTGGAACGCGTTCGAGTGGGCCTTTCCCATGAACGCGTAGCCGAGCATGCCGATCCCGATCTCCGGGATCTCTGCGACCTCCTCGACGACCGGCTTCGCACCGATCCCCGTTTGTCCCTCGCTCACGTGCCTGCTCCTCTCGCTTGGTACCCGTGTCCGGTCCGTCCTGTACGGCGGCGCAACGCCCCATGTAATCAGGCGGGGCGCCAAAGCCGTGTGACAAGCTCTATCGTCGCACGGCGGCGGCGCAACGCCGTGGTGACTTGCGAGATACTACGAGGCGCCCCACGACTGCGAGGAGAACCGGCAATGAAGACATCACTCGGCATCTGGGCCCTTGGCCCCATGATCACCCGGTTCGTCCCCGAGGGCTACCAGCCAGAGCACGCGAACGAGCCCACCGCCGTCAAGGTGCGCCGCGCGATCGACGGCCTCGGCGACCTGATGGACGACTACGAGTTCCACTATCCGGGTGAGCTCAACCCGGACAACCTCGACGAGGTGCGCGACGCGCTCGACGGTCACGGCATCGCGGCCGTCTGCACCGGGCTCCACACTGACTCCCGCTTCGGGCGCGGCGGCCTCACCTCGATCGACGCGGCCACGCGGGCGGAAGCGCGCCGGCTGACACGTGAGACGGCCGAGCTTGCCGGTGCGGTGGGCGCGAACATGATCTGCTGGCCGGGGATCGAGGGCTACAACTACCCGTTCCAGACCCCGTACGCGCAGTCGTGGGAGTGGTTCATCGAGGGCATCGCCGAGGCGGCGGAGACCTGCGCAAAGCAGGGCGTGAAGCTCTTCCTCGAGCATAAGAACTCCGAGCCCGCGATGAAGATCTTCATGCGCAACATCGGCATGACGTTGCACGTGATCCACACCCTGCGGGCCCAGGGGATCACCAACGTGCAGGTGAACATGGACTGGCAGCACCTGATCATGAACGGCGAGAACCTGGCGGAGTACGCCGCCCTGCTCGCCGCCGAGGGGCTCCTCGGCCACCAGCACGCCAACTCCGGCTGGGGCACTTTCGACGACGACAACATGGTCGGTGCGACCGCCTTCATGGAGACCCTCGAGCTCGCGCTCGAGCTCCGGCGGGCGAACTACGGGGCCGGCGGCGAGCGCCTCGGCTTCGATCTCTACCCCTACACCGAAGATGCGGTCGCCGCGGTGAAGCGCTCGGTACTGCAGTGGAACTTCATCGACTCGGTGGCGGCGAAGATCGACGACGTGGCCCTGCGCGAGGCGCAGAGCCGCAAGGACGCCGTTCGCGCCTACGAGATCGTCTACGCCGCACTCGGTGCCTGACAGCACCGCCCTGCAACGCCTGCTGGCCGAGCTGACCGGGCAGCTCGTCGCGATCGACTCCACAAATCCCGACCTCGGTCCCGGCGGGGCCGGGGAGGAGGAGATCGCCGCCTCCGTCGCGGACTGGCTGCGCCGCGCCGGGCTCGAGGTCGAGGTGCACGAGGCCGCGCCGGGCCGGCCGAACGTCGTCGGCGTCGCCCGCGGGTCGGGCGGCGGGCGGTCGCTGCTCCTGAACGCCCACCTGGACACCGTCGGGGTGGCGGGGATGGAGAGCCCGTTCATGCCGCTGGTGCGCGAAGGGCGCCTGTACGGCCGAGGGGCAGGCGACATGAAGGGCTCCCTTGCCGCGATCATGCTCGTCGGCGCCGCGGCAGCCCGCGAGGGGCTCCGCGGCGACGTGATCGTCACTGCGGTCGCAGACGAAGAGGTGGGGAGCGTCGGCACCGAGGACGTCGTTCGCCGTCTCACGGCCGATGCGGCCATCGTCGCCGAGCCGACCGAGGAGGTCGTCGCGATCGCCCACAAGGGCTTCGCCGCCTTCGAGATCGAGACGGAGGGGAACGCGGCGCACGGCTCGCGGCCCGACCTCGGCGTCGACGCGATCTCGGCGATGGGCCCGGTGCTCTCCGGCATAGCCGCGCTCGACGCGCACCTGCGGTCGGGAGCGGGCCATCCGCTGCTCGGCACGGGCTCCCTCCATGCCTCCGTGATCGAGGGCGGGCAGGAGTACTCCAGCTATCCCGCGCGCTGCCTCCTCCTCGGCGAGCGCCGCACGATCCCGGGCGAGACGGTGGACGCCGTGCATGCCGAGCTCGAGGCGATCTGCGCGGGCACGGGCGCCTCCGTGCGCCTCCCGTTTCACCGCTCGCCGTTCGAGACGGCCGCGGACGAGGATGTCGTCACGGCGCTGCAGCGGGCTCTCGGCCACGAGGAGGTCGGCGGCGTCGCGTTCTGGGCCGACTCGGCGCTCCTTGCGGACGCGGGCATCCCCACTGTCGTCTTCGGCCCGATCGTCGGTGGCATCCACGGCGTCGACGAGTGGGTCGACCTCGCCTCGCTGGAGCGGTGCCACGGCGCGTACCTCGCGGTCGCCCGGGAGATCTGCGCGTGAGCAGGTTGCGGGCGGTTCACGTCGGCGTGGGGCTATGGGGGCGCAGCTGGGCCGAGTTGATCGCCCGATCCCCCGGCTACCGCCTCGTAGGAGTCGCGGAGGCGAGCACCGCCGGGCGTGCCTGGGCAGAGCAGGATCTCGGCGTCCCGGCGTTCCGCGACCTCGGCCGGGCGATCAGGGCGACGGGTGCGGACGTCGTCGTCCTCGCCTCGCCGCCCTCGACCCACCGCCCGCTGGCGGAGCTCGCGCTCGCAGAAGGGTGCCACGTGATCTCCGAGAAGCCGCTCGCGCTCGACCTCGCCGACGCGGCGGCCATAGCGGCCGCGGCAGCTGTGACCGGGCAGAAGGCGATGGTCGCTCAGAATTACCGCTTCCGGCGTCAGTCGCGGGCGCTGCGCGACCTTGTCCGCCGGGGGGCGCTCGGCCCGCTGGTCGGCGTCCGCATCACGTGCCGGCGTGACCTGCGGACGGCCCACATCACCCGCCGGGACTGGCGCGGCCGGATGCCGCACCCGTACCTGCTCGACATGGCGATTCACCACGTCGACATGCTGCGCATGATCGCCGGTCGCGAGGTGACCGAGGTCGACGCGCGCGGCTGGCGGGCCCCGGACTCGCCGTTCAGGCACGACCCGACCGTGGCGGCCCTGCTCACCCTCGACGACGGCACGCCCGTCTCGTACGCCGGAACCTGGGCCGAGCCGCTCTCCGAGACGTCGTGGAACGGCGACTGGGAGCTCGTCGGCGCGCACGGCCGCGCGACGTGGTCGGGCGGCGTCGACGATGCCCTGCGTGGAACGGTCAGGTTCGGTCCTCACGGCGAGCCGGTGCAACGGCTGGCGTTGCCGGCGCTGCCCGCGTCGGATCGGGCGGGCGTCCTCGCGGAGCTCCGGCGGTCGCTGGCCGCGGGCGAGGAGCCCGAGACGTCGGTGGCCGACAACCTGCGCAGCCTCGGCCTGATCCTCGCGATCGCCCGCTCCACCGAGGAGCGCCGGCCGGTGCGCGTGGCGGAGGTGCTCGAGGGATGACGATCGGGCTCTTCCTCGCCCTCTACGGAGACCGGCCGCTCGCGGAAGCGCTCGACGCAGCCGTCGGCGTGGGCTGTCAGGCCGTCGAGATCGAGTCGAAGGCGGCGAGCGGCCACTGCCGGCCGGCCGAGCTGCTGCGGCACGCGGACGCGCGCGAGCGGTTCGCCCACCTCGTGGCCGAGCGGGGCCTCGTCGTCTCCGCGCTCTCCTGCCACGGCAACCCGCTCCACCCCGACGACCATGTCGCGGCCGCCGCCGATCGCGACTATCGCGACACCGTCCTGCTCGCGGCCGAGCTCGGCATCGAGACCGTGATCACCTTCTCGGGCTGCCCCGGCGAGTCCGAGCGCTCCCTGCGCCCGAGCTGGGTTACGTGCTCCTGGCCGACCGACTATCCCGAGACGCTCGCCTGGCAGTGGAAGGAGCGGGTGCTGCCGTACTGGGCCGACGCGGGATCCTTCGCCGCCGCCCGGGGCGTGCGCGTCGCGATCGAGCCGCACCCGGGCTTCGTCGTCTACAACACCGCCACGATGCTCCGCCTGCGCGGGGCCGCGGGCGACGCGGTGGGCGTCAACTTCGACCCGTCCCACCTCTTCTGGCAGGGGATGGACCCGCTCGCCTGCGCAGCGGCACTGTCCGGTTCGATCTTCCACGTGCACGCGAAGGACACGGCCTTCCAGGCCGAGGCCCTGGCGCTCAACGGCGTCCTCGATCCGGTCCCGAGCGACCGCCCCGGCGAGCGGAGCTGGCTCTTCCGCTCGGTCGGCGAGGGACACCCCGCCGCGTGGTGGCGCGAGCTCGTGGCCGCGCTCCGGGCCGCGGACTACGACGGCGCCCTCTCGATCGAGCACGAGGACCCGCTGCTCTCGCGGGAAGAAGGCCTCGCCGTCGCGGTCGCCACGCTGCAGGAGGCGCTCGATGGCTGAGGCCGTCGAGGTCGTCGTCGGCCTCGACGTCGGCACCACCGGGGTCAAGGCGATCGCCGTCGAGCCCCGCGGTCGCGTCGCCGCCGTGGCGGAGCGCGGCTACCCGCTCTCGACACCGCGCGCCGGGTGGTCGGAACAGGATCCGGAGGACTGGTGGCGGGCGACGCAGGTCGTGCTGGGTGAGCTGCGGGCTCGGCTCGGCCCGGCGGCCGGGATCGCCGGCATCGGGCTCTCGGGCCAGATGCACGGGCTCGTCACGCTCGACGCCGCCGGCCGCGTGATCCGGCCCGCGATCCTTTGGAACGACCAGCGAACGGCGGCCGAGTGCGCCGCGATCGAGGAGCGGATCGGCCTCCAGCGGCTGATCGGGCTGACCGGCAACCGCGCCCTCACGGGCTTCACGGCCCCCAAGCTACTCTGGCTGCGGCGCCACGAGCACGACGCCTATGCCCGCATCGCCCGGGTGATGCTGCCGAAGGACTACGTCCGGCTCAGGCTCACGGGCGAATGGGCGATCGACGTCGCCGACGCCTCCGGCACGCTGCTGCTCGACGTCGCCCGGCGGCGCTGGTCGGCCGAGGTGCTCGAGGCGCTCGAGATCCCCGCCGAGTGGCTGCCGCCCGTGCTCGAGTCCCCGGAGGTGAGCGGGCTGACGCTTGCGTCCGACGCTGTGCCGGGAGGGATCCCGGTCGCCGCTGGAGCGGGGGACTGCGCCGCGGCAGCGGTGGGAGTCGGGATCGACCGGCCTGGGCCGCTCTCGATCGTGATGGGGACATCGGGCGTCGTCTTCGCCGCGCTGCCGGCGTTCGCGTCCGAGCCGCAGGCGCGGGTGCACGCTTTCTGCCACGCCGTCCCGGGGCAGTGGCACGCCATGGGCGTGATGCTGTCGGCGGCCGGCTCTCTGCAGTGGCTGCGCGACAGGCTCGCTCCGGAGGTGCCGTTTGCGGATCTCGTCGCCGAGGCCGAGGCCTGGGGGCCTGGGGTCGACGGACTGCTCTTCGCCCCCTACCTGGCGGGTGAGCGGACGCCGCACGCCGATCCCTCGGCCCGCGCCGCCTTCACCGGTCTCGAGCTCAGGCACGATCGCGGAGCGCTCGTCCGGGCGGTGCTCGAAGGTGTCGCCTTCGGCCTGCGCGACTCGCTCGAGCTCGTCCGCGGCCTCGGCGGCCCGGTCGACCGGGCGCGGGCCTCCGGTGGCGGGGCGCGCGGCCTCTGGCTGCAGATCGTCGCCTCGGCGCTCGGCCTGCCGATCGAGCTGACCGCGGTCGAGGAGGGCTCCGCCTACGGTGCGGCGCTCCTCGGCGGCGTCGCCGGCGGTATCTTCTCGGACGTGCCGGATGCGGTCGGCCGGTGCGTCCGCGTTCGCTCGACCGTCGAGCCCGACCCTGCCTGGCAGGCGGTCTACGACGAGACCTACGCGCGCTTCCGCGCGCTGTACCCCGCACTCGAATCCGTGAAGGAGCGCACATCGTGATCAGCCTCGAAGGAAAGGTCGCCGTCGTCACGGGCGCGAGCCGTGGCATCGGAGCCGCGCTCGCCCTGATGCTCGCCGACCAGGGAGTGAAGCTCGGGCTCGCCTCTCGCTCGGGCGACGATCTCGGCATCGTCGGTGCCGTCGCGATGCCGACCGACGTCCGCGATCGCGCGCAGGTGCAGGCACTCGTCGACGCGACCGTCGCGGCCCACGGCGGCCTCGACATCGCCGTCGCGAACGCCGGCGTCGGCGCCTACGGCCCCTTCGTCGACCTGGACCCCGGTCTCTGCGACGAGATGATGGACGTCAACGCGACCGGCACCATCAACACGGCGGCGGCCGCCGTCCCGCACCTGCTCGCCCGGGGCGGGGGCGACTTCGTCGCGGTCGCCTCCGAGGCCGGGCGCCGCGGGCTGCCGTTCGAGGCGGTGTACTGCGCCTCCAAGTTCGCCCAGGTCGGCTTCACGGCCGCGCTCGACCACGAGCTGCGGCCGCAGGGCGTTCGCTGCACAAACGTCTGCCCCGGCGGCGTCGCCACCGACTTCGCCATGGAGGAGGGTCGCGGGCGCACGCCCGAGATGCCGGAGCTCGCCGGCATGATGTCCGCGGAGGACGTGGCCGAGGCGGTCATGTTCGTGCTGACGCGCCCGCGCGGCCACCGGATCCTCGAGGTGGCGTTCCGGCCCATGACCGAGACGAGCTGGGGCTAGGCATGGCGGTGAAGTGGGGCATCCTCTCGACGGCCGACATCAACAACAAGCTCCTCGCCGGCGCGGCAGAGTCTGACGACGTCGAGGTGGTGGCTGTCTGCAGCCGCGATCTCGCGCGGGCCGAGTCATTCGCCGCGCGGTGGGGGATCGGACGTGCCTACGGCTCCTACGACGAGCTCCTCGCCGACCCCGAGGTCGAGGCGGTCTATATCCCGCTGCCCAACACGATGCACGCGGAGTGGTCGATCAAGGCGGTCGAGGCAGGTAAGCACGTGCTCTGCGAGAAGCCGTTCAGCCGGCATGTTAAAGAGATCGAGGCGGCTTGGGACGCGGCCGATGCGGCCGGCAGGCTGCTCTCTGAGGCGTTCATGTACCGGCATCATCCGCAGGCGGCGAAGCTCGTCGAGCTCGTCGGCTCGGGTGCGATCGGTGAGCTCCGCGTGATCCGCTCTGCGTTCAGCTACTCGCTCTACGACGCCGACAACATCCGCCTTCGCACCGACATGGAGGGCGGTGCGCTGATGGACGTGGGGTGCTACTGCGTCAGCGGGGCCCGGCTGCTCGCGGGTGAGCCCGTCGCGGTCGCGGGCTCCGCCCACATCGGCTCGAGCGGCACCGACTGGGTGTTCGCCGGAATGATGCGCTTCCCGGGCGACGTCACCGCGCTGTTCGACTGCGGCACCTCGCTGCCGAACCGCGACGAGCTCGAGGCGATCGGCACCGAGGGGTCGATCTTCCTCGACGACCCGTGGCACTGCAACGAGCCCGTGATCGAGCTGCGCCGGGACGGCCGCGTGGAGCGGATCGAGGTGGAGGGCGGCAACCCGTATCGGCTCGAGCTCGAGGGGATGAATGCCGCGATCCGCGGTGAGCGACCGTTGCTTCTCGGCCGCGAGGACGCTCTCGGCCAGGCGAGGGCGATCCACGCGCTGTTCGAATCCGCCGCCGTGGGCAGGCAGGTCGCACTGTGACTCCGACGCGCCCGGCGGTCGCTACGCTGCACCGGTTGTCTTGCACCAGTTCACGAACGAGGAGCGGTATGAAGAAGATCGTCGTCGCGGTAGCGCTCGTCATGGGGCTCGCTGCAGCGTTGCCGGCTATCGCCGCAACCCCGGTCTACAAGGGGACCGTCGGGCCCGGGTTCGTCATCTCGATGGCCACGAAGCCGACCAAGGCGGGTGCGATCAAGCTCATCGTCGCCGACAAGTCGGACGTCCATAACTTCCACCTGACGGGGCCGGGTGTGAACGTGAAGACGTCCGTGCCGAAGCTGGGCGTGAGCACCTTCAGCGTCACGCTCAAGCCGGGCACGTACAAGTTCATCTGTGACCCGCATCCCTTCATGAAGGGGTCGTTCACCGTCAAGTAGCACGCAGCCGGTTCGGGGTGGGGGCCCGCCTCACCTCGGCCGGGTGCGCGAGCCTCTACGCGGAGGTCAGCGTGAGCGGTTCGATGCCGCCGTCGAGGATCCGCCAGGCGGCGAGCTCGTCGGTGCGGACGGTGTAGATCAGGTACGGCTGGCCGGCCCACAGGCCGATGTTCTGCACGTCGGTGCGCGAGGGCCGAGGCGGTGACGAGATATGCGAGTGGAAGACGGCCTGCGTCACGTCCCGGTCGTTGAGGTCGGCCCAGGTGAGCGGGTCGATCTCGAGCTCGAAGTGGTACGGCGACGGCGAGGCGTTCCGGCCGGGCACGTAGTCGACGGCGACGTCGTCCTCGAACAGGACGAGGCCGCACGCCTCGTTCGGAAGCTCCGCGTTCGCGTGCGCGACGAGCGCCGCGCGAACCTCCGCCGGCACTACCACCAGATCGTGCGTTCCATGGACTCTGCGAGATCCTCGTCGGAGGCCTCCCAGAAGTCCGCGGAGAGGTACTTCCAGCCGGCGTCGGTGAGGATCGTGACGATCACGCCCTCCTCCATCTCTTCGGCGATCTTCCGCGCCACGTGGATGGCCGCGCCGCAGGAGACACCGGCGAAGATGCCCTCGAGGTCGAGGAGCGCGCGCACCGCGTGCACCGACTCCTCGTTCGAGACGAGCATCTTCCGGTCGAGTTTCGTGACGTCGAGGATCGGCGGCACGTAGCCGTCTTCGAGCGAGCGCAGGCCCATCACCGAGTCGCCCGGGAGTGGCTCGGCGGCGGCGATCACGATGTCGGGGAACGTCTCCCGGAGCCGCTCACCCGCGCCCATCAGCGTGCCGCCGGTCCCGAGCCCCGCCACGAGCACGTCAACGCGGTCGAGCGCCTCGGCAATCTCGGCGCCGGTGCCCTCGTAGTGCGCCCGCGGGTTGGCGGGGTTCGCGTACTGGAACGGCATGAAGTACTTCGGGTCGCGTTCGGCCAGCTCGAGCGCCAGCCTGACGGCGCCGTTGGAGCCCTCCGCGCCCGGAGAGAGCACGATCTCCGCGCCGTAGAGCCGCAGCATCCGCTTGCGCTCCTCGGTCGCGTTCTCGGGCATCACGACCGTGAGCGGGTAGCCCTTCAGCTTCGCGATCATCGCGAGCGAATGACCGGTGTTGCCGGACGTCGGTTCGAGCAGGTGGCGTCCCGCGGTCAGCTCGCCCGAGGCCTCGGCGGACTCGATCATCGACTTCGCGACCCGGTCTTTGATCGACCCCGTCGGGTTCTGGCCCTCGAGCTTCCCGTAGATCTTCACGGACGGCTTCGGCGAGATGTGCCGGAGCTCGACGAGCGGCGTGTTGCCGACGAGATCGAGGAGCGACGTCACCACCAGGCGCGAGCGGGGCGGCGTGGCGCCGCCGGCCATCGCCGGCAGCAGGATCACCGTCTGGCCGGGCGCGACGGCCGTGTCAAGGCCGTCGAGCGTGCGCACGTCCTCACCACCGAGGTAGACGTTCACGAACGTGGCAATCTCGCCGCCGTTGAAGATCTGCGATCCGAGCGCCGGGTACGCATCGACGAGGTTCTCGAGCACGGCGCGGACGGTGTCGCCGTCGGCCTCGACCTGGCGCCGGCCGCCGACCTCGGCGCGCAGTGTGGGGGGAATCCGAACCTGGGTCATGCGTGCACCGGGCCTGCGCAGAACTCGACGTAGTCGACGTACTCGGTGATGGTCGGCGAGTCTCCGCAAACGGGGCAGTTCGGATCCTTCTTCACGGACACCTCGTCGAAGGTCGTGTGGAGGGCGTCGAAGAGCAGTAGCCGGCCGGTGAGGGTGTCGCCGGCGCCCAGGATCAGTTTCAGCGCCTCGCTCGCCTGCAACGAGCCGACGATGCCCGGCAGCACCCCGAGGACGCCGCCCTCGGCGCAGCTGGGCGCGAGCTCGGGCGGAGGCGGGGCCGGATAGAGGCAGCGGTAGCAGGGGCCGACGTGCGGGTGGAAGACCGTCGCCTGGCCCTCGAAGCGGTAGATCGAGCCGTGCACCACCGGGATGTCGTTCCAGACCGAGGCGTCGTTGACGAGGTAGCGCGTCGGGAAGTTGTCGGCGCCGTCGACGATCACGTCCCAGCCGTCGGCGAGGATCCGTTCGACGTTCTCGGAGGTGAGCCGCTCCTGATAGGCGAGCACCTGCACGTCGGGGTTGAGCGCCTCGATCGTGCGCTTTGCCGAGAGCACCTTCGGCTCGCCGAGCGTGTTGGTCGAATGGACGATCTGGCGCTGCAGGTTCGAGTCGTCGACGATGTCTGCGTCGACGATGCCGAGGGTGCCGACGCCGGCGGCGGCCAGGTACAGGGAAGCCGGCGAGCCGAGCCCTCCCGCCCCGATCAGGAGCACGCGCGCGTCGAGCAGCTTCTGCTGGCCCACCTCGCCGACCTCGGGGATGAGGATGTGTCGCGAGTAGCGCGCGCGTTGCTCCACGCTCAGCCCGCGCGGCGTCTCGAACACGTAGCCGTTCCGCTTCCAGTCGGTGAAGCCGCCGATCAGAGAAGAGACGTTGTCGTAGCCGAGATCGACCATTGTCCTGGCCGCGAACGCCGAACGGGCGCCGACTGCGCAGTAGACGACGATCTCACGCGACTTGTCGGGGACGAGTGCCTCGACGCGCGACTCCAGGTTCCCCCGTGGAACGTGGATCGCATGGGGGAGATGACCCTCTTGCCACTCGTCCTGCTCGCGAACGTCGAGGAGCAGCGGGCGGTCGTTGTCCTCCAGTCGTGGGAGCACGTCGGCAGAGGAGACCTCGTCGATCTCCGCTTTGACCTGCGCGAGAAGCTCTCGGTACGTCGCCATTACTTTCAAGAGTATAGCGCCGAGCAAGTCGGCTGCCGCAACCCGGCGGAACGCCCCGCCTGCCTCTCCGCGGTGGGTCGTGAGCGATCGGGCCTCGCGCGGGAGTTCGCGTGCCGCAGGGGCCGGCAACGGCACGTCCGTCGACATCGCACGACCTTCAACGGATCGCAACGCATCCGTGGGTACGGTGCGCATCGTGACCGCTCGAAATCGCACGATCCTGATCGTCGCTGCTGCGGCCTCCGTCGCTGCCGCAGCGGTCGTGGGCATCACTGCGGCGACGAGCAGCAACCCCACGGGTGACCCCGCGGCGGCGCCGCAGGCCCGATCCGGGGCGCCGCCTCTCTCCCTCGACCTGGGGGTGCGCACCGACCGCGAGGCGAACGACCTCCGACAGGCGATCGGTCTCTATGCCGCCGGCCGGAGGCAGGCGGCGGGGAAGATCTTTGCGCGCCACGACTCGCTCGAGGCTCGGATCGGCGAGTCGTTCAGCAGCTGGCCGGACGGGACAGTCGATCAGCTCACGCAGCTGTCGGGGCTTCATCCGAAGAGCGCGGCCGTCCAGCTCAACCTCGGGATCGCGCGGTTCTGGGCCGGCGAGCCCGGTTCCAGGGACGCCTGGCTGTCCGCGGCGAGCCTCGAGCCCGACACGGCCTACGCGGTCACCGCCGGGAACCTGCTGTACCCGAACTTCGCACGCAACCTCCCTGTTTTCGTGCCGTCGGAGAGCGTGCCCGCGTCCGTGGCAAGGCTCTCCGCGCCGGCACAGGTCGCGTTGCTCGAGCGGCGCGCCCGTACCGGCTCTACCGCCGACCGCCTCTTCTACGGGGTCGCGTTGCAGCGGCTGGGGCAGCAGCGGTCGGCCGAGCGCGTGTATGCCCGGGCGGCCAGGCTCGCGCCGAATGACCCTGAGGCACGTGTCGCTGCGGCGGTGGGCCTCTTCGACAAGGCCAAGCCGGCGGGTGCCTTCTCCCGGCTCGGGCCGTTGACGCAGACGTTCCCGACGGCCGCCACGGTGCGGTTTCACCTCGGTCTCCTGCTGCTCTGGTCGGGCCAGGTGAAGGAGGCGCGACACCAGCTCCAGCTCGTCTCCAGAGCGGAGCCGGGCTCGCCGCTCGTCGCCGTTGCGAGGCAGTACCTCGACGAGCTCCGCAAAGCAGGCGTCTGAGTCGGGAACTTTTTTTGACGTAGGGCGTCTCTTGCCGCTACGGTCAGATCGGTTCGATCGAAAGGGGGCGTTCTGGGCGCGACTGAAACGACCGGCACGGCTCCGTCGCCCGGCAGCGCGGGCGTGCTCGACCTGCTCGAGGTTCGCACGCTCTTCGAGTCCGGCAAGGGCGCCGGCAAGCTCGATGCGGAGGAGATCGCCCTTGCGCTCGACGAGCTCGACCTCGAGCCCGCGCAAATGGACGAGTTCTACACGGCCCTGGAGGAGGCGCAGGTCGACGTCGTGAGCGCCGACCAGGCCGAGGCCGAGGCCGAGCGGGAGTGGGCGTCCGAGGCGGACATCTCCACCGACACACTGCAGCTCTTCCTCAAGGACATCGGCAAGGTCCCGCTGCTGACCGCCGCCCAGGAAGTCGAGCTCGCGAAGCGGATCGAGCTCGGCGAGCACGCGGCGAAGCAGGCCATGGTCGAGGCGAACCTCCGGCTCGTCGTCACGATCGCCTAGCGCTACCGCAACCAGGGGCTGCCGTTCCTCGACCTGATCCAGGAAGGGACGATCGGGCTCGTGCGCGCCGCCGAGAAGTTCGACTACCGCAAGGGCTTCAAGTTCTCGACGTACGCCACCTGGTGGATTCGCCAGGCGGTGGCCCGGGCGATCGCGGACAAGGGCCGCACGATCCGGATGCCCGTGCACGTCGTCGAAAAGCTGAACAAGATCCACCGCTCCGAGCGGAAGCTGCGAGCGGAGCTCGCGCGCGAGCCAACGGCGGCCGAGATCGCTCACGACCTCGACTTCACGATCGAGGAGGTGGAGCAGATCCGCCGCTCGGCCCAGACGCCGGTCTCGCTGGAGAAGCCGGTCGGCGACGACGACGAGTCCGAGTTCGGGCACTTCCTCACCGATGTGACCGCGCCGCTGCCGGACGAGGCGGCCGAGGTCGCGCTGCGCCGCGAGGCGCTCCGCTCGATCCTCGGCTCGCTTTCGCCTCGCGAGCGCGCCGTGCTGGAGCTTCGCTACGGGCTCGACGGCCAGCAGCCGCGGACGCTCGACGAGGTCGGCCGCACGTTCAACGTCACCCGCGAGCGGATCCGCCAGATCGAGCACCAGAGCCTGAAGAAGCTGCGCGCGCTGGCCGAGGCGAACAACGTCAGAGACGTCGCGTGAGGCAAGCCGCGATGGCCGAGGGTATCGCGGTTCCCGTTACGCCTCTGCTTTCTGCACGCTTTGCGCGACCCTGAAGCCGGGAACCTAGGGTTCGCTGTGACCCCTCTCTTCGCAGACGGTGGTCCGATGCCCGTCACGTAGCGACGGTGGGTGAGGCTTGAGCCTCGCCCATAGTCGTGCCGGAGCTAGACTCGCCGCGTGAACCTCCCCTCTCACGATGCCCTCGTTGCAGAGCTCGCTGAGCTGATCGCGATCCCCTCCGTCAGCGCCGATCCTGCCCACCAGGCGGACGTTGCCGCGGCGGCCGGCTGGGTCGGAGACCGCGTCCGGCGCGCCGGGGGCAGCGCCGAGGTGATCCCCTGGGGCGAGCGCCCGCTCGTCGTCGGCGAGATCCGCGCCTCCGTCGACCCGGACTCCGCGCCGACGATCCTCGTCTACGGGCACTTCGACGTGCAGCCGCCCGACCCGCTCGAGCTCTGGGACTCGGAGCCGTTCGAGCTCGTAGAGCGCGACGGCTGGCTCTACGGCCGCGGCATCGCCGACGACAAGGGCCAACTCTTCATGCTGCTCAAGGCGGCGGAGCTGCTCGCGGGCGCGGGAGAGCTTCCTGTCAACCTCCGGATCGCCTGCGACGGTGAGGAGGAAGTCGGCGGCCACGCGATCGTGGATTGGTTGGAGTCCGACGAGCGCGGCGCCGACGCGGCGATCGTGTTCGACAGCGGCATGGTCGAGCGGGACGTGCCCGGCTTCAACATCGCGGTGCGCGGCCTCTGCTACTTCCACGTCAAGGTGCGCACCGGCAGCCGTGACCTCCACTCGGGCATGTACGGCGGCGCCTCGCTCAACGCGATGCATGCCCTGATGCAGACGCTCTCGGGCGTGCTGCCGCGGAACGGGCGCGTTCCGGAGCGCCTGCGGACCGGAGTCGTCGCCCCTTCCGCTGCGGAGGTCGAGGGCTGGCAGCAGCTCCCCGCCGGGCCGGCCGAGATCGCGGCAGCGGGCTCGCGCCCAGCTGACGCCGAGGCGGGCGACGAGTTCTACATCCGCACCTGGGCCGAGCCGTCCGTCGACGTGCACGGCATCCAGGGGGGCTCCCCGATCCTGCAGAAGACCGTGATAGCCGTCGAGGCCGAGGCGAACGTGTCGATCAGGCTCGTCGGCAACCAGGATCCCGCCGTGATCGCGCCCGCGTTCGAGGCGCTCCTGCGCGAGGCCGCCCCGGAAGGGGCGGAGGTGGAGGTCGAGTTGTGGTCGTCGGCTCCTCCCGGGCTCGTGCCGGCCGGTGCACCCGCCGTTCAGCTCGGGCTCGATGCGTTCGAGGAGACGCTCGGGGTGCGGCCGCTGCTCGTTCGCTCCGGCGGTGCGATCCCGCTCGTCTCCGAGCTCGCCGCCCGGGGAGTCGCCACCGTGCTGACGGGATTCGCACTGAACGAGTCCAACATCCACTCGCCGAACGAGCGGATCCCTGCCGCGTACCTGTCGCGAGGGATCGAGACCGCCGCCGCGCTCTACCGCCGCCTCGCCGACCTTGGGTAGCTCGCCGTTCGTCTCACCGCTCGCCGAGGAGCTCGCCGAGGGCTTGCTCGAGCGCTTCCTCCGATACGTCCGCATCGACACACAGGCGCTCGAGGACGCTCCGACGTTCCCCAGCACGGCCAAGCAGCTCGACCTCTCCCGGCTCCTCGTCGAGGAGCTGCGCGAGATCGGGCTGGACGACGTCGTGCTGAACGAGCACGGCTACGTGCTCGCGACGCTGCCCGGCACGCCGGGTGCGCCGGTGATCGGCCTCATCGCGCACGTGGACACCACGCCCGACTCGCCCGGCGGCGGAGTGACGCCGGTCGTTCACGAGGACTATGCCGGCGGCCCCCTCGTGCTTCCCGGCGATCCAACGCAGGTGCTCGACCCCGCGGCCGAGAGCGAGCTGGCGGCCCGCGTCGGCCACGACATCGTCACGAGCGACGGCACCACGCTCCTAGGCGCCGACGACAAGGCCGGTGTGGCGGAGATCATGACCGCAGTCGCGTACCTCCATGGCACGAGCGAGACGCGGGCGAACGTCAGGATCGCCTTCACGGTCGACGAGGAGGTCGGAAGGGGAGTGGAGCACTTCGATGTCGAGGCGTTCGGCGCCGAGGCGGCCTACACTCTGGACGGGTCAGGGCTCGCCGAGCTCGAGATCGAGACGTTCTCGGCGCGTCAGGTCAAGGTCCTCATCCGCGGCCGGGGCGTCCACCCCGGAACCGCGAAGGGGAAGCTGGTGAACGCGGTCAAGCTGGCGGCCGAGCTCATCGCGTCGCTGCCGCAGGGGTCGCTCTCACCGGAGACGACCGAGGGGCGTGAGGGATTCGTCCATCCCACCCGGCTGAACGCATCGGCGGAGGAGGCGGTGGTGACGTTCATCGTGCGCGACCACGACGATGCGTTGCTCGAGGAGCACACGCAGCTGCTGCGACGCCTCGCCGACGCGATCGGCGAGCGCGAGCCGCGCGCCCGGGTCACGGTCGAGGTCCAGGAGACCTACTCGAACATGCGGGGCGTGATCGAGCAGCATCCACGTGTGATCTCGGCGGCCGAGGAGGCAATCCGCCGGCAGGGGCTCGAGCCGGTGCGCTCGCTGATCCGCGGCGGCACCGACGGCTCACGGCTCTCCGCGATGGGGCTGCCGACTCCGAACCTGTTCACCGGCGGGCAGAACTACCACTCGCGCTGCGAGTGGGCGAGCGTGCAGGACATGGCGGCCGCGGCGGCCACGGTGGTCGAGCTCGTGCGGGTGTGGGGTGAGCCGGAGACCAGCCCGGAGAGCCTGGCGACCGGCTGAAGCCGGTCACGCTGCGCGCTAGTGGTCGTGGACGCCGCAGCCGAGCCAGTCGTGGCCGAAGCGGCGCATCTCGTCGATCAGCGGCAGCAGCGCCGCGCCCTTCTCGGTCAGCTGGTACTCGACGCGGGGCGGAGACTCGGCGTAGCTGTGGCGCACGACGATCTCCTCGCCCTCGAGCCAGCGCAGGCGCTCGGCCAGCGTCCGCGGGCTGATTCCGGCGCAGGCATGCTCGATCTGCGTGAACCGGCGTGCGCCTTCTGAGAGCTCGTGCACGATCAGCACCGTCCACTTGGCGCCGACGATCTCTGCACACGCAGCCACCGAGCACGTCTCGGACTGGTGAACTTGCAGCATCGTGCGTGTAGCCACAACCTGATCATACCGTCCGCTTCGGCCGGTGTCCGCCGCGCGCGCGACGCTACTCCCAGGGCGGCGGCCCGAACGCCCAGCGGCCGCCGACCATCGTCGCCACGACCTCAACCGACTCGAGCTCGTCCGGCGGGCACGCGACGGGGTCGCGGGAGAGCACGACGAGGTCGGCGAGCAAACCGGGCAAGAGGCGGCCTCGGCGCCGCTCGTCGCCGGCCAGCCAGGCGGGTGTGACCGTCGAGGCGGTCAGGGCCTGCTCGACCGTGAGTGCCTCGTCGATCCGCCAGCCGGGCCGGTCGTCGAGTGTGCGGAGGGCGCCTGCGCGGATCCCGGCCAGCGGGTCGAGCTCCTCGACGGGGGCGTCCGAGCCGTTGGCGACAACTGCGCCGGAGTCGAGCAGGCTGCGAAACGCGTACGTCCCCTCGAGGCGGTCGCCCCAGAGGCGCTCGGCGAGGTCGCGGTCGGAAGGGGCGTGGGTGAACTGGACGGAGCAGGCGACGCCGATCTCCGCGAACCGCGGGATGTCGGCGGGGTCGAGGCACTGAGCATGCTCGATCCGCTGGCGTAGGCCCAGGGGCTTCCAGGCGTCCTGCGTCGCCTCGAAGGCGTCGAGGGCGTCACGGTTGGCGCGGTCGCCGATGGCGTGCACGGAGACCGGCCAGCCTGCCGCGGCAGCACGACGGACGATGTCCTCGAGCTCCTCCCGGCTCGTGATCTGCACGCCGGAGCCGTCGAGCATCCGCGCCGTCCGGGAGCCGAGCGTGCCGTCCATGAACGCCTTCAGATAGCCAAGCCGCAGGAAGTCGTCGCCGATACGCGACCGCAGCGGCAGCGCCGCGAGCTCGGCGATCCGGTCGGTCGGGAGCGACTGCCAGACGCGGAGCGAGAGGCCCTCGCGCTCGTGGATCCTGCCGAAGATCGAGGCGGCCCCGAGCCAGCCGTCCTTGTCGTGGATTGCCGCGACGCCGCGCGTGTTCGCGACCCGGATGCCTTCGCGGGTGGCGACGACCCACTCGTCCTCGGTCACCGCCACGAACCGCTCGCGGAAGCGCCAGGCGGATTCCTCTCGCAGGATCCCGGTCGGCTCACCGTTGGGCCCGCGCTCGACGACGCCGCCGGTCACGTCGAGGTCGCCGGCGGCGCGGGTGAGGGCGGCGCTGTTGAGCCAGAGCGAGTGGTAGTCCTTCGACCAGAGTGCAGCGGGAGTCGCTCCCGTGACGGCATCGAGTGCGGCTGCCGTCGGCTTCTCCGCCCAGGGATCGTCCCGCCAGCCGGTGCCGCGGATCCAGGTCCCGCGAGGCGTCCAGGCGCGAACGAGCGCGAGCGCCGCGTCGAGCGACGTCGCGCCCTCGAGCCGGACGTCCTGCCGCGCGAGCGACCAGGTGGGAAAGTGGACGTGCGCGTCGTTGAACGCAGGCAGGACGCACCGGCCTCGGAGATCGACGCGATCGGGGGTCGGCAGCACCCATTCGTGGGTGCCGACAGCGCCGGCGACGAACGGCCCGGCGATCGCCAGGGCGCCACACGTCGGCAGGGATGGGTCGAGGGTGCGGATGACGCCGTTGTCGAGGATCACGGAATCACAGCCTACTCCCGGGCAGGGTCGACCCTCTCACGAGGTTGTCTCCCGCCGGCGCTCGGTAGTTCCGGGCAGGTCGGCTCAGCGGGGGCGCGGATGTGCAGGCAGGCCGACGTGGCGCACGCTGGGTGGTGGCGGTGGTCCAGCTGCGTCCGAAGGAGGAATGATGCAAGTCGAGGAACTGATCTCGAGCGCCCGCGACGTCGTCAGCGTCAAGCGGGTCTACGGGGATCCCTACGAGAAGAACGGCCTCACCGTGATCCCGGCGGCAACTGTGCGCGGCGGCGGCGGCGGCGGCAGCGGCGAGACCGAGGCCGGCGAGCCCCAGGCAGGCGGAGGGTTCGGCATGATGGCACGCCCGAGCGGGGCGTGGATCATCGAGGACGGCGATGCGACCTGGAAGCCGGCGGTCGACGTGAACCGGATCGTGCTCGGCGGCCAGGTGATCGCGATGACCGCGATCATCGTCACTGGAAGGATCCTGTTCGCCCGGGCGAGGCGCCGGTCGATGCTGGATGCCGTCCCGCGCCTGCCGAAGCGGCCGCACCTGCACCTGCACGTTCGCCGGAACCGGCACCGACCGAAGCTGGCACTCAGGTAGCTGCTTCGCCGCGGTCGCCCGCGGACGATAGTGTCGGCACGTCATTCGAACAGGGAGTTGACCGATGACAGGGAACGTCTCCTGGGTAATCGAGCTGGCCGTCAAGGACGGGGCTCTCGGCACGTTCAAAGCGCTGATGGAGGAGATGGTCGCCGGGACGAGCGACGAGCCGCTGAGCCTCGGCTACGAGTGGTACATCTCCGACGACGAAGGCACGATCCACATCTTCGAGAAGTACGCGGATTCGGACGCGATGGTCGCACACGTCAACGGCTTCCTGGAGAAGTGGGCGGGGCGCTTCCTGGAGTGCGTCGACGTGACCCGGTTCGTCGTCTACGGTGACCCGAGCCCTGAGGCGCGCGAGCTTCTCGCCGGCTTCGGGCCGACGTACCTCGGGCCGTGGGGCGGCTTCTCGCGATTCGCCTAGCAGCTCGATCGTCCTGCCGTTCTCGAACGACGAAACCCGCCCGAGAGGGCGGGTTTCGTCGTATGGACTGGGATCGCGCGACCCCGCTGTTGTCTATTGCTGGTTCTGCACCTCGAACGTCCGCTCGGACGGGGGTGCCGTGAAGCCACCCGCGATGCCTGCCTGCATCGCGGGCATCAGGGTGCCGTCGCGGAAGCTCTCCCAGCTCTCCTTCGAGTCGTGAATCGCGACGATCAGCCAGCCGTCGGCCGAAGGCCCGGCCGCATGGAACGTCTGGCCGGCCGGCAGGCTGCCGTCTGCAGGGTGGACAGCGGCGACCGACGCCGCGTACTGGTCTGCGGTGCCTCCTGCGAACTCGTGAACGACGCCGTATGCCATGAGCTGTTCCTCTCGTTGAGGGGTGGATGATATGTTTGACGCGCGCAAATAAAACACTAGACTGTCTATTTGAACATGTCAAATACTTCGGCGGATTCGGAACGCTGGCTCGAGGACCTTCCCGAGCCCGACCCCTTCACCGAGGAGGAGTTCCACGCATGGCGCGGGCTGATTCGCCTGCGCGGGACGACGATGCGTGAGATCGATCGTCGCCTTCGGGCGAACGGCGAGATCTCGATCGACGACTACGGCGTCCTCATCGTCTTCGTCACCGCCCCCCGAATGCGGCTGCGGATGACCGATCTGGGCACCCGCCAGATGCTGACGCCGAGTGGTATCACGCGCCTCGTCATGCGGCTCGAGGAGCGAGGGCTCGTCCAGCGCGTGCCTGATCCCGACGACGGGCGCGGCTCGCTGGCAGCGCTGACGCGTGCCGGGCTCGCGGCGCTGCGCCGCGCGCAGGTCATCCATCACGCAACGGTGCGCGAGCTGTTCGTCGGGCAACTCACGTCCGGGGAGCTCGAGCAGCTCGCGCGGCTCTTCGAGAAGGCCCTGCCGGGAGTCGTCGGCGCCGCGGTCTGGCCTCCGCCGCCGACCGACTGAGGGGGCGCCGCCCGCCCGGGCGGGCGGCGCGCTCCCCGGGCGAATCCCTCCTGTAGACGACGAAACCCGCCCTCTCGGGCGGGTCCCGGCTGCTTCAGCGGAGAGGGAGGGATTTGAACCCTCGATCCGCCGTATGACGGATAACGGTTTTCGAGACCGCCGCATTCGACCGCTCTGCCACCTCTCCTCGGCCGCAGAAGGGTACCCGCAGGCGCGGGGCGGCGCAGGGGGGTGAATGCCCGCCGGGCTAGGTCCGGCCAAGTCGGGCCAGGTCCGACTCCGCCGGTGGTGGCGCCGCGGCCGGGGTCCGCCAGCGCACGTGCGTTGAGGTGCGGCTCTCGAGCCGCGGCCTGCTGTCCTTCGGGTGAGACGTGAACCATGCGGCGTAGCGCCCCGCGAGCGGTGCCGCCGTGAGGCCGTGGGCGAGAACGGAGAGGCCGATCGTGAGCGCCGTCGTGGCCACGATCACGCCCTCGTGCGGAAGGCCGCCCTCCTCGGCGACG
>Ga0302322_100000925_pt1 | contig 23225 bp, 21 predicted proteins | sample Fen_T0_2_FD_203757 | JGI IMG/M metagenome (GOLD analysis project Ga0302322, IMG submission 203757) | Peat permafrost microbial communities from Stordalen Mire near Abisko, Sweden - Fen_T0_2 | ecosystem: Environmental > Terrestrial > Soil > Wetlands > Permafrost | place: Sweden: Abisko...
GGCAGTACGTCGACGAGCGAGCGACGTTGCTCCCACAGAGCGTGGTGCCGTTCGGCGCCGACGCACGCCGGGCGCGCGAGGAGCTACCACGGCGGAACGCGCTCGTCCCTTCGGCCGTCGTCGTGCGAACGGCGGCGCTCCGTCGCGTGGGCGGATTCGATGCGACCTTCGAGGCCTGCGGCGACTGGGACCTGTGGCTGCGACTGCTGCCCGAGGGCCCGTTCGCCCCACAGCCGGGCGCGACGACCCTCTACCGGACGCACCCCGGGAGCATCACGGAAGACGTCGACGGAGTGGAGCGTGGACGGCTCCGTCTGATCGAGAAGCATCACGGCCCGGCGTCCGGCCCTCCGGCCACCTGGCCCCTCCCTCGCCGGCAGGCCGTCGGCCAGGCGCTGTTCGCGGTCGCCCTCGCCCGGCTGCGACAGGGCGACCCGGCTACAGGCAAGAGCGAGCTCGCGGAGGCGATCACGGTCTGGCCGGAGATCGTGGAGGAAGACGAGTTCTTCTTCGAGCTCGCGTGCGCCAACCAGCCGCGGGGCCTGCGCGGATCGGCGTACGGCCTCGACCTGGACGAGGCGGCGCAGCTCGTGCGCTCGCTCGAGCCGTTGCCGGGAGGCGCCGCCACCCGGGCACGCGCCGCATTCGCGTTCGCGTGGGTGGCGCTGAGCGCCGGCGACCGCGAGACGGCACGCCGGTTCGCACTCGAGGCGCGTGGCCTGCCGGGGCTTCGTGGCAAGAGCTCGGCGCTGGCGCTCGCAGCTCGCGCAACCATGCCCACGCGGTTGGCCCGGCGGATCGAGGGCCGGCGGCACGGCCGCCCGGCCGGGCTCAAGGAGGATGGATGCGGGTCGCCGTCGTCATCCTGAACTGGAACGGGTGGCAGGCGACCGCGGCCTGCGTCGACGCCGTCGAGGGCCTCGACCATGCCGACGTCTCGCTCGTCGTCGTCGACAACGGGTCGACCGACGGCTCCGTCTCGTTCCTGCGAGAGCGCTACCCGACGCTCCGCCTCCTCGAGTCCGGGGCGAACCTCGGATTCGCGGGCGGCATGAACGTCGCGCTCCGGCAGCTCCTGGAGGAGAGCGAGCCCGAGTACATCTGGCTCCTGAACAACGACGCAAGGCCCTCCCCGGGCGCATTGACCGCGCTCATCGACGTGGCCGAGCACGACCCGCGAGTCGGTGCCGTGGGCTCCGTGCTGCTCGGCGGTGCCCTGCCGTCGGTCTGGGCCTGGGGCGGCGGCACCGTCAGCTTCCGGACCGGCCTGCCACGTCACCACCGGGAGCCTGTCACCCCGGATCGGATCGACTACCTCGTCGGCGCGAGCCTGCTGCTCCGCGCGCGAGCGCTCCGCGAGCTCGGGCTCCTGGACGACCGCTTCTTCCTCTACTGGGAAGACACGGATATCTCGTACCGCCTCCGCGACGCCGGCTGGAAGCTCGCCGTGGCGCCGGACTCCCTGGTGTTGCACGAGGGCAACGGATCGCTCGCCTTCCAGAGCCCCGGCTGGGACCGCGAGTTCACCGCCTCCTCGGTCATTTTCTTCCGGCAGCATGCGCGCTTCCCATGGGCCCCGATCCTCATCAGCTCCACCGGCCGGATCCTGCTGCGCACGGCCCGTGGCCGCTGGGCGAACAGCGCCGCCACGTGGCAGGGGCTGCGACGGGGGCTCGCGGCGTCGTGAGCACCGAGCTGCTCGTCCGCGGCGCGTCGCCGGCCGCCGAGGTCGCGACCCGCGTGATCGTGATGGTCGATCTCGGCACGTTCACGCCGTTCTACGACCTCGAGCTCGCCGCCGCGCTCAGGGCCGAGGGATGGCGAGTCGAGCTCGTGATGCCCGAGTACGAGTTCGAGAGCGTTGCGCCGGGCGGGACGAGGCCGTGGCGCACATCTCTGCTCCGGCTCCCACACGGCCGTCGGCGGCGCCACCTCGGAGCGCCACGCCAGGCTCTCAGGGCCGTCCTCTACATGGGCGACCTGATCCGCCTCGACCGTCTCCTCGCCCGGCTGTCACCGTCGCTCGTTCACGTCCAGTGGGCCCACCTGCCCTGGCTCGACCGGATTCTGTGGAGGCGCTGGCGAGCCGCCGGCTGGAAGGTCGTCTACACGGCCCACGACGCGACGCCTCTCGACGGCACGACCCCACCCCTCCTGGCAGGGAGCTACGCCTCGCTCGTCGACCGCGCAGACGCCGTCGTCGTTCACAGCGAGGTGGCGCGGGCCTCGCTGGTCGACGCCGGGGCCACACCGGGGAACGTCCACGTGATCCCGCCCGCCTCGCCCTTCACGCCGGGCCCGGGAACGCCGGGCCGCGAGGAGGCCCGCCGCGACCTCGGCCTTGCGAGTGACGCACGGGTGATCCTGTTCTTCGGCTTCCTCAAGCCGTACAAGGGACTGTCCGTGCTCCTGCACAGCCTGCCGGCGATCAAGCGGGCCACCGGCCTGGTGAAACTTGTGATCGCAGGCGAGGCGATGGAGCCAACCGCAGGCTACGACCGCGAGATCGTCGACCTCGGCCTGTCGGACGACGTCGACTGGCGGCCGGGGTTCGTTCCGGCGAGCCAGGTTGCCGCGCTCTTCGCGGCAGCGGACGTCGTCGCCCTGCCGTACCTGGACGCATCCTCGAGCGGGGTGCTGCTCACCGCCTATGCGTGTCGCCGGCCCGTCGTCGCGAGCGCCGTCGGTGGCCTGCCGGACCTCGTCGTCCCGGGAACGACAGGGGCGACCGTCCCGCCCGGCGATCCCGCCGCCCTCGCGGCCTCCCTCGCCGAGCTCCTCGCCGACCCGCAGCTGGCCGCGCGCATGGGCGAGAGCGCCCACCGGCTCTCGCTCGAGCGGTACACGTGGTCGGGGATGGCCCGACAGCTGGACGAACTCTACGGCGAGCTGCTGCGACCACACTCGAAATCGTGACGGCCCCCGGCTGGAGCATCGTCGTGCCCACTCACAACCGGGGCGGTTTCGTCCGCCGGGCGATCGCGAGCGTCCGGGCGCAGACGATCGACGACTGGGAGCTGATCGTCGTCGACGACGGCTCGGAGGACGACACCAGAGAGATCGCGACGTCGTTCCGGGACGAGCCGCGCGTCCGCTACGTGTGCCAGCCCCACGCTGGGCGGTCGGTCGCCCGAAACCACGGGGTCGGGCTGGCCAGGGGCGAGATCGTCTGCTTCCTGGACTCGGACGACACGTACCTCGAAACCGCGCTCGCGAGCCATCGCCGTGCGTTCGCGGGAGCGCACGGGATCGGGATGACGATCGGCGGCTACCGGAACGTGGACGAGGGTGGAAACGGGCTCGGAGAGCGGCTTCCGTGGAAGCGGCATCCCGAGCCGACGCCGGAGTCGTGGCTGTTCGACTGCATGGCACTGCCCGGCTCGGTGGCGATCCGGCGGGAGTGGCTCGAGACGGTCGGCGGCTTCGACAGCTCGACCGAGCCGGCCGAGGACTGGGACCTCTTCCTCGGGCTCGCGTTCTCCGGGTGCCCGACGGGCTGGACGCACGACATCGTGTGCAACCGCCTGGTGCATCCGGGTAACTCCACGAACGACGTCAGGGCGCACCGGCTGGGCACGATGCGCGCGCTCGACAAGGCCTTTCGGCGGCCGGGGCTCGATCCCGGCGTGGCCGCGCTCGAGCGGCGCGCGAGGGCGTGGGCGCACCTTGCGTCGGCGCGCAACGCCGCCTCTCTCGGCCGGGACGATCTCGCAGCTGAGGAGCTCCGCGCCGCCGCCGGTCTCGACGCGCTGCCGGCCTGGGAGCGTCGTGGCCCGGCGCTCTCGCCGCTCGGATTCCCCGCCCTCCTCGAGGCCCTCCTCGCGGACGAGCGCCTCCGCCACGGCTCCACCGGCCCAGCCGAGCTCGCGGCGCGATGGAGCCTCTCGGTGGCCGACGTGCGGCGCGGCCTGGCGCGCGTGGAGCTGAGCCGGTTCTTCGCAGCCCTCGCCGACGACAACGGCGGCGAGGCCGGGAGCCGCCTCCACCGCGGGCTCGCGCTCGACCACCGGTGGCTCGCGCATCACGCCGTGACCTCGTACCTTCTCCGGCACCCGTTCCGGCGATGACCGGCGGCGGCACGTACGAGGAGGGCCTCGTCAGCGTCGTCCTGCCGACGCTCGACGGCTCGCGCTACATCCACTCGTCGATCGAGAGCTGCCTCGCCCAGACCTACGGGGGGTTCGAGCTAATCGTCGTCGACGGCGGCTCGAGCGACGGCACCCTGGAGATCGTCGAGAGCTTCGCCGACCCGCGCGTCAGGCTCGTTCACCAGCCCGGTAACGCCGGCCGGCTGTCCGGCGCGCTCAACCGGGGTTTCGCCGACGCACGTGGCGTGTACTTCACCTGGACGCAGGACGACGACCTCTTCGCTCCCGAGGCACTGGCCGTCATGGTCGAGGGCCTCGAGCGCCGCCCCGACGCGGGCATGGTGTATGCCGGCCAGGTATTCATCGACGACGAGGGCACGCTGATTCGCCCGTCGCTCGACTTCGAGCCGCACGACCTCACGTGGACGAACCCGATCGGCCACTGCTTCCTGTACCGGCGGGAGGTCGCCGAGACAGTCGGGCTCTACGACCCGGCGTTCCTGATGGCCGAGGACACCCACTACTGGATGCGCGTCTACCGACAGTCGACGATCGTCCGCCTGCCCGGGCGCTACTTCGACCACCGGCTCCACGACGGGAACCTGACGGGGCGCAACTACGGCGCGTACGTCGCGCTGCGGGTGTCTGCCCGCGCCCGCCGGGCCGTCCTCGGGATCGCGCCGCATGAAGCCCGGCGCCAGATCGCAGCCGCGTACGTCGAGGAGGGCTATGCCGCCTACGCGCGGGGAGACTTCGGCCACGTCCGCGCCTGCCTCGCGCGCGCGGCCCGCCGGCGGCCCCGCTGCCTGGCCGAGCGCGGCGTCCTCCTCCTCGGGGCGCGGAGCCTCGGCAAGTCGGTGCTCGGCCACGCAGGGTCGCCGCGCGTGCACGCGAGCGCGAAGGGAACGCGTTGACCGGCCCGCTCGTCGTCGCGATCGTCCTGAGCCACGAGCGCCCCGACCGCACGGTCGCGTGCCTCCGGTCGCTCCGGTCGAGCCTCTACCCCAACCTGGAGGTCGTCGTGCTCGACACCGGGCAGGCGCCGGGAAGCGCCGACGACATCGGGCGGGCCTTCCCGGGCACCGAGATCGTCGCGCTCGAGGGCAACCGCGGATACGCCGGAGGGAACAACACCGGCCTTGCGCTGGCGCTCCGCCGGCGGGCCGATTGGGCCCTGCTCGTCAACGACGACGTGACCGTGGCCGCGGACTGCCTCTCGCGGCTCGTCGAGTGCGGTGAGAGCGAGCGCCGGATCGGGATGGTCGGGCCGACCGTCCACCACCGGGACGAGCCGAGGGTGATCCAGAGCGCGGGTGGGTACCTGGAGCCCGACTGGTCGGCCTCGTTCCTCGCAGCCGACGAGCCCGACCGGGGACAGCTTCGCGAGCCGCGCGACGTCGCCTGGCTCTCGGGTTGTGCACTCCTCGTACGGCTGGAGCTCTACGAGCAGATCGGGCCGCTCGACGAGCGATTCTTCTGTTACTGGGAAGACGTGGACTGGTGCCTCCGCGCCCACCGGTACGGGTGGCGGGTCGTGCACGAGCCCGCGGCGCGCGCGTGGCACGAGGGCGGCCGGACGGGCAGCGCTCCCCATCCCGCCGTCGCCTATTACACGACGCGAAACCACCTCCTCGCCCTCGGGAAGCATGGCGCTCCGCTCCGGGTCAGGCTCGTGGCAGCCCGCAGACTGGGTACGACGCTGCTCGTGTGGTCGGTGCGCCCGTCGCTGCGATCGCGGCGGGCAGCTCGGACCGCGATGTGGCAGGGCGTCGCCGACTTCGCCCTCGGGCGCTTCGGCGAGCGTCCCTCCACCGGACGCGGGCGCAGCGAGTGAGCAGGCCCAGGGTCAGCGTCGTCGTCCCGACGCACAACCGCCACGAGCGGCTCGCCGCGACGCTCGCCGCCGTGCTGGGCCAGGAAGGGCGAGAGGAGACCGAGGTGCTGGTGGTCGACGACGGCTCGGACGACGAGACGCCCCGGGTCGTCGCAGCGCTCGCCGGGTCGGGGGTGTCGTACCTCCACCAACCCCACGGCGGCGCATCCGCCGCCCGCAACCGTGGCGCGCGTGCCGCGCACGGCGCGCTCCTGCTCTTCGTCGACGACGACGTCGAACTGCTCCCCGACGCCGTGGCCGCTCTCGTGGAGGCGCACCGGGCGTTTCCCCACGCAGTCGTCGTCGGTCACCTCTTCAGCCCGGAGCCCGCCAACCGCTACGAGTGGCTGGGGGTCCTCCCCGACCGGGAGACCGCGGCGGGCATCAACCCCGTCGACTGCACCGAGTGCTTAACGGGCCTGCTCGCCGTCGGCCGGGAGCAGTTCCTCGCCCTCGACGGATTCGAGGACCCGACCGGCGGCTGGCCGTCGTGGGACGACGTCGACTTCGGCTACCGGGCTCAGCGGGCCGGCCTCCAGCTGCTCCGAACGTCCGAGGCGCAGGGCATCCACCATGACGAGTCGGCCACGAGCCTCGCGGCGACGGCGCGGCGGTGGCAGGCGGCGAGCGAGTCGGCGGTCCGGCTGTTCGCGCGCCATCCCGACCTGCGGGGCGCGTTTCCCTTCTACCGGGACAAGCTGCCGATCGCCTGGGGGAGCGACCCGGCGACGCTCGTCGCTCGGAAGCTGGCGCGTGGTGCCGTCTCCTCCCGGCCGGCATTGCGGGTCACCCGGCCGCTCGCCGACCTCTCGGTGCGAGGATCCTGGCCGGGAGGCATCGCCCGGCCACTGTGCGGCTGCGTCGTCAGCGGCTCGATGTGGCAGGGGCTGCGCCGTGGGATCGAGGCGAGCGGCCGGGAGGGCCGGGACTCCGGTGGGGTGTCGTGAGGATCCTCTTCCTCACGAACGGCTACCCACCGCTGCACACGGCCGGCACCGAGATCTCGACGGAGGCCGTGGCGACGTCGCTCGCCCGCTCCGGGCACGCCGTCTTCGTCGGCTGCGTCGGCCGCTGGGACGAGGGAGACCACCCGCTCAACGGGCTCGACGAAGACGAGCAGGACGGAGTCGCGGTGACGCGATTCGACCTCAACTGGCGGCGCGGCGGCGACCCGAACCGCGCCCTCTTCGACAACCCGGCCACCGCGCGAGCCGTCGGAGCCCTCGTCGACCGGGTCGCGCCCGACGTCGTCCACGTTACGTCCTGCTACACGCTGTCCGCGAGCGTGATGAGGGAGGTGAAGGCGCGCGGGCTTCCGCTCGTCGTCACGCTCACCGACTTCTGGTTCCTCTGTCCACGCGTGATGTTGCTTCGGTCGAACGGCACGCCGTGCACCGGGCGCACGACCGCAGCCGACTGCCTCGATTGCATGCTCTCCGACTCGGCCGCGTACGTGAAGGTCCGCAGGATGGCGCCGGCCGGCCTCCTCGCGGCTGCCACCGGAGTGGTGGCCCGGCAGCCGCGGCTCTCCCGGTCACATGGGTTCCTCGGGCGGGCTCAGAACTTTGCCGTTCGCAAGCCGCTCCTGCTCGACCTCCTCCGCTCGGCCGATGCGATCCTCGCGCCCACCCGCTCGCTCGCCGCCCGCCACACGGAGCTCGGCCTCGAGCGCGAGATCCGGCTGTGGCGCTACGGCCACGAGCTGGGCTGGGCCGCTGCCGTCGAGCGGCGCCCGCCCGACGGGCGGCTCGTCTTCGGGTTCGTCGGGCGCGTCGCTCCGGAGAAGGGCGTTCACGTCCTCCTCGACGCGGCCTCCCGACTCGACCCGGGTGCCGGCGGCGCGGCCGTCGAGGTGTGGGGCGATGCGGCGCAGGAACCGGGCTACCTCGCGCGCTGCCGCGCGCTGCCGACAACGGGGCTCGCCGTCGACTTCCGGGGCCGGTTCACCCGCGACCGCCTCGCCGAGGTGTACGGCCACATCGACGTGCTCGTCGTTCCCTCGACCTGGAACGAGAACGACCCACTCGTCGTGCACGAGGCCTTCGCCGCCGGCGTCCCGGTGATCGCGTCCGACGTGGGCGGCCTGCGGGAGGTGGTCACGGCGGAGAGCGACGGCCTGCTCTTCCGGGCCGGCGACGCGGGCGATCTCGCCGCCGCCATGGCCCGGTTCGTCACCGACCCGACGCTGGTCTCCCGGCTCCGCGCCGGGATCGGGCTCGTGCGCACGAGCTCCGAGGCCGCCGCCGACCTCGCCGCACTCTACGCCGGGCTCGTCGAGGGGCTCGCGGGCTGAGCGCGCCCGGACGGCAGGCTCTCCCGAGCGGGAAACGCCCCCGACCCGGTCGGCCGGGCAGGATGTCGACATGGGAACGAGCGAGCCGAACACCACGGGCCCGCGTTGGTGGACCGTGCGGCCGGCGCAGAACCTGAAGCCCGCGACGTACCGCTGCCCGCTGTGCGACCGGCACCTGCCCGCGCTCAGCGAGCACATGTTGATCGAGCCGGAGGGGAGCCCGGCCGGACGGCGACACGCCCACACGACGTGCGTCGCCCGGGCCCGCAAGGCCGAACGGCTGCCGAGCCGCGACGAGTGGCGCGCCACCCAACCACGTCGTCGCGGCCTCCTCGCGCGCCTGCTCCGCGGCGAGAAGCGCACGGCACCGGATGCGCTCAAGAGCCGCCTCGTGGGCGGCCCTTGGCGGCGACGTGGCGCATGATGGGGGTCGGCGCCACGTGCTGGCTCTGCTTCGGGGAGAGGGGGTGTCGTCCCTGCGTGCCGAGCCTTAACCGGCACTCTCACGCATGGCGCGGACGGCGCCAACAGTGAATCCCCGGACCCTGCCGCGAGGTTCCACGATTGCCGGTGGGTACGTTCCCGCGCCGGCGAGCACCCGTAACCGGGCTCGCGGGCGCGAAAACATCCCGGCCGGTGGTCCATACTGCGGGGCAGACGTCTGGCAGCACCTTGGGGAAGGATCGGGCGGTGGGATCGTGGTGAGCCGTACGACGAGTGCCGAAGCAGCCGCCGGGATCGCCGGTCGTGTTCGCTCGCTGCGACGCGCAGCCGGGATGACCCAGGTCGATCTCGCGGGGGGGCGGTTCACGAAGCAGTACGTGAGCCAGATCGAGCGCGGCGAGACCGTGCCCTCCGGCGACGTGCTCGAATGGCTGGCAGGGCGCCTGGGTGTCGAGCGGATGTTCCTGGAGACCGGGCTCGGCACGGCCGACGTGGAGCGGCTCGAGCGCCGCCTCACCGAGGGGCGGCGGCTTCTCGACACGCATCGCTACGCCGAGGCGATCGAGCTCTTCCGGCCGCTGCGGGAATCGCTCCCGCCCGGAGCGCCGCGCACGGCCTACCGCGATGCGATGCGGGGCGAGACGTGGGCGCTCATCCGCGTGGGCCGCGTGACCGAGGCCGCCGAGCTCCTCGCCGAGGCTCGTGACATGGCCGACGGTGAAGGAGGAGCACGCGACGAGCAGGCAGAGGTCGCCTATCTCACGGCCGTCTGCTGCTACACGCTGTCGACCATGGCGGCGGCGCACGCCGAGTTCGCGCGCGCACTCCAGCTGCTCGACGAGGCGAACGAGCCGAACGACCTCCTGCGATCGGACATTCACCAGTGGCGGTCGCGGTGCTACCGGCGGCAGCGGGACTGGGAGGCGGCCCGCGAGGACATCGACATCGCGCTCGAGCTCGTGGAGGCGCTCGGAGACGATCGACGAAGCGCGGAGGTCAACCTCCAGGCGTCGCTCGTCGCCGAGCGGCAAGGACGCTGGGTGCTCGCCCGCCGCTACGCCGAGATCTCCCACGACCTGTTCGCGGCCGTCGGTGACACCGTCACCAGGGGCCGCGTACTGAACAACCTCGCCGGCCTCAACCACCTGCTCGACAGCGACGAGGTCGCGATCACCCAGCTCCGCGAGGCGTTCACGATCTTCGTCGACGCGAACCTCGAGGCCGAGGCGGGCTACGTGCTGAGCTCGCTCGCCGAGATCCACCGCGAGCGCGGAGAGCTCGAGGAGGCGGAGATCGAGGCCCAGCGCGCCCTCGGGTTGCTCGAGGGCCGCGTCGACCACGTTCAGGAGATCGGCACCGCCCAGCTCGTCCTCGCCCGCGCCCACCTCGAGCAGGGTGAGCTCGAGCGTGCGGAGGACGTTCTCGCGGCGGTCGACGAGAGCTACGCGCTGGCGGAGTCGGTCAGCCACCAGGCACGCTCGTGGATGGTGCGAGGTGAGCTCGAGCTCGTCCGCCGAAACGACGCAGAAGCGGCGCGGCTGTATCGCGAAGCCGCCACGGCGCTGCAGCCGACCGACCCCTAGCCGCCCGGCGACCGCGCCCATCGGCCGCAAGTAGGGTCGCCGAGACCCCCGTTCGGGGGACGACACCGCGGAGCCGATCGCCGAAAAATCAGGGAGCTGAACGCGCCCGCACGTGCAATGCGGGCGGAACTCTCCCGAAAGGACTTGCGGCATGATCAACAAGGGCACCCTCGCTCGCCTCTTCGTCTCCGTCGCCGCGTTCGCCTCGCTCGCGAGCCTCGCCGGCGGCTTCTTCGACGGCCACTAGGCACTCGCACCACGATCACGCTCCATCTCCGGGGCCGTAGCTGTCGTCTCGCTACGGCCTCGAGCGGCGCGCCGGCGACTGCCCGGCGCGCCGCGGCGCGCCCGCGCTCACATCGTCGTGCCACGCGGTCCCGAACCGTCACGCTACGGTGGGCCGATGAACATCGACGAACGTCTCCAGGACTACGCCGAGGAGGTCTCCTCGCCCCACGAGCCGCATCTCGCCGAGCTCGCGGACGAGACGCACCGCACGCTCGGCTCCGGCGGGATGCTGACCGGGCCGGTCGCAGGGCGGCTGCTCGAGATGCTCGTGTGGGCGGCCCGGCCGCGGCGCGTGCTCGAGATCGGCACCTTCAGCGGTCATGCGACGCTGTCGATGGCCGCAGCCCTGCCCGCCGACGGGCACATCGACACGTGCGAGCTCGATCCGCAGCGCGCCGCCGTGGCGCAGGCGCACATCGATCGCAGCCCGTGGGCCGCCCAGATCACGGTGCACGTCGGCCCCGCCCGAGCGACGATCGACGTCCTGCCCGGGTCGTTCGACTTCGTCTTCATGGACGCCGACAAGGGCGGCTACATCGCCTACTACGAGGCGGTGCTCCCCCGGCTGTCGGACTACGGCCTGATCGTCGCGGACAACACCCTCCACGACGGTGGCGTGCTCACGCCGGGCGACACGATCGCCGCGTTCAACGCGCACGTGGCGGCCGACCCGCGGAGCGCCCAGGTGCTGCTCACGGTGCGGGACGGCATGACCGTGATTCGCCGGGCCCGAGCCGGGTAAGCGGCGAGCTCACTCACTCGGGCGAGGGAGCCCGAATCGGCCTGCACATGCCGATTCCATTCTACGATGCGCCTTCGCCACCTCGCAATCGTGTCGTTCCTCGCCATCCTCGTCATCCCGGCCGAGGCCAACGCCTCCACGCTGATCGACCGCAACGCGCACGGCGTGACGCTGAAGGTCGACTCGAAGGGCCGCGCCCTGGTCTCGTACACGGCCCGCGGCAGGCACTGGAACGTTCTCGCCTGGGGCGCGGTCAACGCCGTCGCGCCCACGGCCGGAAGCCGCCAGGTCGACTTCAGGCTCGACTACTCGGGCGGCTGGGGCACCTACCGCAAGGACGTCTGGAAGACGTTCGCCAACACCTGCGGCCCCTACACCGGGCCTCCACTCGCATGGCGCGTGACGAGCTGCACGGCCTACGACGGCAGCAACTGGGCGCTCCAGGCATGGCAACGGATGCTGCCCAACTACGGGGTCGCACCGAGTCCCAGGCGGGCGGTCTGGGAGCTTCGACTCTCGCACTGGACGGGCGCCCTCCCCGTCCTCACGGTCAATCCCAACTGGGCGTACCACAAGTACGACCACCTCTTCGGATCGTTTCTCTACAACGGCACGCCGGTGCACGGGTTCAGGTCGACGGCCGGCGGCAATCCCCTCGACTCGTTCGGGCGCAACCTCTACGTCGACACGTTCGACTCCGCCTACGGCAAGGGGTGGAAGCGCGAGAACAGCTTCCTCATGCACAAGGGAACGGGGACATTCTGTTACGGCTTCTATCCGCACGGGAGCCGGCCCGCCGGCAAGGGCGAGCGCTATCGCGCCACGATCATCGGCCCGGGCGTGACGCCCGACGTGATGTGGGAGGGAAGCGCGCTCGGCGCCTATGACGCGTCGCTCGACCAGCAGCTCGCGCAACTCCAACGCGAGACATACGCGTCCGACCGTCTCTGCAAGCCCGTGTGAGGCGGCTCGAGCCCCCGACCTCGTCTCGATCGACTCTCATCGCGTCATCCACACGGCATCGCAACGTGACCGACGTCATCGCGTGGCGCCAACGCGGGCATCCCACGAAGGACGGCGCCGACGATAGAGTGCGGCATGACGAGCGTGAAGACATGGCTCACCGTGACAGGGATCACGTCCCTGCTCTGCGGGTTGATGGTTGCCGCCGGTGCCGGGGGCGCGCCTTTGTGGGCCTTGTATGCAACCGTCATCATCGTCGCCGCGGCGGCGGCTGCAGTTGCGTGGAGCAGCCGGGGGCGACGGCACGCGGACGAGGGATATTTCTCGTCCCGCTCCACCGATGACGTCAGCGTGAGCACGCACGACGCGGCCCTCTCGTCGCTGATCTTCGACATCCTCAGGCCGACCGATGTCGAGTGGGTGCGGAACGAGACGTTCGCGACATCCTGGCACGGCGCCCGCATCGTCCCGTTCCGCCGGCTGCTGAGGGACCACGACCTCTTTGATCTCTCGGTGGGCGTCGAGCTCGGCACCGGGCCCGGCCCCGAAGTGGGCAACATGCTGAGGGCCGTCGAGGGGTTCCTCGCCCTCTACGACGCCACCACGTATGCCGACCCGATGCTTCGCGGGGGCGACTGGCAGGTCGTCCAGGGCAGCGATTCTGCGGGGCAACAGGCCGAGGCACAACAGGACGTCGTGTCGCGGTGCGAGGACCTCCGCGAGGCAGCCTCGGCGGTGGCGCTCGCCTACGACGATCTTCCCGCCTACTCCCCCGGTGGGGTCCCCGTCACCCGTCGACAGGATCCTTGGTCGTGACTACCCTGAGTTGATGGACACGACGGGGGACACCAGAATTCCGAAGCAGATGTCGGTCGCGCGGCGTGCGCGGCGCATCTTGGGCAATGTGCTGCTCGCGCTCGGCGTGAGTGTCCTCATCTGGACAGTCGTCGTGTGGCGCTGGAACGATCCGTTCACATCGCTCTACACGCGATGGCAGCAGCACAAGCTGGTGGCCGCGCACGCTCTGATCGTCGAGCACTACCGCCCGGCGAAGCCCATTCCCGTTTCGGCCACGCGCGAGGAAGAAGCCGCGACGGTCGCCGCCGAGGCCAGACGGATGCGCGCCGGGGCGGCAACGGGAGCGCCGATCGGTCGCATCGAAGTGCCCCGGCTCCATCTCAACATGCTCATGGTCAACGGCACCGACCACGACAGCCTGAGGCGGGGGCCCGGACGCGACCAGAGGACCTATATGCCCGGCCAGGGGCAGCTGATCTACATCGCCGGCCACCGGACGACGTACCTGGCACCATTTTCCGCAATCGACCAGATGCGGCCGGGCGACCGGATCACACTCGTGATGCCGTATGGAACGTTCGTCTACTCCGTCACCGGCCATCGAATCGTCGATGCGAACGACCTCTCCGTGCTGAAATCAGGAGGCCACGAAGTCGTTGCGCTTCAGGCATGCCACCCGCGCTTCTTCGCATCCCACCGCTACATCGTCTGGGCGAAGCCGATCCTCGTGGAACCTGCGAAGGGCCGGCCGTACCGGCCGGCGAGCTGACCGTGCCCGTTACGACGCGCCGAACAGATCGATCGCCAGGCGACGCGTGAATCCGTCTATCTCGGCCGCGACAGCCTCGAACACCCGCAAGTGGCTTCCCGCCGGATCGGGCAGCGCGAGCGAGGAATGCACTGCTCGACCAGCGCGGAGGCGGTGCAGCGCCTCGACGCGAGCGGACGCCGTGCGAGAAGGACGACGTTCGCCAGCCTCGTCGAGCAAGCCTGCGAGCTCGCGGAGCAGGAATGAGCGCTCCCTGGCGGCACCTGCCTCGATGACCGCTGCGGCAACGTGGAACGCCTCGAACCCGATCACGAGACCCGCGGCGGAAAGCAGGTCGGGGCCGAGCACCCGCGACCGATGCGCACGGAGATCGACTCCGAGGGCAGCACCGACCAGGACGGTGTTCCGGAGCGCCGGAGCCGGCGGCACGTTGTGTGTCCCGTACGACGTGACCTCGACAGGGAGTCCCACGACCCTTTCTCTCAACAATGCCTCTGCGAGAGGGCTTCGAGCCTGGTTACCCGTACAGACGAAAACGACTTCGAGGCAATCGCTGCTCGGGGTGTTGGCGCTCGAGGCATCCACGTGGGGCAAACGGTACCGCCAGGCACCGGATCAATCCGCGATCGGAGAGAGTGAGCTGCATTGACAACCGTACTGCTCGTCGTCGGGGCCCGCCCCAACTTCATGAAGGTCGCACCGATACAGCGGGCACTCGAGCACGCTGCCCCTGACACACGTCTCGTGCTCGTGCATACCGGGCAGCATTACGACGAACAGATGTCGTCCGTCTTCTTCGGCGAGCTCGGCATGCCACAACCGGATGTCTTTCTGGGGGTCGGCTCGGGCAGCCACGCCGAGCAGACCGCGAGAGCGCTCGTCGGTCTGGAGGAGGTGATTATCGACGAGCGACCCGACCTCGTCGTCGTGGCGGGCGACGTCAACTCGACTCTGGCCGGCGCACTCGCGGCCGTCAAGCTGCACGTCCCCGTGGCCCACATCGAGGCCGGGCTCAGGAGCTTCGACCGCACGATGCCCGAGGAGCACAATCGGCGGCTCACCGACGCCGTCTCCTCCCTCCTCCTCACTCATTCCGACGAAGCACTCGACAACCTCCTTCGCGAGGGAGTCGATGCCGACAGCGTGCACCTCGTCGGCAACACGATGATCGACTCGCTCCTCGCCCACCTGCCGCACGCACTCGACCGGTCACCGTGGGAGCGGTACGGTCTTGTCGAGGGCGCCTACGCGCTCGTGACGCTGCACCGTCCGGCACTCGTCGACGACCGCGAACTCCTGCGCGAGACGATCGCCGGCCTACACGAGCTCGGGCATGCTCTCCCCGTCGTCTTCCCCGTGCACCCGCGGACGCGGGCCCGGATCGAAGAGCTCGACGTGACAGGGCCGACCGACGGCACGGTCCTGCTCGTCGAGCCGCTCGGCTACCTCGACTTCCTCGGCCTCGAGGCAAGGGCGCGTCTCGTGGTCACGGACTCGGGCGGCGTGCAGGAGGAAACCTCCGCTCTCGGCACGCCGTGCTTCACCCTGCGGGAGACGACCGAGCGGCCGATCACCGTCAGGCTCGGCACGAACACGCTCCTCGGCCTCGACCCGGCACGGATCGCTGCCACCGCCGAGATGGTCACAGACACAGCCGCCGAGCCCATCCCTTTCTGGGACGGTCGCGCCGGGACGCGCGCGGCTGCAGTCCTGCTGAGCTTCCTGAGCCGGTCGCAGTGACCCGAAACGAACGGCGGCCCGCTTTGGCGGGCCGCCGAATCCTTCGCTTCTTCGAGCTCGGGCTTGACTAGCTCTCGTCGTGCTGCCCGCGCCGCCTGAGCATGACGCCGAGGCCGACGAGGCCGATCCCGAGCACGGCCGTCCCGGCGAGCGAGATTCCCGTGAACGGAAGACCGCTCGACGAGGTCTTCACGGACGCTACGTTGCTCACGCCTGACGTCTGCTTCGGCTGCGTCGTCGGCTTCGTCTGCTTCGCGACCGCAGGCTTCACCACGATGACGCCCTTGTACTGATCTCCTGCCGAGGTGGCCTTCCCACCCGACGCCGCCAACGCTGCACCGGCGGTGAGGGCGAAGAGGCCCACAATCAACGTCAGGACGGCGACCGCGATGGTCGCCGATGACCGCTTACGGCGATCGCTTCTCCCCCTGGAACCATGCATGTGGCTGTCCTCCCGATTCAGTCTGCCCGACACCATCACCAATACTCGCGAACGTATTGCGATTGTACGTGCACAATTATCGCTGTACCTACCATAGACCCTACAGCGGCCGTGCGAATACCGCCACCCCTACAATCCCTCGATCGAGTGAATTCTCCCTCAAGCGCACTGCTACTCTGATCGATCTTCAGCCGGACACTCGGGACGTTGCTCCACTCAGCAGGCAGGTCGACGGCCGATGAGACGCGAAAGAATCAAGTCCGATGAAAAAGAATCAAGTCCGATGAAAAATCAGCTCCGATGAAGCCGACACGCCCTTCCCATCAGCCTTCCCATCAGCGCTCTCTCGACGATTACCTCCAGATTCTCCGGCGGCGCAAGTGGGTTGTCATCGAGAGCGTCGTGCTCGTCGCGCTCGTGACGGGCCTGCTCTCCTTCCTGCAGCCGAAGGTGTTCCAGGCAACCGCGTCGATGCTCGTCAACCAGCAAGATCTGGGCGCAGCCGTGACAGGGCTTCCGAGCAGCGTTGCCGCCACCGACCCGGCGCGAAGTGTGCAGACACAGGCGACGCTTGCCCGTGTCCCCGCAGTCGCGCAGCGGGCCGTGGCCACGGCTGGGGTCCCCGGGATGACAGCCGGAAAACTGTTGCTCAACTCGTCGGTGACGGGTAGTCCCGACTCCGACTTTCTCACCTTTGTCGTCAAGAACGGCGACGCAGTAGCGGCGCAAAGCCTAGCGACGGCGTACGCCAATGCATTCGCCAGCTACCGGCTTGAGCTGACGACAGACACGCTGCGGCGAGCGCGGGTCGAACTCGAGGCTCGCGCGAACGCACTTGCGGCGTCAGGGGACCGCACCTCGGTGCTTTACCGCGACCTGGTTCAGAAGGCCCAGCAACTGAGGACGATGGAGCTGCTGCAACAACGCGACGAGGTTGTCAGAGACGCAAGCAAGGGCTCCCAGGTGGCGCCCACGCCGAAGCGGAACGCGCTGCTCGGGGGCCTGGTCGGCCTCGTCCTCGGCCTCGGGATCGTGGCGATCTGGGAAGCCCTCGACAAGAGCGTCCGCTCCGAGGACGAGATCGAAGAGCGCCTGGGCCTGCCGGTGCTCGCGCGGCTGTCAGCGCCACCCAGGAAGCTGCGCGAGAAAGGCCGCCTCGTGATGCTTGACGATCCGGAAGGTGCTGATGCCGAGGCGGTGCGGCGCCTGCGCACGAACGTCGAGTTCGCGATCCTCGACGAAGACATGCGGACGATCATGGTCACGAGTGCTGTCCAGCGCGAGGGGAAGTCGACGACTCTCGCCAACCTCGCAATCGCGTTGGCCCGAAACGGTCGTAAGGTCGTACTCGTCGACCTCGACGTGCGGCAACCGATGGTCGATCAGTTCTTCGGGCTCACGCGTGCCGCCGGAATCACCGACGTGGTGCTCGGCCACCGGTCGCTCGAAGAGGTCATAGTCGACGTTCCCGTGATGCGTCCCCCCGTGACGAACATCGCCGCGGGAGCGACCGGCACGACTCTCGCGAAGCGCAACGGCAGCCTGTCCATCCTGCCCACGGGGCCACTTCCGGCAGGCCCGAGCGAGTTCGTCGGGATGAGCGCCGTCGCCAAGCTCCTAGCCGAACTCGGTCACCGCTTCGAGATCGTCCTCGTCGACGCTCCTCCGATCTGCATCGTCGGCGACGCAATGACCCTGTCTGCGAGGGTCGACGCTCTCATTGTCGTTGCACGCCTCGGAGCCATCGACCGGCGCACGCTCGACGAGTTGTACCGTGAGATCGAGGCCTCCCCTGCTCGGGCGTTGGGCGTCGTACTCACCGGCATGGACACGAAGGATGCATACGGTCACGGCGGCTACTACCGCACCGATATTCCACACTCGGAGCCTCGAGACCGCCGGCAGCGCCGCGCAGCACAGCGTGCGTCGGCCTCGCAGCACTAGAAGCGGCATCGGGTGACCGCGTCGCAGCAAGAGGTGGCGGCGACACTCCCCCTGGCCACCTCGGCTCCCCGCTTCGGCGGTGCGAGGGCGCTGCCGGCCGTGCTCTTCGTCGTCGCAGCAGCGGTTGGAACAGCGGCGGCCCAGGGTGGCTACTTCTCGACTTCCTGGGGTTGGAGCACCCTGGCGTTCGTGCTCGCGATCGAGATCTGGCTCGTGCTGAGCGGCCGGACGGACGCGGGCCGACTGGATGTCGTCTTCCTCGGCAGCTTCACCCTCTTTGCCGTGTGGGTTGCGCTCTCCACTTCCTGGTCGGTGAATCCGGCGCAATCCGTCCAGGAAATCGAGCGGATCCTGGTTCTCCTCACCGGGGCGGTGGCCTTCGTGGTCCTCGTCCGGCGCACGCTCGTCGCGCAGGTGACGCTCGTGCTCGTCGCGGGCATCACGATCGTCTCGGGCTACGGCCTCGCCACGAGGTTGTTCCCGAGGCGCCTCGGCTTCTACGACCCGGTGGCGGTGTACCGACTCTCGGAGCCGATCGGCTACTGGAACGGGCTCGGTCTGTTCTGCGTCATGGGTACCATCCTCGCCCTCGGCCTCGCCGCGCACGACGAGACCTCGATCGTCGGACGCGTGGCCGCCGCGATCGCGTTGACGCTTCTTCCCGTCACGCTGTACTTCACGTTCAGCCGTGGTGCGGTCGGGGCCGCCGTAGTCGCACTGGCGGTCACTGCGTCCGTCTCGCCCCGCCGTCTACGGCTAGCCGGCACGCTCGCGGTGACCGCGCCCGTCGCACTCTCCGCCGTGCTCCTCGCGAGTCGGGCAGCGGCGCTCACACACCGGTACTCGCCGATCACGGCGGTCAGCGGCGACGGACGCAGGCTCGCCCTCCTGCTCGTTGCCCTGTCGCTCCTCCAGGTCGCCGCCGTCTTAGGCCTCGGGGTCGCCGCCTCGCGCTTCGAATTCCCGGAGGGGTACCGACGTGCCACCGGCGCGGTGGTGCTCGCGGTCCTCGTGGTCGCTCTCGCCGGAGGGCTCGTCCGTCTGGGAAATCCGGTCGCGGCCGGCCAGCGTGCGTATGACTCGTTCGTCGCACCCGCAGCAGCAGACGATCCCGTCAATCTCAACAACCGGTTTGCCAGCTTTTCGGGCAACGGCCGGATCGAGGTGTGGCGCTATGCCTGGAACGAGGTGCAGGCCCATCCCTGGCTCGGCACGGGCGCGGGCAGCTTCGAGCGCGACTGGCAGTTGAACCCGAACCCGCCGTTCAAGGTTCGGGACGCGCACACGCTCTACCTCGAGACGCTCGCGGAACTCGGCCCCGTGGGCCTGATCCTGCTCTCCGTCGCACTGTCACTGCCTCTCTGTGTCGGGGTGTGGGTACGGCGGCGCCGCCTCACGCCCTATCTCGCCGGGGCGTACGGAGCATTTCTCGTCCAGGCCGGGATCGACTGGGAATGGGAGCTCGGCGGCGTCGCGCTCACAGCGTTGCTTGTCGGCGTGCTTATGCTCGCCTCGGCGCGCGACGAGGTGAAGTCGACCCGTGACCGGGTACGCGGGCCGGCGATCCTCGCAGCGATGCTGATAGCGGCCGCCGCGCTCGCCGGCTTGCTCGGGAACACCGCTCTGTCGAGTGCACGGACGGCGAGCATGGAGGGCCGCTACGCCGACGCGCAGGCGGAGGCGAGACGCGCCCGCAGCCTGATGCCTTGGTCAGCGCGGCCCTGGATTGCTCTGGGGGAAGCGCAGTACTCCAGTGGTGATAGGGACGGGGCGCTCACGAGCTTCCGTCGTGCGGTCCGCGCCGACGCTCGCGAGTGGTCGGCGTGGATCGACCTCGCGGTCGCCGCCCAGGGTCGCGAGCGGCAACGCGCTCTCGAGCGAGCACGAGCTCTCTTTCCCGGGAGCCCCGAACGGAAGAAGGTCGATGAGGACCTAGCCAAGGGTCGAGGTTGAAAGGCCTCGCATTTCGCTCAGTCCTGAGTAGGGTATGTAGGTGACCAGAGGTTCCGCGGCAGACTTGAGAAAACCGGCCGGGGCAGTTGCGTGGAGGCTGGTACGAGCGACGGGTCGAAGTGCGTTTCGAGCGTCGTGAACGAGCGTGAACGAGCGAGACGACCAACACCAACAAGACGACCAACACCAAATCGTGTCTCGAGCAGTCTGGCCCGATTCGGCGCCCCCCGCGAACTCGAGCAGGGGCGTGAAGCAGGTTAGGCTGGAAAACAATGGGGGTGATCTCGTCCATCGCGGCGAGACAGGGGAGGATCACTAGTGGCAGTTCAAGCTCGGAAGCCAGGTATGACGGGGGGTTTCGTCGAGGCCGCTGCGGTCGACTACCGTCAGCACGCCGGCGAATACGCCGCGCCTCGGACAGTCGCACTGCCGACACCCGCGCGCGGACGTCGGCGGCGGTTGATTCGGCGTGCACTCGTCGGCGCAGACGTGGTGGGGCTGATCGCAGCCTACGTCATCGCCGCGCTCGTGGTGGGCTCCGGATCTGGAACGATCTTTCAGCTCTCCTGCCTCTTCCTGGTCCTCCCACTCTGGGTCATCGGCGCGAACGCCTCCGGACTCTACGACCGCGACGAGCAGCGGCCTGACCATACGACCCTCGACGACGCCGGGCCCGTCATCACGCTCGTCGCGATCGGGACATGGCTCGGCCTCGCGGTCACGGCGCCCACGGGCATCGTCGACGTCACGACCGATGCGGCTCTCGTCTTCTCTGCCGCCGCGTTCGCAACGATCATGACATCACGCGGGGTGGCGCGCTGGGCGATGCGGCGGCGGCCGACCTATCGACAGAACACGATCATCGTCGGAGCGGGAGACGTCGGCCAACTCGTCGGGCGAAAGATGCTGCAGCATCCGGAGTTCGGCATCAAGCTGATCGGGTTCGTCGACTCCGAGCCGAAGGAGATGCGATCCGACCTCGCCGAGATCCCGCTACTCGGCCAGCCGGAGGAGATCGTCTCCATCGTCCGTCGGTACGACGCGACGCGGGTCGTCGTCGCCTTCTCCAACGACACCCATGACAGGCTCGTGGAGCTCGTCCGCTCGCTGGGGCCGCTCGGCGTACAGATCGATCTCGTCCCGCGGCTCTTCGAGGCAGTCGGACCGGCCGTCGGCATGCACAGCGTCGAGGGACTGCCGCTCGTCGGTCTCCACGCGTCCCGCGTCTCGCGGCCGGCACGGGTGATCAAGCGCGGCATCGACCTCGTCGGCGCCCTCACGATTCTCGTCATCTCGGCACCGCTCTTCGCTTTCGCCGCCTGGCGGATCAGGCGGGACTCGCCGGGGTCTGTCTTCTTCCGTCAGGAGCGTCTCGGCAAGGACATGGAGCCGTTCACGGTCATCAAGTTTCGCACGATGAACGTCGGAACGGACCCGGCGCCGCATCGGGAATACCTACAGGCGATCATGAATCCTGGTGCCGTGCCCTCGTCCGAGAACGGGAACCTTTACAAACTGAACCGCGCCGATGCAGTGACAAGCGTCGGTGCCTGGCTCCGGCGAACGAGCCTCGACGAGTTGCCGCAGCTGCTCAACGTCATCCGCGGAGAGATGTCGCTCGTCGGCCCGCGCCCCTGCCTCTCCTACGAGACCGAGTTGTTCGAGCCACACCACTTCGATCGTTTCCTCGTCCCGGCGGGCATGACGGGCCTCTGGCAGGTCGCCGCGCGTGCCCACTCGACGTTCAAGGAGGCGCTCGATCTCGACGCAGCCTATGCCCGCCACTGGTCCCTCGGCCTCGACCTCCGCCTTCTCGCCCGCACGCCGTGGGTGATGGTTCGCGGAAAGGAGACTACGTGACACACCCCGACCGCGTCGTCCGCACCGGAGTCATCGGCCTCGGGTACTGGGGGCCCAATCTCGCACGCAACCTTGCGGACCACGCTCGGTCGGAGCTCAGCTGGCTCTGCGACCTTGACCCGAAGACACTCGCGAAGGCGGCTGCGCGCTACCCGGGCGTGAGGACGACAACCGACATCGGCGAGATGCTGGCCGACCCCGATCTCGATGCGGTCGCGATCATTACGCCCGTGTCGACCCACCACGCCCTCGCCATCGCGGCGCTGGGCGCGGGGAAGCACGTGTTCGTCGAGAAGCCACTGGCCGCATCGTCAGACGAGGCGTCCGACATGATGCGCCAAGCAGACCGGGCCGGGCTCGTGCTCTTTCCCGGCCACACGTTCCTCTACAGCCCTCCGGTCGTGAAGATCAAGGAGATCCTCGACGCGGGAGAGCTCGGGGAGATCTACTTCATCTCGATGAGTAGGGTCAACCTAGGCCTGCACCAGCATGACGTCAGCGTGATCTGGGACCTGGGCCCGCACGATTTCTCGATTCTTCGCTACTGGTTCGGCGAGTTGCCGTCCGAGGTGTCCGCGATCACTCGAAGCTGCATCCTTCCGAACATTCCCGACGTCGCATTCATCAACATGGGCTTTGCGTCGGGAACGATCGCTCACCTCGAGCTCTCGTGGCTCGCCCCGAGCAAGCTCAGGCGGACGGCGATCGTCGGTTCGAAGCGGATGCTCGTGTACGACGACGTCAGCACGGAGCCGATCCGGATCTTCGATTCCGGCGCCTCCCTCCCCGACCCTGAGACATTCGGCGAGTTTCGGCTCTCCTATCGGACGGGAGACATCGTCTCGCCCCACATCGAGGCGACGGAGCCGCTTGCGATCGAGGTCGGCGATTTCTGCGCCGCGATCCTCGACCAGGTCGAGCCACGGTCTTCGGCGCGGATCGGCCTCGACGTGATCAGGGCCATCGAGGCGGTCGCAAAGTCGCTCGACAGCAACGGCGTGCCCGTCGCGGTCGACCAGGGGACAGAGGGCACCGGAACCAGGGCGCTCCAGGGTCAGGCCGCATAGCGGTAGAACAGCTCGCCGACGACGCGCGTCGCCAGGGTCGGCGACCGTCGCAGCACACGCTGCACGACGCCGTCGCCGCCGCCAGGCACGCCCGCCGTACCGTCGCCCACGACCGAGTATCTCAGCGCCTCTTCTGCTGCGCCGAAACCGCTCTTGAACGCTCGCAATCCCTCGCCGGCGAGATCGCTGCGACCGAAGTCGAAGTGCGAGCAACCGCTCTCGCAGGCCTCCCGGATCGCAGTCGCGATCAACAGGTCGTTCGGCTTCGACGAGAGCGCCGAACTGTCCGATGCGCTGTACTTGTAGACGAGCGTGGTCGCGTTTCGAAGGAACACCGCGCTCGCGACGGGAAGGCCTTCCTGCTCTGCGACGAGGACG
>Ga0302322_100000927_pt1 | contig 23207 bp, 20 predicted proteins | sample Fen_T0_2_FD_203757 | JGI IMG/M metagenome (GOLD analysis project Ga0302322, IMG submission 203757) | Peat permafrost microbial communities from Stordalen Mire near Abisko, Sweden - Fen_T0_2 | ecosystem: Environmental > Terrestrial > Soil > Wetlands > Permafrost | place: Sweden: Abisko...
TGCATGAGCGACGCCGTCCGCGGCCTCCACTTCGACCCACCCGAAGGCGGCACGGTGACGGTCACTTACCCGTTTCGGTTCGCGCCCATCGACTAGGCCTCAATTCCCCCCGAACGGCGATCGCTTTTTTCTTCACCCCGGCCAGCTCCACCCTCATCACCTGCTTTGCGGGATCGATCGGTGAGGCGCATAGGTCACGGGCAATTTCTCGCTGGCGATGCGGCCGACGGTTTCGCCTTTGGTGAGTGGGCGGCCGAGTGAGAGGACGTATTTGAGGAGGTCGAAGGTGAAGGCGAGGGCTTCGTTGCCTTGCCCCGAGGGGGCGACGAGCAACAGATCGGGAGCTGCAACTGCGCCATGCCGAGCGTGAGCACTTCGATCTTTTTCGGTGTTTTGGCGAAGCTCGGCGCCGGCGCAGCGGCGCCCACCGAGCTCGCGACGGGCCTCGCGAACGACTACGGGCAGCTCATCGCAGGCGACACTGCCGCCTATTTCAGCTACCGAACGCTCGACAACGACAGTGTCTTTGCCCGCTGCTCGACGACCGGCGCCATCACGACACTCTGGTCCGGGCCGATCCAAACGCCCGTTATCGCGGTCGACGAAACCAGCCTTTACATCATGACGAGCGAGCGCTCGGACGATGGGCTCCGATCGCACGGCGCCATTTTGGCGCTCCCCGCGCAGCGCTAAGGCCGACGACGATTGGGCACGGCGACGCCGGCGTGCAATGCGAGCCCTGCGAGGCGCTCTCGATCCGACTCGCCGACTTGTGGTCAGCGTAGGATGCACGCGCGGGACACCGTTCGTGCCGACGTCGCCGATAGCCTCGATCTGCCTCGACCCTTTGCGACGTCCGCACAGAGAGCTCGGACTCGGGATGCTACTCCGCTCCCGCTGGTTGACGCTCTCCCTGAGCTCATGACGCCGGCTAGTGCGGCTCTGGGAGTGCCTTCCTCGGCTCAACCCGGTGAGGGGTGGGCAAAGGCTGGGCCAGCAAATCAACAATCAGCGGTGTTTCTGGGCGTCCCCAAGGGGATTCGAACCCCTGTTACAGCCTTGAAAGGGCCGTGTCCTGGGCCGGGCTAGACGATGGGGACGTTTAGGGCGGCGGAACATAATCCGTGGGGTCAGCTTCGACAACCCTGATCTGAAGGGTTTGGGCGATTTGCGTAGATTGGCTCGGCGGACCGGTCAGAGCCCTCACTTTGACGGCACTTGTGGCCCCCGCCCGGCGGGCGAATCAGAGCAAGTCGTGGCCGGAGACGTCGAGGGCGCGTAGTGGGAGGTTCGGGATTGGGCCGCAATCGTATTCGTCGCGCAATAGGGCGAATACGTTGACGTCGCAGGGGCGACCGTCAGCGTCGCGCGAAATGCCACGCAGGGTACCCTCACTGACGAATCCGAGGGCTTCGGGGATTTTGCGGCTGTGTCGATTCTCTGGCCAGACGCGCAGTTCGATGCGGGCGGCCGCGTCGACTTCGAAGCCGATGCGAAGGAGCGCGCGCGTGACTTCGGTCGCGTAGCCTCTTCGGCAGTGCGCGCTAGCCACCCAATAGCCGATTTCGCGCACGTTCAAACCTTGGCGCAGATGCAAGCCAGCGCCGCCGATCACTTCCGACTCGTCCTTGGAGAACACGCCGTAACTGTAGTCGAGTCCGAGATCGAATTCGCCGCGGCACTTTCGCAGCCAGGCCACTTTCTGATCAATCGGTGTCGGCTCGTTGGCGGCCCACTGCACCCACGGGCGGAGGTGGGGCAAGCTGCCGTCGACCGCGAGTTTCAGTGACGCGGCGTCGCGCGGTTCCCAACAGCGAATCACCAGCCGCTCGCTGACGATGCGGTAAGCCGGTCCCCGTGCCTCGACGGAAAGCATTGCTAGCATTGTCAGCAAGAAATCGCTGTCACCGCAACCACCAGATTTTGCCGGCATTTTTGCGAATTGCAAGCCTCAGCGGCGTCCCTGCCGCGTGGCCGCTGCGCGGTCCACCGAATTGAGGCAGGCTTTGGCCATGGCGAGCGGCCTCGGCCACCTGCGGTTCCGCTGCACCGGTTGCGGCAATTGCTGTCGCGATTTGCGAGTCCCGCTCACCCACGCGGATCTGCGACGTTTGGTCGACGCCACGGGTCGTCCCGCTTCGCAAATCGTCGCTTGGCTCCCGACGCACGAGGTCGATCTGATTGGTGAACCCGGCAGCCTCGTGCTGCTCGATCATTCCGCCGGGCACGCGCTGATGGCGCTCGCCCAACAGGGCGGCGGCTGCGTTTTCCTGGGTTCGGACGAGCGTTGCGGCGTTTATTCGGCGCGCCCGGGTAATTGTCGGGTGTATCCGTTCGCGGCGAGTTTCGGGCGCCGCGGCGGGATCCGCAGGCTGCGTCTACTCGGTGGCACGCACTGCGACTACGCGCGCGACGGCAAAAACGAACCCCACGCGCTGCGTGTAGCCGATGCTCTGCGCTGGGCTGAGCACCGCAGCTACATGGCCCAAATCAGTCACTGGAATCGAATCCAGCGGCACCGTGCGCTGCTCGGACGTCGCTTGCAAAGTGCGCGCGATTTTCTGGCATTCTTGGGCTTCCATGACGGGCTCGGTGGGCCAGCTGTTGGTCCTGATTGAAGGCTCAGCGGGCGCGTGCAGCATAGCGGCGCGCTTCCAAGCACTGCCAACTGCCACGCTCGAACTCACCGCAGATGTTCGGGCGCACCCCATAAATCGAGCAATGGTGCGGCAGCCCAGGCTGTCCCAAGTGCACGCATACCCCGTCCGCGCGCGTCTCCATCGCTTCGTCGCCGAAGTGCCCGGGCACAATCCGCTCGGCCAATTCGGGCCGCCCCGCGCGTCGAAAACGCACTAAGTCTTCGGCGCTCACCGGAATCACGCCTGCGTGGCCGCGACAACACGCAGAACAGGTCAGGCAATCGAGCTCTTCTGTGGAGTCAGGCACGGTGGAAGGCGCTCTATCACCCGCGGCCGTGGCGTGCCATCAGTTGCCGGTCGCGCTCGTGGCTGGCGGCATTCGTCGCCGACACCATCCCGGTACTGGCCAGGGAACTCACGCTTCTGCGCAGCAGTGTAAGCGCCCGAACCGACTCTCCAGAAGCCGAGCCGACCAAACGAGCAGCTCTTCGGATACGAAAGGGAAGTTGGAATTCCGACACGGTTTTTGCTTTCGAGCCACTGGTTGCACGAAGAAAATGGCTGGCCCTTCTGCGCGCCGCGTCTTTTTTTGGCAGCTAGGTACTCGGTCTGCACCCGGTCGGTGAGGCGAGTTACACGCCGGACGAACCAGACTCACTCCTTCGGGTATCGCGAAGGATGCCGCCCCGCGTCCCACTTGGCGGGTCCACGAATAGCCATCCCGTTTTGACAGCGGACTCGCTTTCGCTGGAATTTCCCTCTCCCTCGAACCGACATTCCGCAATCGGCAAATCAGCGCGGGTCGACTCTGAAACGCCACGCGACGCCGAAGGCTGTGACGACTCGCGCGCTGGCACGCGACCATCAACCCTCGAAAAATATCCAGAGAGCTGTCCCCCGCGCCGTAAACGCGGAGGACGCTACTGCGCGGCTTCTTCGTCGACCGCGGCGAGGGCTCCAAGAGTGACTTCGACGGTGTGCGGTTTGCCGTCGTCGAAGGCGGGGATGAGGTTGCCCGGGATCGGCACGCCGTCGACGACGAGCTTCTGGACGCCCTTCGAGACGTGATCGGGATTCGTGACTTCGATCAAGTACTCCGAGCCGCGGAATTGGCGGCGGACGCTGAAACCGTCCCACGCTTTGGGGATGCAGGGGTTGATCTCGAGCCCGCCGTAGCTCGGCATGATACCCAGGATGTACTTCGTGCCGACTTGGTAAGTCCAGGAGGCGGTCCCGGAGAGCCAGCTGTTGCGCGCGAGGCCGAACAGCAGGTGCTCGTTGCCCAGGATGTTTTGCGCGTACACGTACGGCTCGCACTCGTAGGTGTCGATCACGTCGTTCTTCGCCGCGGGGTTGATCTGGTTGTAGTACTCGAACGCGCGGTCACCGTTGCCGACCAGCGTTTCAGCAATCATCACCCAGGGATTGGCGTGCAGGAAGATGCCGCCGTTTTCCTTGGCTCCCGGTGGGTAGGTGGTGACTCCGCCTTTGGTGGGATCGAAACCGTCATAGCCAGGCGCGCTCAGCTTGATGCCATTCGGGGTGTTGAGCAGCCGATTCACCGACTCGAGCGCACGCTCAGCGCGATCGCGGGGGGCGAAGCCGGAGATCACGGGCCAGCTTTGGCCATTGGTCCAGATTTGACCCTGAGCGTTCTTCTTCGAACCGATAGGTGTTCCGTCGTGATCGAAATAGCGCACGTACCACTCGCCATCCCAAGCGTATTCGTTGACCAAGCCGCGCATGTGCTCGTAGTCCGCGCGGTAGCGATCGGCTTGCGCGTGCTCCCCACGGAACTCGCACAGCTCGATTAAATCCAGGAGTGCCTTGCCGTATTGGTTCGCGACGAACAAGGACTCGGCGCCGGTCTTCAGGTTGACGGTGTCGTTCCAATCCGCGAAACCAAGCAGGGGTAGACCATGGCGGCCCACGTTGGTCTTGGTGAACTCGAGCGCGCGTTCGAGGTGGTTCAGCACCGTGCCTTGCTCCCGCGGAGTGCCGTGCTTGTCCTTCTCGTAGTAGGGCAGCACGCGCTCCAGGAAGCGCAGATCGCCGGTTTCCTTCAGGTAAGCCGCGACCGCGAAAACGATCCACAGGTGGTCGTCGCCATAGAATTTCGGGCGATCCTCGTATTCGCGGGAATCTCCCTCGTTAGCGACCATGGTCGAGGCGTAGAACTGGTGCATGGCCGAGCCATTGACCTTCATCACGCTGAGCAGCTTTTCGATCAACTCGCGCGCTTCTTCCGGCATGGCGCTCATCACGCCCATCACGTCTTGAGAGCTGTCGCGGAAGCCGATGCCGCGGCCGCCAAAGCCCAGCTGATACAAGGACAGATCCCGCGACCAGTTCTTGGTCATGTAGCATTGCCGCGGATTGTGCACGTTCAGCATGCTGTTCATGCTTGGGTCCGGTGTGTTCACCTGCACCCGACCGAGATAAGCGTCCCATTCGACGCTCATGGCCGCGCGCGCTTGGGCGACGGCCTCGTGACTGCGATATTTTTCGAACAGCTCGCGTGCCGCCGCGAGGCTTTCCGTTCTTGTGCCTTCTTGCTGGGTGAGCAGGGTGACGAAGCGCTTGGTCTCCCCCGGGGCGAGCTTGCCGAGCGGCAGCATCAGTGCGCCGATGTTGTCGCCGCGTAGGGCCAAGGTATTCGAGAGCTCTGGCTGCTCGAGGCTCAGCGGCCGCTGAAAAGTGCCGTATTCGTTGTCGCCCAAAAAAACGCGGCGATCGGTCTCGAACGAGCTGACCGGGACGTTGGCCGTAAAATAGGTCTGGCGCTGGTCCTTGTTCATGAACGCGAACTGAGACAAGATCTTACGCCCGTCGCCGTCGTCGTGCGCCTCGCTCTGCATCGTCTGCGGCACCCAGTCCGCGTTGGTGAATTGCTTGAGCGCGTCGAAGTGCGTGTACTCGAGCAGGGGAATCGCGTCGATTTCGACCGGCTCGGGGCCGCGATTGGTGAGGCTGATCTCTTGCACCAAGATCGCTTCGCCGGTCGGGACGAAGACGCTGATCTGGCTCTCGATGCCGTGGAACTCAGTACGGAAATGGCTGTAGCCGAGACCGACACGGCACTCGTAACGGTCATAGGCATCGAGTGTGGGCACGAACAGCGGCGAGAAAATCTGCGAGCCTTGGCTCGAGCGCTTGCGCAGGTAGAGCGTGTGGCCCTTGAACTGGGAGCCCGGCAGCTGCGGGATGTACTTGGTGATCCGGTTCAGCGCGGGATCTCCCTTGCACAACAGAAGACCGCCCGTGTGGTCGACGAAGCCACCGAAGCCGAGCGTGCCAACGTAGTTGATCCATTTGACCGGCGTGCGCGGGTTGGTAATCACGTACTCGCGGGTCTGGTCGTCGAAGTAGCCGTACTTCATTGTAGCCGAGGGTCCTTGCAGCGGAGCTAGGTATGGAACTAGTTCCGTATTCTGGCATTGGCCGCGCCCTCGGTGCAACCGGTTCGTGGGAACCGGTTCCAGCGCCGAGCGAACTTTCGGTGTGGGCGTGCAAGCTGTCTCGCGATGGCACACACCGCCGTCGCGGAGCCGCCTTACGCGCTGTGCGCTTCTGGCGCGACGCCGGCCATGAAGGCGCGTTCCACGGCCGCGTAGTCGACCTCGACGTCGAGCCGGGCGAGCACGGAATAGAAGCCGAACTGCAGCCGATTCATGAACACCATGCCCTCGGGCAGCGGCACGAAATTGCCGCCTTTCTTGAACATGACTTGCTTCATTTCGCCAATCTCGAGCACCAAAGTGCGCACGAACTCGCGCGTGATCCGGTACGGCGAGGCAAATAGCGGCTCGAAGCAGCGGCGTGAGTAGGCGATCGCCAACTCTTCGTACAGCCCGCCACGTGTCTCCATGATCGTCCGCACCTGCTGGGCGAAACTCTGCTCGTCCCTTTCCACAGCTGCCCGGTGCAACGCTCGCGCAGGGCCCATGCGCCCGCCGTGGATCGGTTGCACGCAACCGAAGTCGAGGAACGCGATACGACCCTCGGGTTGGAAGATGTAGTTGCCGGGATGCGGGTCGGCGTTGAACATGCCGCCCACGAGGTTGCCTTTGAAAACGAAACGCCACAGCGCCTCTGCGTACGCGCGGCGCTCGGCTTCGCTCCGCGTCGCCGCTTCGTCCAGGCTGAAGCCATGGACGAACTCGCTCGTGAGCACACGCGTGCTCGAGCGCTCGGCGATCACTGATGGCACGAAGATCTGGGGATCACCGCGAAAAATCTGGGCAAATTCCGTTTGCCGCCGAGCTTCCAGGCGATAGTCCAGCTCCTCGCGGAAGCGCGCTTTTACCTCGTTCAGAATGCCGCGCGAGTTGGCTCCCTTGCCGACCACCGTGCCGATCATCGATTCGAGCATGCCGACGTTTTCGAGATCGCTCTCGACTGCTTTGGCAATGCCCGAATGCTGCACCTTGACTGCGACCACGCGACCATCGGCGAGACGCGCGCGATGCACCTGGCCGATTGAGGCGCTCGCGACTGGCTCGTCCTCCCAGTCGCGAAAAAGCGCGGAGATCTCCGCGCCGAGCTCTTGCTCGACCAGCGCTCGGATCTCCGCCCGGGTCGAGGTGGGCGCCTGATCTCGCAGCTTACGCAGCGCAATCTCGTACGCATCGCGTTGGCCCTCCGGCACGATACCGTCGACGTAACTCGCCATCTGGCCAACTTTGGCGGCGATGCCGCGCAAGGTGCCGAGCACCTCGGCGGCGCGCTCGGCGGCGTTTTCGCCATTTTTCGAGAAGAGCAGGCTGGCGCTGGTTCGAGCACCCAAACCAGCGAGGCGAACGAAGCGCCCCATGCGTCCTTCCGGTATTTTTCGATCGTCAGCCAAGCGCTGCGGAAGATGGCACCGACCGCCGCCGCGCGTAAGGCGCTGTAGGCTGATTAAGCGAATTGAGCGCGGATTTGCGGGTCCCTGGCAGAGGGCTCGCTCGCGGGTGCGTGTAGATGTATATTTGAAGGCAGGATGCCGGGTCCGTTCCGCTCGATTTTCCTCAGTCGGCAGTTGAGTGTGGCGTATCTGCGGGGATCCCTGCTGGCGGTGCCAGTGCTGACGGTCGCGCTCTGCCCGCGGCCTGCCGCCGCGCAAGACAAAAAAGAGCTGTCCAAAGCGCGCGCGCTATTCCAACGCGGCATCGAGCTGGAGCAGGCGGGCAACTACAGTACGGCGCTGGAACAGTTTCGCGACGTCGGCCAAGTGCGCATGACACCGCAAGTGCGCTTTCACATCGCTTCTTGCGAGGAGAGGCTCGGTCGATTGGTGACCGCCCTGGGCGGCTACCAGCTGGCCTTCGCCGACGCCGATAGCGTCGGCGATGACTTCAAAGCGGAGGTCGACGCCGCAGTGACTCGCCTCGAGGCGAGCATCCCCAAGCTTGTCATCGTGCGCGGCACGGGCGCCGAGGCGGCGGAAATCCAGCTTGATGGCGTAATGCTCGGCGCTAGCTCGGTGGGCGTACCGGTGCCACTCGATCCTGGCCCTCACGCCATCTCCGCCAAGGCGCCCGGCGCCTTGCCGTTCAGCCAAACTGTGACCATCGCCGAGAACGAACAGAAGAGCGTGGACGTTGCGCTTGCCCCGGAGCCACAAGAAGAGCGACCCCGCACGGGCACGGGCACGGGCGCGGCGGATCCGGTCGACAAGACCAATCCTCGGTTGATCCCGTACGTCATCGGCAGCGTGGGGATCGCTGGCTTGATCGGATCGGGCGTGCTCTTCGGGCTGCGCCAGAGCACGCTGAGCAATCTCGAAGCGCAGTGCGGGCCGAAGCACGACGCCTGCCCGAGCTCCGCGGCCGGTGATTACTCGAACCTCAAGCTCTACAACGTGACCTCGCAGATCGCGCTAGGCGTTGGGCTAGTGGGGGTGGGTACGGCGGTGACGATGCTCGTGCTGCAACTCAAGCACGCGCCTCCGTCGAAGTCCGGGATGAGGTTGTTACCGAGCGCGCCGAACAGCCTGGCTGGTGTGTCTTGGGCTGCCCGCTTCTAGGCTTGGCTGACGCGCCGCTTCAAAACCCTGGATCTTGGCGCCATCTGGGCATGGGTTTCGGCTTCACGGACGCCGTCGGCTGGGCCAGAGGAACGGCTGGAACCACCCGAGGCACAGCCACGGTGCGCGTCGCAACCGGCGCAGGGGACGTCAGCGGGGCGACCCGCGCGCTCTCGACCGGCTGGGCTTGCGGCGCGAGCGGCATGGCAGCGTTGATCATGGCCGGCGACTTGCCGCCCTCAGCCGACGGTGCGGGCGTCACCGCGTGGCTGGTTTTCGACTTCGATAGCGCAAACGCGGCCGCGACTGCCAAGAGCAGTGCAGCGCACAGCGAGAGCACGAGCAGCGCGGGTTTGCGCGCGGGGGAAGGGGAGGCTGGGGGACTACCCAGAATGCCGAAGGTCTTGCTCTCGTCGCCCAGCGAGCCGGCGTTCAGCCCCCGTTCCGGGAGCGATCGACGCTGCGATTGAATCCGCGGGTTGGCTATGATGTCAGGTCGCGACTTATCGGCTAGCGCCAGCGCGTCGGCAAGTGCTGCGCGGCTCTCTTCGCGCTTGCTGCCGAACAGCTGACGGATGAACGCGCCAATGTCTTCGTCGGTGTTGGCGCGTTCGGCCGCGGGCAGGCACTGATCCAGCGCACGCTGAAACTCACTTGCGGTGGCAAAGCGGTCGTTTTTGTCTTTGGCTAGTGCCTTGAGCAGCACGGCTTCCAGGCTCGGGGGATAGTTCGGGATGAACTTGCTCGGCGGAACCACGACCTCGTCCGAGGCAATGGTGTACATGGTGGCCGCCTCGCTTTCGCGGCGAAAAGGGTGCTTTCCGCTGGTGAGCGCGTACAGCACGATGCCCATCGCGAAGATGTCGACGCGTCGATCGATCGCTTCACCGCGCACCTGTTCGGGCGCCATGTAGCTGACTTTGCCTTTGAGCTGCCCGGCCACGGTCGCGCCACCACCCATGGCGGTCGCCTTGGCCACGCCGAAGTCCACCACCTTCGAGACGCCGTCGTAGGTGACCAGAATGTTTTGCGGCGAAACGTCGCGATGCACGAGCCCAATCAGCTGGCCCGTGGCGTCGCGCAGCTCGTGAGCCGCCTGCAGACCGGCGCAGGCGTTCATCACAACCCGCACGGCGATCGGCAACGGCACGCCGCCGACGGATTTTGCCGTCTTCATCAATTGATTGAGTGGGACGCCGTCGATCCACTCCATGGCCAGGTAGAGCACGCCGTCTTGCTCGCCGAGATCCGAGATCTCGACTACGTTGGGGTGCCGGATCTGCGAGGCCAGCGACGCCTCGTCCAAGAACATTTGCTCGAACTGGGCGTCTTCGCTCAGCTTGGAGAGCATCGTCTTGACTGCGACGATCTTTTGGAAGCCGCGAGTGCCCTTGACCCGCGCTGCCCACACCATCGCCATCCCACCGGTCGCGATCGGCAGTAGTAGCTCGTATCGCCCAAGCACGTGCCCTTGGGAAATTTCCCCCGCCACGGGACGTGGGGGCGGGGCGTGAGACGCGGTATTCACATTGGATCTCGAAATCCTTACAGACTCGGGACCTACTCTCAAGGGTTGACCGGGATCTTTTTTGAGCCCGGCACGAGATAGATTCGGGCGCGCCGGCGCCGCCGCCATTGTGCGTCATTGTGCCGCTCTTCGACAGCGAGCGCCACAGCGCCCGACCCTCGGATGCTCAGTCGTGCCCGCGAATGCTCAGTCGTGCCCGCAATTGCTCAGTCGTGAACCGTGACTTTGACCATTTGGACCGGGGTCACCGGGCGGTCGCCGGCAGCAGTGGGCGTGGTTTCGATCTTCTTTACGATGTCCAGCCCCTTCACGACCTTGGCAAATACCGGATGCTTGGAGGCACCAGGAGTAAACCAATCTAGGTAACTGTTGTGCACCGTGTTGATGAAGAACTGGCAGCTGCCGCTGTCGGGGCGGCCGGTGTTGGCCATCGACAACGTGCCCGGCTCGTTCGAAAGCTTGGCGTCCGCGGGATGCTCGTCCTTGATCGTGCCTTCTGGGCTGTTGCCGGTGCCGGCACGCGGGCTCTTGGGATCCTTGCTGTGCGGACAGCCAAATTGGATCATGAAGCCGTTGATGACACGGTGGAAATGCAGCCCATCGTAGAAGCCGGCCTTTGCGAGCTTGATGAAATTCGCAGCCGTGAGCGGCATCTTGTCACTATAGATTTCGATTTCAACGTCGCCGAGCGAGGTTGAAAGTGTCGCGGTTGGGTTCGCCATGGGGGCGCAAGCTAGCAGCTCACCCGGGCAGTCACCAGCGCAAGGCGCGCCGAATTCCGGTCCCCCGCCTCCGCCGGAAGTCATGAAAAACGGGGACATGGCGAGGGCGACAGACTATAAGCGGAAGGCCGGTAGCTCCATGAAGGACCTTCTCAAGACGTCCGATCTCACTCGGGCCGATTTCAAGTATTTGTTGGCGCGTTCAGTCAAGTTCAAAGCCAAGCCGTATCAGCGGTGCACGGCATTGCAGAATGACTCCGTCGCTTTATATTTCAACAAGCCGTCCACGCGCACGCGCTTGTCCTTCGAGACGGCGATCGGACGCCTCGGCGGGCAGGCCATCAGCATGGGCCCGAACGATCTCCAGATCGGTCGCGGGGAGACAATCGAGGATACGGCGCGCGTGCTCAGTCGCTTCGTGCGCGCGTTCGTGATCCGCACCTTCAAGGACGAGGACGTGGAGCGCTTCGCCGCTGCCGCATCGATCCCGGTGATCAATGCGCTGACCGACGGCCACCACCCGTGCCAAAGCCTGGCTGATTTGATGACCCTGGCCGAGCAGCGCGGCCCGCTCGACAAGTGCAAAGTGGCGTATATCGGCGACGGCAATAACGTGGCCGTCAGTCTAATGGAAGCCTGCGCCATCATGGGCACGACCTTCGCGATAGCGGCCCCCAAGGGCTATCAGATGCCCGAAGCACTGGTCGACGCCGCACGTCGAGTGGCCAAGAAGAGCGGCAGCGAGATTTTGATCAGCGAAGACCCCGCCGAAGCGGCGAGTGACGCGGACGCCCTATACACCGACGTGTGGCTGTCGATGGGCGATTCGGAAGACCAAAAGGCGGCTCGCCAGCGGGCACTGAGCTCCTACCAGATCGAGGAAAAGACGTTCGCCACGGCCAAACCGGACGCAATTCTAATGCATTGCCTGCCCGCCCATCGCGGCGAGGAGGTTTCGGCCGCGGTCGCCGATGGGCCCCGCTCGATCATTTTCGATCAGGCAGAAAACCGGTTGTACACGGCGGCGGCGGTCCTTTACGCCCTGCTCGAACGCAAGCTGGAAGGCGCCAAGCGCTAGAGCTTTCCCGCTAAAGTTTTCGGGCTTCCGGTCGTTCCTCCCTCCAGGATGTCCATCGCTGGCGACTTGCTTACGACTGCGACCCCGGCGCGGCTGTTGTGCCGGCGCGGGACTTGGGTGCTCGAGTTGGTCAAACTCGTGCCCGTCGACCGCAACGTGTTTCAGCCGCGCGTACAACGGCTCGAAGGCGCCGACGCGGTGCTTCAGCACTTGAAGCGCTCGGGCGACAACCCGGCGCTGGCCGCCGCCGCCGGGCAGCTGATGCGCGGTGCGCGTTCGGATGAAGAGCGCGCGTTCGACGCAGTCGATGGCGATTGGGTTCCCGGTGAGCTCACGCCCCGCCGCGATGGCAATCGGCCGAGCTCGATGCCGCCCGGCAGCAGTCATAGCGGTGAACTCGCCGAGCTGCGCGCAGAGTTGCTCGTGCTGCGCGCATCGCACGAACGGTTGCGCGAACGCGTGCAACGCTTGGAATCACAGTGGAACGCCACAGGTCGCGGTCGTGACGTGCTCTCGATCCCGCCCACGCCTTCATTCGTCACGCCCAAGGCCTCGGACGCGCCTCGGCCTGCGCCCTTCGCGCCCGCTGAGCAGCCCCTGCAAGCGGCCGCCACGCGCATTTCGGGAGAGGCCTCGCTGGCGACGTCCGGGCTGCAGCTGCCGTCTGTCGCGGCCATCAACGAGAGCCTGCACGCGCTGATTGGCGATCAAGCTAGTGTGCGCGAAAAACGCCCAGTGTCGTTCTCAGCGGATACTCTCGGGCCGTGCTGGGTCTCGCGCTTGATCGACGACGAGGGCCACGATGTGGGCGCGATCGTCGCCGATCGTGCTGCCGCGATCGCACTCGGTGGGGCGCTGATGTCGCTTCCAGAGCATGAAATCGAAGCGCAGCGCGCGCTCGCCACGCCCAGTGACGACATCGTTGGGGCGATGAGCGAGGTCGCGAACAACTTGTGCGAGACAATCAACCAGCAGCCGGGCGGGATGCAGGTGCGGGTGAAACCGATCGAGCTGCTCTTGCCTGGCTCTCTCGACTGGGCCTCGAAGGTCGCCGATCGGGGTCTGCAATGCGAACTGCAAGATTGCGCCGGCCTGTTATTCTTGTTCGCGCGTTGATAACGGACTCTGCCCCTCGGCCAGAACGCGGCGAGCGGGCGGGGGGCGGCGAGCGGGAATGCGCGCCCGCTCGGTATGCGGGATCCGAACGCCACCGCTGAGTGGGATACGATACACCGCTTGCTCGTGAATCACGTTCGAACGAAGGCTATTGGCGTCCTTGATGGCACGCACGGTGCTACCGTATTTCTTGGCGATCATGGCCAAGGTTTCGTTCTTTTTGGCCTTGTGCGTGGTGTATTGCACGGGGGCACGCACGAGCTGATGCCGTGCGAGCGCCGCGTAACAGCGCCGCGCCGTTTCTTGTGCGAGCGGGCTCCAGAAACGCAGATGCAAGTGCGTCGCGTGGCCCGGCGCGTGCCGAATGATTGCTCGCAACGCACCCTTGCCGCGAAAAATCTGCGAAAGCCATTCCGGATCTTCGCCGATCGTCAGCGCGTACTCTTCGAGCGGCTCTTGCAGGCCATGATCGAGCAAGATCAGGTCGATGTCCGTCTTTGCGATCAGCGCACGGACGAAGGCCCACAAGCGAGGGAAGTCCAGGTTTTCGCGCGTGCCACGTGCGTACCAGCGCGTGCCGTCCCGGTAGTAAAAGCTGATGTCGAGATCACGGCCCGCCTGGTGGCTGATATGTGGACGCAACGGCCCGCCGTGACGCGCACCAATATCCCCCAAGGCCAAAGGCGGCGTGTCCGGAAACTCGTCGTGGACTGCTTGCACGGCCAGGTTCAGATAGTCGATGGTTTCTTGCGTGCCCCAGGCTGAGCCGGGGCTGACCAACGAATAGAGGGAAGAGGCCACGGCTTGTACGCCATTGACCAGGCCTCCCGCGTTGGGTGTGCCGACGGACATCGCCCCGAGGGACGCCAGATCCGTGCTGACCGCGCGCTCGATGCGCTCGTCCGACCAGCCGTCGAGCGGATGCGGCAGTGGCGCGCTAGGGGCGGGCGCGGCAAGTTCGCGGTCGTCGAACCGCTCGTCGTCGTTGTCGTTCTCGTGCTCACTGTCGCCAGAGTCGTCGAGCGTAGGCTCAGTCACGTTCTGCGGCAGGGAGGCGCTGCGCGTAGGCTCGCTGCCGGGCGCGCTGGGGCCTCGGTCCAGGCTCGGCGATGCGGTGCGCGGTGGCTGCGCCGAGCACGCAACAGCCACCAGCAGCGAAAGGGCGATGCGCCACTGCCTCACTGGAGCGAGCGATACCATTCGAAGGTGTGTCGCAAACCTTCGCCGATCGGCACTGGCGTGCCCAACGCGCGGCTGAAGCGCGTCGGGTCGAGCACCGAGCGCCCGATGTCGCCCGGGCGGGGAGGCGCGGAGATCGTGCGCAGTTCAGCGCCGGCAACCGCGGAGATCTCCCTGGCGAGATCCTGTGTCGACACCGTAGCGCCCGTACAGACGTTCATCATCCGCTCGGGTAGGCGCCCCGCCAGCGCGGCCAGGTTAGCGCGGGCCGCGTCCCCGACGTACGCATAGTCACGTAGGCAACCGGGATCCCCTTCGACGCGCATGCCGTTCACACGCAGTGTCTTGCCCGCAAGCACGGTGTCGAAGAAGATCGCGACGACGCCGGCTTCACCGTGCGGATCTTGGCGAGGGCCGTAGATGTTCGCGTAACGGAGGATCACGCTCTCTAGTCCATGGTGCGTGCGATACACGTCCAAGAGCTGTTCGAACGCCAGCTTGTGAATCGCATAGGGGCTGATTGGCGCGGGACGCCAGGCCTCGTCTGCGCGTTGGCCGTCCGGCACCTCGCCACAGATCGCGCCGCCGGTGCTCGCGAACACCAGGCGCTTCACCTGGTGCGCGACGCAAGCGTCGAGCAAGTTGATGCCGCCGAGGATGTTGACCTCCCCGTCCAAGTACGGCTCTCGTACACTGACCGCGACGCTGATCTGCGCGGCCTGATGACTCACCAGGTCCGGTTTGAAAGCAGCCAGGGTTTCATGGACCGCGCTACGATTGCGCAAGTCGACCTGAAACAGCGGCACGTCTTTTGGGAAATTGCGGAGCTTGCCCGAGCTCAGATCGTCGAGGACGGCGACCTCATAACCTTCCGCAAGTGCTCCGTGCACGACGTGACTGCCAATGAAACCCGCACCGCCGGTGACCAAGACTCGCATCGCGCTTTCATATAGCCGAGATGCGGAGCGCTGCAACCGTGGCCGTTCAGCGGTCGAACTCGCGCCTACCGTACAGAACGACCGCAGCTCAACCCTTCGGGGTCGGACCTTGGGGGTCCTTCGGAGTCGGACCTTGGGGGTCCTTCGGAGTCGGACCCTTTGGGTCTTTTGGAGTTGGGCCCTTCGGGCCTTTCGCGTCGGCAAATTGCTTGGCTTTGATGATTTCGCCCTGGGCACGCATGAGCAATTCCACCGCGGCCATGCGATGACCGCCAAACTCCTTGTTCGGCTCCGGATTTTGGGCCGCCTTCAGCGCGGAAACCGCCCGCGTGATCAGCGAGGTCGCCTCATCGAGCTTGGAATCCGCCGCATATGCCGCGCCTGCGAAAAAGGCGCCGGCCAGGGTCAACGCGGCCGCCACCAGCACGGCTGACCGCTTCATTGTCGCATTTTGCATGTGAGATTTCCCTCGCAGAAAGAACAGAGCGGATGATACCGAGCTTACGCTGGATGGCCTTATTTCTTCCCCAATCGGGAGCGTGCTGCGGAAATTCTCGCGCGGCACCGCACGGCCATATGGCCGAGGTATTGAATCACTCCCGAAGCTCGTAATCCGCGCTAAATGGTTGCAGCGTGAACCAAGAAACACTCGGACCCGATCCCCTAACCGTCTTCGAAAGCTGGTTTGCCGAGGCGCACGCTCAGGACCCGCGCTTCGCCGACGCCATGACGCTCGCCACCGCCAGCCCAGACGGCCGCCCCTCGGCGCGCACGGTGCTGTACAAGGGCCTGAGCGATGGTGCTGTGTGCTTCGTCACCAATTATGGAAGCATCAAGGGTCAAGAGCTGGAGCGGAACCCGCGCGCCGCGTTGGTTTTCTTCTGGTCGGCCCTGAACCGCCAGGTGCGCATCGAAGGAAGCGTCGAGCGCACACCCGCAGCCTGGTCAGATCACTATTTCGCAGCTCGCGCGCGCAGCAGTCAGATCGGCGCGTGGGCATCCGCGCAGAGCCAAGTGATCGCGTCCCGCGACCAGCTGGAGGCGCGCATCGCGCAGGCCGAAGCACGGTTTGTCAATCAGCCCGTGCCGCGTCCGCCATTTTGGGGCGGCTATCGATTGCAACCAGAGCGCGTCGAGTTCTGGCTCGGCCAAGACGCACGTCTCCACGATCGCTACTCGTATCGGCGAAGCCCATCGGGTTGGGCGGTGGAGCGACTCTCGCCGTAAGGCGGTCACTCCTCAGTCGAGCGCCGCGGGCGCAAACTGCGTTCGATCGCAGCCTGAAACTCGATCGGCGGCGAACAGAATACGGCTTGGTGACCCGCGCCCTCGGAGCGCAAGCCGGTCGGCATCTCCGGGCACTCGTTCTTCTTCAAGAACTCACGTAAGTGGATCAGAAAGTGCTCTGCGGTGCCTGTTGATCGGGGTCCGAAGAAATCCCAGAAGTAGCTCTTCATCGCTTGGTCAAGTCGCAAAGTAAAGCACGCTGATCAAGATCAACCAGATCACGCCTAGGTAGTCCCAATACTGCGCGCACAGCTTCACGCCCTCGTGATTGGAGCTGGAGTATTCGCGTCGCTTAGCCTTGCCCAGAACCACGAAGAGCGGCACGAAGCCGCCGATCACGTGCACGGCGTGCAGGCCCGTCAGCATGTAAAATGTGAAAGCGTACAACGTGCGCGCGTCGGTAGCGATCGCGGCCGCGTACATCGAACGCCAATTTTCGGCTTGGCCAACCACGAATGCCATGCCCAATAGCAGCGTCACCGTGAGCCCGCGTTGCAGAGCCTCGAAGCGATTCTGACGCACGGCGCGCAGGGCCACGTGCATCGCAATACTGAGCGCCGCGAGCAAGATGCTGCTGGCCACGAGACCGAGCGGCAGCCCGGGCATGCTGGCCGTCTTCCAGACGTTATTTTGCGAGCGGGTGATCAGGTAACCGACCACGCTCGCCCCAAACAACATGGTGAGCGTGCCGAAAAGCACGACCATCGCCAATTGTTTCGGGGATACGCCGCTACTTTGGGACGCGCCCGGCGTGTTCGCAATCCGAGACAGTGGCGATGGTGGTTCGAGCATTTTTCGACGTGCTCCATGCCCTAAAACGTTTCCGTTGCCGTGACAACGGTGAGACGGGTGAATATGCTCCACCCCCAATTGCGCCCCAGCGCTCCCGCCGAGCGCGCTCCCCGCCCCACCCCGTGCTCGAACGAACTCTGGCCGCCGAGCTCTCTCCGCCTCTGGGCACCCGCCCCTTGAATTTCATGGGGTTACTAGCCCGGCTGGTAACGGCGGGCGTTCTTTCCACGTGGTGCATGGTGGCCGCGGATGCATGCGTGCGCTCCGGCTGGGCATATTTCTCCGTGTCGCACCACGTGCTCGGGGCGCTCGGCCTCTACGCCATGGTCGGCGCGCTGCTCGGCCTGTTTGCCACTTGCTTGGTATGGCTCGAGTGGCGCGTGATTGGTCGCCGCCTCATGGCCAGCCAGACCCGCGCGCTGCCGCGACGCGCGGCGTTCTACGGCGCAGTCGGTGCTTTAGCCAGCATGAGTACCGCGATTTACAGCTTCAGTGGCGAACATGTGGCGCGAACGCTGCTGCGCAGCATCGGCCCCTTGGTGTTCATGCTGATCGCGGGCTCCGTTACGGCGGTGGGCGCGGCCGCGCTGCTGGTGGCAGGGCGGCTGTTGGCGGGCACGCGCTGGCTTTTGTTTTGGTTGGTTGTGGCGCTTTTTGCGGCATCGGGCGTGCTCCTGGTGTGGATTGATCTGACGAAATACGTCTCGCTCTATTCGCGCATCCACACCATCTTGGAACTCGCCTCCGCCTTGACCTTGGGCGCCGCGTTTGGGCTCAGCTTGCACGCCATCACGCTACGGAGCGCGCGCGGCGAGGCGGTGGTCCGGATCATAGGCGCGCTCGGCATGCTCTGGCTGGTTCTGTTCATCGCTCTGTCGCGAATTCGCGTGCGCATCGACGACTGGCTGCGCCAAGTTTGGCTGGAGGAAGCCTACGTCGGCCGCGTCTTGCGGCGTGAACAGATCGCCGAAGCCTTCCTCAAAGATCCTTTGCACTGGCGCGGGCTATACATGTCGCGTGTTGCGCGCGTGCGTGAGCGCTTTCCACTTGGGGCGCCCAGTTTGGCGCCAGAATGGCTGAGCCCGCCCGCGGAAGAGCCGAACTTCGCCGCGCAGATCGCCGCTTTGCGCGGCCCGAAGCGCGGCCTCAACGTGATCGTCTACTACGTCGATACGCTGCGCAACGACATCGCTCGTGATCCGCGAGTGATGCCGAACCTAGCGCGCTTCGCCGAAACCTCGTTGGATTTCCGAAATGCGTACGCCGCGGGCTCCGACACGCTTCGTTCACTGCCCGCGCTGACCGGCGGCAATTACGACGTCTCGACCACGCCGAAGAATGATCTCCTGCGCGTGGCCAAGCGTGCCGGCTACGATCGGCAGCTAGTGATCGCCAAGTCGGCACGTGAGTTCATTGGCAAGCTGCGCCCGGAGTTTCATTTCGATCGCACCGTGGACGTGGAGGATTACCCGAAGGAGATGCAGGTCTGGGGCTACGGTGCGCAACAGAGCACCGCGCGCCCGGTCGTCGATCGAGCGTTCGAGTTTTTGAGCGCCCGCTTGCATACGTCCAAGCCGTTTTTGCTGTGGTTATTCAATTTCGACCAGCACAACTGGCACGAACTCGACACGCAGTACGTCGAGCATTTGGCGCAAGCGCATCACGTTCCGATCGAAAGTGACGACCAAAGTTGGCGCTACCGCGCGATCGCCGCCGGCATCGACGCCGAGTTTGGACGCCTAATCAGAGAGCTCGAGAAGCGAAAGCTGATGGACAACACCGTGGTGTTGTTCGTGTCCGATCACGGCGAGGCGCTCGGCCGAGACGGGTTCTGGGTGCACTCGGTCTTCTTGTGGGATCAGCTGATCCGCGTGCCGCTCTTGGTGCACGCGCCCGGTTTAGGTCCGCGCCGAATCGACGAACGCGTGTCGCTGGTCGACGTCGCGCCCACGCTCGCGCGATTCATGCAGCCGGACCCGGATATGGCCGGCTATCAGGGGGAAGATCTGCTCGGCTATCTGCTACCCAATCGTCCGCCGCGCCGGCTCCCGCTCTTGCTCACAGCGGCGGCGAAGGACGTGCTGGTGCGAGTCGGCCTGGTCGCTCCGGAGCGAAACTCGAAGGTCGTGCTCTCGCTCGAAGCCGCGCTGCCGGAACTCTACGATCTGAGCACGGCCGATCCCGACGCCGCCAACCTGGCTGAGGCGCACCCCAAGGCCACGCTCGACCTCCTCCGCCAAGTCTACCATTCGCCGATTTTTCCCCGTACTGCGGAGGACTTCGATGTGCGAGACACCAAAGAGCAACGCGCGCTGCGGCTGAATGAGGGCGCAGCTGCAGAAGAGAACGGCAAGCGTTGAGCCTCGAGCGTCGAGCGGTTTCAGCTCGGGTTCAGCCGCAAGAGTGCGAGCGCGGCTTCTTCGCGGACGAACGCTTCGGAGTCGTGCTCACTCGCGCAGGTCAGAACTTGCAGGGCGTGTTCACGGGCGGCGGGGCCGATTTCGCCGAGTGCCCACGCCGCGTGCCCGCGCACCAGGCCACTGCGGTGTGCGGCGACTACCCGCGCGAGCGGGATGACCGCGCGAACGTCCTTGGTGTTGCCGAGCGCAATCGCGGCATTGCGCGCCAGCTGCGCGCGGTGCGTGCGACGCAAGGCCGTGCCCTTGACCAGCTGGCGATAGCGCGCGGAGCCGAGCTCCAAGAGCCCGATCAGATCCGGGGCTGCCAGATTCGAGCGCGGCGCGAGCTCTGGCGCCGATGCTTTCCCCTCCGCGCTGGCGTTGAACGGGCAGACCTCCTGGCAGACGTCGCAGCCGAACACGCGTACGCCGATCATTGGCCGTAAATCCCGCGGGATCGGCTCGCTGGACTCGATTGTGAGGTAGGAGATGCAGCGCCGTGCGTCGACCACGTGCGCGTCCACGATGGCGCCAGTGGGACAAGCATCCAAACACAGCCGACACGTGCCGCAGCGCGGTGCCATCGCCGCGTCAGTGGCGATCTCGGCGTCGATCAAGAGCTCGCCGAGCATGACGTAGCTACCGACTCCTGGAATGATCGTCATCGTCGACTTGGACGCGAAGCCAAGGCCCGCGCGTTCGGCGGCCGCGCGTTCGAGCAGCGGTGCGGTATCCACGCAATGGCGCGCCAGCACCGCGCGCCCGAGTAGGTTGGCCACCGCGTCCGCCAAGCGGCGCAATTTTTTGCGCATCACGTCGTGATAGTCTTCACCGCGCGCGTAACGAGCCACGACCCCGGTCAAAGGCGGTCCATCTGCGCCGCGACGGAGTGGGACGAGGCTACCGCTGGCGGGGTAAGCAAGCGCCACCGCGATCAAGGTTTTCGCCTCGCAAAGAAGCCGGCTCGGGTCGTGGCGCGGTCCGTCGGCCAAGTAGTCCATCTCGGCGTGCCGCCCCGCCGCGAGCCACGCCGACAAGCGCTGCTCGCCAAGCTCGAGAGGATCGATCGCCGTGAACCCCACGCGCACGAAGCCCAGCTCTTGGCCTGCCGCCCGGACGCGACTCGCCAGCTCAACGGCCGAAAAGTTGCCCGGCGGCGCGCTCGAGACCGGGTAATGTGAGCGCACACCGTCCGCACCACGGGCTTCACTGAGGGGCTGCGATTCGGGTTCTGTCGGCACTTTGGCGACTCGGGGAATAAGTTGCGACGCTCCGGGGTCCCAGGCGGCGGCAGAGTGTGGTAACGGCGGGTCCACGGTTGGCTAGGGGCCGCCCGACAGCATCTTCGGTAATCAAGTGATCGAGATCCAGGAACTTTACAAGTACTACGGCGATCGGCGCGCGATCGGCCCGCTCTCCACGCGCATCGCGCAGGGTGAAGTGGTCGGCCTGCTCGGCCTAAATGGCGCTGGAAAGACCACCACCTTGCGGGTCTTGGCCTGTGACTTGTTGCCCACGAGCGGCAGCGTGCGCGTGGCCGGCTTCGATGTCGTGGAACGGCCGGACGAGGTGCGAGCCAAGGTCGGGTACCTGCCCGATCGGCCGCCGCTGTACGACGACATGACCGTGCGCGAGTACCTCTCGTACGCGGCGCGACTGCGCAACGTGCCCACCAGCAACGTCAAGAAGCGGGTGGCGGACGTCGAGGAGCTGACTGAAATCGGTGACGTGGCAAACCAATTGATTGGCTCCCTGTCGCATGGCTTCAAGCAGCGGGTGGGGATCGCCCAAGCCATCGTTCATGGCCCGGAGCTGGTCGTGTTGGACGAGCCAATCTCCGGCTTGGATCCGGTGCAGATCATGGAAATGCGCGAGCTCGTGCGTGGGCTGCGCGGTGCGCACACGGTCGTTGTTTCGAGCCACATCCTGACCGAAATCAGCGAAACCTGCGACCGCATCCTGGTCATCGATGACGGCCGGATCGCCTGGTCGGGGACCGAAACCGAGCTCAGTGCGACGCTCAAGCAGGGCATGCGTATCGCCCTCACCGTGCGCGCCTCGGGCGCTTCTGCGCAAGCGACCGCGGACAAAGCTCGAGCCGCTCTGACGGGCATGCCTGGCGTGCGTGAGGTCGAAGTCCTGGAGCCCGGGGAAGCCGGGGAGGGGATTGCGACATTGCGCGTCGCCGTGGCCAGCGACGTGCGCGAAGAAGTCGGGAACAAACTCGTCCAAGCAGGACTGGGCATTTTGGAACTGGCTCGCGAAAAGGAGCTCGAGAGCATGTTTTTGGAACTGCTCGGCGAGGGAAACGAGCAATCCGGGCGAAAACGCCGAAAAAAGAAGCAGGCCGAAGCCGACGCTGCCAACGCCGAAGCGGCTGCGCCGAGCAAGGAGCCGTCCTGATGCGCGCCCTGATTATCGCTCGTCGCGAGCTGTACGCTTACCTCCGGTCGCCGCTCGGCTCGGCGATCATTGCCGCCGCGTTGCTGGTCGACGGCATCTTGTTCTATTTCGCGAGCCTGGACGTCAAGCGCCTGTCGGCTCAGCTCTTGAGGCAATTCTTCTTCGATTCGTCGGCCGCTACGATGATCGCCGGCCTCTTGCTGTCGATGCGCCTGTTGGCGGAGGAGCGGCAGGCGGGAACGATCACGCTGCTCAACACTGCGCCGATCCGCGATCGCGACATCGTGCTCGGTAAGTTCATCTCCTCGTTTGGTGTGCTCACGCTGATGAACCTGCTGACCGCGTACATGCCCCTGATGGTGTACATCCGCGGCAAAGTCAGCGTCGGACACATCCTGGTGGGCTACTTGGGCATGATCCTACTGGGCGGCGCAGTGACTGCGATTGGCCTTTTTGCCTCGTCGCTGGCCCGTTCCCAGGTAGTTGCGGTGATCATCGGGGCGGCCATGGTGGCCTCGATGATCCTGCTCTGGGTCGTTGCCGGCGCAGTGAGTCCGCCCTTCAACACCTTCTTTTCCGGGCTCGCATTGCACCACCAAAACTATGCACCCTTCATGGTGGGCACGTTGCAGTTCGACCGCGTCGCGTATTACCTGATGGTCACGTACTTCTTCTTGCTTGCTGCCACCAAAGTGCTGGAGGCCCGCCGATGGCGCTGAACGAATCCGCCGACAAGGCGCTCGGCAGCGGCCGTGCAGCGCCGGGCTGGGTCTTCCCGCTGTACGCCGGCGGGATGACCCTCGTGTTCCTCGGCGAGCGAGTGCTCTCGGGTCTGGAGAAGGGTGCGGGCGCGGCGACCGCGCTAGGAGTGTTGTGTGTCGTCGCGGCCACGGCGCTGCGCTTCTCGCCGCGCTTCAAGACCGGCGGTGAGCGAAAATCCATCGAGTCCGTGCTGGCGGTCCTCTCACTGACGGGGCTATTTGCGCTCGCCATCTACTTCGCAACCACTGACGCCGGAGTCGACAAGCTCGGGCTCGGCAGTATGGCAGCGCCGAAGAAGGAGCATCTGCTCGGGGTGCTGCGCGTGCTGTGGATCGCGCTCGCCGCAGTCAGTCTGAT
>Ga0302322_100000930_pt1 | contig 23173 bp, 21 predicted proteins | sample Fen_T0_2_FD_203757 | JGI IMG/M metagenome (GOLD analysis project Ga0302322, IMG submission 203757) | Peat permafrost microbial communities from Stordalen Mire near Abisko, Sweden - Fen_T0_2 | ecosystem: Environmental > Terrestrial > Soil > Wetlands > Permafrost | place: Sweden: Abisko...
CAAGGACAAAGAGTTGGAACCAGAACCCGCATGATCGAAAGGAAGAGTCTGTGAGCTCAATAACCAAAGGTGCCTCTGCGTCGGTTAAATTGATCGATATCGCAAAGTCATTTGGTCACGTCCATGCCCTTGCGGGCTTGACGCTCGAGATCGGCCCAGGTGAACTTGTTGCTCTCCTCGGTCCTTCCGGTTGTGGAAAAACCACTGCGCTACGCGCGCTAGCTGGATTACAAGATTTAGATCGCGGTCAAATTCTGGTAGATGACAAAGACATTACCTTCCTCGCTTCCAACAAACGGAATATGGGCATGGTCTTCCAGTCGTACAGCCTCTTCCCTCACATGAGCGCGTTAGCAAACATTGAATATGGATTGACCCTCAATGCACATAAGACTAGTAGCGATATTCGCTCCTCCCGCTCCAAAGAACTTCTCGAACTTGTTGGACTTTCGACCCATGCCAAACATTTTCCGCACCAACTCTCTGGCGGCCAACAACAACGTATTGCCCTGGCTCGTGCCTTAGCAATTTCACCCCAGGTGCTGTTGTTGGATGAACCCCTCTCAGCCCTTGATGCAAAAGTGCGGACTCAACTTCGCGACGAAATCCGAAGGATTCAACTTGAAGTTGGAACAACTACCGTCTTTGTAACCCACGACCAGGAAGAGGCACTTGGAATCGCAGATCGCGTTGGAGTAATGCGAAATGGAATTCTGGAACAGATTGCGGCACCTGCGGAGCTATACGATCGACCTGCCACGGCCTTCGTCGCTGAATTCGTCGGACTCACAAATCATATTCAAGGCGTCGTTTCAAATGGCTCGATAGATATCCTGGGGGTAAAAGTTCCGACGCTACCCGGCTCAATCACAGAAGGCCCCGGAATCGCGCTGGTACGGCCCGAGACGCTCAAGATAACTCCCAATTCTGCTGGAACAGGTCGAGTCTTTGCCGCCAGCTTCCTCGGAGCTTCTTGTCGCCTCACCATTGATCTGCCAGATCAAAGCAGAATAGTCGCCCAAGTTCCAAGTTCAGATGCTGCGGTGCTCGGCGCAGGAGCAAAAGTTGATGTCTCCTTCAGATCAAACCCGATCTTTGTAAAACCTACTGCGTAAGTAGCTAGCGCTTCTCAATTCGGAGGACGGTATTTCGCTCCTCTGGCTTACCTTCATGAGTAATGAATCCATCTTTGCCAACGAGCTCTGGTCGACGCTGCCACACATTCGCACTCAACAAACGCGAAAGAGCAGCCAATTCAGTAGGGCTTTTTCCATGTGAATATTCGATATTACCTTCGTGATCGATCGTCGTGAGACCAATAAATATATCCCCGCGCGAATCTCGCACCACTTCAATGGTTTTGCTCTGCTGTGGCCAGTCAATGTGAGAAGAGGTCTCTACATGCCAAAAACCATTATTGTCAGCGCGATTTCCAACCCACTCAACGTGATGCCGATGTTCGTGCCCAGCCACCCAGAGGATCACCTGCGGATACTTAATCAACATTGCTTCGAGTTCATCCTTGCAAACCCGCGGTTCATCCGTTGTATAACCATTGAATATTGTTGAAAGTGGATGATGCGATGCGAGAATTACCGGTCGATTTGTATGGGAAATTGTCGTTTCCAACCAGGCAAATTGCTCTTGATCAAGAGAGCCCTGCCAACCGCCAAATGGATTCACCGTGTCCATAACGATCAGGCGAATTCCCCCGAGATCTCGGGTGTAATAGGCCTTCTTACTCTCGACGTTTGCAGTATCAAACCCATGTCCCGCAGGAGTTCCAGTTGCCAGAAGGTGCTTCGACATAAATTCACCACGCTCTAACGCGCGCCGATCTACATCGGGCGTGACTATCGAATACGGGGCGTCGGCGGGATCCGGATACCTTGCGGGACCTACTTGATTGAAGAGTCCTAAGGTTTCCGCAAGAGTTAAAGCAGAAGGAAGTCCTTCATATCGGCGCTCAGCAACTTGCGCCTGCTGGGTCGCAATCGTTGGGTTCACGGTACCTTGGAGCAGAGCGTCATGATTGCCATGGACCGCATACCAAGGGAAATTCAACCCCGTCGCGACAAAGGGCTTGCGAACATCATCCAATAATCCTGGAATTGTTGGAAATCCGTATTTCGCTCGAGCATCATCATCGCTTTTACCTGCTGGAGTTCCATGAGGATGCCAATACTTGGTGTCATAACTATCGGGGTTATCATCCATCACGCCTTCATATCGATTGCGATCACCCGAGTCAGGGAGAACATCCCCTCCGTCAAGGAGCGCGATATACCAATCGACTTCATTTATCTGTGCGTTGTCGGTCGCGTCACCTGTGACAATAGCGGCGTCTACCGGATGACCTGATAGCGGTCCGCGCGTGACTTTGTTGAGGGCTAAAACCATCGCTTCTACAACCTGAGTAGTAAGGATCGAGTGCGCTCTGTATGTGCCAATAACACCTACGATTTCATGAATGGGACTGTCGCCATCTCCCCACCGGTCAAGGAACTCAGGTCGAAGTGGAGATTGCGTATCGCAAACATGTAGATCTGAAAGGTGATGCAGGATGAGCAAAGGTTCACTATCTGCAGGAAATCTCTCCCCCACGTGCGCTGCATCGGGTCTTCTTGAGAGTTTTCGCCAACCCTGTTCGTTAGGTGCACCACGCTCAATCGCCACCAGAGAAGTGTATTTCATGGCCGCCATGAGAAGATTCAACCTATGAACAGTCTCACTTCTGTGTCAGCTATTACCTTTGGAATCCAAGCCTTTGTGACGCTCTTCGTCATCTTGGATCCCATCGCTGCCCTTCCCATCTTCCTCTCGCTGGTAGCAGGTCGAACGAAGAAGGATCAGATCAAATTGGCTTGGCAGGGTGCCGCATCGTCCCTGGTGATTATTGTTGTCTTCGCTCTCTTTGGCCAGGTAATACTCAGTTACTTACACATATCGCTCTTCGCTCTTCAGGGTGCGGGAGGCTTCCTTCTCTTTCTAATCGCCATGGAATGCCTCACCGGTAAGGTAGGAGGCGAATCTGCCCAGAATGAAGCGGTCAATATTGCCATGGTCCCAATTGGGACTCCGATGCTTGCCGGCCCCGGTGGGATTGTGACGACAATGCTTTATGTACATTACGCGCATTCGGCATCAGACAAACTCAGTTTGGCAACAGCGATCATTATGGTGCACGTAGTTATTGGAATCATCTTGATGTTCTCAACCGGCATTTTGGGCCTCATTCGGGAATCGGGAATCACCATCGTCACTCGAGTTGCGGGTCTCTTAGTCGCGGCGATCGCAGTTGAAATGATCGTGCAATCCATCAGAGGTTTCTTCCCGCATATCTAAGGCGTGCTATGAATTTCCAGAGTTACATCATCGGCGAAGTAACGGCCACGCTTCCCAAGCTAAAAAACCGTACCTATGCTTTTGATATGCAACGATACATGAAGAATATCGCTCCCTTTATTGGCATCAGAACTCCGATCCGGCGAGAGGCTCTCAAACCAATCTTCAAATCGGCACCAGCACCTACATCTGAACAGCTGGGAAAGACTGCCAGAGCGCTCTGGCGACTTGAGGAACGAGAGTACCAATACGCAGCATGTGACTTGCTTGCCACCTTTAATCCGTATCTTGATAAAGATTTCCTCGCTAAGCATGGCGCGTACCTGCTAACCCACAAGCCTTGGTGGGACACAGTCGATAGTCTGGGAGGCGGAGTTGTTTCACCATTAACCATTCGCTATAACCTGCTGCCTCTCATGAATAACTGGAACAAGAGTGATGAAATTTGGTTGATAAGGGCTGCCATACAACACCAACGTGGCCGCAGGACCGAGACTGACATTCCATTGCTTCTGCGTTTTTGCCACGATCACGCCGAAGACCACACATTCTGGGTAGCAAAGGCAATCGGATGGGCTTTGCGAGATTTGGCTTACTTCGATCGTCCTTCCGTCACCAAGTTTTTGAGCGATCATCCTGATCTGGATCGAGTTGCTGTGCGAGAAGCATTGAAGCACGCTTAAGTGGCATAATCACCGCATGCATGAGTTCAACAAAGAGGTCGAATCGCTAGCCCAAGAGATCTTGGCGTATAGCTTGAAGCGACTCAAGGACAATCCTCCACTCGATGGTCCGCAGACGCCAGAAGAACTTTTTGCAAAGGTAGGCAACACCATTACCGTCGATGGCCTAGGCGGTCATGAAGCATTAAAAGTCTTCACCGAGACTTTAGCGCTTGCGTGCATCTCAACTGATCATCCGCGGTATCTCTCCTTTATTCCATCGGCTCCTTCAGAACACTCCAATCTCTTCGATCTCGTTGTGGGATCCAGCGCTTTGTACGGAGGATCCTGGCTCGAAGGTGCCGGCGCGGTATTTGCCGAAAATCAAGCGTTGCGATGGATCAGTAATCTGGCGGGATTGCCGGAAAGTTCTGGCGGAGTCTTCGTCCAGGGCGGAACGATTGGAAACTTATCTGCACTAGTGGCGGCACGGGTCCATGCGCGTGAGAAATATCCAGATGTGGCGCGCTGGGTGGTTGCGTGTTCATCGGAATCACATTCATCTATCCACTCCGCAGCTGAGATCATGGATGTCTTAGTCCTTACGATCCCCGCCGGCACCGATGGCATAATGACTGGTCCAAATTTCGCTAGAAGTGCTGACGCTTACTTATTAGCGCATCCGACACACCGTATATTTGCCGTTGTCGCAACCGCGGGCACTACCAACCTGGGAATAATCGACGATCTCGACGGGGTCGGGATAGCGGCGATCGAGCGCGATATCTGGTTTCATGTTGATGGCGCTTATGGTTTAGCGGCACTCTGTGCTCCAACTGTTCGTCCGCTATTTAACGGGGTTGAGCGCGCGGACTCTCTGATAGTCGATCCACACAAATGGCTCTTCGCTCCCTTCGACGCCTGTGCTCTCATCTACCGGGACCCAACGATTGCTAAACGGGCGCATACCCAGCATGCCTCGTACTTGGATACGCTGGAAGATCCCAATGAGTGGAACCCATCTGACTACGCCATTCACCTGACACGCCGCGCCCGAGGATTGCCATTCTGGTTTTCACTTGCGGCAAATGGAACTCGCGAATATGCAGAAGCGATGCAACAGACACTTGATGTCGCTCAACACGCCGCGGACCTTGTGCGCGAACACCCCGATCTCAAATTAATCCACGAGCCTCAACTCTCGATCGTTGCTTTCAAACGCATTGGTTGGACATCAACAGATTACGAAAACTGGAGCGACAAGTTGTTGGCTGATCAGATTGGCTTTGTAGTCCCATCATCGCATAAGGATGAGCCGATCTTACGGTTTGCCATCGTTAATCCTTGGACTACTGAGCAAGATATCTCCGACATCCTGGCCACACTTTAATACTTAACGATCTAAAACATTCTTAGTTCGGTCGTAACTTTGACCGGTGCGTTTGAATGCAATAGCACTCAGGGCTTCCAGCACAACGCGGTTGGCTAAAATCGCAGTTATATCTGCGGTGTCAAAAGGTGGAGCAACTTCGACGACATCCATCCCAACAACAGGAAGTTCTAAACAAATACGGCGAACGGTCTCCAAAAGCTCGCGACTGGTCATTCCTCCAGGCTCCGGTGTTCCAGTGCCAGGAGCCATTCCCGGGTCCACGACGTCAATATCAACAGATAGAAACACTCCGTCGCACTCGTCGGTCAAAATCTTAAAAGATTCATCAAGTACGGCATCGAGCCCGCGATTGTGGATCTCAGTCATCTCATATGAACGCATTCCTTGATCCCGCATCCACTTAAGTGTGATGTCATCCGGCCAATAGCCGCGGAGGCCAATCTGAAGGAAGCGATCGCCTCGAACTGCCCCACTATTGATGAGCTGGCGCATTGGAGTTCCATGCCCAACCAGTGCTCCAAATTGCGAATCCGCGGTATCAGCATGAGCATCGAAATGCACCATCGAAATCTTTCCATTGCCGCGGTGGTTGGCGATACCAGCGACATCTGCAGAGGCGATGGAATGATCTCCGCCGAGTACAACAATAAATGCACCGGTGCGCGAAATCTTCTCGGTAGCTTCGGCTAAAACCTTGAGCGAAGCGACCAGATCGTGGCTTGGCATCATTAAATCACCGGCATCAACCACTTTGAGGTCCTTCAGCGCATCTACGCGAAGGGCAAGGTGTGGACGCTCGGCATCATGAGGTAGGTAATCCCCGCCGCGAATGGCTTGGGGTCCAAATTTAGCCCCAGATCGGTGTGAGGTCCCCGAATCAATAGGTGCTCCTACGATTACAACATCAGCATCAGCGTAGGTGGAAGGAATATCAAGATCGCACTGCGGTACACCTAGGAAGGTAAAGGAAGGACCGTACATATTTCCCAAGTTGGCCATGGACTAAATCTTATCGCACCCCTGCACGCTTGCGACCAACAAATTGGCCCATTAAAACAATGACAAGCGCAATCAAGAACATCGATGACCCAATCACATTTGCCTGAGCAGGCAGTCCTCGTTGAGCCGAAATGTAGACAAACTTAGGGAAGGTATTCACATCTCCAGAGTTAAAATTTGTAATAATAAAATCATCGAATGAGAGACTGAAGGCTAAAAGTGCCGCCGCTGCGATTCCTGGTGCGACTAGCGGAAACGTTACCCGACGAAAAGTCTCGCGTTCATCCGCATATAAGTCCATAGCGGCTTGCTCTAATCGCGGATCAAGACTTGCGATACGAGCCTTTACTGTTACGACCACGAATGAGATGCAGAACATGACATGCGCGATAACGATGGTCCAGAATCCAGGATTGAAACCAAAGGAGATGAACATCGTTAAGAGTGATGCTCCCATAACAATTTCAGGTGTAGCCATCGGTAAGAAGATCAAAATATTTACGATAGAACGACCCTTGAAGGCATACCGTCCCATGGCAAATGCCATAAGCGTTCCAAGTATGGTGGCAAAGAAGGTTGCTAATACGCCAATCTTGAGAGAATTACCGAGTGCATTGCATACATCAGGTGCACCGCAAGGATTTAACCAGTTATTCCACGTAAACCCCACCCAGACGAGATTGCTCTTTGTAGAATTGTTGAAGGAGAACGCGAAGGTGTAAATGATCGGCAGAAAGAGATAGGCAAAACCGATAAAAGCGTAGATTCGTATGAGATTGCGTGAAAACCAACGCGATGTCTGTTTCATACCAGTTCCTCGGTTCCGGCACGTTTCACGTAGGCCATAACGAGAATCAATATAGTCACCATCAAAATCAGTGATAGCGCTGCGGCTCCCGGGTAGTCAACGATCGCCAAATATCGGGCCTCAATGACATTTCCTATCATCTTTGTACCGGGGTTTCCGAGTAGTTCGGCGTTGATGTAATCACCAGCTGCAGGGATGAAGGTCAAGAGAGTTCCTGCGACTACGCCCGGCATTGAGAGCGGAACTGTCACTCTTCTAAATGTCGTGAACGCGTTCGCGTAGAGATCCCCTGATGCCTCCATCATGCGAATATCAATCCGCTCCAAACTTGCATAAAGCGGAAGAGTCATAAAGGGCAAGAAATTATAGGTAAGGCCGGCCACCACCGCAAAAGGTGTTGCTGTCAGGTGACCTTGTGCTCCCATCAAATGTAAGAAGCGAAGAGTTTTAATAACAATTCCTTGCTCCCCCAAGATTTGCTCCCACGCAACCGTTCGAAGTAAGAACGAGCAGAAGAATGGTGCGACGATGAGTACCAGCAAGGTGTTCTTCCATCGTCCTGATTTAAAGGCAACCGCATATGCCAGCGGATAAGAAATTATTAGAGCAAATGTAGTGGCTAAGAATGCGTACTCAAATGAACGAAGTAACTGAGCTTTGGATGACGTTATCGCGTCAATAAAATTTGCGAAGCGATAGGTCTGCACATACGTGCCGATCCCAAAACCTTGGGTCTGGGTTGACGTACTAATCAACTGGTAAATGGGAACCAGAAAGAAAATACAAAGCCAGATAATTCCAGGGGCTAATAACCAGTATGGAAGTAACTTCTTCTTGGTGAGAACAGCCTTCTTCTCTTGAGCACCCGTGTGAAGGAGCGCGGTACTCATGCGCTCTCCGGGTGTGCTTCCGATCCAGCGTTTACATCCTGATCTCCCGCAAGGCCAAAGGTAAATATTGGCGACCATGACAAGACGACCGAATCCCCTTTAGCGAGCGGCGGTGTTCCATCATCGTTCTGTTCAAAAACCATCAACTCTTGTCCCCACGGCATCTCTACCTGGTACTGAGTACTCACGCCAATATACGAAGCATCCGAGATAACCCCACCTTCGAGAATATTTCCAGTCATGTGGGATCCAACGGGCGCGATGCGGATCTTTTCGGGTCGGATACCAACCAACACCGAGGAATCGTGGGCGTGGTTACGGACGATTGGTAACCCGATCTTGGTTCCAAAGACATCTACAACAGCAGAATCCCCGGATGAGTTAACAATAGAACCTTTGATCAAATTGGATTGTCCTAAAAAGTTGGCAACGAAAGATGTACGAGGATTGTCGTAGAGATCTGCAGGGCTTCCCATCTGTTCGATTTTTCCTTCGTTCATCACAGCAATCGTGTCGGCCATAGTCATGGCCTCCTCCTGGTCATGAGTGACATGAACGAATGTGATCCCAACCTCTGTTTGGATCCACTTGAGCTCTATCTGCATGGCACGACGAAGTTTCAGATCCAGAGCGCCTAGCGGTTCATCCAGCAGCAAAAGCGCTGGACGATTAACAATGGCTCGGGCCAATGCAATGCGTTGTTGTTGCCCACCAGAAAGTTGATTCGGCTTTCGCGAAGCTAGATGCGTTAACTCGACGAGGTCAAGTGCTTTCTGCACTTGGCTATCCACATCCTTAACTCCGCGGCGCCGTAGCCCAAAGGCAATGTTTTCATAGATAGTGAGATGCGGAAAAAGTGCGTAATTTTGAAAGACGGTATTTACAGGGCGTTTATATGGTTTTTCATAAGTGATTTCGGAATTTCCAATAAAGATAGTTCCTGAAGTCGGCTCTTCCAGCCCGGCAACCATACGCAGCGTCGTTGTCTTACCGCACCCAGATGGCCCCAATAGTGCGAAGAACGAGCCCTCTGGGATTACTAAATCTAAATCATCAACCGCTACAAATTCCCCAAAGCTCTTAGTGAGGTTCTTCAGTATCAGATCTCCGTGAGCTGATGACGAAGCATCCACCACTATGCGTTACCGCTTGCCTTCTGGAAAGCCGTAGCGAATGAGATTTGCTCGGCTTGAGTCAGATCACGGAATACGTAAAGTTTCTTCCACATGGCTGGATCGGGGAAGATCAATTTATTATGTACTTGAGCGGGATTGATCTTCTCCATTGCTTGCTGAGCGCCAGCTACTGGGCAAACATAATTGATGTAGTTCGACACACGAGCAGCGACAACGGGATCATAGTAATTATTGATGACCGCTTCGGCATTCACCTTATTTGGTGAAAGCGCCGGAATCATCATGTTATCAGTCGAGAAGGTTCCACCCGACTCAGGAACCGCGAACCCAAAGCGGTTGGAGTTCTGCGAATTAAGTTGACTAATATCTCCCGACCATCCAATAACCGCTACAGCGTCTCCGCTTATCAAATCCTCTTGATAGCTCTGTCCCTTTACCTGGCGAATAAATCCATCGTGAATCATCTTCTTCATATAGTCGATGGCATTCATAAACTTATCTTGACTAAAAGGTTTGCTTATGTCCGTCCCTTGCCACATCATGATTAATCCGATGGTGTCCCGCATTTCAGATAGCACTTCAACCTTGCCCTTATTCGCTGGTGCAAAGAGTTGTTCCATGGTGTGGATACCTTTTGGATTCTTCTGATTATTCCAAGCAAACCCCGCGATGATTCCAGCCCAAGGCAGGGAGTAATGGCGCCCTGGATCAAGCGGGCGATTTAGCAAATAAGGCAAGACATTTTTCTTATTCGGAATCTTTGCATCATCAAATTTTGTGACGTATCCGCCGCTGATCCAGCGACCCGCCATCCATTCTGTTAGTACGACAATGTCATAACCAATATCTTTCTTGAGTCGCAGTTGTGGAGTTACCTTGGCTGTAAATGTGTCATTGTCATCTATGACCTCCATATATTTAACGGGAATGCCGGTTTTTTTGGAGAATTGAACCAACGATGGATAACTCTTACTCTTATTGTCATAATCAAGGTAAAGCGACCAGTTCGCAAAACGCACTGGCTTCGCTTTTGACGCCGCTTGCACCAACTCCTCGTTGCTCAAACTCAAGAGAGAGGCCGCTCCCACTCCACCGGCAGCTTTCAGCAAGTTTCTTCTGGAGATTTCTAACGACATTTCCAACCGCCCTCCATAGGTAATAACACGATCTTAGAACTGAGAAAGAACACTTACAACGACTAGGCCTTAATTCCTGCTGTCGATTCTTCGCGAATATGCCAACTAGTTCCATAGGCTTCGAGTAGCGCTAAGAAAGGTTCTGCGGGAAACCACTCGGGACCGTTAACCCCGGAAGGCTTCCAATCCCCGCGATCGATCAATTCAAGAGCAATCAGCGGATTGATGGCTGTCTGCCACACGACGGCTTGATCGCCATACTCACCCATCGAAAATGCATTATCGACCACGTTATAAAGATAGACCGCCTTCGGATTGCCACTCTTATCAAGACCCTTCACTTGAATTCCCGCGCACGTCTTGCCCGACATTCGAGAACCCAATGTGGCGGGATCAGGAAGTAAGGCTGCGAGCACTTGTCGTGGTGAAACACTGACGCCTTGCACCGCGACGGGCTCAGTCCTATCCAGCCCCAAGGTGTGAATCGTTTTTAATATATCGATGAAGTGAGATCCCAGGCCATACTTAAACGCAACCTTGCCAGCGTCTATCTTCCGTGGAACCAACGCAACTTCTTCATGTTCAACGTTGACGCACTCAACCGATCCGATACCATCAGGAAAATCAAAACTTTCGAGTTCAGAGAATGGTTCCATCGTATACCATCCACGACCACGCTCCCACATTAAAGGTGGATTGAGACACTCTTCAATCGTGGTCCAAATCGAGAAGGTTGGTGCAAAGTCGTATCCTTCAACAACCAGGTTTGAACCATCGTAAACTATCGCAGAGTCAATGCGTGAGAAGAGATTGTCCGATGCGTAGCGCGCGAAGATATCGCTCAAGCCGGGTTCAACACCGATGCCAACAAGTGCAAAGATCCCTTTGGATATAAATGCTTCATCGTGAGCGAATTGTTCATCGCCTAACATCAATCCAACTTTTGTCAGCGGATCAACTGGGTGAGCCTTGGATAGAGACATCGCCATGTCAACATAGTTAACGCCTTCGATTTCGCAGGCTTCGAAGATCTGCATGACGAATCGAGGATCAACGGCATTGATGACCACATCCGGACCGGTCAGCCTTATGAGTGCGCAAAGATCTTCAATGCTGGAAGCATTGACCGCTGCAGCCGTGAAGCGGTTGTCACCGAGGCGATTTACAGCTGCTTCAGCCCGCGCCAACTCCCGATCTGCAACGACCATCTCGGTAATAAATGTTCGACGTGAGGCGATATTAGCTATCGCGCTCCCTACTCCTCCGGCTCCGATTACGAGGGCCTTCATAAAAATCATCTCCAAACGGTTCTTTTGAGTCTAACGCTGGATTTGGCATATTCCTACGATGTAAAGCTGTGATTTTTTAGCCAGTAAGATTAGGTAGTGATTGCAACCCAGAGTGTTGAACTACGTGCTGGGGCTCGCCTCCTCGTAAAAGATGTCACAGTACGAATTAACCACGGGGATCGAATTGGATTTGTCGGTCGAAATGGTGCCGGAAAAAGTACCCTCGCAAAGGTTTTGGCGGGCGAAGGATTACCTGCGGGCGGACAAGTTATTCGCACCGGAACTATCGGCTACCTGCCACAGGATCCGCGTACCGGGGATCAAGAGGAGAGTGTGATCAACCGCATCCTCTCGGCTCGAGGATTAGATCTCATCGTGACCCGAATGCGCAAAGCTGAAGAAGCGATGGCAACGGCTTCAATGGACGAACTTGAACTGGCCATGGAGCGATATAGCCGAGTCGATCAGGAGTTCAGTGTTGCTGGTGGATATGGCGCATCGTCGGAGGCCGAATCAATTGCGATGAACTTAGGATTACCTGAGCGAATTTTCAATGATTCACTCGATGGGCTTTCCGGTGGACAACGTCGTCGCGTGGAACTTGCTCGCTTGCTATTTGGTGGATCTGAAACCCTTATTCTGGATGAGCCAACCAACCACCTGGATGCCGAATCAATTAACTGGCTCCGCGAGTATCTCGGAAAATACTCGGGTGGACTTGTCATCATCTCGCATGATGTGAATTTAATCGAAACCGTCGTAAACAAGGTTTTTTACATCGATGGAAACCGAAACGTAATCGATGTGTACAACATGGGTTGGAAGAAGTACCTGCAACAACGTGAAGATGACGAACATCGTCGCAAGAAGGAGCGTGCTAACGCCGAGAAGAAAGCTGCAATCTTGGCAAAGCAAGGCGAAAAGATGCGTGCCAAGGCTTCTAAGGCGGTAGCCGCCCAAGGAATGCTACGCCGCGCTGATGCCCTTTTGGCCGGTCTAGAAGCTGTTCGCAAAACTGACAAGGTCGCGAAATTGCGCTTCCCTACCCCGGCTCCTTGTGGCAAAACCCCGCTCATGGCGCACGGATTATCAAAATCATATGGCTCTCTTGAGATCTTTACCGATGTTGATCTAGCGATTGATAAGGGTTCACGCGTCGTCATCCTTGGGCTCAATGGTGCTGGAAAAACTACATTGCTAAAGATGCTCGCTGGAGTGACAGAGTCTGACACTGGTGCGATTGAACCTGGCCACGGCTTGAAGATCGGTTATTATGCCCAAGAACACGAAATGCTCGACTTCGAGCGATCCGTCCTCGAAAACATGATCTCATCGGGCGAAGGAGTAGGTGAGCCACAGGCACGTCAGGTTCTCGGATCATTCCTATTTAGTGGCGACGATGTACAAAAACCGGTCAAGGTCTTAAGTGGCGGAGAGCGAACCAGACTAGCGCTAGCGACACTCGTCGTTGGTGCTGCCAACTTGCTCTTGCTCGACGAACCTACAAATAACTTAGATCCCGCTTCGCGAGATGAAATTTTGGCGGCGCTCTCTGAATATCAAGGCGCAGTTGTTATGGTGACTCACGACATTGGTGCCGTAGTTGCTCTCAAACCCGAGCGTGTGCTTCTACTACCCGACGGAGATGAAGATCTCTGGAACGAAGAGTACTTCGATCTCATCTCCCTCGAATAATTAGAGTTTATTTAACCGCGTAATGCGACTGCAATCTGGCGGAAATCCTCTACCAAGATATCGATCTCGTTCTGCTCGTGTGCCAAACTAATCAACCACTGCTCGTCAAGTCCCGGAGGCGTGATAATTCCGCGATTGAGTGACCAGAGCCATGATAATTCTGCTACTTTGAAATCAGTCGCTTTGTAATCGCGATAGTTGCGAACCGGATCAACGGACCATGTGATACATCCCTTAATACCAAAGCCCACAGTGTGAGCTGGAAGCTCATACTCGTTGATGATATCTGTGATGCGATCAAGTGCCTGATAGTTCAAAGCTTCTGCCTTGCCCAAATTTGCATCAGTACAAACCTTATCCATCGCACGCACGCCAGCCATAGCAAGCGGATTTGCGTTGAAAGTACCGAAATGATGGAAGCGACCATCGGCTATAGCAGCCATGATCTCTTTCTTTCCGCCAAAGGCAGCAAGTGGCAATCCACCACCGATTGACTTGGCGAGACAGATTAGATCAGGCTTAACTCCGATACGTGCAGCAGCTCCTTTAGGTCCTGCCGTAAGACCAGTCTTCACTTCGTCAAAGATCAAAATGACGCCGTATTGATCGCAGAGTGAACGAATCGCAGCGAGGTATCCCTCATCTGGCAGGACGATCGCTAGGTTCTCAAGAACTGGCTCCATGATCAAGCAAGCAATTGTCTTGGAGTGAGCCATAAAAATCTTCTCAAGTGAAACTAAATTGTTAAATGGAACAACATAAATCTCACCGGCATTAGTCCCGGCGGGAATCACTGGAGTTGGCGCATCCGCTGGTCCAGCCAATTTAAGATCTGGCTTTGCGGAAACGGTTAGTGGGTCATAGCTACCGTGGTAACCGCCTTCAATCTTTACCACTCCATCTTTACCGGAATAAGCCTTCGCTAGGCGAACCGCATACATCGTGGCTTCGGTTCCAGAGTTGGTAAAGCGGATCTGATCGACGTCAAAGCGCTTGCAAATACGTTCTGCTGCATCTCGGGATATTGGTGATGGCGTAACGAAGAGGGTTCCCGTTTCAAGGGCCTTCTTCGCTTCGGCTACAACCTCAGGGTTGAGGTGGCCGGCAAGCATCGCGCCGAATCCCATCGAAAGATCGAGGAGCTTGCGCCCATCGACATCGGTCATCCAAGCGCCTTTAGCGCTAACGATCGATAATGGATATGGATCCCAGTGTTGGAAACTAGATGGCACGCCTAATGGCATGGATCCTAAAGCGAGATCAAATTCAATCCGCGAGGCAAATGTGGATTTTGTGAAGCGCTCCCACTCAATCGCGAGCAGTGAATCAACTCGGCTGTGATCAACGGGGCGAGGATTATTACTAAGTTTCCTAAAGGTTTGTGGCTCTAGTGTCGAAGTCATTTACGAACGTTGTGTGCATCGAGGACTCTTGGCTGGTGCCAAGACACGATGACAGTCTCCCTTGTAGTTTTCGCTCTCTTTGGCTATCAAAGATTTTATACAGTTCGTATAGGTGATCTAGGACTCAAAAAGCGCTAGTGGCAAGGTAGCAGAAAGCCATCTGAAATTCACTTCTGGCAGCCTTTTCGAGGCGCGCCTTGGACTTTTTTGCAATAAAGTTCAACTTCTCGCGGACAAAAGCCACAATTTCGAAAGGTTCACTATGTCTCAAATTGATAAAGCACAGAATAGTAAAAAGCACCACTGGCAGCCAGGTGATGAAGGTTTAGACCCTAATCGGTGGATGGCACTTGTTGTTATCGCAATTGCATCTTTGATGATCGTTCTCGATGCATCCATAATTAATTTAGCTCTTCCAAAAGCACAGGTGGCGCTCAATATCTCAAACGTGAATCGTCAATGGGTTGTTACGGCCTACTCCTTGGCATTTGGGTCCCTCCTTCTCCTCGGTGGTCGCATCGCAGATTACGTCGGACGCAAACGCATTTTCATAATTGGGCTTATAGGCTTTGCCGGAGCATCTGCACTTGGTGGATTTGCTACTAATCAGGGGATGTTATTTGGATCCCGCGGATTACAAGGTGCATTTGCAGCCCTTCTCGCTCCATCTGCTCTCTCACTTATCAATGTAACATTCACAGTTCCGAAAGAACGAGCGCGCGCATTCGGTGTTTATGGGGCCATCTCTGGTGGCGGAGCAGCGATTGGCTTAATCGCAGGCGGCTCACTTACAGAATTTGCGAATTGGCGCTGGTGTCTCTTTGTGAATGTTCCTATTGCAATCATCGCGGTATTTCTCGCAATTCCAAACCTGCATGAGTCAAAATCACCTGGAGATAACAAATATGACGTTCCCGGTGCCGTCACGGTTACGGTCGGACTCGTCAGTTTGGTATACGGATTTAGCCAAGCCGCCGATCATGGCTGGGGAGACATTCGCACATATCCGTACTTCCTTTTCGCGGCGGCACTACTGGCAGGATTTATCGCTATTGAGAAAATTGTTAAGAATCCGCTTCTTCCACTTCGAGTCGTCAACGAACGAAATCGGGGCGGTTCTTACCTAACCTCGCTATTGACTGGTACCGGTCTCTTTGCCATGTTCTTATTCCTATCCATCTATATGCAGAATTTCTTGCACTACTCTCCGCTTCGCTCTGGCTTCGCCTTCTTACCATTTAGCGGTGGCATCATTATTGGAGCAGGAATTGCATCACAGTTGCTTCCAAAGGTTGGACCGCGACCACTGATGGTGGGCGGATTGATCGTAGGCGCTGGCGGGCTCTGGTTGCTATCTGGGATCACCCCCACATCCGAGTACGTGAAATCTATTTTGCCAGCGATGGTCATCATGTCCTTGGGAATGGCCTTCGTATTCATCCCGAGTGCCAGCACCGGACTCCATAACGCAGGAGAACATGACGCAGGAGTGGCAAGTGCCGTGCTTAACACCAGCCAACAGATCGGTGGATCTCTTGGTGCCGCGCTTCTAAATACCGTGGCGATCTCTTCTGCCGCCACGTATATAAAGGGACATTCATCGATGGGTCAAAAGGCAGTGATTTATGGCCAAGTTCATGGCTTCGGTACAACCTTTAAAATCGGGGCAGGTTTTCTGCTCACTGCAGCGCTCGTCTCAGCTCTGCTAATAAATGCGGGCAAGGATTCCCTAGTCGAACATGAGGACCAGGCGGCTCTCTAGTTCATAGTGCATGACGAGCCTTATTGCGATAAATTACTACTTGCGAATCGTTCGCAAGTAGTAGGGTCGAGAGGGCAGAATGAACGCTCCCGCAAGCGCTAAGAAGAGGACGAGAAACCCTTTCGCCAGCCTCTCTTCAGATGAGCGCCGACGTCTTGGAGCGATGTTCGCTGTGATTTTCTTCCTATTATTTGGCGGATTGATCCTGATGGCCTTTGCCACTTCGGGTCATTATCACCTATCAGACGGAACAATGTTTGGATGGGGCACTGGATTCTTAGCTCTCACCCTAGGCATGCGACATGCTTTTGATGCCGACCATATCTCGGCAATTGATAACACCACTCGTAAATTAATGGCTGAAGGTCAACGTCCGATGGGCGTTGGGTTCTTCTTTTCGCTCGGCCACTCCTCCGTTGTCACCGCATTAGCGATCGTTCTCAACTTTGGAATCAAATCTCTCGGTGTCCAAGTAAAGGACCAGAATTCTAAACTTCACCACTACACCGGTCTGATCGGCACTTCGATAAGTGGCGCTTTCTTGGTTCTCATTGCCCTTCTTAATCTCTTGGTCTTGGTTTCAGTTCTTAAAGTATTCGTAGCAATGCGTAAAGGAACGTACAACGAAGCAGAACTCGAGAAGCACCTTGATTCACGTGGATTTATGATGCGCTTCTTCGGGCCGATTGCTCGTCGCATCGATGCCAGTTGGAAAATGTACCCGCTTGGAATCCTCTTCGGGCTTGGCTTCGACACTGCGACAGAGGTAGCGCTCTTAGTACTCGCAGGTTCATCTGTGGTGGCAGGACTCCCCTGGTGGGCAATCCTCTCACTGCCGATGCTCTTCGCCGGAGGAATGAGTCTTCTCGACACAATTGATGGATCATTCATGAACTTCGCTTACGGCTGGGCATTCTCCAAACCAGTGCGGAAGGTTTATTACAACATCGTTATTACTGGTCTTTCAGTTGTCGTTGCCCTATTTATTGGTGGACTTGAAGTCGCACAAGTCTTTGCGCAGCAATTGAAACTCACCGGTGGTATTTGGAATTATGCCTTGGCTTTCAATATTAATAAGGCAGGTTTCATCATCGTGCTGATGTTTGTTGTGGTGTGGGGACTTGCTCTTGCTATCTGGCGCTTTGGAAAGGTCGAAAGTCGCTGGCACGATCATGCGCATAAATCACAACAGCAGCGCGGTGAGGAAGAGAACCACGCTGCTGCTGGAATTGAACTTGGACCGATTACGGCCGGATTTACAATCGTTTAGCGCTCGATCTTGCCCGCAATGAACTCTTCAGTTCGCGCTTGCGCGACATCATCGGTGTATTGAACTGGTGGGGACTTCATGAAGTAGCTAGCGGGCGAGAGCAGCGGTCCACCGATCTTGCGATCAAGAGCGATCTTTGCGCAACGCAATGCATCGATGATTACTCCTGCAGAGTTAGGTGAATCCCACACTTCGAGCTTGTATTCGAGGTTGAGCGGGACATCACCGAAGGCGCGGCCCTCAAGGCGAACATAAGCCCACTTGCGGTCATCGAGCCAAGGGATGTAATCCGATGGACCAATGTGAACGTTCTTGGCGCCCAAATCATGATCCAACTGTGAAGTCACGGATTGGGTCTTAGAAATCTTCTTCGATTCGAGGCGATCGCGCTCCAACATGTTCTTGAAGTCCATATTTCCACCAACGTTGAGTTGGTAAGTGCGGTCTAGGTGTACGCCACGATCTTGGAATAGTCGAGCCATGATGCGGTGCGTGATCGTTGCACCTACCTGTGACTTAATGTCATCTCCAATAATTGGGAGATTAGCCTTGGTGAACTTGTCGGCCCAGACTGGGTCTGAGGCAATAAATACGGGAAGAGCGTTGACGAAAGCGACGCCTGCATCAAGAGCACATTGTGCGTAATGCTTGGCAGCTTCTTCGGAACCCACTGGGAGGTAGCAGATCAAAACGTCAACCTTGCGCTCCTTAAGCACTGCAACGACATCCACTGGTTCGGCTGTTGATTCAATGATTGTCTCGCGGTAGTAGCGACCAAGACCATCGAGGGTAGGTCCACGTTGCACGATGAGACCGGTGGAGGCGACGTCGGAAAACTTGATGGTGTTGTTCTCGGAAGCCCACATTGCATCGGCGAGGTCGAGGCCAACCTTCTTGGCGTCAACGTCAAATGCTGCAACGAAGTTCACGTCGCGAACATGGTAACCACCAAGGACTGCATGCATTAGTCCAGGGATCTCGACATCGGGTGCGGCATCCTTGTAATAAGTCACGCCTTGAATAAGCGAGTTGGCACAGTTTCCTACGCCGATAATCGCTACGCGGATCTCTTTATTGTTGGTCACATTTTCGTTACTCACGAGGACTTCCTTTCGGTGTTGATCATTTCTTGTAACCAAGCGATTTCGCGCTCAGCAGATTCCAATGAGTGACGACGCCACTCAACTAAATAACGGTCGATTCCTTCTGGGTCCTTCTCGAGCTCGACGCGAAGGATCTTCGCCTTCTCGTCCAACTTGCGATGACGACCTTCTAGGATTTGTAGACGATTTCGCTGTGGCGTTGGCCCAAAGAATGCGAATCGAACTTCAAAGCTTTCATCTTCCCAACTATCTGGCTCGCTGCTCGATGAGATTGACTCAAAGCGCTTTAAACCAGTGTCGGTTATTGCATAAACGATTCGAGAGCGGCGACTTCCACCAACCTCATTTGAAACGCTTTCTTGGATAACTCCGGCTTCGAGCATGCGATGAAGCTGAGGGTAGAGAACGGAGAAAGAGAGAGCGCGGAAAGGACCATAGATGGCGGTCATCCGCTTGCGGAGTTCATACCCGTGGAGTGGGCCCTGGCTGAGGACGCCGAGGAGGGCGAACTCAAGGGATTCACTTCGCGAGCGCATCTATTTTCTCCAATAAGTATTTCGAATAGGTACTATCGAATCGATATAACGAGCCGTAACCTATCGAATCGATACAAAACTGTCCACTTCAAACCACCCTCCTGAAGTACCCTCAGCCAGTGACGTTGATCATCCCCTCCCGGCTCTGGGAGTACCTCATCGCCGCCACGCTCATTATTTTGGCTCCGGGGCCGAGCGTCCTCTTCACCATCGCCAGGGCCATCTCCTGGGGTCGGGCGGTAGCCGTAGCGACAGTTCTGGGCAATGCCCTGGGTATGTTCACGATCTCCGTGCTGGTCGCCGTAGGGCTGGGGCCTGTGCTCCAGCGCTATCACGCTGTCTATATTGGCGTGCAGTGGCTAGGCGCCCTATATCTGGTTTATCTGGGTATCGACGCGATTCGCCATAGTAAAGAGCACGCGCAATCCATGACCGATTTAAGCGGGGGTAAGCCATCGCTCGGCAAAACAATTCGGCAAGGGTACCTGGTGGGTGTTCTCAACCCGAAGAGCATGGTTTTCTTCGCGGCAATACTCCCCCAGTTCACGGATCACGCCAAGGGCCACCTCACTTCACAACTGCTCCTGCTCGGGGCGATCTTCTGCATTATCTGCTTCTTCTCCGATGGAGCTTGGGGCATCATCGCGGGAACGATCCGCAATTGGCTCTCCTCAGATGCCCGCCGGCTCGAACGTTTACGGGCTGGTGGAGGCTTTGTAATGGTTGGTCTTGGAATTATCACCTTTGTAAATTCGCTTCTCAATTCATAATGTGGCGGTACAAGCAGTTGTCGGCGCTTTAGTACAGACTTTGCCTACAAATAATCCGAAGGGTTCAACCCTTCGCTCATAAGAGAAGTAGGTCATCATGGGCGAACCACGCGCCGCAATTAGTCCAAGCCATTTAACCTACGCCTGGGGCGATTGTCATCGCTGCCTCTGGTTGCAGTACAACCACTCCGTCGCTGCTCCTATGACGATGCCTTTAATCGGCGATCTCGCCGATATGCAGGAGCGTTTCTTCATCGGAAAATCGACTGCTGAGATTCATCCAGATCTTCCCGAAGGCAAAGTCCACTCCCATGGCGGTTGGGTAGTTTCTCAAAATATCGTTGTCGATGGCGTTGACTCCGGCCTCTTCATTCGCGGTAAGTACGACCTATTACTCGAATTTCCCGATGGCACGTTTGGCATTGTGGACTGCAAATTGCAGAAGAATAACTACGACAAGAGCATCTTTTATGCTCCTCAGTTAGAGGCGTACGCATTTAGCCTGGAAAATCCCAAGAAAGATGCTCCTAAACAGATCTCATTGGTTGGTCTATACACGTGGTCTCTCGACCAGGCATGGGGGAATGTAAGTGCTGGCTTCGGCTATCGCGTTAAGAGTGCGTGGTTCCCTGCAGACCGCAATCCCATTGCCCTGCAAGAGCGTTTGGCTGACTTGATACGCATGATACGTGGCGAGTGCCCACCGCCTAAAGATGGATGCGGGGTCTGCGATTTTGTTGCAGCGCGCAGAGAAATATTAGGAAACGGCTAGCTCTCTTCGTTCTTCTTTAGCTCTTCTGCGATAGCGCTCTTAGCATCCGAGGCATACATATCAACGTAAACTTGACCTGAAATCTTTTGGATGCCCTGCATGATCTCATCGGTGACTTGTCGCAAATTAGCAAGATCGCTGGAATCACCGGTGAAGTACATCGGTTCACCAAAGACCATCTCAACGCGACGAACCTTTGGTACTACTTGACCAGTAGGTTGAATCTCAGCGGTATTGAACATCGCCACGGGAACAACTGGTGCTCCAGAATCAATTGCCATTCGAGCTATACCAATACGACCCTTGTAGAGCCGACCATCGGGCGAACGTGTGCCCTCGGGATAGATACCGATGCACTGACCCTCTTCAAGCAGTTTGAGTCCGGTGCGAATTGCCGCTTCGCTCCGTCGTCCTCCGGCACGATCAACTGGAACTTGGCCGAGCGCCTGAAAGGTGATTTTCTTTATGAAACCCTTAAGCCCCGGCGAGGTGAAGTATTCACTCTTCGCCATAAAGGTCACCTTGCGCGGCACCACTAAAGGCATAAAAATGGAATCGCTAAAAGAGAGATGATTTGAGGCGACGATTACTGGGCCCAAGTTCGGCACGTGGCGCAGACCCGTAACCTTTGGACGGAAGAGCAGCATCAAGATTGGGGTAAGGAATGACTTCAAAAATGTATATGCCACCCGGCCTGCCCTCCTCTCACTAATGCCTCGCCTCGCCCACCTAAGGTTGAGGGGTCTAATTTAGGGGTTAAAGGCAACTTTGTGACACCATCTGAGCGTGACGGATATAGCAAACTCAGAAAATTTCTATCTTTCGGGAGGAAAAACCGGGGTTCTTCTACTCCATGGCTTCACAGGTTCGCCCGCATCCATTCTGCCCTGGGCTCGCGGAATTCATGAAGCAGGTTTCACCGTCTCCGTTCCGCGCATTGCTGGGCATGGAACTCGCTGGCAGGATCTAAATAAGAGCACCTGGGAAGATTGGTATGACACAGTCGAATCAGCATTTCAAACCCTTAAAGCAAATTGTGATCGGGTATTTGTCGGTGGATTCTCAGTCGGTGGCGCGCTCGCCCTTAAACTCGCGCAGAGCCGGGGCACGGAAATTGAAGGTCTACTTCTTCTAAATCCCTCAATCTTTGATGAAAGAAAGTTCTTCAAATTAGTACCTGCCCTGAAACTTTTACTCCCTTCGATTAAGGGCGGGGCGAGTGACGTGGCGCAACCCGGAGCACCGAAGCACGGCTACGATCGAATTCCGCTGAAGGCTCTCGATTCGGTACGCGACCTTTGGCAGCAGGTCGAACGCGATCTCTACCTCATTGATCTACCGATTCTCATCGGCTACTCCATAAATGATCACGTAGTGAATCCAAACTGTAGCCACACCATAATCGACAACGTCTCTTCTCCCAGTATTCGTGAAATCATCTTCGAGCACTCTTTTCACAATGTATCCCTCGATTATGAGTTACCAGATTTAATCTCTGAAAGTATCGAATACATTCAAGATGTTCTCACTGGAGAATTTGAGCGGACAAATGAGAGCGACGAGAATGAACTCATTGACGCAGAATTCGAGTCAATTGTTTCGCAACTCTCTCTCGATGAATCTCACCCGACGACTTACCTTGATGAACTCGACGCACGTGGCGAAGAGCACTTCGTCCACCCAAATCCGCAGTTGCCTAAGGTGGATCAATCCGCGCGTATTGCCTTGATATGCCTTATCGGAGGACCCGCCTACTTGCTCTTGGAATTCACCACGGGATTTACCTTCTTTGGAACTGGCCCTTGGCCCGGCGTCTTGCTCTTTATCGGTGGCGTCGTGGCATCAATGATTCGACTCGCAAGAAACGAAGATGACTATGACGATGGCGCAGCCGTTTAGTAGTTAGCGTCGAGCAAGATCCGCAACACCAACAAGACCGGCGTCATTTCCGAGTTCCGCCACTAATATTTTTGGAGCGGGATGTTTGCCATTGAATGGCATGTATTTTTCAATGGCTCTGCGCGTTGGCTTCATAAGAAGCTCTCCAGCATCTATCACTCCCCCGCCTATGACTACGCAAGCAGGATCAACAATCATGCAGATGGATGCAATACCCGCTCCGAGCCAATCGCCAGTCGTGTTAAACGCGTCAACGGCAATTGCATCTCCCGCTCGAGCGGCATCAGTAATGTGGTTTCCCTTAA